>Ga0194126_10000413_pt1 | contig 71751 bp, 63 predicted proteins | sample TA2KigC150mmetaG_FD_148641 | JGI IMG/M metagenome (GOLD analysis project Ga0194126, IMG submission 148641) | Freshwater microbial communities from Lake Tanganyika, Tanzania - TA2015035 Kigoma Deep Cast 150m | ecosystem: Environmental > Aquatic > Freshwater > Lake | place: Tanzania: Lake...
GGCTTCTGCCGCCGCCGTGATCTCTTTCGCGCTCGCCGACCAGTAACCGCGCCGGGCGTTGATCTGCACGCCGCGCCGCTTCACGCGGACCTTGATTTCGTGGAACCGGCCATCGTTGGTGCGCCGCGTCGGCGTGTAGCCGAGCAGGTAGTAGGCGCTGGCATCCGAGACGACGTCCTTCAACTGCTCCATCGGCTCGTTGGTGTTGACGATGGTGCGGCCGTTGGTATCGGCGGCCAGCCGCCTGAGCACGGTGCCGCCGCCGAAGCCGGCGCTGCCGAGCGGGCGCGGATCGATGACGTGAATCGACACGTTGCCCTGGTTGGCGGCGCGGTCGATCTCTTTCATCAACTGATCGTTCGGGCTGCCGGGCCGCACGCCGGGCCCCTGACTGAAGAACAGGAGGGACTTGCGGCCGTCGCGCAGCCCGCCCATGTTCAACGCCAGCGCCTTCAACGCCGAGAGCGTGACGCCGCTGCGCAGTTCCATCCAGTTGCGCTGCGACAGCTGCGCCTCTTCAATCGGGCTCTTGATCGGAAACGTTTCGCCGAGCCGCCCTTCGAAACTGCGGATGCGGCTGATCAACTCCGCCTTGTTGCGCGTGTACTTGAGGTCGTAGAGCGTGGTCAGCGGATCCATCAGCGCCACGAGATCGTTCGGGCCCAGCTGGTTGATGAACTTCGTCAGCGTGTCGCGCAGCGGCAGCGTGATGTCCGGGCGCTTCGCGATGTGATAGTCGTCCAGGAAGATGCCGAACAACCGCACGTCCTCGCGCGCGGCCTCGAGCAGGGCGTGCTCCTTCGAGCGAATCTCGAGCGGCTCGTCGAGGTTCGAGGTGCGCGTGCCGTCCACCCGGATGAACTGGATCGTCTCGATCCGCTGCGGCACCTCGTCGTCGGTGATCTCGAAGTCGTCGATCGTCAGATCGCCCACCGGCTCGTTGCGCGACGTCGCCGTCACGTCCACGCGTACCAGATCGGTCGTCGCCCGGAAGATCGGCTGCGCCGGCGCCTGGGGAGCCTGGTCGGCGGCGCTCTGAGCAAGCAGGCGGCCGGCCAGGCCGGCCGGCCGCGCGTCGAACGGTTCGACGACACACAGACCAATCGCCACGGCGACAAGGACAAGCCGCATACTCGCATCCTATACTGACCCTCAATGTCGCAACGACCTTCGACTCGCTCAGGTCGCCCTGAGCCTGTCGACCGGCGGTGGGATGTCATCGGCGTCGGGTGCAACTCCGTCGATTACGTCTATCGCCTCCCGGCGTCACCCCGCGCCGACAGTCCAACCGCCAAACTGCGGATTTCCGGCCACCAGGCGATGTGCGGCGGGCAGATGGCGACCGCGATGGCCGCGTGCGCCGCCCTGGGGCTCCGCACCGCCTACCTCGGCGCTGCCGGCCACGATCACAACGGCCGCCTCATCATCAGCGAGCTGCAGCAACGCGGCGTGGACGTCTCTGCTGTCGTGACGCGTGCCTGCGCCAATCGCTTTGCCGTGATCGCCGTCGACGAATCGTCGGGCGAGCGGATCGTGCTGTGGGACCGCGACGATCGCCTCAATCTCCAGCCCGCCGACATCGATCGCGCAACGTTGGCGTCGGCGAGGCTGGTGCACGTCGATGACGAGGACCAGCAGGCGGCCATCACCGCCGCGGCCATCGCGCGTGACGCAGGCATCCCCGCCACGAGCGACATCGACCGCGTGACCGCACACACCCGGGACCTGATTGCGACGGTGAGCGTGCCGATCTTTGCGCAGCACGTCCTGCCCGAAATGACCGGAGAATCCGACACCGGACGGGCGCTCCGCACCCTGCGGCAACCGCACCACGCCATGCTCTGCGTCACCCTTGGCGCTGCCGGTGCGATGTTGTTGAGCGGGAACGAGCTGGTGTCCGAGCCCGCGTATCCCGTGACCGCGATCGACACGACCGGAGCGGGAGATGTGTTCAGGGCGGCCTTCATCTACGGGCTGCTGAACCACTACCCGCCACGCCGGTTGTTAGGATTCGCCAATGCCGCCGCCGCGCTCTCGTGTACGCGCCAGGGTGCCATGGCCGGCGTGCCGTCGCTGACCGAGGTGGAGCGGCTGGCTACTCAGGCGTAAGCGCTTCGCGCAGCACCCGGCCCGTGGCGTCGGCCAACGTCACGCCGACCATGTGCGCCAGCGTGGGGGCGATATCGGTCGGTGCGGATGGCTCGAGGTATTGTCCCGGCTTGATCCCGAATCCAAACAGCACCACCGGCACGCGGGTGTCGTAGCGATGTCCCGTGCCATGCGTCGTCGTGCTCGAAGACGTAATCCAGTAGGCACGGCCAAGCATCTTGATGTCGCCGCTGCGGCCCTCGTAGTGGCTGAGCGCCGCCGCGCGCGTCAGCGGATCGCTGGCCGACAGTTCCTCCTTGCGATAGACGCGCCACACCCCTTCCGTGTTGCGTACCGTCGCGAGCACCGCATCCATGGCCGTCGGGTTCTGGGTCAGCTGCTGGTAGACGCCGTCGTTGAAATACACGTCGTTGTAAATCACCCGGGTGCGGTACGCGCCCGGCCCCAGTTCGCGCGCCAGCACCGCGTCAATGGCGCGGCCCACCGCGCCGGCGTCGATGCGCCCGGCGTCGAATCCCTGCGCCTTGACGCGCTCCGGCACCGGCGCCACGCCATGGTCGGCGCTCAGGCCGACGACGTAGCTGCCCCGGCCGAGATCGCGATCGAGCTTGTCGAGCAGCAGGCCGATCTGCGTGTCGAGGTGAAACATGACGTCCTGCACCTCGTGCGAATCCGGCCCGAAATCATGACCAACCTTGTCGAGTGCCGAATAGCCGATCGCCAGGAAATCGGTGGCCGGCCCTCGACCAAGCTGCAGCGCGTCGATCGACTGCATGGCGAGCGCGTTGAGGTACGCATCGGAGAACGGACTCGACTCCCACGCATCGGTGAACGCCCCGCCGACTTCGGCGCCGGTGCCCTTGACGATGTGCGGGAACTCCTTCGTCGCCAGCGCGACGCGCCGGCGGCTCGCCGCCTGCGTGGAGTAGTCGAAGAGATACTGGTCGATCGGCATCGACCGGTCCCAGCGGCGGCCGATCTCGCCCTTGAGCGGATGCTTCGCGATGTACTCCGCCAGATACGGCACCGGGGCCTTCGCAAACGCCGTTGACGTGACCCACTCGCCATCGACCTCGTCGAGCCAGATCACCACATCCGGCTTGCGCCCGGTGAGCCCAATGGCCGACCGCGCCTTCAGCGAAATGCCGACCACCTTGGGCGCCGATGAGCCCTGCAAGCGCATCTCGTCGGCCAGCGTGTTCGACATCAGATACCTGGCGCTGTTGCCGACGCTCTTCACGGGAACGCCGTACGTGATCAGTTTCGTGTTCTCATCGTCCGTGCACGCCACGAGACGGCTGTTGTTCCGCTCCCACCACTGGTTGAGCACCATGCCGTGCACCGCCGGCACGGTGCCGGTGCCCATGCTGGCGTGGCCGGCGCACGTCACGGTGTTGTAGTACGGATAGTCGGCCTGCCGGAACCACGCGCCTTCGTTGATCAACCGGTGCAGGCCCTTCGACCACTGGTGGCGAAAACGGTCGACGTAATCGCCGCGCATCTGGTCCACGGAAATCAGGACGACGAGCTTGGGGCGGCTGCGGGCCTGGGGCGCCGCCGGTTTGGCGGTTTGTGCGCTCGGCACTGGCGCGGTCAACAGCATGGCGAACAGCAGCGCGGCGTATTTCATCAGGGAAAAATCATACAATCAGCGCGTGACGCTGGGGCGAATCAGAATTCTGGCGCTCGCGGCGGCCGCCATACCAGGCATGGAACAGCGTCCGGCTGCCCAGGAGCGGGCCCTGGACGACGTCCTGCGGATGTCCGCGTCGTACGTCGCCGCGTTCCGGCAGCAGTGGTCGGGCATCGTCGCCGAAGAGACGTATTTCCAGGAGATCCGGAACACGTCACGGATTGGCGACTCCGTGGCGGCCCAGATCCGAAGGCTGCGATCGGACTTGCTGCTGGTGAAGTTGCCAGACGCCAACCGTTACGTCGAGCTCCGCGACGTCTACGAAGTCGATGGCAAGCCGATTCGCGATCGCCAGGCACGATTGGAACGCCTCCTCAAGGATCCGGCGGCCGCCGATCCGATTGCCGCGATCATCGACGAGAGTGCGCGCTACAACATCGGACGCATTCAACGGAACATCAACACGCCGGTCATGGCGCTGCAGTTCCTGGAGGCCGGCAACCAGCAGCGCTTTCGCTTCACGCACGTGCCCAAGGCCGTGACGCCGGTCTTCACTCACGAGCAGGACCGGGCGGCCAACGACACTGCCGTGTTCCGCACCACCACCGAGATGTGGACTCTCGAGTACGAGGAGCGAGACCGGCCGACGATCGTCCGCAAATTGGATCGCGGCAGCCTGCCGGCGCGCGGCCGCTTCTGGATCAATCCGTCCGACGGCAGCGTCCTGATCAGCGAGGTCATTTTCGACGGCGGCGGCGTGATCGCCACGGTGACGGTGAGCTACCAGTCGGAGCCGCTGATGGGATTCCTGGTGCCGGTCGAGATGCGCGAGTCGTACCTGCGCAACCCCGAGCGCATCACCGGGCATGCGCAGTACAGTCGGTTCCGGCCGATCAACTGAAGCACGCACCGGAGAGGCGAACCGGCGGAGACCTGGACCCCTGCGAGTGCGTCCGACTACTTCGTTCGAAGCGTAACCGTCTTCCCCGGCGTCACGCCGCGCTGCCACACCGCCGGCCGCGCGCCGGCGCGCGGCATGATGAGCTGGACGTCGACCCGGTTTACTCCGGACGGTACGCCAACGTGCACCGGCATGTCATTCTGCGCGTCGTAGCCGGATCCGCCGTCGACCAGCGCTGCGCCGACCAGACGTGTCGTGCCCGCGGCCAAGACCCGCACTTCGGCGCCGGCCCGGGTAGCCCGGCCGTTGGCGTCCACGACCCGCACGTGCAGGCCGCGTGCTGCGTCCGCCGCGGGCAGCATGTTGCGCATCACCACGTGCGTGCCGTCGGCGCGGGAGCCCGTCAGCGCCAGGTCGAGATCGCCGTCGCCGTCCACATCGGCCCAGGTGACACCGTGATCGGCCTGCAGCCGTCGAATGCCAGGCGGCGTAACGTCCACGAAGCCGCTGCCGGTGTTGCGGAACAGTGAATCCTGCCAGCTGACGCCGCCGGTGACCGTGCCGTTGACGTAGAGATCAACCCGGCCGTCGTGATCGAAATCGGCGAACGCGCACGCGTCGTAGCGCGAATCGATCGCGATGTTCCAGGCGCTCGATCGATCTTCGAACCGGCCCTTGCCGCGATTGCTGAAGAACCCGAGGGGGCCATAGTTTGCCGCGAACAGATCGAACCTGCCGTCGCCGTCGATCTCGGCGGCGCACACGCGCACCGTGCCGTTGCCGGCCGCGTTCGGCGCTCGGCCGCCCCACGCCACTCCCGCCGCCTCGGCCACGTCGGTGAAGGTGCCGGCGTCGTTGCGGTAGAGTCCGTTCGCGTCGCCGTCCATGTTCGCAATCGCGACATCGAGATCGCCGTCTTCATCGAAGTCGAACCACACCGCGCCGACGGAGCGGCGCGCATCGGCGAGACCAATTGCGGGCGCCACATCGGTCATCTTGCCGCCATCGTTGCGATACAGCGCGTTGGCCCGATCGCGGAAGGCGATGAAGAGATCGAGGTCGCCGTCGCCATCGAAGTCGATGAATGCCGGCTGACGAACGGCGCCGGTCGCGACCGCCAGGCCGGCCTCGGTGGTGGCGTCGGCGAACCTGCCGGCGCTGTTGCGATACAGCTTCAACACCGAGGCATCCTGCATTGGCGTGAACCCCAGCAGCAGATCGGGATCGCCGTCCGCATCAACGTCCCCCCACGCCGCCGCGCGCGTGGGCCGTGAATCGGCGACACCTGCGATCGACGCCACGTCCGCGAATACGCCCTGGTCGTTGCGATACAGCCGGTTCGGCTTGCCGTCGAAGCCGACGAACATGTCCAGATCGCCGTCACCGTCGTAGTCGGCAAACGCGTTGGTGAAGTTTGATCCCGCGCCGAGCACGTCCGGCTGCATCGGCTCGAACACCGGCAGCGCATTCTGGAAGGCGACCGCAACAACGACCAGCAGCAGGCGAAGCATGGCGCTATTATTTGCCCGTGCTGAAGAAACTGCCGCCTGTTTTCATCCTGGCCCTGGCGTCGTTTCCCGCCGCCCAGTCGCCGGCGCCCTTCGAGGTCCACGAGGCCACCATCGCGCAGATTCACGGCGCGATGAAGGCCGGCCGCCTCACCTGCCGGTCGCTCGTCGAACAGTACCTGCGCCGCATCGATGCCTTCGACAAGAACGGCCCCGCGCTCAACGCCATTGTCGTCACCAGCCCCGATGCGCTGCAACAGGCCGAGGCGATGGACCAGCGGTTCACGCAGGGCGGCATGGTGGGTCCCCTCCACTGCATCCCGACGATCGTGAAAGACAACTTCGAGACGATTGGATTGCAGAGCGCCAACGGTTCGCTCGCGCTGGCCGGGTTCGTGTCCGACAAGGACGCGTTCCAGGTGAAGCAGATCAAGGACGCCGGCGCGATCGTGCTGGCCAAGTCGAACATGGCCGAGTGGGCGTTCTCGCCGGTGGAAACCATCAACTCGATCCTTCCGGGCTACACCAAAAACCCCTACGCACTCGATCGCGTCACCGCCGGGTCGAGCGGCGGCACCGCCGCAAGCGTCGCCGCATCCATGGCGACGATCGGACTTGGCAGCGACACCGGCAACTCCATTCGCGGGCCGTCGTCTCACCAGGCACTTGTAGGGATTCGCTCGACGATGGGATTGACCAGCCGATCGGGTGTGATGCCGCTCAACCTGCTCGCGGATATCGCCGGGCCGATGGGCAGAACCGTCGAGGATGTCGTGACGATGTTCCAGGTCGTGGTTGGCAGCGATCCCACGGATCCGGTCACCGCGGCCGCGGCATCGCATCTGCCGCAGAACTACGCGACCTCATTGGTGCGCGACGGATTGCAGGGCGCGCGCATCGGCGTGCTGCGCTTTGCCTACGAACGCGACTCCACCGATCCGGAGGTCGTGCAGATCTTCATGCGGGCGGTGGACGATCTACGCCGCGAAGGCGCCACCATCATCGATCCGGGCGTGATCGACGGCATTGGCGACATCCGCCGGCAGCCAGGCGTCGGCTCGTGCATGGGATTCAAGTACGACATCAATCGCTACTTTGCCGGCCATGGCGACCGGATCCCGATGAAGAGCCTGGCCGATGTCATCAAGTCGCGCCGATTCCATCCGTCGGTGCAAGTGCGGCTCGACCAGGCTGAAGCCGGCACCGTCAACGGGCCCGAGAGCGACGCCTGCAAAGCGGAGACGACCTACCGCGAGCAGGTGCGTGCCGCCGTGACGAAGGCAATGGACGCGCAACAGATCGACGCCTGGGTGTATCCAACCTGGAGCAACCCGCCGCGCTTGATCGGCGATCTCAACACGCCCGGCGGCGACAACAGCCAGTTCTTTTCGCCGACGACGGGGTTTCCGTCGATCCAGGTGCCGATGGGGTATACGCGCGGTGGCCGGCTGCCGGCCGGCATCACGTTCTTCGGCCGGGCGTGGTCGGAGCCGGCGCTGATCAAGTACGCCTACGCGTACGAGCAGGCCACGCGTCATCGGCGCCCGCCCGAGTCAACGCCGCCGCTGCGTTAGCTCACGCATCAGGTTGGTTGACATCAAAAGGACTGGTCATTTAGACTAGTCCTATGACCGTCACTGCCACAGAATTCAAGGCCAAATGTCTCGAGTTCATCGATCGGGCTGACCGGCGCGGCGAGACGATTGTCATTACGAAGCGCGGTCGGATCGTCGCGAAACTGGTCGGAGATCGCGGCGTCGAGGATCGACCGTGGCTGGCCTTGCGCGGCAGTGTGGTGCGATTCGACGACCCGCTGGCACCGGCGATCGGTCCTGAAGACATCGAAGCCTACCAGTGAAGGCGCCGCTGCTCGATACCCATGCCTGGGTGTGGTGGGTCGCCGGGAGCGATCGCCTCGATCGACGCACTCTCAACCGACTCGATCGGTTGCCCGCGAGTCAGCGGCCGCTCGTCAGCGCGATCAGCTTGTGGGAAGCCGCGATGCTCGTGGCTCTGGGCCGCCTTGCATTGCGAACCAGTTTCGACGCCTGGATCGCCCGCGCCGCGGCCCCAGCGACGATCGAGATTCTGCCTATCACTCCGGAAGTCGCGATGGAGGTGGCGCGCCTCCCGGACACGTGCCATCGAGACCCGGCTGATCGCATCATCGTGGCCACGGCGCGAGTCCATCAACTCCCGGTCGTGACTTTGGATCGTGCGATGCTTGACTCGAAACTGGTCCGCGGCTGGACACTCTGATCAGCGAGCCAGCGGATCGGCGAGTGACGCGAGTTCATCGACACCGGTGAACGCCAGCGACTCGGAGTTCACGCAGTGCCGCTGCCCGGTGGGCCGAGGACCGTCCGGAAACACGTGCCCGAGATGGCAGTCGCACCGCGCGCACAGGATCTCCACGCGGCGCATGCCGTAGCTGTGGTCGGGCTTCACGGCGACGTTCTCATCGGCAATCGGCTGGAAGAAGCTCGGCCAGCCGGTGCCTGAATCAAACTTCGCGTTCGACGCAAACAGCGGCAGGCCGCAACAGATGCACGCGTAGACGCCGGCCTGCTGGTTGTCGAGCAGCGTGCCGCAAAACGGGCGCTCGGTGCCGTGCGCCCGCGCGATCGCGAACTGCTCCGGCGTCAGCTGCTGCTGCCACTCGGCATCCGATTTCTCGACGCGCGGCAGATCGAACGGCCCGACGAGCTGGCCCTGCCGGTTGAAGACCTTGACCGGGACGTGGCTCATTGCTTCACTTGTACCACTGTCACGCCGGTCATTGGCTGTTTTCCACTCAACAGTGCGGATGGCTGCTTCAAGATTTCCTGCGCGAAGAACTCGCGCATCACCGTTCGAGTGATTCCAGCCGCCCGCACCGCGTCGAGCTTGCCGTAGGCGCCGCGCTCCCGTAGCGGGCCCTCAGCTGTCCACTCGCCAAGGACGTCCATGATGCCGGCGCGCATGGCGTTCTTCTCGTCGGTAAAAGTGACGATGCTACCGTCGGCCAGCCTGGCGCCGGTCGCCTCGCATGGATGGATCAGGTTGAGCACGGCCCAGCCGTGCGACGCCAGGTCTTCCATCAGTGCGGTGTGCGAGCTCGGCAGGCCGGTGTAGCCATGTTGGAAGACGATCACCGGAACGCGTGCGGGCGTTCGTGGCGGCTCGGCGTCGATGATGGCGTGCGTCGACACGGACGCCAGCCGGTTGAAGGCCTCGCCAAGCTTGGCCAGCCTAGCGAAGCTCAACACCTCCTCCATGCTGTCTCGGACGTACGGAGCGGTGTCCCCCGTGCCGTCCGTGCGCGGATACCAGGCGACGACTTCCACGTCGCGCTTCCTGCCTGGCGCGAACGTCTCGTCGCGCGAGGCGTCGGTCACCACCCAGCGCGTCGTTCCAATCGGCAGCTTGCCGGTCGGCGCCGGCAGTTCGAACAACGGCGGCGAGAGCTGCGCGTGCGCCGGCAGCGTAAGACCAAGGATGAGGAAGCCGGTCGACAGGATGCAGGTCATGTTGATGGGTTTGCGTCGCTTCTCCAACGGTTACTCCGCGTGCAGCGTCGTCATGGGATCGATGCGTGACGCCTTGTAGCCGGGAATCGCGCAGTCCGCCACTGCGATCAGTCCCAGCAGTGCGGTGACGCCGACGAACGTGGCCGATGGTCTTCACATCACGCGCCACACCGACCACGGTCAGCCACGGCTGCCTGGTATCGGTCTTGAACCGACGCCCAATCGGCGAAACGCCACCAAAGTAGCGCTGCGCCATCACGTCATTGAGAATCACGGCGTTGTCCCCGTCCGCCGCGGCGAACGTGCGTCCCTGCACCAACGGGATCTGGTAGACATCGAAGAAGTCGGCGCTGACGCGCGTGCTCGGCAAGTAGGTCGGTCCCGGGGGCGGAGTCAGCCCCTCTGCCTCCGGGCGCGCATCGATCGAAAAGCCGCCGGAGCGGGCCGGCGATCCACCGGCGATCGTCGCCGGCGCACCGAGCAACGACTCCACCCGGCTCTCGACTTCGCGCATCAGGGCCATCGCGGCGCCGGGACTGCTGTAGCGGGGTGACGTCAACTGCACGTCGAGGGAGACGAGCCGGTCCGGATTGAATCCGAGATCGACCTGATTCAGCTTGACGAAACTGCGCAGCAACAGCCCCGCGCCGGCGAGCAGCACCACCACCAGCGCCACCTGCGTTGAGACCAGGGTGCTCTGCCACCAGTCATCGCGCCGCCCCGCCATCGCGCGTGGCTGCTGCTTCAAGGCCTCGATCGGATCGATGCGCGACGCGCGCCAGGCGGGCAGCACGCCGAAGATGCCGCAGGTGATCAGTGTGACACCGCCGGCGAACACCACCGCACGCACATCCAGGTCACCCGTATTGCGCAGCATCGAGCTGATTTGATCGGGCGCCAGCGCCAGCATCAGGTCGAGCAGGCCGCCGGCGAGCCAGACTCCGAGAGCGCCGCCGGCGGCGGCCAGCACGAGGCTCTCGAGGGCTGCGTCGCGCAACAATCGCCCGCGGCCTGCGCCAATCGCGGCCATCAGCGCCAGCTCACCGCTTCGAGTCGAGGCGCGCACCAGCATCAGGTTGGAGACGTTGACGCAGGCGACCAGCAGCAGCACCGAGACCGCGCCAAGCAGCAGGTTGAGAGCGCTCGTATTGGAACGGCCAAGGCGAACCGGCAACGGCTCCTCCGCCACCAGCTTCTGGCCGCTCGGCAACACACCGGAAGACTGCAGTGATGCCGACTGCGCCTTGAGACGACCGTCGAGATGCGCTCGGGTGATGCCGTCGTTGCGCATCACCACCATCTGCACCCGCGCGCGCATCCCAGGGTCGTCGGTGTTGACTACGCGCCATACATCGGGACCGGTCTCCGGCAACGTGAATCGCGCCGGCAGCACACCGACGACGCGATACGGCACATCGTCGATCGTCAGGACCCTGCCGACCACACCGCGATACCGGTTGAACCGGCGGATCCAGAATTTTTCGGAGAGCAGTATTACGCGCTCTCCCGACACCGCATCCTCGGGTGTGAACAGCCGTCCCACCAGCGGCGCGACCGGGAACACTGAAAAATGCTGGGTGACAGCACGGGCGCCGATAACATCTCGGGATCGCCGTCACCCGTCAACGTGCCGCTGTTGAACTGATACCCGGCCACCGCCTCGAACAGTTCGGTCTGCTCGCGGAGCGTCTTGACAATAGTGCCGGTCGCCGCAGGCGCCCGGCCGGCGTTCTCCTCGTAGTTGATCCAGATCTCCGACATGCGCTCGGCGTGCGGAAACGGGACGGGCGTGATGAGCACCGCGTCCACCACCGAGAACATCGCGGTGGTGGCGCCAATGCCAAGTGCCAGTGTGATCACAACCAGGCCGGAGAACGCTGGAGCCGGGCGGAGGTTTCGAAATGCGGCAGCGAACGCCTTGGCCATGGCCATTCGACGTCAGTCTAATCCGGTTGGTCTGAAGTCCGCGCCAAGCCATGGCGTCGAGCGCGCGCGCATCACGACCGTCCCGGTCTACACCGTGCTACGGCCGTGGCGCCGCTTGCAATCCTATTGGCCTATTAGCCTATTGGCCTACTGCACCACCATATATCGCCAGAAGCGGCGCACTTCTTTCCCGTCGACGTACTTGCCGATCTCCTTCTCGAACTGCGCCTGCGTCTTCCACGGCCGATACTCCTGGAACTCGTGGGCCATACGCTTGCCGGCGCCGGGGATCGTCATGAAGTCGGCCTCGCTGGCAGTATTGAGATTCAGCGGGATGAAGGTGTACTGCGCCAGCCGAGCGACTTCCTTCGCATCGACGTACTTGCCGATCTCCTTTTCGAACTGGGCGTAGGAGCGCCACGGCCGGTATTCCTCGAACTCGTGGGCCATGCGCTTGCCGGCACCCGGGATCAACATGATCTCCGCCGCCGACGCGGTGTTGAGATTGATGTTGACGAAGATGTTGCGGTAGAGCGCATTGGCCTGGTCCTGCGTCAGCTTCTGCGCGAGCAGGAAGGTGTTGAACGCCGTGATGCTGTCGAACGGGCGCGCGGCGACCAGCGCCTTGGCAATCGCCGGCGTCATGCCTGGCAGCTTCGTGAGATCAGCTTCGCTGACGGTGTTGGCATCGACGACGCCTTGAGACTTGCCGACCTGGGCGAACGCCGGCGCCACAAGCAGCAGGGCGATCGCGAATGCTACGAATCTAGACATCATCTCTTCCCTTCCCGGCTCAGCGCCGGATGCATGAATGTATAGGCTAGTCCAATCAACGAGAGTTGCAGCATCGCGCCCGGAGCCATGGCCGGGGGCGTTTTCGCCACAATCGCCTTGCGGAAAAGTGCAAGGCCGGACAGTTGGGGATCCATTTCGAGCTGGAACTCCATGTTGACCTGGAAGTGCAGCCACATCCCGAGCACGGCGCTGATCAGCAGCAGGACCATGACGCCCTGGAACAGCCGGACTGTGGCGAGGGACGGCCGCATGGCGACCAGGCCGGCGGCGATGAACGCCGCTGCGTTCAGCACCAGCGGAATCAGCATGTAGGCGTCTTCAACGTGATTGAGCAGCCATAGCTCAAGCGAGATGCCGGCCAGGCCGAGCAGCAGGATGACCAGGAGGATCTGCCGCGCCGCGTCGGTCATTTGATCTCCACCGCTCGAGCCGCAAGCGTACCTCGCGCGACCGGCTTTCCGTTCAGGGTCAGTACGATCGCCGCCGATCCGGCTGTGGATGGATCGCGCGAATCTGCAGTAACTGAGAACACATCAAGAGGGGTGTTGGCAGAAACTGCAGCAAAACTGGATGTTAAGGTGCCAGTCCCCGTTACACCCGTTACAAATGCCCAGCCATCGCTCACTTGCAGGGTGCCCAGCTTCAGTACGGGGCCCCAGCCCTGGATCGACACCGTGCCGGTGGCGTCGCGCGCGCCGGCGCGATGCGTGATGTCGACCGCGATCTCGCGGCCGTCGATCACGCCCCTGAATTTCAGCGAGCGGCGGCGATCGTTCACCGGCCGGCTCGGCATGTTCGTCGATCGCCGCAGCGGCTGCCCCTCTCGCCCGCCAGTTGCAACACCATCCCTCAGCGCCACCACGCCGTTGACCAGCACGAACCGCATGCCCGTCGACGGCAACGCGGGTTCCTCGTAGGTTGCGTGATCGAGGATGGTCTTCGGGTCGAACACCGCGATGTCGGCCGCCATGCCCGCGGCAATCAGACCGCGATCGCTCATGCCGATCGTGCTCGCCGGTAACCACGACGACTTTCTGATCGCCTGCTCCCACGACATGATCTGCTGCTCGCGCACGTACCGCCCAAGCACGCGCGGATACGAACCGTAGAACCGCGGATGCACCCGCGTCGCCGTGGTGGCGCCGCAGTCGCACGCCATCGACGTGACAGGATCCCTGAGAATCCTGATCAGATCATCTTCCGAGCCGAAGCGCAGGATCGCTCCAGGGTCGGGCCCCTGCTCGAGGATCCGGACCACGGTTTCGCCGGCGCCAGCATTCGTCTGCTTCATCACCGCCGTCAGTTCCTGCTGGGTGCGCGGCAGGTACACGCCTTGCGGGCCGCCGAAGCGGGCCACCATGGCCTCTTCCGACTCCTTGATGATCTGCGCCCGAGTAGGCGGAACGGCAAAGCGCTTCAGCATCGCATCGCGGCCGCCCTCCTGCGCCCAGCCCGGAATAATCAGCGACCCGAGCCCTGACTGGCCGGCGAGATACGGATACGCGTCCGACGCCACGTAGTGACCACGACGCGTCGCCCGCGCCATCGAGCGGAGCACCTCGCCCGCACTGCCTTGCTCCAGGCCTTGCACCTTCATGTGCGTAATCACCGGTACCAGGCCGGACTTCTCCCCGATCGCGATCGTCTCGGCCATGCCGGCTTTCGAGCTGAAGTTCGATTCCGGCGTGACGCGGTCGTGGTTGGTGAAGTTGGTGCGCGCGTGGCGAGCCACGTCGACGATCCGGACGACTTCTTCGGTCCTGGCGAAGTACCCCGGCTTGTAGTCCAGGCCAGCCGAGACACCCCACGCGCCCTGGTCGAGGCCGGCGCTGATCATCGCGCGCATCCGCTGAATCTCGTCCGGCGCCGGCCGCCGGTCGCTCGCGCCAACCACCGTTTGCCAGATGGCGTTGAAGCCGATGTACCCACCCACGTTCACGGCCAGCCCCGGCCCTGACAGCCGCGCCAGCTGGGTCGCCACATCGAGCGGGCCGCTGCCGTCGGCATTGACGATCTCGGTCGTCACACCCTGGGTGAGCATGTTGACAGCGGTCGGCAGCGCGTCCGGCGATGCGTGGCTGTGAATGTTGATGAAGCCAGGCACGACGAACAGCCCCCTGGCGTCGACGATCTCCGTCGCGGTGCCAATGGCGAGGTCGCCGATCGAGACGATGAAGCCGTTGCGGATGCCGACGTCGGCATCGAAGCGCGACTGGCCGCTGCCGTCGAGCACCGTGCCGCCGCGGATGATGACGTCGAACGCCGGCGATTGCGCCTGCAGGGCGGTGCCGGACAGTGCCACCAGCAATGCGATTCGCAGCATCAGACCGATATCTTACGCTCGTGCCGACGCAAGCAGCGCCGGGTCGGCGTAGTGCACCAGCAGCAGGTCGGTTTGACGGATCGCCTCGGTCATCGACTCGCGATTGAGTGGTAGGCCGAAGATGCCGCACTGGCGCGCGGCCTCGATCCTCACCACCGCCGATGCGAGGCGCGCGGTGTGCGCCGCCGCCCTGGTGCCGTCGCCGAGATACAACGACCACGACCCGAAGATCTTCGCCGCCGCATAGCGGGTCAGCGCATCTTCGAACATCAACCAGCCTGGCGCCACCAGCGAGTGCCACGAGTCTTCGAGATGATCCGGCGCGTCCGGCCACGACCACGGCGCCGGCACCGCCACGCGCGCCTGCTCGAACAACGCCAGGTCGTCGCTGCCCAGTTCGCCGATCTTCGCGAGCGCCACCTGGTCGCGCTCCCACTGCGACAGCTCGTCGAGGGTCAGCAGCCTCGGCGCATGATCCGCGGGCTTGCCCGCCGTCTTGTCCGCCGTAGCTTCAGCGAAGGCGGCAGCCTTGGCAGAGGTGGGCGGCAGGGATTCGCGCGCATCCAGCCCTTCGAGCTCGCCCGCGACAGGCGCGGGACCCTCGACGATCGCGATCGGACCGCGATGCTCGAACAGCAGCGACGCCGCCGTGGGGCAATAGTGTGACAGGGTGACGTGCACGCCGCGCTGATCGATCAGGCACACATAGGGAAAATGCACGCAGCCCGCCGGCTTGACGTCGTGGATCGAGCAACCAGGCTTGCCGGCTTCGAAGAACACGCAATGCCCGTTCGCCCGCAGCGCCAGCGTCCCGGCCACATCATCCGGCGCGCCGCTGTCCGGCGCCAGCCACGGCACGACCTGCAGCGGAAGCACCTCACGGGCAATCGCTTCATCGATCAACGTGACGCGCGAACGCTCGACTGGAATCGGCCACCCCGACGAGCAGCACATTCCGCTGTCCCGGCAGGCGTAGGGAGTCTGAAAGTTGAGCCAGAAGAACGTCACGTATCCATCACGAGAGGTTAGCACGGCCGTCACCGGCGTTTTGTGGCACAATCCGCCATCTCAGGGGGAAGCATCCGCAATGTTCAACAGACTCATCATGACCATGGCCACGCTGGCACTCACGACCGTTGTCGTGACGCCCGCGTTCGCGCAAACCGCCACGGCGGGCAAGCAGGAGAGCTACGTGAAGTTCGAAGGCGGCGCCGGCGGCCGCTGGGGCATTCTCGAAGGCGAGACCATCCGCGAGATCACCGCCGCACCGTGGGTGAACGCCAAGCCCACCGGCCGCACGGTGAAGCTCGCCGAAGCCAGGCTGATGGCACCGGCGGAGGCGAAGAAGGTGATCGCCGCGGGCCTCAACTACAGGAGCCACATCGGCCAGGCCTCTCCCGCGAAGTACGTCGGCCTGTTCGCCAAGTTCCCGACGTCGCTGATCGGCCACGAGGGCGAGATCATCTACCCCGCCGACGCGACCACGGTGCACTACGAGGCGGAGATCTGCGTGGTGATCGGCAAGAAGGCGCAGAACATCACCGAGGCGCAGGTCAAGGACCACATCTTCGGCGTGACCGCCTGCAACGACGTCAGCGAGCGCGCCTGGCAGAAGGCCGACCTGCAGTGGTTCCGCGCCAAGGCCGCCGACACGTTCGGCCCGATGGGCCCGGCGCTGGTGACCAACGTCGACTACAACCACCTCAAGCTGATTGGCCGCCACAACGGCAAAGTGGTGCAGGAGACCGAGACGCCGTTGCTGATCTTCTCGATCAACAACATCGTGTCCTACACCAGCCGCTACATCACGCTGGAGCCGGGCGACGTGATCTTCACCGGCACGCCGGGCGTGACGCAGGCGATGAAGCCTGGCGACACGTTCGAAGTGGAAATCCCCGGCGTCGCGCTGCTCCGCAACAAGGTGGTGCAGGGCAAATGATCCGTCGAGCGCCCTTCGGCGAGGCTCAGCGTAGCCCCGCGTGGCGTCGAGGGGCGCTCGCTGTTGCCGTCGTCTGCTGTGCCGCCACGCTGACGGCACAGCAGCGGGCGCCAATGATTGAATCGATCACGCAGGCCGACCTGCGGTCGGATCTCTTCTTTCTGGCCGGCGACGCCATGCGCGGCCGGCTCACCGACACCAACGAGAACCGCCTCACCGCCGACTACATCCGCGCCCGGTTCGAACGCGCCGGACTGAAGCCGGCCAGCGGCACCTCGCTGTTTCACAACTACCACCTCATGACGCCGTCGCTCGGTGAGGCCAACACCGTCACCGTGCCGGCCACCGCCGGTACGGGCGAGTTCAAGGCCGGCATCGACTTCTATCCGCAGCGCTTCAGCGGCAGCGGGACCGTGACCGCCCCGGTGGTCTTTGCCGGCTACGGGATAGTCGCGCCACAGTGGAAACACGACGACTACCAGGACGGCGCCCGGGGCAACATCGTGCTGGTCATCGATCACGAGCCAGGTGAGCGCGATCCCAAGAGCCCGTTCGAGGGCGTGGTGACCGCGGAGCCCGCCGCCGCCTGGCGCAAGGCGCTGGCCGCCCAGCAACGGGGTGCGGTCGGAATCATGTTCGTCAGCGACGTGCAGAATCACCCGGAGCCGGTGAACTTCGAGCAGGCCGCCCGCAGCTTCTGGCCAGCCACGGCGCGAATTCCCAGCTACACGCTGGCCTCGTGGGCGGATCGCATTCGCATTCCGGCGATCCAGATTTCTCCAGCAATGGCGGCGGGATTCCTTCCGGCACACTTCACCGGCCTCGACGAGCTGACCAGGCGCGCCGACACGCCCGGCGGCATCACCCCGATCGTGCTTGGCCGCGAAATGACGATGCGTACCGCCGTGAACCGGCACATCGTGCCCGATCGAAACGTGCTCGGCCTGATCGAAGGCAGCGATCCGAAGTTGAAGGACCAGTGGGTGCTGGTCACCGCACACTTCGACCACGACGGCGTCAACGGCACGCAGATCCTCAACGGTGCCGACGACAACGGATCAGGCACCGTGGCGCTGATGGCGATCGCCGACGCCTACGCGCTGGCGGCGCAGCAGGGACAGCGGCCCAAGCGAAGCGTGTTGTTCTGCGCGTGGAATTCCGAGGAGCGCGGATTGCTTGGCGCGTGGGCCTATACCGAGTTCCCACCCGCGCCGCTGGCCAACATCACCGGTGTGCTGAACATGGACATGATCGGCCGCAACGAGGAGGTGCAGGTCGGCGGCGGCAACCGCTTCAACGGGCTCGAGGTGCAAACCGCCGAATCGAACGCCAACGCCGTCAACATGATGGGCTATGCGCGCGCGCCAGAGCTGGCGGCGGTGGTGGACGCGGCCAACACCGGCATCGGCCTGGACATCAAGAAGCGCTACGACAACAACGCTTCAAACCTGGTGCGCCGCAGCGATCAGTGGCCGTTCCTGCAGCACGGCGTAGCCGCGCTGGGCTTCATGACGGGACTGCATCCGGACTACCACACGCCGTACGACCGTCCCGAGAAGATCAACTACGCGAAGATGGAAAAGATCGCGCGGCTGATCTACCAGGCAAGCTGGAACCTGGCTCAGGGGCCGGGGATCGGGACTCAGGGAACGGGGCGAAAGCAATAAGCCGCTCCCCGATCCCTTACTTCGGCCTGCTGGCTCGAAGTCGCCGTTGCCGTTTTCGTTCGACCAGATCAAGGGGCGGACGGTCTGTGGAATCCCGCAGCTGCCAGGATTGACGAGGTTGAAGGTCAGCGGTCCGTTGGTCGCGACGCGCACGGCGACCGCCAGTGCGCCCCGGATCACCGTGGCCGGCGTGGTCGTGTAGAGGTAGTGCATCGAGCCAGAGCCGGTGACCGGGAAGTCGAACACCAGTGCATTGCCCTGATTGGACAGCGGGAACGGCTGCGGCGTGCGTGACGGTCTGCCACGCAGCGCTGGTGAGCGGCACTGTCAGCGCGGTCTGGGTTGGCTTGGTCGGCGACGAGCACGACCAGGAACCGGCGGCGGTAACGACGGCGAGTATCCGAACGAACCGCGTTGAAAGAGTTTACCGGTTTGCCGAACGGCGCGACAACTGAGCGGGGCTGGTGGATCCGCGCCGACTAGAACGTCGCCAGCGTATTGAGCGGCGAGCCCGTGCCGCCGGTGATCGGCATGGGGTTGATGGTGATCATGAACTCCCACCGTTTCAAGTGCGCGGCGGTCTCGGCCAGCACCTCGAGATCCTGGTTGTCGAGGATGTTGGTGCCGAGCGCCGTGATCAACAGCGTGTGCACCGGCAGGTTCACGCCTTCAACCATCGTCGGCGTCACTTCAGATGCGGCATCGCTGCCGACAATCGCCGCGCCGCGGGCCTTGAGGAACGGCACGACCGAGGCATGGAAGCCGGCCGCGTGGCCGCCGACCGCCCATGGCCCCAGCTTCGCGCGACGCGCCCATCGCCCGGTGCGCAGCAGGATGGCGTCACCGGAGCCGATCTTCACGCCGGCCATCTTCTCCCACGCTTCGATGTCTTCCTGGTAGATCGCCGTGCCGGGCTCGAGGTACGGCACCCCCTTGAGGCGCGGCATGTCCAGCAGGATCCCCCGCGTGATGATGCCCTGCTTCAGATTGTGAATGCCGAGCTTGGCGCAGCCCTTGTCGGTATTCACGGCGGCGCGTTCGTAGCCGTTGTAGGTCTGATTCTTGTAAAGGATGTGGCACAGCGCATCGAGATGGCTGTGCGAATAGCCGTGATACGACACGCTGTAGCGGTCGGTCGTGAAACCCGCGTTCATCGTGTGCTCGAACGGGCTCGCATTGTCGACTGACTTGTCGGTCAGCGGATTGTGCACGAGCGACACGGTCTGCCCGGTCTTCGCCAGCTTCAGCGCCTGCTTGCGCTTCTCGGCGGTAATCAGGTTCACGGTGCCGAGTTCGTCGTTGGCGCCCCAGCGTCCCCAGTTCTTGATCTGCTGGAACATCTGATCGAACTCGTCGGCATTGCGCGGCGCCCGCCCGGTGGCCGGAGCCTGGCCGGATACGGTGAAGCCGGATGCAAGTATGACGACCACCGCAAGGGTGGCGAAGAGGTTGCGCATAGCGAGGCATCATACAATGCCGGAATGTCCACCCCCGCCGCCACCGACCTGCGTCCGCGGCGGCTGGTCATCGAGCACCTGTCGCTGACGATCGAAGGGCGCACACTGGACGATGTCCAGCTGGGCGGATGGGTGTTCGGCCCGGAGCTGGGCACCGCACCCGCGGTGTTGATTGTGGGCGGCATTACCGCCTCACCCTTTCCCTTTGGCGACGGACACGCCGAGGCGGATTCATCGCGCGAGCCGTGGTGGCCGGCGCTGTCGGCGCCGGATCTGATCGACCCCAGCACGCACACGGTGCTGTGCCCATCGTGGCCGGGCAATGGATCGACCTGGAAAGGCTTTGACGATCCGAACTCACAGGAATTCATCTCGGTCGCCGGCCTGGCCGATGTCGTGGCGGCGTGGCTCGACGGCTGCGGCTGCGACATTCCGGTCACCTGGGTTGGCGCCAGCCTGGGCGGGATGGTGGGTGTGGCGTTTGCGGCGAGGCATCCCGAGCGCTGCGCGAAGCTGATCGCGATCTCTGCGGGGCTCCGCCCCGATGGCTGGGGCACGGCGACGCGTCACCTGCAGCGCGAGCTGGTGCGCGACGGCCTGCGCAACGGCGACGTCGCCACCGGCATGATGCGCGCGCGCCAGCTCGGCATGCTGACCTATCGCGGCCGCGACGAGCTCGACACGCGGTTCGGCAAACTGCTGCCGCATCTCGATCGGCCGCCGGTCGCGGAGTACCTCGATCATCATGGCCGCCGCTTCGCTGAGCGATTCCCGGTCAAGACCTTCCTGCTGCTGAGCGAAGCGATTGACCGCGAATCCGGCGATGCGCAAACCGTGCGAGACGCGGTGTCACGCATCAGCGCCGAGACCATCGTCGTCGGCGTGCCTGGCGACATGCTGTTCCCGTGGGCGTTACAGGTGGAGCTGCATCGCGCGCTGCAGGCCGCGGGAGCCGATTCGTCGTTGTGGAAGCTCGAGTCGCTCTACGGACACGACGCCTTTCTCGCGGATCAGGCGCGGCTCGCCGACCTGTTGCGGGGCGCGGGCGCGTTCGGCAAGCCGTTGAAGACCGGCGCCCGTCCCCGGTTCGAGGGCGTCGGCGTGGAACCGGTGCGGGAGATCCGCATTGGCCTGGTCGGCTGCGGCACGGTGGGCCGGGGGCTGCTGGAAATGATCGACCGGCAGAACTCCGCGATTGCCGATCGTTACGGCGTGAGGTTTCGCGTGACGCGCATCGCGGTCCGCGACGTGACGAAAGACCGGGGACCGCGCGCCAACGGGATTGCCATCGACGATCGTGCGCTGGAGCTGGTAAGCGATCCCGAGGTCGACGTCGTGGTCGAAGCGGCGGGCGGCATGGCGGTGGAGCCGATCCTGGTGGCGGCGCTGGCCGCCGGCAAGCCGGTGGTCACCGCCAACAAGGAACTGCTCGCCTCCAAGCTGGCCGAGCTCGGCGTGCTGGCGCAGCGCACCGAAACGCCGCTCTATTGCGAGGCGGCGGCGGCCGCCGCGATCCCGATCGTTCGCCACCTGAGTCATCGCGCCGACGAGATCGACAGCCTGTGGGGCATCATCAACGCCACCTGCAACTTCGTGATGACCCGGCTCGAGCAGGGCGACCTGACACTCGAGGATGCGATCACGGAAGCGCGCCGGCTTGGATTTGCGGAAGCGGATCCCAGCGCCGATCTCGACGGCCTCGACGCCGCTGCGAAGCTGTCGATTCTCGCTTATCGCGCCTTCGGCACATGGGTGCGCCCGGATGGCTTCCTGGTGCGCGGCATTCGCGACGTCGATCCGGCCGACTGCGATCTCGCGGAATCGATGGGGTTCCGTATCCGCCAGATCGCGCGCGCCGTACGCACCGGCGGCGCCATCGACATGGCAGTGGAGCCGCTGCTGCTGCCGTCGTGGCACCTGCTGGCATCGGTCGAGGAGGAATACAACGCGGTCTACCTCCGGTGCGTGTCGTCGGGTGACCTGAGCCTGTTCGGCAAAGGTGCGGGATCGCTGCCGACCGCCACCGCGATGCTCGGCGACCTGATCGATCTCGCACAGGACAATTCCGCGAGATGGCCGGCGCCGCACGCGCTGACTGTGGCGCGCGAAGGCACGGCGGTCACTCCGGTGCCGCGGCGTCACTACCTGCGCATCACCGGTCAGCCTCACCCCGGCCTCGAGCGAAAGTTCGAAGGACTCGTGCGCCGCCTCGGTCTGGTGGTGCAGAACCGCGCCACGCGGGGTGATCACGACCGGGTCGACATCGCGTTCATGATCTCGCCGAGCACCGACTCGCAGATCGCCGAAGTGACGGCGGCGGTCGAGCGGCTGGCCCGCGTGGAACAGCGCCTCTGCCTCGGGGTGTTGGACTGATGGGCAGGGACCAGGGATCGGGGATCAGGGATCAGGGGATAGCCGCGTGGCTCGATCCGAGGTCGTGCCCCGCCGAGCGGCCCGCGCTGGATGCGATGTCGGCGGCGACGCGCAACCTTCACCGCGCGATTGACGACCACGCGCGCCGGACCGGCATTCCGTATCTGCATCCCGATGAGCCGACCGTGCAGCTCGACCTGCTCGGCTCGAAACAGGTCATCGAGTGGCAGGAAGGGAAAGCGGCGTTTCTGTTTGCCAGCGAAGGATGCTGGTCTGAACTGCCGCACCTCTATGCCCGGTACGGCACCACCGCGACTGCCGCACTGATCGGTAAGCTCAAGGCACTGGAGCACGCCTCGGCGGTGCTGGTCTGCGATTCGGGCATGCAGGCCACCGCATTGGCCTTCGACGCGTTGATGGAACCCTTCGACCACGCTCAGGGCAGGCCCGGCAGCCATGCGGTGCTGATGCGCCAGGTCTACAACAAGACCCGCAGCTACCTCGAATGGCTGGCGAACCGCATCGGCGGGTCGGTGACGGTAGTCGACGACGGCGACATGGCGGCGCTGGCCAGGGCCATCCGCCCCGACACACGGTTCGTGTTTGCGGAGACGTTCACCAACCCGCTGGTGCGCGCGCAGGACTTCGACGCGCTGCGGCCGGTCATTGAACAGGCGCGCGCTATCGCTCCTGCCTTGCGGTTCGTGCTCGACACCACCATCGCCTCGCCGTGGGCGTTCAAGGTCCCTCCCCTCCGGAACGGTGTCGACATCATCGTCGCCAGCGGCACCAAATCGCTCGGCGGCAACGATCGCGACATGTGGGGATACATCGCGAGCAACGATACGCCGTTTGCGAACTCGGTCATGGACCTGATGGCGATGCGCGGCGGCATTCTCGACTGGCGGCGTGCCGCCGCGGTGGCCGGCGCGTTCGACGGCGCCGGCGAGTCGCACGCGCGGCGATCCGAATCGGCGACCGCGGTGGCCGCATTCCTGAGCACGCACCCGCAGGTCAGCGAAGTGTTCCATCCTTCGCTGCCTGGACATCCCGATCGCGAGGCTGTAGAGCGGCAGTACGCGCGCGTGGGATCGATGCTGTCGTTCCGCGTGAAGGATGCCGGCGACCCTTCGACAGGCTCAGGGTTGCCCCGAGCGGAGTCGAGGAGCGAAGAACGAGTGCGGCACATCGCCGATGTGCTCGCCACCACCGTCATCGTCCGCTACGCGCTGTCGTTCGACGGCCTGGCCACCAAGGTCAATCACCATCGAACGGTTTCTGAGTATTTCACCCCCCAGGACCGGCTGGAGCGGAACGGGTTCGATCGGCTGATCCGCCTGGCGATCGGCCTGGAAGAACCGGACGATGTGATCGCGGCACTGAACTGGGCGCTGCATCACGCAGACAGCGTGAGCACCGCCGACATTGACCGCTGGCAGCGGCAGCGCGCCGCATCACTGGGAATCTGACATGGCCGCCACGCACGCCTGTCATCTGGGAATCAAGCCTGGCGAATACGACCGCATGATTGCCACGCTGATCCCTCACTACGGCGAGCTGCTCCGGGCGGCCGCTGCCGCGGTGGATGTCCTCGCACGCTCAGCTCCGACGGTGGTGGATCTCGGCACCGGATCGGGAGCGCTCGCGCAGCGAATACTTGGCGTGCGCCCGCAGGCGCGCCTCACCGGCATTGACGCGGACCGGGCCATGCTCGAGGCCGCCACGCGCCGGTTGCGAGGCCGCATCCAGACCATTGAAGAGGACTTCGAGCGCGTTCACGTGCCGAAGTGCGACGTGGTGTCGGCGTCGTTCGCCCTGCATCACGTCCCGACGGATCGCCGCAAAGCGGCACTCTACCAACGCTGCTTCGCCGCGCTGAAGCGCGGCGGGATGTTGGTGTCGGCCGATTGCTTCATCGCCGCCAGCCGGAAGATGCAGCGCCGTCATCGCCACGCCTGGCTCGAACATCTGCAACGAACCTACTCCCCGAGCCGGGCCGAGCAGTTCCTGCGCACCTGGGCCACGGAAGACGTCTACTTCACACTGGACCGCGAGATTGCACTGCTGAAGAACGCGGGGTTCGCCACCGACGTGGCGTGGCGGAAGGACGCATTCGCAGTGCTGGTGGGATTGCGTTGACGTCTGGAGAGCCGCGGCCCGAGACGCCGCTGGGAGCCCGCTACGAAAACTGCACGACGACGATGTCCAGGTCGCGTTGCTGCTTTTCGGCAGGCTGCCATTGCACCAGGATCGGGCTCTGATACTGGCCGCGCAACATCACCGGCACATTTGACGCGCGATCCGAGCCGGCCAGGAAGCTGACGCGGCGCGATCGCAGGAAGCGGCGCGCCGGCAGCGACATCACCTTCGCCACCAACCGCTCGAACGATCCTTGATCGAGGCGCAGCGCTTCCATCAGCGAGTTCAACACGTGGACGACGTCGTACTTGGCGTAGTTGAGCGTCTTGCCGGGAATCGAGTACGGATCGTTGATCATGTTGCCCGCCTTGAGGCGGGCGAACCGCAGTGGGTTGCGCAGCACCTCCACCAGGTCGTGCTGCATCAGCAGCGTCTCGTACTCGTTGACGGTCAGGCCGACGTTGCGCTCTCGCGGATCGACGATCAGGTCGACGCGCGCGTGCTCCACGCCGGCGCGCGCCACAATCTCGTTGATCTGTTCGAGCAGGCCGAGCTTCGGATCGGCGAGGTTGATCGAATCAATCGGGTGCTTCGATACCGGGATGGCGATCGACGTGCGGGCCACCACCTCGTCGTGGTCGTACGCCACCACGGTGGTCTTGCGCTGGCGGCTGAGCGCCTGGGACTTGCCGTCGAGCTCGATGAAGTAGACCGGCGCGTCCGGCCGGATGCGATAGGTCACGCAGTTGCGCATGCCGGCACCGATGAAGGTCAGGTGCGAGTCGCCGTTGTGCGGCTCGACGACCTTCTGCTCGTCGCTGAGCTCGCTGCGCAGGTGCATCTGATCGTGGCGGTAGCCGCCGCCCTGCGGGAACAGCGAGTGGAACGCGCGGATGAACTGCGAGACCAGATCGTGCTGGTGATTCAGGCGCACCGACAAGCTTTGATCGAGATAGCCGGCGGTGGTGTGAAACGACGTGTAGAGCGCGCGGCGGTGGCGGCGCAGCAGGTCGCCGAACTCCTGGTTGATGCGCCGGTTGACGTCAATCGCCTCAAAGCGGCGTTGCGGCGCCAGCGTCAGCGTCACCTCGGTTGGTCGGGTCCCAGTCATGCGTAGCTCTGTTGGTCCGTGGTGTCGGCCGAAGTCCCGGCTTAGGCCAGGGCCGGCTTGCCCACCGTCTTGTCCGCCGTAGCTTCAGCACAGGCGGAGGCCTTGGCGGAGGTCGTCGTCAAATCGCCGGCGAACTGCCCGCGGATGGCCAGAATGCGCTCCACGGTTTCGCCCACCACGCTATCGGGCGTGGAGGCGCCGGCGGTAATCCCCACGTGCACCTCGCCGGACGGCAGCCAGTCTTCGGTGACATCGTCCTGCTGCGCGCCTACGGCGCGATGGCGGAGGGTCGATCCGGCCACGCACGCGGAGCTGTCAATGTAGTAGGTCCTGACGCGCGGCGCGCACATGCGGGCCAGCGCCTGGGTATTGCTGCTGTTATAGCCGCCGATCACGATCATCAGGTCCAGGCCGCCGGCGTCGAGCATCTCCAGCACGGCGTCCTGCCGTTCCTGCGTCGCGGAGCAAATCGTGTCGAAGGCACGGAAGCGCGATTCGATGTCGTCGGCACCATGGCGATCGACCATCGCCTGGCGCAGCGTCTCCTGCACTTTCAGGGTCTCGCTCATCAGCATCGTGGTCTGGTTGGCGAGGCCAATCTTCCGTAGATCGCGATCGGGATCGAAGCCCTCGCTGGCGGCGTCTGTGAAGCGCGCCATCAGGTCGGCGGCGCCGACCGTGCCGCGAATGAAGCCGCACACGAGCTCGGTTTCCGCCACGTCGCGGACGCACAGGTAGCGTCCCCCCTCGTGCGTCAGCGCCTGAGAGGCGGTAGCCCGGGTCTCCTCGTGATAGTGCTTGCCGTGAATGATGACGGTGTAGCCGTCGCGGGCGTAGTAGTGGACCTTCTTCCACACGTTCAGCACGCTGCCGCAGGTGGTATCCACGAGCAGGCACTGCTTGGATTGCAGGTGCTGGAGCTCCGGAATGCTCACGCCAAACGCCGGCATGATGACGACGTCACCCGTCTGGACCGCTGCGAACCGCCGGGCCGGGTCACGCAGGTCCTCGAGAATGGTGATGCCCATGTCCTCGATGCGGCGGTTGACGTCGGGATTGTGGATGATCTCGCCAGACAGGAAGACCCGCTTGTCGGGAAACTGCCGCCGCGTCTGGTAGGCGTAGTCCACGGCGCGGTCGACGCCGTAGCAAAAACCGAATTCCTTCGCGAGCTTGATGTGGATCCCGCCCGCCGCGGCCTCGTAGCCCAGCGCCTTGAGACGCTCCACCATCGGGCTCTGATAGGTGCGCGCCAGGACGGGTCCGACCTCGGATTTCAGGCCGAAACCCTTCTGGAAATACGTTTGACCCACCTCCCCTAAGTATAGCCCGGTCTGTAAGTTGGCCCAAAACTTGGCTTCTGCCATGGCGGTAGCCGGCGGCACTAACTTTACATCACAAAGTTATTTACAGGCAACCGCCCGGCGAGGCGGGATTCAGCCTGCCAACTCATGCGACGCGTCGTCTGTGCCCTGCTGGTGCTTTGTGTGTTCGCGCCGGGCACGTTCGCCGAGACGGTCGCCAAGCCGGCGCCAACGGTGCGCGCCCATCGTGTCGTGGAGCCGATTGGCATTGACGGGCGGCTGGAGGAAGAGGTCTACCAGACTACCCCGCCGATCCGCGACTTCGTGCAGCAGGAACCCGACGAATCCAAGCCCGCTACCGAGAAGACCGACGCGTGGATCTTCTTCGACCAGGATCATCTCTACATTTCGGCCCGCAACTTCGAGACCCATCCCGATCGCCGCGTCGCCAACCAAATGCGTCGCGACACGGGGCAGTTACGGCAGAACGACACGTTCGGCGTCTTGCTCGACACCTTTCACGACAAGCGCAACGGCTACATCTTCTACGCCCACGCGATCGGCGGGCTGGCCGACAGCCAGGTGAACGACAAAGGTCCGCCGAATGCCGACTGGAACACCGTGTGGGACGTACGCACCGCGAACTTCGATGGCGGCTGGACGATCGAGATGGCAATCCCGTTCAAGTCGCTGCGCTACCAGCCGGGCGCCAACCAGACGTGGGGCATCAATCTCCGGGCGTGGTGCGGTGGAAGAACGAATGGTCGTCTCTGGCGCAAGGACCTCGGGCGTTGACCACGTTTCGCGGCCGGGTCGGATCCAACGACGCGTTTGGTGTCGATGCGGCGCTGTCGTTCTACCAGAAGCTGCGCTTCGAGGCCTACCTCGCCGGCACGAGGACCGAAGGCCGCAGGGGCGACAACCTCAGTTATCGCGGCTTCTTCGACGACAACGGCGACACCTACGGCGTCCAGGCGGAACGGCTGGTGGTGGAGCCCAGCTTCCTGCCGGAGGTCGGTTTCGTGCGCCGTGCCAGCCTGCGCCGCAACTTTGCCCTGGCGCGCATCAGCAGGCGGCCGCGCAGCATCCCGCGGCTCCGCAGGCTGACGGTGCAGAGCAGCTTCAACTACCTGACCAACAACCACATCGTGCTCGATACGCGTGAAGCGACTGGCCGCGTCGAGGCCGCCTGCAGGCGACCCCGCAGGTCTCGCTTGCACCAGGCTTCTCGATCAACTGGGTCGACCTGGTCCAGGGCTCTTTCACCGCGAAGGTGGCTCGCACCCGCGCAACCCACACCAGCACGCCGCGGATGTTCGTCTCCGGCATCGCGCAGTACAACTCCGCCGGCACCTCGTTCGGCACCAACGTCCGCTTCCGGTGGGAATACCGTCCGGGTAGCGAGTTGTTCGTCGTCTACGCGGACGACTACATCACCGAGGAGCAGCGGCCGGACGTCACCTCGCTGCGCAATCGCGCCCTGGTCATCAAGTTCAACAGGCTGTTCCGGTTGTAGAGACCTTCCACCAGACCGAGCCAGTAGTCACCGCTTCACGAATCGCAAATCCCAGACACGATCCTGGCTGACGCTCAGCGCGTCAACGGTGCCGGCGGCGTTGCGGATGAACGTCACCGTGCCGATCGAGCCGCGGAACTTGTCTCGATCGAGGTAACTCAGTCGAATCACGTCGTCCGGCCGGCGCTTCAACACCAGCGTGCTGCCCTCGACCGCCGTGACTAACGTGGTCTCGGCTTCTTCGCTCCAGTAGTGGCCGGCCAGGGCGGCCAGCTGTGCCGCGCCCGGCGCGGGATCGGCCGGCGGCGCCGGCGTGGCCGCAGGCGATACGGGCACGATCGGCTTGAGCCGGCCGTCCAGGAAGAGCTCCGACACGCGATGCGCCGAGCGCGTCGCCTCGCCGTTCGATCCGTTGCACAGCACCGCGACCGAGGTGTGGGCATCGGGAAAACGATTGAGATGCGCGCGATAGCCGGCGGTCGAGCCGCTGTGATTGATGTTCTTCACGCCGCGCAGTTCGCCCACCATCAACCCCAGCGCGTAGTCCTGCGGCTTGCCGTCGTTGAACGTCCCGGTCGCCTGCATCGCCTGAATCAGCGCCGCGTCACCGACCACGGGCTTCACAAAGTTCTCGTTCCACTTGAGCAGGTCACCAACGGTGGTCAACAGGCCGCCGTTGCCATGGACGTTCTCGAACGGCATCTCGATCCAGAAGGCACCGGTCGCGTAGTTGTAGGCGGTGGCGCGGTTCCTGACGATCCGCGTGTGATCGTCGCGCCAGGAAGTGTGCGTCATCCCGAGCGGCATGAAGATACGCTGCTTCGAGAACTCTGCGAACGACATGCCGCTGACCCGCGAGACGATGATCGCCGACAGGTTGTAGCCGGTGTTGCTGTAGGAGTAGCGGTCGCCGGGCGTGAAATTGAGCGACTTCTGGCGCGACACGATATCGAGCACGTGCCCGTGCGTGTAGGCGCGCGAGGTGCGGGGCGCGCCGGCAATCGAGGCGACGCTGCCCCAGTCGCGCAGGCCGCTGGTGTGCGTCAACATGTGCCGGATGGTGAGCGGCGTGCCGTAGTCCGGCAGCTCCGGGATGTAGTTGCGCACCTGATCGTCGAGCGACAGCTTGCCGTCCTTGACGAGCAGCATGACCGCCATGGCCGTGAACTGCTTGGCCACGGAGCCCGACTCGAAGATCGTATCGGGCGTGTTGGCAATGCCGTGTTCGAGATCGGCCATGCCGTAGGCCTTCATCAGCACCGGTCTGCCGCCGACCGCAACACCCACCGCGCAGCCCGGAGTGCCGGCGTTCCAACGCTCGAAAATGGCGTCGACCGCCTTCTCCTGCGCCGGTGCCGCGACTGTCTGCGCGACGACCGGCATCGACAGGCAGACGCTCGTCAGGAGTCCCAGCAGGAGTGTTCGCTTCATGACGCACATCCTACACTTATAATCCGGCGCGGATGGCAGCCTTTATTCTCCTCGCCCTGCTGGCCGGCCAGAACGTGCGCGCGATCATGGACCGCGCGGTCGCGGACTTTCGCACCGGCCGCGTCGCAGCATCGCTCAGCGGATTCGATCGAGTGGCGGCGCTGTCGCCTGCCGATGCGTCCTATCTCTGGCAGCGCGGCATCGCCCAGTGCTACATCGGCCGCCGGCACGGGTCCGTCCGGGCAGTGCTTCGCGCGGCTTTACATCGGCCTCTATCTGGAAGCGAGCGATGACCAGGCGGCTGGCCGCGCCCAGATCGAAATCGCGGCCGAACCGCGGGGCGCGCGGGTCGGCGGCTACATGCACGACGTGGCGCGCGTGCACCTGATGCGCCCGTAAAGGCGGGTCACAGCCTTACCACTGCAGATAGAATCCCCGGATGCGACGCCTACCCGTTCTGCTCGCCCTGCTGTGTTCGATCCCGGTGTTCGCGCAACACAACCGGATCGATGTGGTCACTCCCTCAGCTCCGGAACTGGCGGCCTATGGAGCCTACGCGGTCGGCGTCCGCACACTTGGCGTGCTCGACCGGGACCGTCCCGACATCCTGGCCGCCAAAGAGGGGCAGCCGACGCCGCGCTACCATCGCCGCCTCGTCCTGGAAACGTGGTACCCCGCCGCGCTGGCGAGCCATCAGCAACCCGGCGGGGAGTACCGCATGGTGACACGCGATCCGTCGATCACCGTGACGCTGCGCGGCCTGGCCGTTCGCGACGCGGCTCCTCGCAGGAGCGACGCACCGTTTCCATTGGTGATCGTCTCTCATGGCTACCCCGGCAATCGTTTCCTGATGAGCCACATCGGCGAGAACCTGGCGAGCAAGGGCTTCGTCGTGGTCGCGATCGACCACACCGAAAGCACCTACGACGATCAGCAGGCGTTCGCCAGCACGCTCTATAACCGGCCGCTCGACCAGTTGTTCGTGCTCAACGAGATCGATCGCCTGAGCAAGTCCGATGCCACCTCGTTCCTGCACGGCCTGGCCGATGCCGGCCGCACGGCCATCATCGGCTACTCGATGGGCGGCTACGGGGTCGTCAATGTGATCGGCGGCGGCTTCTCCGCCGCCAGCGCCACGTTCTCCACCGCGCCGCCGAACCGGCTGCTGGCCGAGAGGGGTGCAGCGAACCCTGACTACCGGAAGGCGCGCGATCCGCGTATCAAGGCGGCAATCGCAATCGGCCCGTGGGGCATGCAAGTCGGGTTCTGGGACGCCGAGGGATTGAAGGGCATTCGGACGCCGGTGATGTTCGTGGCCGGCGGTGTGGACGATGTGTCGGGATACGACAAAGGCGTGCGCGCGATCTACACCAGCGCCATCAACGCCGATCGATACCTGCTCACCTTCATCAACGCCAACCACAACGCGGCGGCGCCGATTCCCGCGCCGCTCGAAGTGTTCACGCCGGCGCCAGGATCAACCGTCAACGCGTTTGCGCACTACGCGGACCCGGTGTGGGACAACACCCGCATGAACAATATCTTCAATCACTTCGCGACCGCGTTCCTGTCGCTGCACCTCAAGGGCGACACCGACCAGCAGTCATACCTCGACGTCGTCCCGAACGGAAAGGACGCGATCTACAACGTCGATCGCACGGGCAAGCCCGAGCCGACACACACCTACTGGAAAGGCTTCAAGCGCGGGACGGCAGTCGGATTGATCCTCGAGCACGCCGCGGCAGTTCGCTAGTTGTGAATGTCAAAGAGGTTGTTCATCTTACGCAGCCTCTTGGAAACGGGTCCACGGCGCGCGCCGACCAAGGCTCGCGTGTGGACGCTGGTGGTTGTAGTACCGCAGGTACGGCTGCAGGCGACCGGTGCGGGCGGCCGATGCGGGATCGGACTTCGTCGGGCAGGCTGCGCAAGTTGGCGATCGCGAAGGTTCGGTGCTCGCCGGTGATCCACGGGCCGACTGCGCTACGTGGGTCGTAGCGATCGATCTCCACCATTCGCACCGACGCGCGCGGATTGCCGAGCACGGCAAGGTGGAGCCAGTACGCGGTCTCGGCATCCGCAACCAGGTAGTCCGCGCAGGCAGCGCTGCCGTTGGCGCGGGCCCACTTGCCGGCCGCCTGCAGATCCTCGCTGACCACCGGGACGGCACGCGGCGCGACGAGTGCCGGCCTCGCCGCCAACAGCAACAGCGCTGCTGACAGCCAGCCCACCGTATCAGTGAGTCGCGTCTGACCCGTGAACCTGGCGAGCCCCAGTGCACCCAGCACGGCCATGGGGTCGATCGCAAAGTAGAACATCTTGAGCGCCATGTACGGCGTGGCAGCGCCCTGGGCCGTCGCGACCACGAACAGCGTCAGCGCTTGCAGGGCGATCACGAACAGCAGGACGACGGTGACGCCGGCGCGCTCGTCGGCCAACGCCACCAGCGCGCTGGTGACCGCCAACAGCGGCAACAGCCATCCCGGGAGTCTGCAGGCCATCATCTTAAGCCGGGACCAATGGCTGCCACGTGCGCTGTTCTGCGGTCGCCGATCCGCTCGCCTGCGTTAAGATCGCGCGCATGAGATTGGCACGCAGCATCCTGGTCGCCGCGCTCGTGGCGAGTGTGGGGACGATGATCAACACCGCCGACTCGTCCGCCGAAGCCTCGGCGGAGGCGGACAACTGGTCGCGCTTTCGCGGACCGAACGGCACGGGGGTATCGGAGGCGAAGAACCTCCCGGTCGAATTCGGCCCCAGCCGCAACGTGAAGTGGAAGGCGGTGGTGCCGCCGGGACACTCGTCGCCGGTGTTCACCAACACCCACATCTTCCTGACCGCGCATTCGCCAATCGATCAGAGGGCTCCCAGCGAGTACACGCTCTACGCGCTGGCGCTCGATCGCCAGACCGGCAAGCAGTTGTGGCAGCACGACGTGCCGCGCCCGCAGAAGGGCCGCCGCGAAAACGTCAACGGTCCCGCCTCGCCCAGCCCCGTGACCGACGGCACCAACGTCTTCGTGTTCTTTCAGGACTTCGGCCTGATCAGCTACACCGCCGAAGGCAAGGAACGCTGGCGCATGCCACTCGGTCCGTTCACGATGTACTACGGTTTCGGCGCGTCACCGATTCTCGAGGACGGGCTGCTGATTCTGCCGGTCGATCAGGACCTGACGGCGTATCTGCTCGCCGTCGATGCGCGCACCGGCAAGGAGCGCTGGCGCGTGCAGCGGCCGCACGTCATTTCCGGCTACTCGACGCCGACCATCTGGCGTCCCAAGAACGGCGGCCCGGCGCAGATCCTGATTCCGGAATCGTTCCAGCTGACCTCGTACTCGCTCGAGACCGGCAAGCAGCTGTGGTACGTGCGTGGACTGGCGTGCGAAATGAAGTCGGTGGCAAGCATCGACGACGACACGCTCTACATCAACGGCTGGGGATTCGGTGCCAACCAGGCCGGCACCCAGATTCCGACCGTCGACTTCGCCGAAGGCCTGCGCCGCTTCGACACCAACAAGGACGGCAAGGTCAGCCGGCAGGAGACGATCGATCACACCGCGGCCGATCGCATGGAGCGCATGCTGAAGCCCGAAGCCGGCTTCGACGCGTTCGACGGCAACCGCGACGGCGAGCTCGATGCCAAGGACTGGGAGATCTTCCGCTCGATGCTCGCGGCCGAGAACGGGCTGATGGCAATCAAGCTCGGGGGCTCCGGCGACATGACCAGCACCGCGGTGAAGTGGAAGTACCTCCGCCCGGTGCCGCAGGTGCCGTCGACGGTGCTCTACGACGGCGTGCTCTACATGGTGAACGACAGCGGCATCCTGATCTCGTTCGACCCGGCCACCGGCAGCGTCATCAAGCAGGGCCGCCTCAAGGGCGCGATCGACAAGTACTTCGCGTCGCCGATCGCCGCCGACGGCAAAGTGTGGCTGGTCAGCCAGGACGGCACCGTGTCGGTGATCAGCGCCAGGGGCGACTGGCAGGTGCTGCAGGTGAACACCATGGACGACGAGGTGTTCGCGACGCCGGTGCCAGCTGATGGCGAGCTGTTCGTCCGAACGCGAAGCGCGTTGTACAACTTTGCGAAATAGCGTTGCCGTTGTTGTCGTCGCGCTGGCGTGCGGCCCATTCGACTCGTGGCCGCTCGCTCAGGGCAAGCCCATCGACATCCGCGACAAGAACACGTTTCGGGCAGGCGCGGAGCTCGTCACCACCGCCGTCACGGTTCGCAACGCTGAAGGCCGGCTGATCAGCCACCTCGGACAACGGGACTTCATCGTCGAAGAAGACGGCATCGCGCAGCCAATCACGCAGTTCGCCAAGGAGCGCGTGCCCGTCAGCCTGTCGCTCGCGCTCGACATCAGCGACAGCATGCGCGGACAGCGCATGGCCGACGCGCGCGCCGCCCTCGCACACTTCCTCGACCGGCTGCTGGCAGCTGAAGATGAAGCGTCGCTGCTCGGCTTCAATCACGAGACGCGCCTGTTCGCGGGCTGGACGACGTTGCGTGCCGGCATGCGGCAGACGCTGGATGGCATTCGCCCGTCGGGCGGCACCGCGATGTACGACGCCATCGATGCGGCATTGCCGCTGTTTGAATCGCGCCAGCACCCGCGGGCGGCGATCCTGCTGGTGTCCGACGGCGCCGACACGGCCAGCGACACCACGCCGACGAGACTCAAACAGACGCTGGTCCGCAGCGACGTGTTCCTCTACGCGATCGGCATCAATTCCATCGACGCCAGCAACTCCATGCGCATCAATCCCTACACGCTCCAGGAGCTCACCAGCCAGGGCGGCGGCTATACCGAGATTATCGGCAGCGCGTCGGAGCTCGGCCCGGCCACCGAGCGCATCGCCGAGGAGCTGAACCATCAGTATCTGATCGGCTATACCCCGGTGGCACGCGGCGACGGCAAGTACCACACCATCCGGGTCAAGGTCACCAACGACTCATACCGGGTGCGATCTCGACGAGGGGTTGTTCGGTAACTCTTCACGAAGGTTCTTCACAGTCGTTCTACACGAACGTTCTACAGGAACGTTCAGAAAGCGTGCCGCCTCCCTATTCGCGCATTACAACCGGATTCCGCCGCCCGCAGTCACAAGGTTGGCAGAACCTCCGTGTAGAATGCCGCCATGCGCATCCCATTCCTTCTGGTCGCCATCACCTCGGCGGCAGTCACGGCGCAATCGCCCCAGCCGAACTGGACGGCGATCGAGGCCGAGACGCTGAAACACTTCGAGGCGATCATCCGCATGGACACCACCGATCCGCCGGGCGGCGAAAAGCCGGTGGCCGACTACCTGAAGCAGGTGCTCGAGGCCGAGGGCCTGCCGGTGCAGGTGTTCTCCAAGGAACCCCATCGCCCGAACATCGTCACGCGCATCAAGGGCACCGGCAAGCAGCGGCCGCTGTTGCTGATGGCGCACACCGACACGGTGAACGTCGATCCGAAGAAGTGGACGCATCCGCCGTTCTCCGCGGCGCGCGACGGCGGCTACATCTACGGGCGCGGCACCGTGGACGACAAGGACAACGTCGTGGCCACGCTGATGGTGATGCTGATGCTGGCGCGCCAGCACGTGGCGCTCGATCGCGACGTGATCGCGCTGTTCGAAGCGGGCGAAGAGGGCAGCTCAAGCATCGGCATCCAGTTCGTGGCCAACGAGCACTTCGACGCCATCGACTCCGAGTTCTGCTACGCCGAAGGCGGCAGCGTGGTGCGCTCCGGCGGCGTGGTGAAGTTTGCGTCGGTGCAGACGGTTGAGAAGATCCCGCGCGCCATCAGCGTGACGGCACGCGGCGTGGCCGGCCACGGCTCGGTGCCGCTCGAGACCAATGCGCTGGCGCACCTCGGCGAGGCGGTCGGCAAGATTGCGCTGTGGACACCGCCGATGCGGCTCAATGAGACGACCGCGGCCTACTTCAAGCGCCTGGCCACGGTGTCGACACCGGAGGAAGCCAAGCGCTACCAGGACTTGCTGAGCCCGGATCCCAAGGTGTCGAAGCCGGCAGACGACTACATGCGCAAGCACGAGCCGCGCCACTGGTCGATGTTGCGGACGTCGCTGTCGCCGACGGTGATCGCCGGCGGCTACCGCACCAACGTCATCCCGTCAGAAGGCACCGCCACAATCGATACGCGCCTGGCGCCGGATGAGGATCCGGCCAAGTTCCTGGAGATGGTCAGGCAGGTCGTCAACGACCCGCAGGTCGAAGTGAGCTACGGCGCGCGCGACACCCGGCCACCGACGCCCGCCGCCAAGCTGGATTCGGACGCCTTCAAGGCGCTCGAAGCCAACCTCACCAAGCACTACAAGGCCGTGACATTGCCGACCATGAGCACGGGCGCGACCGACATGGCGTTCCTGCGCCGCAAGGGCGTGCAGTGCTACGGGATTGGGCCCGCGACCGATGTCGAAGACGGACCGAAGGGGTTTGGCGCGCACAGCGATCAGGAACGGATCCTCGAATCCGAGTTGTACCGGTTCGTGCGCTTCAACTGGGACGCGGTCGTCGACCTCGCGCGCGCGAAGTAGGGCCTCGGCAGGCGCAGCACCGCATTGCGTTACCCAAAGACGCGTCGGGGCGACGTCGTCGATCGCTACGGCAGCGTCAGCGTCGCCGATCCGTATCGCTGGCTGGAAGATCTCGACTCGCCAGACGTCGCCGCATGGGTGGCCGCGCAGAACGCGGTCACCTTCGCCCACCTCGAGTCACTCCCCCATCGACGCCACTTCCATCGGCGGCTGACCGAGCTCTGGGACTACGCGCGCACCAGCCTGCCGGTGGTCGAGAACGGCCGGCTGTTCTACTCGAAGAACAGCGGGCTCGAGCGGCAGGCGCGCGTCTACCTCCGCACCGGCCTGTTCGATCCGCCGGCGGTGGTCATCGACCCCAACGAGCGGTGGCCGGATGGCTCAATGTCGCTCGCGCAGTATCAACCGTCCCCCGATGCGGGCTGGCTGGCCTACGCCGTGTCGGTGGGCGGCGCCGACTGGCAAACCGTGCGTGTCCGATCGGTCGCCACCGGCGAAGATCTCGATGACGCGCTGGCGTGGGTGCGGTTTTCGGACCTGTCGTGGACCCGCGACTCGCTCGGCTTCTTTTACTCGCGCTACCCGGAGCCGCCACAGCACAAGGTGCTCGAGGCCGAGCTATCGGGCCAGGCGGTCTACTATCATCGCGTCGGCACGCCGCAGGCCGACGACATCCTGATCTATCAGCGTAGCGACCACCCGTCGTGGATCGTCAATGCGACGGTCAGTGACGACGGGCGATACGTGTTTATCCGCACGTATCGAGGCGCGAACCACAACAACCAGCTGCACTTCATCGACCTCGGCAGCCCTGTCTCGCCGAACGTGACCTCCGTCATCCGCCCGATCGTGGAGACCATCGACGCCGAGTACTCGCCGATCGGCAACTACCAGTCGCGCTTGTATCTGCGATCCGACAAGGACGCGCCGAAGCGCCGCATCATTGCGATCGATCTCGAGCATCCCGATCCGGTGTCGTGGAAAGTGGTGGTTCCGGAACAGCCGTACGCGATCGAGGACGCCGCGCTGATCGGCGGCCGCATCGTGTTGCACGGCCTGGTCGACGTGCAGAGCCGTCTGCAGTCCTTCACGCTCGATGGCCGGAGCGAGGGCGACATCCCGCTGCCTGGTCCCGGCGCGGTCTCCGCACTGTCGGGACGTGCCGATCGATACGACTGCTGGTATCTCTTCAGCTCGCCGCTGCAGCCCGCCACCGTGTATCGCCACGACCTGGAGTCGGGCCGCCGCGTGCCGTTTGAAGCTCCGGCCCCGCCGATCGACGCGGCGCAGTTCGAGACCCGCGCGATGTTCGCGACGTCGAAAGACGGCACGCGCGTGCCCTTCTTCCTGACCTGCAGGAAGGGATTGCAGCAGGACGGACGCAATCCCACCATGCTCTACGGCTACGGCGGCTTCTCGATCAGCGTGCTGCCGGCGTATCGATCGGATGTGCCCGCGTGGCTGGAGCTTGGCGGCGTGTTCGTGTCGGTGAACCTGCGCGGCGGCGCCGAGTACGGCGAGCAGTGGCACCGGGCAGGCATGCTCGAGCACAAGCAGAACGTGTTCGACGACTTCATCGCGGTCGCCGAGTACCTGGTGCGCGAGCACTACACGTCGCCAGGCTGCCTGGGCATGATGGGCGGATCGAATGGCGGGCTGCTGGTCGGTGCCGTCATGGAGCAGCGGCCGGAACTCGTCAGCGTGGCGATGCCGGCGGTTGGCGTGATGGACATGCTCCGCTACGATCGTTTTACCGGCGGCCGGTTGTGGGCGACCGAGTACGGATCGTCATCCGATCCGAAGCAGCTGGCCTTCCTGATCGGCTACTCGCCGCTGCACAACGTCAAGCCCGGCACGTGCTACCCGGCGACGCTCGTCACCACCGCCGATCACGACGATCGAGTCGTGCCGAGCCACTCCTTCAAGTTCACGGCGGCGCTACAGGCCGCGCAGGGATGCGAGAGGCCGACGCTGATTCGCGTGGAGGCGCAAGGGTCTCACGGGTATCGGCCGACGGATCGGCTGATCGCCGAGCGCGCGGATCAATGGGCGTTCGCGGCGGCGCACCTGGGCGTCGCAACCGGCTAGCTCGTCCCGCGGACGGCGCGCATGGCGTTGAACAGCTCGATGTGCGCTTCGACCACCCGCTGCCGATCCTGTTCCTCGATGTCGAACGTCCAATTGTCGCGGATCGACGTGCCGCCGAGAATGATGCCGTCCGAGCGCGGCATCATGTGCACGAAGCCGGTATCCGGCGTGGACGGCTGACGCGCTCCGCCGCTGGTGCTGTAGTTGATCTCCGGCTGCGGCGTCAGCACCACCAGCTGTCCTTTCAACGGCACCAATTCAGGATCGCTGAACAGCGCCTTGGCGCCGAGGCCCGTGCAATTGACAATCACGTTCTCGGTGAGTGCGGCGACGTCGCGCGGAGTCTCGAACGTGCGGATCACGATCGTTCCACCCCACGACAGGAAGTCCTCCATCAACGCGTCCAGATAGATCGACGGCTCAATGCGCATTTCCGGCCGCTCGATCGCGTACTTCATGGGAAACGGATGCTCGCCGGGCTGCAGGATCACGCGCGATCCCTGCACATCCGCTGGCAGCAAGGCGTTCGAGCCGCGGCCGGCCTGTTCGTTGTTGGTGGGCGCGTAGTTGTTGATCCAGCTGATGCCGTACTTGGGACCCACCAGCAACTGCAGTCGTCGGTAGGCTATTCGCACCGCCTGGCGGAACTGCGCCTCCCACTCCGGCGTGCGATTCTGAAAATCGACCAGCCCCGAGGTGGGCGTGAAGCCCGCCAGCGACATGTTCGACGTCGTGTCGGGCGGCACGGTGGCCGCGTAAATCGTGACGTCGAAGCCATGACGCTGCAGTTCGCGCGCCGATGTCAGACCCACCACACCGGATCCCATGACCGCGGCCTTGCGCTCGGCATGCGCGAGCGCGAGCTCCGCCGCCATGTTTCCCGTGCCCCACGACAGCGACATGCCGGCGCCGCCGTGGCCGAAATTGTGGATGACGGTCTTGCCGTCGAGCTTGTCGGCCTTCAGCACGAAGCCCGACGGTCGATGGGGACGAAGGCCGATCGTGGTGCGAATCACGCGATCCCACGACACGTTGACCAGCGGCAGGCGCAGCGCCGGACGCGACGGCGTCAGCGCCGGCTTGGCGGTCCTCGGCGCGCAGGCCTCAACGGTGAGGCCCAACGCCGCCGCACCACCGAGACGCAGCAGATCTCGACGATTCACTGATGGGATTATACGACCGCCGGATGGCTGTTCAGGCCAGGCGCCGATCCTGCGAAGATTGTCGACGCTCAGGCTGTCTGGGCTGGGACCGACGACAGGGGTTGCAGGAACTTTGAAGTCTAAGTGGGGCCTTGATTCGCGTCCTGATTGCGGCCCTGTTCGTGCTGGCCGTCACGAACGACCGGGCCCCCGTCACGGGCTTTTTTGACTTGCCAGTCACGGGCGGCACGGCCACCTTCGAGATGCTTGGACTGCGCCCCGAGGAGCGCGGCCACGCGCTGCCGCTGCTCGTCCGAGAAATGTTCATGCAGAGCTCCGGCGCGGTGGAGCGCACCAGCGTGGTGCGCGCCGCGCCCGCTGCGTTCTGGGTGTCGGCGCGATCGATCAAGATCGAAAAAGATCGCGTCGTCGTGCCCGGCGGTGCCGTGCTGGAACCACTGTGGGAATCGATGGCAGCCGGACGGGTGATGCGGCCCGCCGATTTCCTGCGCGCCCTGCTCACCAAGAACTCGGGCCGGCTGGCGTGGTTCTACGACCCGGGCGCGGCGATGCCGGCTACGCGGTTGACGGCCCTGGCGAAGTTTTCCCAGATCGATCGCTGGCGCACCAGCGTGCCCCGGCCGCCGGGCGTGAGTCGATAGTAGCGGCGTCGACGCTGTCCGGCTTTCTCGACCCAGCGTCCTTCGATGAGGCCCTTGGCCTCGAGGCGGTACAGCGTCGGGTAGAGCGAGGTGATGTGAAAGGCAATCGTGCCGTCGGAGCGCTGTTCGATCTGTTTGCCGATGTCGTAGCCGTGCCGTTCGCGGTCTTCAAGCAGTGCCAGGATGAGCAATTCAGCGCTACCGCGCTTGAGTTCCCGCTCGAGCATAGTTGAACCCATATATTGTCTACAACAATATCATAGGCATCGCGGATTACAAAATTGGCATGCACCAAGAGATGACACAGGTATTACAGAGGTGATTACCGTGTCCTGATACCGTTCTTCCGACATGATTCCAATCACCGATATCTACGGGAAGAAGGCCTCCAGCGGCGAGATCAACTGGGTCACCGCTATTGCCATGACGGCCTTTCACGTTGGCGCAGTGGCGGCCTTTTTCTTCATCGACTGGGGCGCCATCCTGACTGCCGTGGTTTTGTGGTGGGTCGCCGGCTCGCTCGGCATCGGTATGGGCTATCACCGGCTGCTGACGCATCGCGGCTACAAGACTCCGAAGTGGATGGAGCACTTCCTCACGCTGTGCGGCACGCTCGCCCTCGAGGGTGGCCCGATTTTCTGGGTGGCCACGCACCGCATTCATCATCAGCATTCCGATCACGAAGGCGATCCGCACACCCCGCGCGAAGGCACCTACTGGGCGCACATGGGATGGATCATGACCGGCAAGGCCATGCACCACGACACCGAAGTGCTCTCGCGCTACACGCCGGATCTCAGCAAAGACCGCTTCCACGTCGCGCTGACCACCTGGCACTGGGTGCCGCAGGTCGTCGTCGGTCTCGCGCTGCTCGCCTTCGGCGGCCTGCCTTACCTGATGTGGGGCACGTTCTTCCGCACCACCTACGGCCTGCACTGCACCTGGCTCGTGAACTCGGCCACGCACCTGTTCGGCACGCAGCGCTTCAAGACGCGCGACGATTCGAAGAACAGCTTCTGGGTCGCGATGCTGACGTTCGGCGAGGGCTGGCACAACAACCACCACGCCCACCCGGTGTCGGCGCGCCACGGCCTGGCCTGGTACGAGTTGGACATGAACTGGATCGGCATCAGCACCCTCAAGGCGCTCGGCCTGGCCTGGGACGTCAAGGTCGCCAAGATTCGCGAGGCGCTGCCGGAAGAAAACGCCGCCTAACGTAATATCAGGGGATGACGAGGCGTCAGACAGCCTCTATCGTCTTCGTCGTCCTCTGTGTCGTGCTGGTCGCCGCCGCGGTCACGCTCAACATCGGCTGGATCATTGTCAACGGGCGGCGCGTCGCGCCGCTCGTCGTGGGCGTCACCACCTTCACGCTGATCATCGCGGGCCTCATCGTCTACACGGTGTTCCTGGTCCGCGAAATGGGCATCACCGAACAACAGGACAGCTTCCTCAACTCCGTCACTCACGAGTTGAAGACGCCGATCGCGTCGATTCGCCTCTACCTCGAGACGCTGCAGTCGCGGGAGGTCGGCGATGCGCAGCGCAAGGAGTTCTACCGCATCATGCTCCAGGACGCGGATCGGCTGCAGCACACCGTGGAACAGGTGCTGCGCGCCGGCGTCGCGCGGCAGCAGCGCAAGCTCGAACATTGCGGGCCGGTCGACCTTGGCTGGCTGGTGCAGGAATGCGTCGACACGGCACGCACCCGTCATCACCTCGCCGCGGAAGCAATCGCGGTGGTCGAAACCGACCTGCAGACGCCGCTGGTGGTCAACGGCGACGTGGATGATCTACGCACCGCGGTCTCGAACCTGCTCGACAACGCGGTGAAGTATTCGAACGGTCCGCCGCAGATATCGGTGCAGACGGCGGGCGCCACGCCCGACACCGCGTGGGTGCGCGTGCGGGACACCGGCATCGGCATTCCCAAGGCGCAACTCGGACGCATTTTCAATCGCTTCTACCGCTTCCAGCCCCGCGGCTCGAAGGTCAAGGGCACCGGTCTGGGCTTGTACATCGTGCGATCGATCGCCAAGCGCCATGGCGGCCGGGTGTTCGTGGAGAGCGCCGGCGAGAACAAGGGCGCCACCTTCACGCTCGAGCTCCCCAGGGTGACGATGTAGATGGGGCGCATCCTGATTGTCGAAGACGAGTCGCACCTCGCCGACGGGCTGCGATTCAATCTCGAAGCCGAAGGCCATGAAGTGGACATCGACGGCGACGGCCAGGCCGCGCTCGATCGGCTGCTCGAGCACCGATCGCGCTACGACGCGGTGGTGCTCGACGTGATGCTGCCGGGGAAGGACGGCTTCTCGATCGTGAAGCAGTTGCGCAGCGAAGGCCACTACGTGCCAGTACTGATGCTGACCGCGCGCAGCCGGCCCGAAGACGTACTGCAGGGCTTTGAGGCGGGCGCGGACGATTACCTGCCGAAGCCGTTCGAGCTGCAGATCCTGCTGGCGCGGCTGCGCGGCCTGCTGCGGCGGCGCGAGTGGCTGATGCAGCCGCACGAACACGACACCCTTTCGTTCGCTGGGAAAAAGCTCGATCTCGAAGCGCTGGAGCTGCAGTGCGGCGACACCACCTATCAGCTCACGCAAATGGAATGCGACCTGCTGCAGTACCTGGTGAAGAACGCGGGCCGGCCGGTGTCCAGAAAAGCCATCCTCGAAGCAGTGTGGGATCTGCACGAAGACACCGACACGCGCGCCATCGACAACTTCATCGTGCGGCTGCGACGGTATCTCGAGCCCGACCCGGCGAAGCCGAAGCACCTCGTAACAGTCCGCGGCGTCGGCTACAAGTTTGTTGAGTAGCAGCCACGCTACTTCATGCCAAACAACAGGAAGGAAGTCTTTTGTGCGGCTCTGAAGTTGTCGTCCGATCCGATCAGCAACGACTTCATCCCGTTGACGATCGGGCCAAACGCCATGGCCTCGAAGTTCTCCAGACGCGACAAGGCCGGCGACAGTCGCGGGATGATCGTTTGAAAGTCGAGCAGGAGCTGCTTCCGCGCATCGCCGCCAATCAACTCGACGGAGAACAACTGCACGGCGTTGGCCGCGAACTGCTGGTCCTTCGTGATCAGGCACGCCCGCTCCATCGACACCAGCGTCGTCTCGCTGAACGCCAGCAGCTCGACCAGCCCGTTCTCGCCGCCGCTGCACAGCTCGTCGAAGCCTTCGACCCGCGGCGTCGGCGAAATCATGTAGCGCCACTGGCGGCCGGGCTTGAACGTGGACTGCTCGGGCTTGAATTCCACCAGCCGGCCGGCGGCGCCCCGCTCGAACGTCACCTTGCCGTCCTGCAGCAACGGCTGCTCCAGGCCCGCGATCAACCGCCCACCCGGCGTGACTGCCAGCGCTTCGAATCCCTGATTGTCGCGCACGCCGGTCTTGCCGTCCGTCGTGAGCTGGAAGCCTTTCGGAAACCCAATCACGCTGGTGACGAGACCCTCGCGCGTCAAGTGCAGCAACACAGGTTGCCACACTTCGCCGCTATCGAGTCGATGCCCCTCTTCCGCGGCAATGAAGGTGCCGTCGTCCAACGCCACGATGGCTTCAAGATCGGCCCGCGTGGCAATGCGTTCCACGACGCCGGTGCCCGCTTGCAGCTCGCGCATCCGCGTCGGCACTACTTCGAGGCCGTTGGGACCATAGCTCACGCTGAGCCACGCGACGCGGCTGCGGTCGCGATCGTCGCTGACGGCAATCCACTCCTTGCTCGACGCATCGGGCGCCATGCCGGAGAGGCTCCCGAATCGCGGGTCGGCGGGAATCCCCGGATAGCTCGTGCCGAACGGTTTGGTGGACTCTCCCAGCCACAGCAGCAGTGGCAACGGCCTGTCGAAGAAGGCAATGGGGGCTTTCGAACCGCAGGCGATGGTGACACCCGCGAGCGCACATGTCAGGACAACTCGCAACAAGCGACTCATCTTAGCGGGTCTGCGCCCACGGCTGCAGCGCTACCTCTTCACGTTGTAGGCATAGACGGCGTCCTGATCGCGCACGATCAGCAGGCCGTTGGTGACGATCGGATGGCTCCAGGTGGGCAATCCACTCTGTTGCGGCAGCGAGAATCGCCCGTGTTCGCGATAGCCGGCCGGGTTCGCCTCGGCGAGGCCGGCAACGCCGTCTTCGCTGTACAGATAGAGCCGTTGGTCCGCGAAGATCAGCGACCCCTTCCCGACGCTGCGATCGCGCCACGCCATCGCGCCGGTGTCGAACCTGAGCGCGGTGAGGATGCTGCCCGAAAACCCATAGAGGTGATCGCCAACCAGCACCGATGATGCGTGGTGGTTGCGCATGTCGCGCGTGAAATACACCTCGCTGGCGGTGGCGAAATTGCCGGCCGCCCGAACGTCGAGCAACGCCGCGCCGGTGCCGTAGTCCGACGACACGAACACCTGTGTGCCACGCACGATCGGCGTGGCGATGTTGGCGGTGCCGTTGGCCGCCTTGTGGTAGGACCACAGCAACCGGCCATCGCGCGGATCGACCGCCAGCGTGCGCGAGGCGGTGAAGAACACCACCTGGTTGAGGCTGCCGGTGCGCAGCACGACCGGCGACGAATAGCCGGTACCGTCACTGTGCTGCTGCCACAACGTCGAGCCGTCGGCCTTGGACAGCGCGACGATTGACGCACCCCGGCCGCCGGCATTGATCAGGATGCGATCGCCGAGGATCAGCGGTGACTCGCTGTATCCCCAGTACGGATTCTCGCCGCGGAACTTCGAGACCAGATGGATCGACCAGATCTTCCTGCCGGTCGCGGCCTCGAGGCAGGATAGATCGCCGCTGCCGCCGAGAACGTAGAGGCGATCGCCATCCACGGTCGGCGTGCTGCGCGGACCGTCGCCGCGGTCGTTCTGGTAGCGGCGGCCGTTCTGCGTTTCCCAGACCTGTTTGCCGGTCGCGCGATCGAGCGCGATCACGTACTCGACGCCACCGCGCGCGCCGAGCGTGTAGAGCCGCCCGCCAGAGGTCGAGAACGACGAGTACCCGTTGCCAACACCGGTGATGCGCCACACCTGCGGCGGGCCGGCCTTCGGCCAGCTCTGCAGCAATCCGCTGTCCGCGGAAATGCCGTCGCGATTGGGACCGCGCCACTGGAACCAGTCCGGCGTGGACTGCCCCGCGACATGCGCGGATCCCAACAGCGCGATCGCAGCGACCAGGCTCAGGAGTCGTGGGGTCATGAGGGTATTATTGGCTGGTTGTCCGCCGAGGCGGGTGGCGGAAGGCGGACGGATCCGACGTGCTGAACAAAACCCTCGTTGCTGGAATCGGCGCCTTCCTGGTGGCCGTGGTGATTGCGTATTCCCTCCATCGGCCGCGCCCGGAACCGGCCGAGGTGTCCACCCCGACGGCCGCCCCGCGTGTCGTCCCCAGGAAGGTCGAGCCGCCCGCCCCCGGCGTGTCAACGCCGCCGGCGGAGACGGCCCGTAAGGCTCCGCCCAGGAAAGCCGCGCCTGAGCCGGCAACCCCGACCGCGCCCGTAGCCGCCCCGCCGCTGGCCTCGCTGGACCTGGAGTCCGACGTGCCGGGCGCATCGGTGTTCATCGATCGCCAGTTCGTCGGCAACACGCCGCTCTCGCTCGACAAGCTCGAGCCTGGCACCAGGCGCATCCAATTGACGGCCACCGGCTTCGACAGCGTGCAGAAGACCATCGACCTCGCCGCCGGCCCGAACCACGTCTCGATCCGCATCAAGGAAGTCAGCCTGAACGCCACGGCGAGTGTGGTGCACAAGCATGGCATGGGATCGTGCGACGGCATCTTGACCGCAACGCTGGACGGCCTGCGCTACGACACCAGCCACCAGGGGGACGCATTCACGCTGCCCTACGCCCAGGTCGAGACTTTCGTCGTGGATTACCTGCAGAAGAACCTGCGCGTGAAGCAGCGCGGTGGCAAGACCTGGAACTTCACCGACAAGAACGACAACGCCGATCTGCTGTTCGTGTTCCACCGCGACGTCGAAGCGGCGCGCAAGAAGCTCGCCGACGGCTACGCCCGCGCCAGGTAAACCCTGCGGTTTTTTCGACCCGTTGGGTTCAAAATTCTTATTTTTTCGTTGCATTGCGGCTTTGCTATCCTACTCATCATGAAACGCATCTTCCTGTTCCTCGCCACCAACTTCGCCATCATGATCACGCTGTCGATCGTGCTGAGCTTGTTGGGTGTCACCGGCTACATCACGGCCGACGGCCTCAACTACGCCGCGCTGATGGTGTTCTCACTGGTCTGGGGCTTCGGCGGCGCGCTGATTTCACTCGCGATGTCGCGCTGGATGGCCAAGACCGCCATGGGCGTCCAGGTCGTCGACGGCCGTACCGGCCACGCCGAACTCGACTGGCTCTACTCCACCGTCGAGCACCTGTCGCGCAAGGCAGGGCTGCCGATGCCGGAAGTCGGCATCTACGAGTCACCTGAAGTCAACGCCTTCGCCACCGGGCCGAGCCAGCGCTCCAGCCTGGTCGCGGTCTCCAGCGGCCTGCTGCGCTCAATGCGCCGCGAGGAAGTGGAAGGCGTCCTGGCCCACGAAGTCGCCCACATTCAGAACGGCGACATGGTGACGATGACGATGATCCAGGGCGTGGTGAACGCCTTCTCGATCTTCTTCTCGCGCGTCATTGCCAACATCGTGCGCCAGCTGGTGGACGAGCGCATCTCGCACCTGGTGTTCTTCGTCGCGACGATCGTCTTCGACATCGTCTTCAGCCTGCTCGGCATGATGGTGGTGGCCTGGTTCTCGCGCGCCCGCGAGTTCCGCGCCGATGCCGGCGCGGCGGTGCTGTCGACCCGCGGCAACATGATCGCCGCCCTGCAGCGCCTGGCGCAGAACCAGGGCCTGGTGGACGACTCGCAGCCCCAACTGGCCGCCATGAAGATCACCGGCGGCAAGGGCTTGATGGCGCTGATCTCGACGCACCCCCCGCTGCAGGACCGCATTGCCGTGCTGCAGCGTGGCGACCTCGCCCGTTAGGTAAGATAAGGGGCGGACTGCGGTCCGCCCCTTATGGTCTCTGAGACAGTCGAAGCCGAAGGCCACCTGATCGACTCGGGCAACTTCCAGTCGATCCTCACCACCATCGTCGAGCACGGCTCGGAGTACGAGATTCTCCGCTTCGACATCGGCCGCACCAACGAGCAAGGCTCACACCTCACGCTGAAGCTGACCGCGGCGACGGATGATCGGCTGCAGGATCTGCTGTCCAGGCTGTCGGTCTTCGGCTGCTACGTGAAAGGCACGCCGGCAGCGCTGCTCCGCGCCGCCGACATGGACGGCGCGGCCCCCGAAGACTTCTACTCCACCACCAATCACCGCACGTCGGTGTTTCTCGATGGCGCCTGGGTCGTGGCTGAGCACCAGCGCATGGACGCGGCGCTGGTGGTGACGGGTTCGACAGTGGCATGCCGCAAGCTTCGCGACATCCGCAAAGGCGACCGCATTGTGTGCGGCATGCAGGGCCTCAAAGTGTCCCCAGAGGTGCAGCAGCGCGACAAGCCGACGTTCGGCTTCATGAGCAACGAGGTGTCGTCCGAGCGGCGGGTGGAGACCGCCGTCGCGCGCGTGGCCGACTTGATGAGGCGCGTCAAACAGGGCAGCGGTCGAATCGCGTTCGTCGCCGGACCGGTGGTCGTGCACACCGGCGGCTCCCAGTACTTCTGCGACCTGATCGCACGTGGTTATGTCGACGTACTGCTCGCCGGCAATGCGCTCGCGGTGCACGACATCGAAGTCGCCATGTCGGGCACCTCGCTCGGGATCGATCTCAACAGCGGCCATCCCGTCGAGCACGGCCATCGCAATCACATGCGCGCCATCAACGCCGTGCGCCGCGCGGGCGGCATTGGCCGCGCCGTGCAGAGCGGCGTGCTGACGTCGGGCATCATGCACGCCTGTCACAAACACGGCGTCCACTACATCCTCGCCGGATCGATCAGGGACGACGGGCCGCTGCCGGAGACGATGATGGACCTGGTCGAAGCGCAGGACGCCTACAGCACAGCCATCGTTGGCGTCGACGTCGTCGTCATGTTGTCATCCATGCTGCACAGCATCGGCGTCGGCAACATGCTGCCGTCGTGGGTGAAAGTCATCTGCGTCGACATCAACCCCGCGGTCGTGACGAAGTTGTCCGATCGCGGCTCGACGCAGACCATCGGCCTCGTGACGGATGTAGGATTGTTCCTGCATCAGCTCGCTGAGCAATTGCATGCATAGCACACTGATCGATCCGTCGGCGCTCTCCACAAGACTCGCGGATCCGGCCTGGGTCGTGATCGACTGCCGTTTCGATCTGGCGAATCCCGTGAAGGGCGAGGAGCAGTATCGCGACGCGCACGTTCCTGGCGCGCGCTACGCGCACCTGGATCGGCATCTATCCGGCAACAAGACGGGCAAGAACGGCCGGCATCCGCTGCCCGACATCGACGTGATGGTTCGCAACTTCTCCGACCTGGGCATCTCGCCGGGCATGCAGGTCGTTGCCTACGATGCCGACAACGGCATGTTTGCGAGCCGGCTCTGGTGGATGCTGCGCTGGATGGGGCACGATGCCGTCGCCGTGCTGGACGGCGGCCTGGCGCGCTGGCAGCGAGAAGGCCACCCCGTTCGCGGCGGTGTCGAGTCGTCTACGCGGGCCAACTTCAAGGGGTCGCCTCGTCCGGGATGGCGGCTCACCGTTGATGACGTGCAGAAGGATCTTGGCAATCCGCTGCGGCTGCTGGTCGACGCGCGGACGCCGGAGCGGTATCGCGGCATCAACGAGACGCTGGACCCGGTCGGCGGGCACATTCCCGGCGCGGCCAACTACTTCTTTCAGCAGAACCTGACCACCGAGAAGACCTTCAAGGCACCCGACGACCTCAAGACCCAGTGGGATGCGGTCATCAAGGGGCACGATCCGCGGGACGTGGTGGTCTATTGCGGCTCGGGGGTCACGGCCTGCCATAACCTGCTGGCTCTAGAACATGCGGGGATTCACGGGGCGCGAATCTACCCCGGTTCGTGGTCGGAATGGAGCGCCGAGCCCACTCGTCCGCGGGCGACCGACGAAGACTGACAAACGTTTTTGGTGGCGTTGCCGTCCAAGAAGCCATGAAGACGACGGCTACCCGTCCTATCCTCTTCACCTTGGCCATCCTGGTTGGGATGGCCGCCGCCCCCGCAGCCCAGCTGTTCACCTGGGAACCCAACCGGCACGCCGATATCCGGGATGGCGTCCGCAACTCGATTGACCGGCCCAGTCCACCATCAGCCGCACGTGGGAACGCGTCGAGCACCAGATCGAACGGCGGCTCAATCTCGCCCAGCGCCGGGCGGATCGCGCGCGCCGCAACGCCGAGCGCCGGGCCGATCAGATTCAGCGCCAGCTCCAGTGCCGGATCGATCAGCACCACCAACGGTGGCGTGAAGGTGATGCGCCGCTAACTGTCACTCGCCGCTACGTCATCTCGACGGGATCCCCGACGGCAATTTCGCCGTCATCGAGGATCTCGCCGAACGCACCACCGCCAAACGGCACCGACATGGCCGCCTGCAAGCCCGGGGCGGCCATGTCCATTTGTTCGCACGGCCGCGTCTCGCCGTAAATGCGCACACGCACGTGGCCAATCTTCAGGATCCTGCCGTGCGACGCGATGAAGTCGACGTCGGAGACCAGCAGGTTCGCGCGCCGCATCTTCACGTCGGGTGTGTGGCCGAGCGGCGCGGTGACGTCCTGCCAGTGCTTCGCGGAGACGATGGTCACCTGGCGCTTGCCGCCCTGGTTGGCATTGCCGACGATGCCTTGGCCGGCGACGACCTGCGCCTTCTGAACAGGATCCATCGGACCGCTCTTCATGCGCTTGATCCAGATTTGCTCGACTCGATTCATGTGAAACCGTCGTTCCCTTAGAGGCCGAGCACCGCGATCGGGATCCAGTCTTTCAGCTTCGCGGTGTGCGGCTTGACGAGCTTGACGTTGGCGTCGGGGACTTCGAGCGTCGGCATGGCCGGGAGTTCGAAATCGGGCCGCTGCGTGCCCATGCGCGCCACGTCTTCAATCGCCGACAGGTCCATGCCGCTGGCCAGCTCAATGCCGGCCGCCTCCCAGACGCGGCGTCGCACCCAGGTGTACTCGGCGTCGGAGAACTTCTGCGTGTTGAGTGCCACCACCTGCGCGCGGCGGGCATCCAGGTAGACGTTTGCGAGGTCGGTGAAAATCGAGGTGACCTCCGAGAACGACAGGCGCGCGTTGCCCTCGGTCTTGCTGCGAATCTCCTCGGATCGCGTCTGGATCTCTTTCCACTGGCTGTCGAGTTCGCTGCGCACGCGCGTCTGAACCGCCAGGAAGCGCTCGACCTGCGCCGGCGTCAGCTCCCCGTGGTCAGGCGGCACGTAGGGCGTCCTGTTCACCACGCGATCGCCGAGCGCCGCCATGTCCCTGGCGCGCGCGATCACGTCACCAGCGTTTTCGAGCATCAGCCGGTAGGCGTAGTAGCCGGCCACGCCGAACCCAATCAGGGCGATGACGAGGACGACCAGGCAGCCGGCGAGAATCTTTTTCATCGAGATGCGTAGCGCTTGACGGCCACATGCCGGTCGAGCTGTGCACACATGATCTCACACAGCGAGAACACGCTCCGGTCGGCGAGCGAGTAGTACACCCACGACTTCTCGCGCTGGCGTTGCACGAATCCGTGGGTGTGGAGCAATTGCAGGTGCTTCGAGAGGTTGGCCTGGCTGAGGCCCGTCTCGTCGATCAGCGTGGTCACGCTCATCGGCCCTTTGCGAAGCACGTTGAGGATGGCCAGCCGCGCGGGCTCGGCCAGCACCTTGAAGCCATCCGCCACCGCCTCCAGGATTTCAGGCTCGAGTCGCTTGTGGTGTCGCATGTTGGTTGGCTTCCCACGCGGCGTAGCCGCCGGCCAGGTTCGTCACGTTCGTCCGGCCGAGCTTCTGCAGAATCGACGCGGCAATCGCCGAGCGCCCGCCCATTTGGCACTGCACGACCACCGGCTTGTCGGCCGGGACTTCGACGATACGCTCCTGGAGGCGGCCGAGCGGGATGTGCATGGCCGACGGGATGTGGCCGGCCTTCCACTCGTTGTCGTTCCGAACGTCGATCACCGTGAACGCCCCGTTCAACTGATCGACCGACATCTGCGGCACGCTTTGGCCGCCCGGCCCGGCGAACTCCGGGAAGTGGCCGGCGATGCGATCGAGGCCGATCAATCGCAAGGCGCGCCGCACCTCATCACACCGATCCGTGATCACGAAGAAGTCGCGGTCGTAGGGAATCAGCCACCCGGCCCACGTCACAAACGATCCGTTGAGCGGAATGTTGATGACGCCATGACGATGACTCTCGGCGAATTGTTCGGCGGGACGGGTATCCACCACCAGATGTCCCTGGGCGAGCACTTCATCCAGCGTCGGCCGCCCCTGTGGGCCCGCGAGCCCGTGGGCCTGTAGGCCTTGCTTGTTCACCGTCTTCATGACCGCAAAGTACGGCGGCGGATCGGGCTGGCCGGACAACACCCGGGCCACGAACTCGTCTTCGGACTTCACGTTGAACGCCCAGTTGAACAGCCGCTCGTAGCCGAGCGTGCTGTGCGGAATGGCGCTGATGCCCTTGCCGCACGCCGACCCGGCGCCGTGCCCCGGCCAGATCTGCAGCCAGTCCGGGGAGTTCGCAAACGCCTGCAGGCTGTGCCACAACGTCCGCGCGGCACTCTCCATCGTCCCCGCGATCTTTGCGGCCTTCTCGAGCAGATCGGGGCGTCCGACATCACCGACGAACACGAAGTCGCCGGTCACGGCGGCAATCGGCCGATCGGCGGCGGCGCCGTCGGTGATCAGAAAAGCGAGGTGTTCGGGTGTGTGTCCGGGCGTGTGCAGGACGTCGACCTTGACGTTGCCGAGCGTCATTCGATCGCCGTGTTTCAGTCGGCGATCGTGCGGAAAGAGGTACTTCCAGTCGGCACCGCCCTCATCGGAGAGACCAAGACTGGCGCCCGTCCGCTGCGCCAGCTCCTGCGATCCCGAGGCATAGTCTGCGTGAATGTGGGTTTCGGTGACCAGCGTAATGCGCAGCCCGGCCTGCTCGGCGGCGGTCACGTACTGCTCGATGTCGCGATTGGCGTCGATGACAATCGCTTCACCGGCACTGTGGCAGCCAATCAGGTAACTTGCCTGCGCAATCAACGGTTCGAAACAACGTTTGACGAACATGGCGGCCTCTTCTGACGCTATCCCCGCGTGATGATGAGTGATCCGAGCACAACGAGGCTAACGGCAACTGCCTGCTGTAATCGGCGTTGCGGCAATCGGTCGCTGATGCGGCTGCCCACCAGTGCAGCAGCAGAGGCGATCAGCGCAAACGGCACGATGAACGTCCACCCGAGTGAGGTGTGCGCCGCGTAGCGCGGCAGCGCGGCGCCGGCGGCCAGCGCGATCGAGAACAACGACGCGGCCGCGGCCCGTCGCATGCCCATGGCGCACGTGTCGGTGGCGCCCGCCAGGACCAGGCCCGAGCCGATCAGCAGCGGCACGACCGCAAACAGCGGCGAGGATGGTGGAGAGCTCGATGACTGTCATATCACCATATTGCCATATAGGAATATTGCAGGTCGACTCACGCCGGTGCCATGCCGAAGACGTCGCGGTAGAACGCCAGTTCTTCCTCGAGCGAGCGGATGATGTTCTCTGCCTTGCGGAAGCCATGCTGTTCGCCTTCGAAGGCGACGTACTTCACCTTCAGGCCCTTGCGGCGAACCGCCTCGGCCATCCGCTCGGATTGATTGGGCGGCACGACCTTGTCCTCCAGCCCCTGGAACAGGATGATCGGGCACGACAGACGATCCGTGAAATGAATCGGCGAACGAGCCCTGTAGGTGTCGCGCGCGTCCGGGTAGGGTCCGATCAGCGTGTCGTTGTAGCGCGACTCGAACTTGTGCGTGTCGACCTGCAGCACTTCGAGGTCGCTGATGCCGTAGTAGCTCGCGCCGGCCTTGAAGGTGTCGTGGAACGTGAGCGCGGCGAGCGTGGTGTAGCCGCCGGCGCTGCCGCCGCGGACGATCAGGCGGTTGGCATCGGCCCTCCCCATCGCCACCATCGCCTGGGCGCCGCCGACGGCGTCTTCCACGTCGGCGATGCCCCATTGCCCTCGGAGCCGATCGCGATAGGGCCGTCCGTAGCCGGTGCTGCCGCTGTAGTTCACGTCCAGCACCGCGAAGCCGCGACTGGTCCAGAACTGCACCTTGGGATCGAGCACATCCAGCGTCGCGCCCGTCGGACCGCCGTGTGTGACGACCAGCAGCGGCGGCTTCTCGCCTGGCGGCGCCTGCAAATCGGGATTCGTCGGCGGATAGTAGAACGCGTGGACGTCGCGATCCTTGACGCGATAGGTCACCGCCTCGGGCACCGAGATCCAGTCGCGCGTGATCGTGTCAGACGATGATGACCGGAGGATTGTTCCACTCGCAGTCATCACCGCCAACGGCTGGGTCGGTGATCCTCCGACAAAGAATACTTCTGAGCCTTCGGCGCCTTCGGTGGCCCTGGATCGTATGGATTCAATCGGCTCTGTGCCGCCCAGGTCAACGGCCTCGAACTGTCTGGTCTCAGTGTTGATGAGGCCCAGCTTCCATCGCCCGCCTTCTGTGTAGGTCGCCGCAATCTGCGTCCGTCCAGCGAAGGCATACGTGACCATGCTGAACGTCCACTGCGGCTTGCCGAATTCGGCGGCCATTGGGTGCACGGCTTCGGACGGGTCGCCACCTGCCCTGAGCGAAGTCGAAGGGCTCCATCGATACAGGTTCCACCACCCCGTGCGATCCGACACGAAGTAGAGGCGGCCGTCCGGGGCCCACTCGGGCTGAAAGATCGATTCCGCGCGCCCGCCGGCCACGTGCCGGCGCGCGCCGACCGAGCCGTCGGCTTTGAACAGCGCGACCCACAGATCGGTGCCGTCCCACGGCATGTTCGGATGCCGCCACTCGAGCCACGCGAGGAACTTCCCGTCGGGCCTGACGATCGGATCCGAGTAGAAATCGGCGCCTTCAACGAGCACGCCGGGCTTGCCGGCCGCCGCCGTGGCGGTGGGGATTGCCACGATGGCGTTCTCGCCGTTGTGTTCGCGAACGCCGATCAGCCGCGAGCGCGTGGCATCCATTCGGAAGTCGGCGTAGCAGGGTCCAGCCTCTGTGATCGGCTCCGGCGCGTTGCCTCGCTGCTGCTGGTAAATGCGTTGATCGGCGAAATTCGAAAAGAACACCGTGCCGTTGTGTACCGTGTAGGCCGCGCCGCCGTACTCGTGCACGCGCGAGCGTACGTTGAAGCCTTGCGGCGTCACGTCGTCTCCGTTGCAGACCACGACGTTCCGGCCGCCTTCTGAGGCGCGGCCCTCGAGCCAGTAGACGTCGCGGCCATCGAGCTGAATCTGATCGAGCCGCAGTGCGCCGGCGGTTACGCGAGCTGCACTAAGTGGTGACGGCCATGAGCCAAAAGGAGACACCGGCATCGCAGAACCTACGCTCATTCTGGCACCTTTGGGGTCAGTCCCCTTTACAATTGGCAGGGAATGCGTCGGCGTGAGGCGATTTCTGCGATCCTGGCTGCACCGATCGTCGCAGTGCGTGCGATCGGTGCCCAGTCGCCGGACCTCACCTCCCTCACCATCGCCCAGGCCGGTCAGCGCCTGGCCTCGCGCGACATCACGCCGCTGCAGCTGGCCAACGCCTATCTCGCTCACATCGAGCAACTGAATCCATCCCTGAACGCGTTCATCACCGTGACCGCCGACCTCGCGCGTCGGGAGGCGAAGGCGCTGCCCTCGCGCAAGAGCGTGCTGCCGCGCCTCTACGGCATTCCGATCGCGCACAAGGATCTGTTCGAAACCAGGGGCGTCCGCACCACCGCGGGATCGCTGCTCTTCGAGGACTACACCCCCGACACCAACGCGGCGATCGTCCAGCAGCTCGAAGATGCCGGCGCGGTGCTGGTCGGCAAGACCAACACCCACGAGCTCGGCGGCGGTGTGTCGACGATCAACCCGTTCTTCGGCACCACGCGCAACCCCGCCGATCACACCCGCATCCCTGGTGGATCGAGCGGTGGATCCGCGGCCGCCGTCGTCGCCCACCTCTGCGCCGCGGCGACCGGCAGCGATACCGGCGGCAGCGTCCGCATCCCGGCGGCGTTCTGCGGATGCGTGGGATTCAAACCGACACACGGCCGATTCAGCACGCAGGGACTGATCGCCGCATCACCGACGTTCGATCACGTCGGCTTCCTGACCCGCACCGTCGAGGACATGCAGATAGTCACCGGTCTGCCGACACTCACGCAGACATCGCCCATGCGAGTCGGCGTGGCCAACCCCTACTTCTTCACCGGCCCGGACGAGGTCAACACGCCGTTTCTCGACGGCGTGGCACATCTCGGCTCACTCGGCCATCGCATCACCCGCGTCGACGTCCCTGTCGACGACAAGACGATGGCGCGGGTGTTCGATCCGGTGTTTGCGTTCGAGATGTGGAGCCGGTTCGGCCCAGACTGGCGTACCAGCCCGGCGTCGTTCTCGAAATCAATGGCCGGCTTCTTCTCGTCGCCGCGCCCGAGCATCGCGGAATACGAAACGGGTCTCGCCGCGCTCGAGGACTACCAGGCGGCCGTCGACACGCTCTTCGATTCGGTGGACATCATCCTCACGCCCACCGTGGCCGCCGTCGCCCCGCCGATCACCGGCCCGATCGACGGTACACGGATCCTGCGCAATACCTGGCCGTTCAACGCCGCCGGCACGCCTGCGATTTCAGTCCCTGCGAAGACCGCCGGATTACCGGCGGGCATTCAACTCATCGCCCGGCGGGGAGAAGACGACACACTTTTACGATTCGCACGCGCTTTGGGTTCTTCATAGCGCCCGCAGCGGGAAGCCCGCGGCCCTCGTCGGCCTGTATACTTTGCGGATGCAATTCAGACTTCGCACGCTCTCTCTGGTCATCGTCTTCGTGACGCTGTCGCTGGCCTCGCCCTACGCGCAAACCGCGGCGCCGAAGGTCACGACTCCCAAAGCCTTTTTCGGCCACGACATCGGCGCCGACTACGTGCTCCCGAACTACACCAAGTTCACCGAGTACATGAGGAAGCTCGATGCCGAGTCCGATCGCATGACTGTGCAGTCGATCGGCAAGACCGCCGAGGGCCGAGATCAGTTGATGGCGATCATCACCTCGCCGGAGAACCACAAGCACCTGGCAAAGTATCAGGACATTGCACGCCGCCTCGCGCTGGCCGAGGGACTCACCGACGACCAGGCCCGCGTGCTGGCTCGCGACGGCAAGGCGGTGGTGTGGATCGACGGCGGCCTGCACGCCACCGAAGTGCTCGGCGCACAGCAGCTGACCGAGACCATCTATCAGCTGGTGAGCAAGACCGACGCCGAGAACATGCGCTTCCTGCGCGACGTGATCATCCTCGCCACGCACGCCAACCCCGACGGCATGGAACTGGTCTCGGACTGGTACATGCGCAACCCGGATCCGACCAAGCGCGAAATGGGCAGCCTGCCGCGGCTCTACCAGAAGTACATCGGTCACGACAACAACCGTGACTTCTACATGTCGGCGCAGAACGAGTCGATCAACATCAACACGCAGCTCTATCACGAGTGGTTCCCGCAGATCATCTACAACCATCACCAGACGGGACCCACCGGCACCATCCTGTTCGCCCCGCCGTTCCGCGATCCGGCCAACTACCACTATCACCCGCTGATCATCACCGGCCTCGACGTCGTCGGCTCCGCCATGCACAACCGCTTCGTCGCCGAGAACAAGCCGGGCGCGACCATGCGGCGCGGCGCGAACTACTCGACGTGGTGGAACGGCGGCCTGCGCACCTCGCCGTACTTTCACAACATGATTGGATTGCTGACGGAGACCATCGGCAGCCCGACGCCGATGGAAGTGGCGTTCGTGCCGGATCGCCAGATGGCGAGCGCCGATCTGCCGTTCCCGATCCAGCCGCAGAAATGGCACTTCCGCCAGTCGGTAGACTATTCGACCACCGCGAACTGGGCGGTGCTCGACGTCGCGTCGCGCAACCGCGAGATCTTCCTCTACAACATCTACCAGATGGGCCGCGACAGCATTGCCAGGGGCAGCAAGGACACCTGGACGGTGTATCCGCGCCGCCTGCAGGCGATCAAAGACGAGATTGCCAGGGCGCAGAAGGTGGATGCCGGCGATCCGCGCATGCAGGTCGGCGGCTTCGCGCGTAACACGGTGCCAATCTCGCAGTACGAGGCGCTGGCGCACAAGCCGGAGTGGCGCGATCCGCGCGGCTACATCCTGCCGGCGAATCAGCCCGACTTCCTGACCGCGACCAAGTTCATCAACGCGTTGATCAAGAACGGCGTGACGATTCATCGCGCCACCGCCGCGTTCAGCGTCGGCGGCAAGCAGTACCCCGCGAGCTCGTGGGTGGTGAAGTCGGCGCAGGCGTTCCGTCCCCACGTGCTCGACATGTTCGAGCCGCAGGATCATCCCAACGACTTCCAGTTCCCCGGTGGTCCGCCGATTCCGCCCTACGACAACGCCGGCTGGACGCTCGCCTACCAGATGGGCGTGAAGTTCGATCGCATCCTCGACGGATTCGATGGCCCGTTCGAGAAGCTCACCGGTCTGCAGAAGCCGGCACCCGGCCGCGTCACCGACGCTGCCGGCGCCCCAGCAGGAAACACTGTCGGCTACGTCGTCGCCCATCACCAGAACGACGCCTTCATCGCCATCAATCGGCTGCTGAAGGCGAACGAGGACGTCGCGTTCGTCGGCGACCGCAGCTGGCAGAGTGCCGACGGCACCGGCGCCATCTTCATCGCCGCCAAGCCGACCACGAAGGCGGTGCTCGACAAGGCCGCCGCGGACCTCGGCCTCAACTTCACCGCGGTGACGACGCGCCCGTCGGGCACGATGTATCGCCTGACCAGGCCGCGCATCGGTTTGTGGGACATCTACGGCGGCTCCATGCCGTCAGGGTGGACGCGCTGGCTGCTCGAACAGTTCGAGTTCGACTTCGAGCGGGTGTTCCCGAACACGCTCGACGCCGGCAACCTCAGGTCGAAGTTCGACGTGCTGATCTTCCCCGACGGCGGCATTCCGGAAACGGAAGGTGGCGGCGGCTTCGGTGGCGGCGGACGTCAGCCGGCAGCGGCCGACCTGCCGGAGGAATACCGCGGTCACCTCGGTCGCGTGACCATCAAGAACACCATTCCGAAGCTGAGGGAATTCGCCGAGGCCGGCGGCACCATCGTCGCCTACGGCGGATCGGCAACGCTCGGCCGTCATCTCGGCCTGCCGGTGAGCGATCACCTGGTTGAGATCAACAACGGCACCGAGCGGTCGCTGCCGCGCGACAAGTACTACATTCCGGGATCGATTTTGCAGGTCGCGGTGGACAACACCAGCCCGCTCGCCTACGGCTTCGAGAAGACCGTCGACGTGATGTTCGACAACAGCCCGGTGCTGCACCTCGGCCCGAGCGCGGTGATGAACGGCGTGCGCCCGGTCGCGTGGTTCGCGGGCAAAGAATCGCTGCGCTCCGGTTGGGCGTGGGGCCAGCACTATCTGGAAGACGGCGTCGCGGCCGCCGAAGCGAAGGTCGGCAAGGGCAAGGTCTTCCTGCTCGGACCGGAAATCACCTTCCGCGCGCAGCCACACGGTACCTTCAAGTTCCTGTTCAACTCGATCTACTACGGCACGTCGACGACCAGCGCGGCTGGGACGTCGGGCTAGCGGGCTAGCGGGCTAACAAGGAGCACCCGTCTTCCATAGCCCGTAGCCCGCTTACAATCGTCTCCATGGCTCTGGAGCAGATCTTCTCAATGGCCACCCTGGTCGCCGTCGTTGGCTGGCTGGTGCTGGTCATCGTTCCCAGGCAACCCTTCACACAAATCATTTCCGCTTTGATCGCGCCGCTGCTGCTGGCAGCGATCTATCTCTACCTGATCGCCATGCACATGCAGGGCGCCGAGGGGGGCTTCGGCTCATTGGCCGAAGTCGCGTTGCTGTTCCAGAAACGCGAGCTGCTGCTGGCCGGGTGGATCCACTATCTCTGCTTCGACTTGTTCATCGGCGCCTGGGAAATCCGCGACTCGCAGCGCCTCGGGATTTTGCATCTCGTGATGATTCCCTGCCTGTTGATGACCTTCATGCTGGGCCCCATCGGCCTGCTGTTCTATTTCGCCATGCGAACCGCCAAGCTCAAGCACGTCGTCTTAGAGGCATGATGATCACGGAACTCCGCCATCGCGACCCGCTGCTCTTCTGGATCGGCACGACGATGCTGTTTGGCTTCGTCGTCTGCGCGCTGCTGTCGATTGGCGATCAGCGGCTGATTCTCGGCATCAACCCCTGGATCAAGCCGATGAAGTTCCTGGCATCAGTGGCGATCTTCCTCTGGACGCTCGCGTGATACATGCCTGAAGTCCCGTCGTCCAGGGTCCGGGCCATCGTCCGCTGGATCGTCGGCCCGACGATGGTCCTCGAAATCGCCGGCATCGTCGTACAGGCCGCGCGCGGCACGACCTCGCACTTCAACAACTCCACGCCACTCGACGCCATCATTTTCGCTTTGATAGGCATCGGCATAGCGACCGTCACACTCACCGTGGGCGTGTTCCTGTGGAACGTCAGGCGCGACACACCGGCGCACCGCGAGGGCTACTTGTGGGGTATCCGGCTCGGGATCGCGTTGTTCATTCTCGGCTGCCTGCAGCGGTGGGGTGATGGTCGGCAACAACGCTCACACTGTGGGCGCGCCCGACGGCGGGCCCGGGTTGCCGTTCGTCAACTGGTCGACGCAGCATGGCGACCTCCGCATTGCGCACCTCATCGGCCTGCACAGCATGTAGGCCTTGCCGTTGCTGGGGTTTCTCACCAACTCGCGTAACGCCGTGATTGCCGCGAGCATCCTCTGGCTGGCTGTCATGGTTGGCGTTTTGATCTTGGCCTTCCAGGGCATTCCCCTGATGGAGCTTTGAGAAATGAGTGATTGGCATTTGGTGTAGTATTTGCACACCAATGCGCACCCTGGCGGTCGTGAACATGAAGGGCGGCGTCGGCAAGACTACGACCGCCGTGCAGATCGCCGCCGGCCTCCGCGCACGGGGACGGCGGGTTCTCCTGGTCGACGCCGATCCACAGGGCAACGTCGGGAACCTGCTGGGCCTGTCATCTCCACACACCATTCGCGAAGTCATGCTCGGCGAGGTCGCGCCGGCGGAGGCGATCATCGAGGTGGATTCGCGTCCCGGCCTGGGTGTGATCGTGTCCACCCCGGCGGCGTTCACGCTGGAGACGGTGCTCGCGGGCACGGTGCAACGCGAAACGTTGTTATCGAGGCGGATGAAGGACCTGCATGGATTCGACGTGATGGTGATCGATTCGTCGCCGGCCATGAACCTGCTCACCTACAATGCGTTGCTGTGCGTTGGTGAGATCGTCATGCCGGTCGGCATGGACACCATGGCGCTGGCCGGCGCGCGGCAGACATTGAATGGCGTGAACGAGATACGGAGCCTGTGGCCCGATCGTCAGCTGACGCTCGCGGCAGTGGTGCCAACCGCGGTGAACATGAACACGCATGCCAGCAGGGCGACGCTGCAGGCGCTGGCGGCGGACAAGGAAATGGGACCGGCGTTGTTCGAGCGAGGCATCCGCCAGTGCATCGATCTGACGTACGCGGCGGCGGCGCACCAGACAATCTGGGAATACGCGCCGGCCAGCCGGGCGGCGGAAGACTACTCGGCGCTCGTCGCTCAACTCGACGGCGCGCAAACGATCGAGACGGAGACGACCTATGGCGAAAAAGCGCAAGCCGGAATTCAACCTTCCATCCACTAACGTCGAATCGAGCACGCCGAAGACGGACTGGGTGTACCGCTCAGAGGCTCCGGCGGCAGCTGGGAGTGCAGCGGCGGCCGATGCCACACCGATCGTCAATGCCGCAGCACCGGCCGTGAATGCCGCGGCACCGGAAGTCACGTCGCACGAAGCCGCGGCGCACGCCATCGTGGCCAGCTATGCGAAGTATGCGGCGACTGCAGGAGCGATCCCAATACCGTTCCTGGACTTCATGGTGATCACCGGTGTGCAGGTGAAGATGCTGTCGGCGCTCGCCGCGCACTACCACCTGTCGTCTGACGAGCAGCTGGCCAAGTCGATGATCGCCGCATCGATCACCAGCATGGGCGCGACCCGGTTTGCCTACACGACCAGCGCACGGCTGATGAAGTCCGTGCCCGGCATCGGCACGGCCGGCGCCATCATCGCGATGCCGCTCTCGGCGTACGCGCTCACGTGGACGCTCGGCCAGTTGTTCGCAAGCCACTTCGCCAAGGGCGGCACGCTGTTCGACTTCAAGCCGGCGTCAGTCCGCGCGTAGCGCCACGATCGGATCCACCTTCGTCAATCGCAGCGCGGGCAGCAGGCTCGCGACCAGTCCGGCCATCAGCAGCGTCAATCGCGCGGGGGCGAACGCCGGCAGATCGAAGGGGCCGACGGCATACAGGATGCCGGCCATGGATCGCGCCAGCAGCACCGCAGCCACCAGACCAATCACGCCGCCGATCGCGACCATGCCCACGCTGCTGCGGACGATCATCGCCACGGTGTTGCCGCCGGATGCGCCGAGCGCCGTGCGGAGGCCAATCTCCTTCGTCCGCTGCGTCACCGAATACGACAGCACGCCGTAAATGCCGAGCGCGGCGAGCAGCAGTGCGGCCAGCGCGAACATGGCCGTTGGGATCAGCGGCGGCCACGGGGCCGCCGCCATCGACGCTGATGGCGTCAATCTTCGGGGAGTCGAGAGCAAGATCGACCCGGATGGTGCCTTCGCTTTTCGATCCCTTGGCCATGACCTGAAGCGGCGCGTCGGGACCTTCGCGGCGAACGCCGTTGATCGCCACGGTGCCGAACTTGTCGGCGATCTGCTGGTGGAACGCGGCACGCTGGGCGGCGGTTTCCTTCTTCAAGCGCGCCGGCGTGTAGTGGGCCTGCGCAAACGCCTTCCATGCGGCAGCGTCGCCATTGGCGGCTTTGGTCAGCGCCTGGAACAACGTACGGATCTCAGCCGGCGCCTCCTTACGCACCACCTCCTGGGCAACTGCCGCCGGCACGGTGACGAGCGCCACGGCAACCAAGGTCGCGAACACACAACGGATTCGATGCATGGCCTCATCTCACCTGAGTTCGCGCCTGAACATTGCCAACAGTTTGTTAACGGCATCCGGCGTAAGATAGGCGGATGGTTTTGACCCCGAACGATGTCGGGATCCTGGTTGAACATACCGTCTGGAAGCGCGGCAAGGTGATTGAGATCCTGTCGCCGTACGCCATCATTCACTTCCCGTCGCTTGCCAACTCCCCGCAAGGCCCACAACGCAAACTGCGCGAAGACGCGCCGCAGCTGACCAAATCCAGCGTGCAAAGCGATCCAGAGCTCGACGGCGTCGAGGTCGGTCCCGCCAAGCCGAAGAAGGGCAGCAAGCGGAAAGTGAAGGATCTCGCCAACGGCATCGACGACGCCGTGGCGTGGTTCGAGCAGACCTATCCGGGCAAGTTCGCGGACGAGAAGCTGATCGATGCCGACTACCGCAACAAGCGCGCGGCGCAGGAGACCTTCGCCGCCAACTTCGCGGACGGCCGTGGCGGCGCCATGGTTGACCAGGGGCAGCACGCCGAAATCGCCAACCTGCTCGACGGTATTTTCCGTGCCACCAACGTCCTGTCGCCGTTCGAAATGAAAGCCGTGCACAAGGCGTTCGCCAAGGGCGACGAGGCCTCCACCAAGGTGCTCGGTTTCACGCTGGCGTTTATGGCGAACCCGACGAGGCTGTCGTTCAAGCAGATGGCCGAGGCGGTGAGCCAGTTGCCGGCGGACGGCGGCAAGGTGCACACCTGGCCCATCGTCACGCTGCTGCCGTTCCTGGCCGATCCGACGCGATTCATCGCGTTGAAGCCCACCAACACCGACCTGATGGCGGCGCGCATGACGGCGGACCTGAAATACGACACCACGCCGAACTGGGAGACCTACGACGCGGCGCTGCGCATGGCGCGGTCGCTGCTGGAACGGCTGGCACCGCTTGGCGCGAAGGACATGATCGACGTCCAGCAGTTCATGTGGGTGACGCGCGAGCTGAACTAGGACGGGCTACGGGCTACGGGAGGAATCATGAATCGACGCGAGTTTCTCGTTGCGGCCGGCGCATTCGCGTCGACCGTCCGCATCAAGGCGGACACTCCCCTTCTCCATCAATCCGGACGAGCGGGCGTCTTCGCTGCCTCGGTTCGCGCCGACTTTCCTTCAGTCGCTCGCGACACGTATCTGAATTCCGCCGCCCTGCATCCGGTCGGCACGTTCGCCGCCAATGCCATGAAGGGCGTCGTCGATTACCGGCTGCTCGGCCCCGGCGAGGGGCGCGCGGATTTCGGGCCGCGGCAGCAGGACGAGCTGAAGAAGAAATTCGGCGCGATGATCAACGCCGCCGGCACCGAGATCGCCTTCACCGCCAACACCTCCGACGGCGAGAACATCGTCGTGCTGGGACTGCTCGGGTCGGGCTCGCTGCGCGGCATCAACATCGTCATCGACGAGCTGCACTTCACCTCGTCGCTGTACATGTACAAGGAGCTCGAAAAGACAGGCGCCGAGCTGCGCATCGTCAAGCACCGCAACTGGGCGATCGATCCGGAAGACATGGCGAAGGCCATCGATCGCAACACCAGGCTGGTCTCGATCGCACTGGTGTCGAACGTCAACGGCTTCATGCACGACGTGAAGCCGATCAGCGCGATCGCACACGCGCGCGGCGCGCTGGTGTTTGCGGACATCATCCAGGCGGTCGGCGCATTGCCGGTGGACGTCAAGGCGCTCGGCATCGACTTCGCCGCGTCCGGCACCTACAAGTGGCTGATGGGCGAACGCGGCATCGGCTTCCTCTACGTGCGGGAAGATCTGCAGGGCACGGTGCTGCCGACGACGAGGTACGGGCATCGGCAGGTGTCGAACTTCAATCGCGCGGAGTTGACGTGGGAGCCGCTGCCCGGCGCCGCCCGCTACGAGACCGGCGGCATTCCGGTGATCCTGGCCGCGGGCGTGAACGCCGGCATCGACTATGTCAACCAGCTGGGGCTGTCGAACATCCGCACGCACGCCAGGCAGCTCACCAATCGCCTGCAAGAAGAGCTGCCACCACTCGGCTACAAGCCGCTCACGCCGCTCGACACCGAGACGCCAATCGTGGCGTTCGAACTGAAGGACGCGGGCGCCACGCAGAAGCTGCTGCAGGCGGGACACGTCACCGGCACGATTGTCGCAAACGAAAACCGCATCCGCCTCGCGGTGTCGGTGTTCAACACGCACCAGGACATCGACAAGGCGGTCGCGGTGCTGGGCGGAAAGTCGCCGTCGGTCTAGGGGCGCCGGATCACCGCACCAGCGCCTGATACACCATCGGCTGGAACGTGCCGGCCACCTGCGATCCCGGGTAGCGCTGCACCATCATGATCGCCACCAGCCTCTCCTTGGGATCGATCCAGAAGAACGTGCCGTAGATGCCGCTCCAGCCATACAGGCCGTTCGATCCGAGTGTCTGCGTCTGAGCGAGGTCGGTGACGACGCGGAAGCCGAGACCGAAGTCGACGCCGGGACCGAGCAACTGCAACGGCGGCGTCAGTTCCGAGGTATGGCTGATGGTCATCATCTCGATCGTCTTCGGACTGAGAAGCCGTACGCCGTCGAGCGTGCCGCCGTTGAGCAGCATGTTGCCGAAGCGCGCGTAGTCGCTGGCGGTTGAGGCGAGGCCGGCACCGCCCGAGAAATAGGTCTTCCCGGCCCGGTAGTACTGCCATGGCGAAAACTGCGCGTTGCCGAACGACTCCGGATCGGTCATCGGCCGAATGCCGCCCCGGCCGTCCGGCGAGTAGACCGTCACCAAGCGCGACCACTTCGCCTCCGGCACGAAGAAGTCGGTGTCGGTCATCTTCAGCGGCGTGAAAATGCGCTCCTTGAGGAACACGTTGAGCGGCTGGCCCGAGGCTACCTCGACGATCCGTCCGAGGACATCGGTCGACAGGCTGTAGTTGAACGCCGCACCAGGCTGCGCCACCAGTGGCTCGGCACTGAGTTTGTTGATGTTCTCCTCCAGCGTCATCGTGGTCGTCGTCAAACCGTCGACCACCCCGTTCTTGCGATAGCTGGCACCAACGGGGCCGCCGTTGAGGAATCCGTAGGTGAGGCCGCTCTTGTGCGCCAGGAGGTCGCGGACCGTAATCGCGCGGCGGGCGGGGACGGGCTTACCGTCTTCGAATACCTGCACGCCCTTGAAGGCGGGAATGAACCTGGTGACCGGATCGGCGAGGAACAGCTTGTTCTCCTCGAAGAGCATCATGATTGCGACGCTGGTCACCGGTTTGGTCATGGACGCGATGCGGAAGATGGCGTCGGTCCGCATCGGCACCTTCTTCTCGATGTCGGCCTGCCCCACCGCGAACAGATCGACAGTCTTTCCTTCCCGGGCGACCAGCGTGACGATGCCACTGACTTCGTTGCGATCGACGAAACCCTTCATCGCGGCATGCAGGCGAGCGAGACGGTCGGGCGCGACGCCGACACTCGCCGGCGTTGGGCGCGGCGCGGTCGTCTGCGCCGAGATCGACAGCGTGGCCAGTGTCGCAAGAGCGAGAGCACGAAGCGTGGGTTGGATCGCAAGCATCGGGAATATTCCTTTCGGCCCCGGCATCATAATGAATCAGCCACGACATCTCCAGCGCCAGTCGAGTCCGTTCTGCACGCCACCGGCCGCACGCCCGTGCTGAGGCTGCGCCATGTAGTGCCGCCGGCTCCACCGACGTCTACGTCGAGCTCGTCGACTGTCCTATTCCCGCGGAGTGATCCCCTTCAAAAGCGGCTGGCCGGCTAGAACTCCACCAGCACGCCCGCGACCGGCAGCAGCGGGAAGACGCGCTCCACGGGCCCGAACACGCGTCGCGTCGCGAGGTTCACGCCGAAGCCGTCCAGCCGGTAGTTGTCCCGGTTCATCGCGTTGACGACCTCGAGAAACAGCGTCAACCGGCTCTTGCGATAGGTAAACGTGCGATCGGCGCGGAAGTCGAGCCGTGCGTACGCCGGCAGGCGAACGCCGTTGCGCTGGGTGCTCAACAGGTAGCCGTTCTGGTCCTGACCAACGTAGCCGGCAATCGGGAAATTCGATCCATAGCGGTAGCGCGCCGACAGGTTGGTGCGACCGGACAGGCGGTAGGCGACATACGCATTCAGCGTATGGCGCTGATCGTAATCAGCGGCAAACGTCTCGCCATGCTTGTCCGTGAGCTGTGAGTCGCTCCAGGCATACGACAGCCAGCCGTTGAACCCGCTGGGCGATCGGCGCTCGAGCGCGAACTCCACGCCCGCGGTGTCGCCGGTCAGGACATTGGCGTAGTGTGGGTTCCGCGGCACGACGACGCGATTGTTCACGATGCGGATCTCCGCATCCACGTTTCGCAGCCGATCGTCGTCGTGGCGACGGTAGGCGGAGAGATTGACTCGCCACGCCTCGCCAAGCCGCTGCTCGAGCCCGGCCTCGACGGTCGCCGATCGCTCCGGCACCAGCACGTCGCCGCGCAACGCGAACATGGCGTGGTCAATCGGCGCCGCCTGATGCTGCACGCCGCCGCCGAGCCTGAGCGTGGTGCGGCCGCGCAGTTGATACTCGGTGAGCAGCCACGGCGACACCTTCGATCGATCGGGCAGCTCCCAGTACTCGATGCGAGCGCCGGGCGTGAGCGACACCCGCGGCGACGGCGTCCATCGATAGTGCGCCCACCCTGCCGCCGACCACTCGTCGCCGGTCGCATTGACGAGCAGCCGTTCAGTCGTGGCGGTGAGCTGCCGATCGACGCGGCGGGCCCACAACGACTGCGCTTGCGCGCCGAATTCGATCAAGTGGCCGGCCTTCGGATTCCAGCTCGCACTGCCGCGCCACGTGACGTCGCGGTCGCCGCCTTCTTCCCGGGTGCGGCCGCCGCTCACTTGATTGCGGTAGTTGGAGTTGACGAAGTAGATCTGCTGCGCGGTGGTGAACGCCGCCGATGGCGTGTAGCGCCAGAGCACGTTGGCGATGGTGGAGTAGTTGAGGGCGGGGTCGAGCGTGTTGGGCCCGGGCGTCTCGTCCGTTTCACGCAGGGCCGATCGGCCGCCGATCAGGGAGACGCGCAACGACTGCTTCGGGGTCAGGTCGAACGAAAACTTGGCCTGCGAGTCGATGAAGCCGAACGCGACGCCATTGGTGGCATCGATCTTCGACAACAGCCAGTCGATGTAGCTCCGCCTCGCGGCGAACAGCCAGCTGGCGTTCTGGCCATCGCCGAGCGGGCCCTCCCACACGGTGGTGGCCGCCGATGCGCTGATCATCGCTCGCACGGTCAGCCGTTCGCGCGAACCGTCTCTGGTGGTGAAGTCGACCCTCGACCCGAGATGCGAATTGAGTCGCTGCGGATGCGGGCCGGCCAGCAGCGTGGCCGATTCGAGGATGTCGCTGTTGATCAGCGCCAGCGAGCCGGTGTCCTGCACACCACGCACGGTGTGATACAGCAATGGGCTGTCAACGCCATCGACCGACAGACCGATGTGCGCCAATGCCAGGCCGCGCAGCGCGAACTCGGCGCGGAAGTCGTCGCCGGTGGCGACGCCGGGCAACACCTGCACCGCGCGGAACGGATCGTCGGCGATCAATCCCCGCATGGCCAGCAACTCGCGCGAGCCGAGCACCGATTGGGTCGCCACACCGCGCTCGCCATCGCGAAACGCGCTGCCGCCCACCGAAACATTTTCCACGTAGGTGCTGGCGCCTTCATTGACGGGTATCGTCACATCGACGCCGTTCGTCCCATCAACCGTCACGTCGCGGCGCACGAGTCCGTAGCCGACCACCGACACGAGCAGCGTTTGCGGTCCGGTCGGTACGTCCTTGATCGCGAACGTCCCGTCCGCGTCAGAGAACGCCTGCTGTCCGGTTGATTGCACTTTCACGAGCACGGCGGCCAGCGGCGCGCCAGTCCTAGCTTCGACGATTGTGCCGGTAATGGTTCCAGGTTGTTGAACGAAGACCAGCGTTGCGGTCAGGAGCAGGTTGAACATTGCCGCCTCTACTGTGCACGAACCGGGCCAGCACCGTGAAGTGGTTCCATCAGCCTCGCTGATCGGCAACGGCGTGCGGTAGTAGTATCAACCGTATGCTGCGACGCACGTTGCTGTCTATGGTTGTCTTCGCGCTGTTTCTGACCGGCGCGACCCACACACAAACGCCCGCTTCGCTGCGGTCGAGCGATCTCACCGGCCTGCGGCTGCGCGGGATTGGGCCGGCGACGATGTCCGGGCGATTCGTCGACATGGACGTCGTCGAATCGAATCCCTATATCATGTATGTCGCGTCCTCGACCGGCGGCATGTATCGCACGATGGACAACGGCATCACGTGGGCGCCGGTGTTCGAGCGCGAGGGCACGCACTCGATCGGCGACGTGGCGATCTACCAGCCGGATCCCAACATCATCTGGGTCGGCACCGGCGAGCGCGCTAATCGCCAGAGCGTCGGCTGGGGTGACGGCATCTACAAGTCCACCGACGGTGCGAAGACGTGGACCAACGTCGGCCTCAAGACGTCCATGCACATTGGCCGCATCGTCACCCACCCGTCGGACCCGGCGATCGTCTATGTGGCGGCGCAGGGATCGGTGTGGGGAGCAGGCGGCGATCGCGGCGTCTACCGCACCATGGACGGCGGCAAGACCTGGCAGCGTACGCTGCACGTGGATGACGACACCGGCGCCACCGACGTCGCCATGGACTGGTCCGACCCCAAGGTGCTCTATGCCGCCACCTACCAGCGGCGGCGCAGCGCGTTCGGCTTCAACGGCGGCGGAGGGGGCAGCGCACTGTGGAAGAGCACGGATGCGGGTGCGACCTGGACGAAGCTGATCGGCAACGGTTTACCCGAGGGTGAATACGGCCGCATCGGCATTGCCGTCTATCGCAAAGATCCGCGCATCGTGATGGTCAGCATCGAGCAGGGGTTCCGATACAACGCTTCAACGGCGTATACGCAGCGGCGCGGCGGACTGTATCGCACCAACGATGCCGGCAAGACGTGGCGATTCATGTCGGACTGGAATCCCCGCCCGATGTATGCGAGCCAGCCAACGATCGATCCGCAGGACGATCGCCGCATCTACATGATGAATTCGTACTCGTACTCCGACAATGGCGGCGAGACGTTCACCACGCCACCCCAGACGCTGCACGGCGACGACCGCTTCGTGTGGATCAACCCGCGCGACTCCCGCCACGTCATCAAGCTGGATGACGGCGGCATTGGCATCTCCTACGATCGCGGGCTGAAGTTCCTCTACGTGCAGAACCTGCCGGTGTCGCAGTACTACCGCGTGGCCGTCGACAACGAGCGCCCCTACAACATCTACGGCGGCCTGCAGGACAACGGCTGCTGGAAGGGTCCGAGCGCAGTGTGGACCGCCAACGGCATTCTCAACGAGCACTGGTCGCGGCTGTGCGGTGGCGACGGATTCTTCTCGGTGCCGGATCCCGCCAACTCGCGTCACGTGTTCTCGGCCAGCCAATTCCTCGGTCTCGGCCGCAACGACACGCGCACGTGGCAGAGCCAGGACATTCGCCCGGGCGATCCGCAGGGCGCCATCGGCGATCGCCGCAACTGGAACACGTGGGGCAAGAACGTGCCGCAGCAGCTGCTCGGCAACGAGTGGCACTACGCGAACTGGGACGCGCCCGTGGCGCTGTCGCCGTTCGATCCCGCGACAATCTACGCCGGCGGCAAGCACCTGTTCCGGTCGCGCGACCGCGGCAACAGCTGGGAAGACCTGGGCGACATGACGACGGGAGTGAATCGCGCGACGCTGCCGCTGATGGGCCGCCTGCCCGACGAACACGTCCTGTCCGTCGATGACGGCGTGCCCTTCTACCCCGGTATGGTCGCGATCGCCCTGTCGCCGCTGCAGAAGGGATTGCTCTACGTGGGCAGCGACGATGGGCGCCTGCGCCTGTCCACCGACGACGGCCGAACGTGGACGGACCTGCAGGATCGATTGCCTGGCGCACCGAAGTCCTCCTGGTTCGGCGGCATCGAAGCCTCGCGTCACAACGCCAACACCGTGTACGTGGCGATGGACAACCATCGCAGCAACGACTTCGGCAACTGGATCTACAAGTCGAGCGACGGCGGCAAGACGTTCGCGAACATCGCGGGGGACATGCCGGCCGGACGAGTGGTCCGCACCATTCGCGAGGACGTGAAGAACCCGAACCTGCTGTTCGCCGCGACGGAGATTGGCTTGTTCTTCACCGTGAACGGCGGCACGAACTGGATCGAGCTGAAGAACAACCTGCCGACGTTGCCGTTCAACGATCTGGTCATTCATTTGCGCGACAACGATCTGGTGCTGGCGTCGCACGGGCGCGGCATCTGGATCCTGGACAAGATCAACGCGTTGCAGGAACTGACGCCGCAGGTGGTAGCCTCGCCGTCCCACCTGTTCACGATTGAACCCGCCTACCAGATTCGCCAGACCAACCTGAAAGCGCACACCGGCGACATGTGGTTCCGCGGCGAGAACCCGGCCGCCGGCGCGGTGATCGACTACTGGATTGGCGTGCCGGGTCCGGCGCCGACGGTCACCGTGCATACCGCGACCGGTCAGCTCGTGAACACGCTTCGCGGCACCGGCAACCGCGGCGTGAATCGCATCACCTGGAACCTGCGCGAAGCGGATTTGCCGATTCGCGGCGGTGGCGGCGGCGACGATGACGACGGTGCGCCGAGAGGCGCGGGGGTGCCTGGCCCGCTGGCGGCACCTGGTAGCTACATCGTGCGGCTGGTGGCAGGAAACCAGAAGCATGAACAGCGGATCGAGGTTCGCGAGGATCCGCGCATCGACATCAGCCCCGCCGAACGCAAGCAGTGGACCGACGCCGTGCACCAGGCCGCGGCGCTGGCGCGCGAGTTTGCGCCGGTCAACGATCGCATCCAGACACTGCCCGGGACCGGCGCCGACGTGGTGGATCTCAAGCGTCAATCGCGTGAGCTGCTGACGCGCATCAGCGGGTTGTACGGCGCCCTGGGCCGTTGGACCGGCGCGCCGACCAGGGATCAGCTGAGCCGGCTCGCCTACTACCAGCAGATGGCGAAGACGTTGAGCGCGCGCTAGGTGTGAATGTCAAAGAGGTTGTTCATCTTACGCAGCCTCTTGGAAACGGGTCCACGGCGCGCGCCGACCAAGGCTCGCGTGTGAACGCTGGTGGTTGTAGTAGCGCAGGTACGGCTGCAGGCGAGCGGTGCGGGCCGCCGATGAGGGAGAGGGCCAGCGATAGGCCCATTCGCGTATCAGCGTGTGGATGAACCGCTCGGCCTTGCCGTTGGTGCGCGGCGTGTAGGGACGGGTGAAGCGATGCCGCAGCTGCCAGGTCCGACAGACGACGGGCGATCCGATGGGGCCGCGAGGAGGCGTCGGTCAGCGGGCTCGAGCGGCGGCCCCGGCTGACCCACTTGGCCACGGTCCGCACGCTGATCGCCAGGGCGTCGGCAATCT
>Ga0194126_10000416_pt1 | contig 71575 bp, 62 predicted proteins | sample TA2KigC150mmetaG_FD_148641 | JGI IMG/M metagenome (GOLD analysis project Ga0194126, IMG submission 148641) | Freshwater microbial communities from Lake Tanganyika, Tanzania - TA2015035 Kigoma Deep Cast 150m | ecosystem: Environmental > Aquatic > Freshwater > Lake | place: Tanzania: Lake...
ACATTTATTGGAATCCAAGGTTAGCCCCACAGTCTATTGACGAACAAGCTTTTGAACAAATTGTATCGCGTTTTGAAAAATACCTACAAATACTTGATATAACTGCTATTAAACAAAATCCTACGAATAAAATAGTGAACTATGGATTGATCATTCATGACAATAATCCAACGATCGGAAAAAAACATACTTTTCTGATGAAAGAGTTTCATCGAAAGGGAACTCTTTGGACTGATATCAAAAATATTATCGAAACGCCTCTGTTTGTGAACTCACAATTTACAAGTATGGTTCAAATAGCTGACTTATGCAGTTATTCTATCAGGAGATATGTTGAAAGAGGAGAAATTGAATTGTTCAATGAGGTTTTCAAACGGGCAGATAGAAAAGACAATGTTGCTGTCGGGGTTAGACATTATACGGAACCAACCTGTAATTGCATTATTTGTGAGAGCCATCGAAAAACCACCACTGAATAGAACTTCCTTTATTTCTAACCTAATTAACAAAGGGAATATAGAATTCTGAAAGTTGCGTTACTCATTACCTCCTGAAAAAAATAGTATTATTACGCCGTTTACCGTCCCCTCTACCGTCCCCCTATCAAAATGAAAAACCTGTAAACATCACATTTACAGGTTAAAAGATTGAAAGTATTGTACCCGGGGCGGGACTTGAACCCGCACGCCCGCAATGGGCACAGGATTTTAAGTCCTGCGTGTCTACCAATTCCACCACCTGGGCACTGAAAAAAAACCTCCCGGTAAGAGAGGTCATCTTTCATCTGAGCGGAAGACGGGACTCGAACCCGCGACCCTAACCTTGGCAAGGTTATGCTCTACCAGCTGAGCTACTTCCGCATGGCTTGGTTTGGGAGTGCAAAGATAAATATTTTATCATTTATCCAAAATATTGTTAAAAAAAAAAGATGCCAGACGTCAGATGTCAGAGGTCAGAGCCAGTACTGAATACTGACACTGACCTCTGACTACTGCTTATCCAACAGCCGCTTAATCTCATTCAGCTTCATCAGCGCCTCAACGGGCGTTAAGGTATTGATGTCGGTATTTAGTATATCTTCCTTGATTTGCAGCAGGAGAGGATCATCCAACTGAATAAAACTAAGCTGAAACCCGTCGAGGGTTTGATGGTCCTGCTTTTTCTTTCGCTCCGGTTTGCGCTCCGCAAGCACCTGGCTGCTATGACCCTGCTCCAGCTTAACCAACAGATCATTGGCCCGCTCAATAATAGAAGAAGGAATACCTGCCATTTTGGCGACATGGATCCCGAAGCTGTGTTCACTGCCACCGGGTTGAAGCTTCCGGAGAAAGATTACTTTGTTCCCGGCTTCCCTTACAGAGATGTGATAATTCTTTATCCGCTTGTGCGTTGAAGCCATCTCATTGAGCTCATGGTAATGGGTGGCGAACAGCACTTTGGGCCGGTAGATCGGATTGTTATGAAGGTATTCGGAAATCGCCCATGCGATGGAGATGCCATCATAAGTGCTGGTGCCCCGGCCAATTTCATCGAGCAGGATCAGGCTGCGGTTGGAGATGTTATTGAGAATGCTGGCTGTCTCATTCATCTCAACCATGAAAGTCGATTCTCCGGAAGTGATGTTATCAGAGGCCCCAACCCTTGTGAATATCTTGTCGACAATGCCGATGCCGGCCGACTTGGCAGGAACAAAACTGCCGATTTGTGCCATCAGGACGATCAGCGCTGTTTGCCGGAGCAAGGCTGACTTCCCGGACATGTTTGGCCCTGTGATAATGAGTATCTGCTGGTCATGATCATCCAGGTACACATCATTGGCAATATACTCTTCGCCAGGTTTCATCTGTTGCTCGATCACCGGATGCCGTCCCCCTTTGATGTCAAGGATGTAGGATTCATTGATCTCCGGACGGCAAAATCGGTTTATGATGGCAACTTTGGAAAATGAAAGCAACACATCGAGCCGGGAGAGGACCTGGGCATTGAGTTGGATTACCTGAATATACTCGCCCAGGGCAAGAACCAGATCATCGAATAACCGTGTTTCCAGCGCAAAGATCTTCTCTTCGGCTCCCAGAATCTTGGTCTCATATTCCCGAAGTTCCTCGGTAATGTACCTTTCCGCATTGACCAGGGTCTGCTTTCGCTGCCATTCCGGAGGAACCTTATCCTTATGTGGATTGGTAACTTCCAGGTAATATCCGAAGATATTATTGTATCCTATTTTTAAGGAGGTAATGCCGGTTCTTTCGATTTCCCGTTGCTGAACCTGCACCAGGTAATCTTTGCCGGAAAACGCCATCCGGCGGAGATCATCCAGTTCCTGGTTGAGGCCTTCCCGGATCACATTGCCTTTGGCGACAACGGCTGGTGCATCGGGCGATATCTCCCTTTCGATCCTTTCCCGGATGAGAGGACATCCGTTGAGTTGCTCTGCAGCGCTGGATAATCCTTCAACGCCAAGCTCGCTGATAAGTTTTCTGACCTCATCGGTATGGCTGAGCGCACGATGAAGCTGCAAGATCTCTCGCGGATTGATCCGGCCGATGGCAGCCTTTGAAATCAGTCTTTCGAGATCTCCGATGGCTTGAAGGTGTTGATGGATTGCTGATGCAACATCCTGATTATCAATGAAGAAATGTGTAATATTTAACCGCTCTTCCAGCGGCTGGATTTGTTTCAGGGGCAGGATGATCCAACGACGCAACAGCCGGGCACCCATCGGCGTCACGGTTTGATCAAGCACACGTAATAAGGTAGGAGCCTGCTGTTCAAAAGAAGATAGCAATTCCAGATTCCGGATCGTAAAACGGTCGAGCCAGACATTTTGCGTCTCTTCTATCCGTGAAAGTTTACAGATATGCCTGACCCTGTCGTGTTGTGTTTCGGCCAGATAATGCAACGTCGCCCCGGCGGCAATCACCGCCTGCGTCATTTCCTCAACGCCGAAACCTTTTAAAGAGGTCGTTTCAAAATGCTTCAACAACAACTCACGGGCAAAGTCCGTGGTGAAAACCCAGTCGTCAAATGTGCTGATATAGAATCGATTGCCAAATAGTTCCTGGAATTTCTCCCGCTTGTTCTTTTGAATAATGACTTCACTGGGTTGAAAGCTTTGGATCAGTTTCTCGATGTAATCAAGGTTTCCCTGCGCCAGGTAGAACTCACCTGTTGATACATCCAGAAATGCCACTCCGGCTAAATTTGAATCCAAGTGGAGGCAAGCAAGAAAATTATTTTCCTTGTTTTCCAGGATTTTATCATGGTAGGATACGCCTGGCGTTACAAGTTCAGTAACCCCTCGCTTTACAATCGTTTTAGCCAGTTTGGGGTCCTCCAATTGATCGCATATCGCTACGCGGTACCCGGCCTTTACCAGCTTCGGCAGGTAAGTGTCAAGAGCATGGTAGGGAAACCCTGCCAGCTCCACATAGGAAGCTGCCCCATTCGCCCTCCTGGTCAGTACAATCCCAAGAACTCCGCTGGTCTTTATGGCATCCTCCCCAAAAGTTTCATAGAAATCACCAACCCTGAAGAGCAGGATCGCATCCGGGTATTTTGCCTTGATCGCCTGGTATTGCCGCATCAATGGCGTCTCTTTCTGGTCTCGCTTTTCCTTTGACATCATTTTTTTCCGGTGCGAACAAAGATAAAACTATATTTACATCGGATTTCTGTTGAACGAATTTTATCCTCCCCGGACAAACCAATTGGGGCGTAAGTGAAAAAACTCAGTGCCAGTGAATTGAACCGATTGAACTTAGCGGAGTTTAGGCATGCCCGCAAACATCCGGTAGCCATTGTGCTGGACAATGTCAGAAGCATGTTTAACATTGGCTCAGTGTTCAGAACAGCTGACGCCTTCCTGGTTGAGCATTTGCATCTCTGTGGAATTACTGCAACCCCTCCGAATAAAGAGATACATAAAACAGCACTCGGGGCAACTGAATCTGTTCAGTGGACCTATTATCCACATACTACCGATTGCCTCCAACGCTTGAAATCTGATGACTATCTGATTTGTGCGGTAGAACTTACCGATCAGAGCATTCCGCTGGAAACATGGATCCCCGAGATCAATCGCAAGATTGCCTTCATTTTCGGGAACGAGGTAAATGGAATCTCCGACGAGGTGTTAGCTTTGGCTGATCTGGCTGTGGGTATCCCCCAGTTTGGCACCAAGCACTCTCTCAATATCTCAGTGTGTGCGGGAATTGTCATCCATCACTGCCTCCTGGTAAAGAATTCTCCATAAGCAATGTAACATTTACTGATTAGATGCGTAAAATCTTAAAAAAAGATCGAAATTTGTTTTTATTTTCTAAAGAATATATATACTTTTGACTCGTAAATCTTCATTAATAGAGGTAACTATTTGATATTCAATGTAATATTTAAAAAGGCGCCTTCAGGGTAGCCGGATGTTGAATTAATGTGCTATATTTGCTGACAAAATCAAGATATTAACCAAAACAAGATAAATAACCTAAAAAAAACGATATGAAAAACGTGTATCAAATCCTCGTAAGAGTGATTATTGTATTGTTGGCAATGATCATTCCGTTGTTCTTCTATGGACAAACTACTGAAAAATCTGCAAAGAAAGGATGGCAAAAAGCCCCCAGTCACACATTCTGGTATGTTGGCGGGTTTGGAGGCGTCAGCGCTTTCCATGGCGATCTTTCTGAAACCAAAGTCCTCCCGAACAAAGATACCTGGGGTTATAACTATGGTTTCAATCTGGGTCGCCAGTTTACCCGGGTCATGGGCTTGAGGCTGCAGGTTGAACACGGCAGGGTGAATGGACGAGTGGAGAATAAATTTGTAGACCAAAATTACATCTCGCAAAAATTCAGGGCCTTCCCCTTGGAAGCAAATCTGAATGTGACGGTTAATTTCGTCAACTGGGCTGCCGGCTACAAACCATCCCGTCTGTTTAGCATATATGGTATTTTCGGTGGTGGGTTCGACTGGATGATTGGTCACAAAACCGACCTCTTGACCAACAGGACTATTGCCAACTTGGCTACCTATAAGGGCCCCGATAAAAAAATCCTTTTCTGGAAAACCGACGGACGCGGAAGAACCTCTACCCCCAAACTGCTGGCCGGTCTTGGATTTGATTTCAACCTCTCCAAGCACTGGGGAGTTAACTTTGAGTATAACTACAAATACCAGTTCTACGATCGCCTGGATATGACCGAAGGCGGCTCCAGCGAAGTGATTAACGACATGTACAGCGCCGCTACTGTGGGTGTTGCCTATAAGTTCGGATATCCCTGCAATACCAAGATCATGGAAAAGGAGTTTGGCAAGGTTAAATTCGAAACTACCCCTGCCATCCTGAAGGCAGAATGTGATACCATCCCATTCTCCGTTAAGATCACATTCCCGGCCAATTACTTCAATGCCAATGTTTGCATGTTCCTTGAACCCGTTCTGAAATACCAGGGTGGAGAATATGTTTGTAAACCCATGGCATTCCAGGGAGAAAACGTAAGCGGCGGCGGCATTACCGTTCCTTACAAGGAAGGTGGAACCTATACTTACAAAGGGGTGATCCCATTCAAGCCAGGTATGGAAAATTGCATGCTGGTTGCTGAACCCATGATCTATTGTTCCAAGGGTGAAGTTTACATGAAAAAGGACGATGTGAAAACCAAAGTCACCTTTACCCAACTTCCGTTGGTTAATCTTGCTCCCGGCGTGATTGTGACTTCAAGGAAACTCGTAAATGACCAAAAAACAATTATCCCTCCTCACGGATATGTTAAAGAAGTGATTATTACCAAAGTGGCTAACCTATACTTCCCGAAAGACATCTATAAACTCAACCTGAAATTCGGTTTGAACAAAACCCAGAAAGCCATCGATGACCTGAATCAACTTTATGATTTCATTCAGAAATACTACCCGGTTAACAAACTTACCATCAATGGTTGGGCATCACCTGAAGGCGAAGAAACCCACAATGTCGGCCTCTCCGATAACCGCGCCAAAGCCGGACGGACACACATGAACGATATATTCAAGAAATGGGCTAAATCAAAGGATCCTAATATTAAGGTAAAGATTGACAATCCTGAAACCGTGGTCAACTATGCCCTTACAGCCAATGGACCTGATTGGAGCGGCTTCATGAAATTGCTGGAAGCTTCCAATGTTAAAGATAAGGCCAAGATCATGAATGTGATCAACTCCGCCGGCACACCCGCCGCCAAGGAAAGGGAAATCCGTAACATGATCCTGATCTATCCTGAACTTGAAGCAGACCTCCTTCCTCCTTCAAGAAAAGCTGAAATCGTTGCCACCGCTTATGAGCCAAGGAAAACAGATGAACAAATACTCCAGCTTTCACTCAACAACCCCAGTGAACTCACAGTGGAAGAGATCCTCTATGCCGGAACACTTACTACCAATGAAAACAACCTGTTGACAATCTATGAAAACGCTGCCAAGACTTTCCCCACCAACTGGAAGGCACTGAACAATGCCGGTGTTTACGAGTTGAAAAACAAGAAGCTTGATAAAGCTGCTACTTTCCTCAACAAGGCCAACGAAGTTGCTCCCAATAACGGTGTGATCCTCAATAACCTGGGCGCTCTTGCCGCTGCCAATAACGACTACAAAACAGCTGAATCCTATTTCACGAAAGCACAGCAACTGGGTGAAAATGTTAACTATAACCAGGGAACCTGCGCAATCGTAAAATGTGATTTCCAGAAAGCCAACACCCTCTTCGCCGGAAGCCAGTGCACCTATAATATTGCCCTGGCGCAATTCATGGCCAACAACTACTCCGCCGCAACAAATACCCTGAAATGTGCTCCGCAAACAGCTGAAACCTATTACCTTGCTGCAGTGATCGGTGCCCGGACAAATAACACCACCATGCTCTATGAAAACCTGATGAATGCGATCAAGCAAAATCCGGCCATGAAAGAAAAAGCCAAACTTGACAGGGAATTCTTCAACTTTGAAAAAACTCCTGAATTCCAGGGAATCGTGAAGTAATCCACTTCCCTGATAACGAAAATCCCGGTTCAATTGATGAACCGGGATTTTTTTTACGGGATGATCCGGTGAACCCCCGGAGTGTAATCCTGACCGATTATTTCAAGCAGCAAAGTGTAATCATCCTGGCTCTTCACGAAGTCAAGCTTGTTGGTGTCGATAATAACCACCGGGATTGTCGTTAATTGCCGGATATAGTCCAGGTATCCTTTCTGAATCTTTTCAAGGTAGTCGGGGCTGATTTTTTGTTCATAGGAACGTCCTCTTTGTGTAATGTTATGGATCAGCCTGTCGATGTCAACATACAGATAGACAAGCAAATCTGGCTGTGGAACAACGGAGATGATGATATGAAACAGCCTGGAGTAGAGGGTAAACTCATCCTCTTCAAGGGTTTTACTTGCGAAGATCAGAGACTTGTTGATAAAATAGTCTGCAACGGTCATCGGATGGAAGATGTCGATGTTGGTGATCTGTTGCTTGATCTGCTGGTACCTTTCAGCCAGAAATGATAACTCGAGCGGAAATGCAAACCTGGCGGGGTTCTCATAAAACTTTGGGAGGAATGAATTTTCTTCGAACTGCTCCAGGATTAGCCGTGCATTGAACTGTTGCGACATTTTACAGGCGAGGGTTGTTTTCCCTGCTCCAATGTTCCCTTCGATGACAATATACCTGTATTTCATGGGTTCTCTTTCGGTGAATAGATGTGAATCCTTGATTTATCAACACATTTTTGTTTCAGGTCTGTAATATTGATATGCAGAAGCGGGTGGACATACTCACAGGCAATCTCTTCCATCGGATAGAGGATGAAGTTTCTTTCAGGTATCCTGGGGTGAGGGATCATAAGGTCATTCAGGGAATTGACCAGGTGATCAAAAAAAAGGATATCAATATCAATATTGCGTGGAATATATTTTCCAGGGGTTCTCTTACGACCCTGGGTGGCCTCATACCGATGAATCCGGGAGAGCGTTTCTTCTGGTTGCAGGGTTGATATAACCTCAACGACCTGGTTCAGGAACCAACCGGTGTTATCCATCATCCAGGGTTCACTTTCATAAATGGAAGATCGCCGGAGGATGACACCGATCTCATGTTCCACAAACCTCAATCCTTCCCTGAGATTTGATTCCCGGTCACCCAGATTGCTTCCAAGAGATAAAAAAATGTGGTGCTTTCCTGGCATGATGAAGGAGATGAACGTACAATGATAAATATTTTAACTTGTTCCTGTCTTAAGAAGTACGGAGAACTTTTCAACATCTTTTTCCGGTGGTTGATTGGGTTATTTCTGCCATTCAACCCATATTTGAATTGGAAGATGTTGATTCATTGTACATTTGCGAAAACCAATTCTAAATTATTTGAGATGAAACAGTTTTTTAAGTTCATGTTTGCCTCCATGTTGGGAACATTTTTAACCCTCGTGGTGCTTTTCTTTATCCTTTTGGGGATTGTCGCCGGTGTCGTCAGCATGGCCTCTAAAGATGAGGTCAAGGTCTCACCCAACAGCGTGCTGGTGGTGAGGCTTGATCAACCCATTTCCGACCGGTCTCCTAAAATGCCGTTCCTGATGGCAGGCCTTGATGGCGTGATGGGACTTAATGATGTCACTAAAAGCCTGAAAAAAGCTGCAGATGACGAAAACATCAAAGGTATTCTTCTTGATCTTAGTGATATTCCTGCAGGGATTGCTACGATTGAAGAGGTCAGGGATGCATTGGTCGCATTTCGAGAAAGCGGAAAATTCATTTATGCTTACAGCAACAGTTATACACAGCCAGCTTATTACCTGGCAACAGCGGCTGATAAAATCTTCATGAATCCCCAGGGGAACTTTGATTTCCGTGGAGTTGTTGCACAAGCCATCTTCTTTAAAGGAACCCTGGATAAATTGAATGTGAAAGTTAAAGTCGTCCGGCATGGGAAGTATAAAAGTGCCATCGAACCTTTTGTCAATGATAAGATGAGCGATGCAAGCCGTGAGCAAATGACAGCTCTTGCCCAATCAGCATGGACCCGGATGCTTGAAGCGATTTCGAAATCCAGAAATATCGATGTTGCTGTATTGAATGCCATTGCCGACAGCCTCAAGATCCGGTCGGGGGAGGATGCAGTTAAACACAAGTTTGTTGATCAGCTAATGTATAAAGATGAGCTGATTGCTTTTCTGAAAGATCGAATCGGTGTTGATAAGGAAAGCAGCATCCATTCAGTATCCCTGGAAAACTACAAACATGTTTTACGTGACCGGAAGGAAACCATTGACCGGAAGAACAGGATCGCTGTCATTTATGCATCCGGAACGATAATGAACGGTAAAAGTGATGATGGTCAGATTGGAGCGGAAACTTTCTCCAAGGCCATTCGGAAAGCCCGGGAGGATAAGCGTGTGAAAGCAGTTGTCATAAGGGTAGATTCTCCGGGAGGTGATGCACTGGCCTCGGAGATCATCTGGCGTGAAGTTGACCTGACCTCTAAGGTTAAGCCGGTGGTTGCATCATTTGGGGATGTGGCGGCCTCCGGAGGATACTACATTTCATGTGCGGCTGATACCATCCTGGCAGAAGCGGGTACGATCACCGGTTCCATTGGTGTATTTGGTCTCGTTCCTAATTTCAAAGGATTTTTGGGAGATAAGTTGGGTATCACCACCGACCTTGTAAAGACAAACAAACATTCCGATCTGATGAATCTTGCGGATGAAATGCCGGCTTTCCAGGAAGCCTACTTACAGCATGAAGTGGAACAGATATACCAGGTTTTCATTCAACACGTGGCAGAAGGGCGGGGGATACCCGTATCAAAGGTTGACAGCATTGGCCAGGGACGGGTTTGGAGTGGATCTGATGCATTACAGATCGGATTGATCGATAAGATCGGCACCCTGGATGATGCCATCAAGATCGCAGCTGATATGGCCAAGATCAAGAATTATCTGGTTGTTGATCTTCCCGAACAGAGAGATCCGATCCAAATGCTGATCAAAGGATTTACGGATGATGATATTATGCTGAAAAAGAGCCTCGGAGAGTATTATGGGTACTTCGAATACGTAAAATCTCTTGAAAAAATGCAAGGGGTTCAGGCCAGGATGCCGTTTCTGATCGAATGGCAGTAAAGCCTGTCAATGAGTAAAGAAAAAGGGGCCCGAAAGCCCCTTTTTTATTAGATCATTGGATACTTTTTGAAGATTTCTGCCGACTTCATGAGAATATCAACATATTGGGCCCGTTTGTAAACAAAAGGATCTTTCAGGCTCTTTTTGGAAAGTTTGCCCCTGAACTGATCGATGGTTTGGTATTGGTGGGTATCCATCCAGGTATTCAATTCGTCAAGAATAGTGGAGATTTGTTCAATCCCGTTCTTATACAAGGTACTGACAACCTGCACGCAGGTGGCGCCTGCCAGGAGCATCTTAACCACATCTTTCCCGTTAAAGATGCCGGTATTGCTGCACAGATCGCCACGGATCTCCCCAAACAGGAGTCCGGCAAAACGCAGTGGAAGCCGGTTATCATCCTCATGGCTGATGTGATACGGGAAGTGATGTTCTTCCTTATCCACATCAATATCGGGTTGGAACAGCCGGTTGAACAGCACAAAACCATCTGCACCTTCGTAGTACATCCGCTGAACCACATTGAGAACATTGGAATAAAAGGGGCTGATTTTCACCGAGACGGGTACTTTCAGTTTTTTCTTCACAATGTCGATGATGTCAAGCTGTTCGTTGATGATGTTTTTCTCGTCTTTTTTGAAATCATCCGGGGCAGAGTAAAAGTTCAACTCGATGGCATCGGCTCCGGCATCTTCCAGTGCAAGGGCATACTCTTCCCATGTTTCTTCGTACACCGCGTTGAGGCTGGCGATAATCGGGATATTAACCGTTTGCTTCAGGCGCTTAATGTTCTCCAGGTGTTCTGTTGATCCGGCATGTTCGAGGTTCGGAAATAGCCGGGTCATCTCTGCGTTCCGCTCTTTATATTCAGCCAGTTCCTCATCCAGTTGAAGCCGTTCAAGTTGGATCTGCTCTTCGAAGAGGGATTTATAAACCACAGCGGCTGCACCGGCAGCTTCCATCTTCTTCACATTTTCATGATCCAGAACCAGGTTGCTGGCTCCAACGATGACCGGATTTTTCAGTTCCAGTCCAAGGTATTTTATACTCAGGTCAGCCATAAGAAAGGGTATTGAGGTATCAAATATTTTAAATGGAATAATTCAGTTCCGACATCTGCTTGTAACTATTGTATTTCCAGCGAGCATTTTCTTCTGCTGCCTTGAACAAGCGTTCAGCTTCTGAGGGGAATGTTTTTTTCAGCGCCATATACCTGACTTCGCTTTCCAGGAACTTCCTGAACTCGCTCCATTCAGGTTCCTTGGAATCCAGGATGAATGGGTTTTTCCCTTCGTGAGCCAACAGTGGATTGTAGCGATACAGGTGGAAATAGCCTGATTTTACCGCCCTGTCAGATTCCTCCTGTGATTTTTCCATGCCGGCACGGATCCCGTGGTTGATGCACGGAGAGTAGGCTATAATGAGAGAAGGACCAGGGTAAGCTTCTGCTTCCTTGATGGTTTTGAAGAACTGGCTGTAGCTGGCCCCCATAGCGACCTGCGCAACATAAACATACCCATAGGTGATGGCCATGGCACCGAGGTCTTTCTTGCTCGTCTTTTTCCCCGATGCAGCGAATTTGGCAACTGAACCGAAAGGCGTCGATTTGGATGATTGTCCTCCCGTGTTGGAATAGACTTCAGTATCCAGCACCAGCATGTTCACATCTTCGTTCATGGCAAGTACATGGTCGAGACCACCGAAGCCAATATCATAGGCCCAGCCATCGCCTCCAACGATCCATATCGATTTTTTGATCAAATATTGTTTAAGGTCAAGGATATCCTTCACGATTTGATCATTCTCTTTTAACAAGAGTGGGAGTAACTTTTCAGTGGCAGCGACAGATTTTCCAGCGTCATTCATCCCTTGTGTCCATTCCTGAAATACCTGGTAGGTGTCGGCTGAAAGGTTATTTTTCTTTCTGGATTCAGCCATCATGCGTGCAATTCTTTCCCTGAGTTTCCTGACGCCCACAGCCATCCCGAAGCCATATTCTGCATTATCTTCAAACAGGGAATTGGCCCAGGCAGGCCCTTTCCCGTTAACTTCCGGACAGTAAGGAGAGGAAGGTGCTGTTCCGCCATAGATGGAGGAGCATCCGGTTGCATTGGCAACCATCATCCGTTCACCAAAAAGCTGGGTGATTACCTTAATATAGGGGGTCTCACCACATCCTGCACAGGCGCCGGAGAACTCAAACAGCGGTTTGGCAAATTGGCTGTTTTTAAAGGTTTTATCCCTCGGAGCAACTGCTTCCTTATGTGTGGCATGATTGACAAGATAATCCCAGTTGATTGTTTCATGTAGCTGTGTTTCAAGCTTCTGTAATACAAGTGACTTGGTTTTGGAAGGGCATACATCCACACAATTGCCGCAACCGGTGCAGTCGAAAACACTCACCTGGATCTTGAATTCCAATCCTGCCAGTTCTTTACCGGCTGCCTTGATGGTTTGGATCCCCTTGGGAGCTGCCGCTTTTTCTTTTTCGTCAAGCAGGAAAGGACGAATAGCTGCATGAGGACAAACAAAAGCACACTGGTTACACTGGATACAATGTTCCGGCAGCCATTGTGGAACATTCACGGCAATGCCTCTTTTCTCAAGGGTTGTAGTTCCAGCCGGGAACGATCCGTCTTCACGGCCAACAAAAGCGCTGACCGGTATATCATCCCCCTTTAATTGGTAGATCGGGATGAAGATATCATTCACAAATTTATTCAAGGCGGGATCCTGAATATTTGATTTCTTCGGTGGTATCGTACCATCCAGTTTTACCCACTCGGAGGGTACTTCAACCTGCTCAGGTTCACCTCCCCGGTCAATAGCCAGCATATTCATCTTCACGATCTCTTCCCCTTTTTTGCCATAGGTCTTTTTCACCGCATCTTTCATTTGTGTGATGGCCTGTTCATATGGAATGACATTAGATACTTTGAAAAAGGCCGATTGCATGATGCTGTTGGTGCGGTTTCCGAGACCGATCTCTTCAGCGATTTTAGTCGCATTGATGATGAAAAACCTGATGTTGTTGGCTGCCAGGTAATGTTTCATATGATCGGGAAACCGGTTCTTGGATTCTTCGGCATCCCAGATGCTGTTCAACAGGAAGGTGCCACCATTTTTCAGGCCTTTGAGCATATCATATTTATCCAGGTAAGAGGGGACGTGGCATGCCACAAAGTCGGGTGTATTGACCAGGTAAGTAGACCGGATTGGCTGATCTCCAAACCGTAGATGAGAGACCGTTATCCCGCCGGATTTTTTGGAGTCATATGAAAAATAGGCCTGGACATATTTATCGGTCGAGTCTCCAATGATCTTAATCGAGTTCTTATTGGCGCCTACGGTACCATCTGAACCCAGTCCGTAGAACTTGCCTGAGTAGGAGCCTTCCGGCTGCATGTCTACATCTGGCAGGATAGGTAATGAAGTAAATGTCACATCATCTGTGATACCGATGGTGAAGCGGTTTTTAGGTTGCGACGACATGAGGTTTTCGAAGACAGCCAGGATTTGGGAAGGAACGGTATCTTTTGAACTGAGGCCATATCTTCCTCCGATGATCATCGGTCTGTTCTCTTTTTCATAGAAAAGATCCCGAACCTCCAGGTAGAGGGGTTCGCCATTGGCGCCAGGTTCTTTTGCCCGGTCAAGCACACAGAGGCGTTTCGCTGTGGAGGGTAGAACGTTGAAGAAGTATTTTTCAGAGAATGGGCGGAAAAGGTGCACCGCTACAAGCCCGACTTTTTCACCCTTTTTCACCAGGTAGTCGACCACTTCACGGATTGTTTCGGTGGCGGAACCCATGGCGATGATAACGTTTTCAGCTTCCGGGTGTCCATCATATACAAATGGATGATAGCGGCGTCCGGAGAGCTTGAATATCTCATCCATGTAGTTTTCAACGATGTCGGCAACAGGTTCGTAAAACCGGTTGATAGATTCTTTTGCCTGGAAGAAGATGTCGGGGTTCTGGGCCGTTCCTTTCATTACCGGATGTTCGGGGTTGAGTGCCTGGTCGCGGAATGCCTGCAAAGCTTTGTGGTCGATCAGGCCGGACAGGTCGTCATTGTTCCAGTACTCTACTTTTTGAATTTCATGGGATGACCTGAATCCGTCGAAGAAGTGGAGAAACGGGATCCTGGATTTGATGGCAGCCAGGTGGGCTATGCCGGCCAGGTCCATGATCTCCTGGATGCTGCCGCTGGCGAGCATGGCAAAACCGGTTTGACGGGTGGCATATACGTCAGAGTGATCCCCAAAGATAGAAAGGGCATGAGCAGCTACTGATCGCGCGCTGACATGAAACACCGCGGGAAGTAATTCCCCGGCGATCTTATACATGTTCGGGATCATCAGGAGCAAACCCTGTGAAGCGGTAAAAGTAGTAGTCAGCGCACCTGATTGTAATGCTCCGTGCACAGATCCTGCCGCACCGGCTTCAGACTGCATTTCGACGACCTTGACTTCTTCTCCAAAAATGTTTTTCCTGCCCATGGCAGCCCATTCATCTACATTCTCAGCCATGTTGGAGGAAGGGGTGATGGGATAGATAGCTGCAACTTCGCTGAACATATAGGCTATATGGGAAGCTGCCTCGTTGCCATCACAGGTGATGAATTTTTTCTTTTTTTCCATGTTGTATAATATCAGGATAAATACTGTTGTTAACGAAATAACAGGCGGCAAAGGTAACAATTCTTTCGGTGAGAATTTCTAATTTTACCCATTATTTGCAAGATGATCTACCCCCATAATTTCGAGGAAAAAGCAGGCTTTGACCTGATCCGTCAACGGATCGGAGATTACTGCCAGGGTCCGCTTGGAAGGGCGTACATCGGCAAGATTGAATTCCGGGTCATTCTTAAGGATATCCTGCCTGAATTGAATAAAACCGATGAACTCAAACGGATGATGGAGGCCGGAGAGCATCCCCCCATGCAGGATATGTATGACCTGGTTCCGGAAATCGAGCGTATCCGGATTCCCGGATCGGTCATTACCCTCGAGGTACTCCCGGAACTAAAGCTTTCACTCGAAACCATCGCCGGGATCATCCGGTTTCTAAGGGCAAAAGGCCAAAGCGACTATCCACACCTGTTTAGCCTCACCCTCTTCTCAAATCTTGATCTCACCCATCTAACACATGAGATAGGGAAGATCATTGATGCCAAAGGAAATATCCGGGATGATGCTTCACCCCAGTTATTGAAGATCCGAAAAAGCCTTCATCAAAAAAGGGGATTGATTGAAAAGAAGACCCGACAGATTCTCCAACTGGCTCGTGATGCCGGATGGACTGCAGGAGATGCGGAACTCACGCTCCGGGAGGGGCGGTTCGTCGTGCCTGTCCTTCATTCGCATAAAAGGAAAATTACTGGATTTATCGTTGATGAGTCGGCAACCGGGCAAACCTGTTATATTGAACCTGCGGAAACTGTTGAGGTCAGCAATGAAGTCCGTTCACTTGAGTTGAATGAACGCAGGGAGATACACAGGATCCTGGTGGCCTTGACTGAAGTTATCAGGGAATCGGCAGAGGAACTGATCCAACACTACGCCTTTCTCGGGGAAATCGACTTTCTGCATGCGAAAGCAAGGCTGGCGCTGGAATTGGGAGCAGTGATGCCGGTGATCCAGGATGAGCCTCTCATCCAATGGGTTGGCGCCATCCATCCCTTGCTTTTCCTTTCACACCGGAAAGCCCGGAAACCTGTTGTCCCCCTTGATCTGACGCTGGATAAACATACCCGTATCCTGGTTATTTCAGGTCCCAACGCAGGGGGCAAATCGGTGTGCCTGAAAACCGTTGGTCTTCTGCAATATATGCTGCAATGCGGCCTGTTGGTACCCGTTCAGCCTCATTCCGGTTTTGGGATTTTCCATCAGCTATTCATTGATATCGGTGATGAGCAATCGCTTGAGAATGATCTGAGTACGTATAGTTCACACTTGCTCAATATCAAATATTTAATTGAGCACGCGAATCAGCATACCTTATTTCTAATTGATGAATTTGGTTCGGGAACAGAACCCAACCTCGGAGGAGCCATTGCAGAAGCTACCCTTGAAGCCATCAACTCAAAAGGATCAAAGGGCATCGTAACAACCCACTATGCGAATCTGAAAATGTTGCAGGGAAAAATCGAAGGCATCGTGAACGGAGCCATGCTCTTCGACAACCGGAAAATGAAGCCCCTCTACAAAATGAAAACAGGAAAACCCGGTCATTCATTTGCCTTTGAGATTGCGCAACAAATCGGATTTCCAGCGGATATTCTTCAGGTAGCACACCAGAAGGGAGGCGCATCATACCTTGATTTTGACCGTCAATTGCAAGACCTGGAAACGGAGAAAGAGTCAATCCAAAAAAGAGGGGTTGAACTTGAAGTGGCGGATAACCTGCTATTTGAAGTGATCAGAAAATATGAGAAGTTGGTGGAAGAGATGGAATCTTCAAAGGGACAAATCATTGAAGAGGCCAAACAGCATGCCACTGAACTCATCGCCCTGGCCAATCGTCAGATCGAAAAGACCATTAAAGAGATCAGAGAAAGTCAGGCTGACAAGGATCAGACAAAGGAATTGCGTAAACAGCTGGAAATCACTAAGAAAGAGATTTCAATCAACGCCCCAAAAAAGGCGGTACTTCCTAAAACCAGGAAGGTTTCTGTTATATCGACAAAGACCACTCCGCCTTCTGAGATTGTTTCAGTACCCATTGAAACAGGCAGTTTTGTGGTTATGAAAGGACAGCGGGCGATCGGGAAAGTCATTGGGACAAAGGGAGATACCATCCAGGTGATGTTTGGCAGCATGAAGCTGAAAACGACCAGAGACAAACTGGAAAGCGTTCATCCGGGGGAAACCGAAATACTATCAGGGATCTCTTCCGGTGAACGGCACCAGGGCATCATTCAGGAATTGAACCGCCGGATGGCCGATTTTCACCTGACGCTTGATATTCGCGGTAGACGAGGCGAGGAGGCTGTTGCTATCGTACAAAAATACCTGGATGATGCCATTCTTCTCCGGATCCATGAGGTGAGGATTCTACATGGAAAAGGAGACGGTATCCTGCGCCGGTTGGTCCGTGAGTATGTGGGCGGGTTGAAAGAGGTCAGAGAATACCGTGACGAGTATATTGAACAGGGCGGTCATGGGATAACTGTGGTTACCTTCAAGTGACTTCTTTTATTGATTATCAGTCTTTTAAAAACCATTTTTCAAGATTGCCGGAAGATAATGCGTACATCCGGCATAAGTTTACAGGATAATATTACCTTTGCATTAAATGGAGCTATTTTTCGAAGAAAACGTGACCATTTTTAATCGAGAAAATATATGAGTTTACGACAGAAAACCAGGGACTTAAAGATGCGGATGCAGGATGCTCTGGGAGGAGGGGGAGAGCAAGCTGTTGAAAAGCAGAAGACATCCGGTAAGATGACCGCCCGGGAGCGAATCGTTTCGATTCTTGATGAGAACTCCTTCCATGAGTATGATCTTTTCGTGGAGCATGCAGGGAAAGACTTCGATATGGATAAAAAATACCTTCCAGGAGACGGGGTGGTAACAGGTACAGGCACCATTAATGGCTGGCCTGTTTGTATTTTTGCGCAGGACTTCACCGTTGCAGGAGGATCGTTGGGGTATATGCATGCCAAGAAGATCTGTAAGATCATGGATCATGCCATGAAGCTGAAAGTACCTCTGATCGGGATCAACGACAGCGGAGGTGCGAGAATTCAGGAGGGGGTTAACTCCCTGGCCGGGTATGGCGAAATATTTTACCGGAATACCATTGCCTCCGGAGTAATTCCTCAGATATCTGTGATCCTCGGTCCTTGTGCCGGTGGCGCTGTTTACTCTCCGGCCCTGACCGATTTTGTTTTTGTTGTTGAAAATATCTCCAAGATGTTCATCACCGGACCAGAAGTTATCAAGGCGGTGTTGGGCGAAGAGATCTCAATGGAAGACCTGGGGGGGGCGAAAGTGCATGCGTCAATTTCAGGAAATGCCCACTTTTTCTCAAAAAGCGAGAAAGAGTGTTTTGAACAGATCAAACAACTGGTCAGCTATATTCCCTGGAACAATGAAAAGAAGGCGGAACCTTTTCTTCCAAAAGCTCCAAGGACCAGACAGTACAAGATTGATCAGATCTTTCCATCCAACCCGCTCGAACCCTACGATGTCCGGAATATTATCAAAGCCATCGTAGATGATTCGGAATTCTTCGAGATACAGAACATGTATGCCGAAAACATTGTGATTGGTTTTGCGCGTATCAATGGAGATTCCGTTGGTTTTGTGGCGAATCAGCCGATGGTGCTTGCCGGTGTACTGGATGTTGACTCCTCAGATAAAGCTGCCCGTTTTATTCGCTACTGTGATGCCTTTAATATTCCGCTGGTGTCGCTGGTTGATCTTCCCGGGTATCTGCCTGGCATTGATCAGGAGCATATGGGTGTGATCCGGCATGGAGCGAAGGTGTTGTATGCCTATTCTGAAGCAACGGTTCCCAAGATCACTGTGATCCTGAGAAAAGCTTATGGCGGGGGATATATCGCCATGTGTTCCAATCACCTGCGGGCCGATTTTGTCTTTGCCTGGCCAACCGCCGAAATTGCCGTCATGGGTCCGGAAGGTGCCGCCAATATCATCTTCCGCAACGAAATCAAATCTGCCGAAAACCCAGAAGAAATGCGGAAAAAGAAGATCAGCGAGTATAAGAAAAAATTTGCCAATCCTTATGTTGCGGCTGCATATGGGTATGTTGATGCGGTGATAGAGCCTGCTGAAACCAGGAACTTCGTCATGCACGCAATGAAGATTGCTGCCAATAAACGTGATTCCAGACCCAATAAAAAGCACGGGATACCTCCATTCTAAAAGCCAAGCATTTACACATCATGGCAGAAGAAAAAAAAATACCCGAACCGGCATATGAAATCTTTGAGTTGGATGACTCAAAGTTCCAGACAACTTTCAATACCAAGTTCCGGAACAGAAAACCTTATAAACCTGATGACCCAAGGCTGATAACAGGCTTCATTCCCGGTACGATCATCCGGATTTTCGTGAAGGAAAAGGACAAAGTTAAGGCGGGTGATACCTTGCTGGTGTTGCAGGCTATGAAGATGAATAACCGGATCCTTTCACCCATTAACGGGGTTATCAAAAAGATTCATGTGGAGGAAGGGAGCAACATCGCCAAACGCCAGCTACTGATAGAATTAAAATAGACTGCCGTTTCAATCTCTTAAATCCTGGTTGTTGAGTTGATCAATATAATCCAGGATTTCTTCTTTCCCTATATGAGAAACTGCTGATGTAAGAAAGCATGTAGGGATTTCTTCCCATTCAGGTTCAAGGTGTTTCCGGTATACTTCCAGATTTTTAGAGAGCTGTCCCCGGCTGAGTTTATCGCATTTGGTATAGGCGATCACAAACGGGATTTGGTTCGTGGCCATCCATTCCATCATGAACAGATCCTGTTTCTGGGGTTCAAGACGAACATCAACCAGGAGAAAAACGCAAACCAGGTTCTTGCTGGAGAGCAAGTAATGATTGATCATCCCGGTGAGTTGTTGTCGCTGTTTCTTATCCAGCCGGGCGTATCCATAGCCCGGTAAATCAACAAGGTACCATTGATCATTGATCAGGAAATAATTGATAAGTTTGGTCTTTCCGGGTGTGGAGGATATTTTCGCCAGGTCCTTCCGGGTAGTGAGCAGATTGATCAGGGAGGATTTTCCAACATTGGATCGGCCAATAAAAGCATACTCAGGGAAGCCGGTCTCCGGGCATGCTGAAATATTCCCAATACTTTTGATAAATGTTGCTGATTGGACGATCATGTTTTGGCTTCCCTTATTCCTTTGAAGGTTTTTTCATTCTGATCCGGATGTTCTTCAGGGATGCCATTTTCCTGATATAAGTGGCCAGATGGCGCTCCTTTTTGGTATGATAGATATCCTCGATAGTGATCAGGATGCCCGTCTCTTCAACCTCTCCAAAGCCGTGATTGATGGCCGTTCCGAATGTTCGCATGGTGGATGAAAGATTCATATAGGCATTGACCAGTGGTGGAATGGACTCATTGTACTTCCTGACGTGTTGCACCAGCAGCTTATAGTTCTCTTCAAATGTGGGAGCAAGAAACAGCTTTTCAAGAAGCATGAGATCAGTTTCCATCTGCAACTCATGAATCGGTGTCATCAGGATTTCTTTATCTGAAAAGAACTTTTTCAGGAAAAAAAGGACGATATCACGGGCAGTCTTGTTATAATGCGGGTACATGGTCATCTTTCCGAAGAAATGCCTGACATCCGGATTTTCAATGATGATAGCACCGAGACCATCCCATAGGTTATCCAGAGAATAAAGTCCCTTTTTCAGATTGAACGTCGGTTGATATTCCGGCTGAACAAAGGATCTTCCCAATTCAATGGAAATGGGTAAGTAATCCCTGATGAAATGGTCGGAAAAATGAAATAAAGTTGCAGTTGGACTTTTCAGGCAGCCTTGCAGGTCACAGGGGATTTGCTTGCCATGGATGAAGCGGTATCCGCCGACAATCGCTTTATCTCTTGGATTCCAAACAATGAGCTGGCGAAAAGGAGGGTCTGAGATGTCAAAACGATCGATGTCCAGTTCTTTCCCTGTTCCTCCGCCGGCATCCCGGAAGGTGATTTCCCGGAGTCGCCCCAGTTCCCGCATCAGGTTGGGACTGTCATGTGCGGTGAAAATATAGATCTCATTATTACCGTTGTTGGTACCCCTAACCAACTTGCTTTCGGTAAGTTCTTCCATCATCTTTTCGACGGGAACAGGAGGGATGATATTTTCCATAATTAGCCCTGTATTAGCGGTTTAGATGGATCAAAAATAGCTTCAGGATCATCTTTCAGGGAGTAGGTATATCTGCGGATCAATTCTGCCCATTGATCATCTTTTCTGGAGGCATCAAACACCTGGTAAGGGATCGGTTTGCCGAAAGTAATACCGACCGTTTTATGCCTTTGTTTGAGCATTTCATCAGGCAGGAACAACATTTCCAGGTTTACCTTAAGGCCAATGGCTGTCCGGAAGTTGGCAAGGCGGTAAAAAAAATTGGAATTCCTGCCATCGATATATGTCGGAACGATGTCACGCTGGAATTTCCTTGACTTTGACAGGAAGGTTTTGATCCAGACCGTATCGTAGATTTTTCCTTTTTGCTTCCGGGAGACCATTCCTGACGGGAAGTAGAGGATGGTCTTTCCCGAGGCAAAGGTTTCTTCGATGATCCGGATATTCTCCGCATTCGATCCATGTTTATTAACAGGAATAAATAGTGGTTTCAATCCGGGAATGTACGTTAACAGGTCATTAACGGGAAAGGTCACATCGGGGCGGATCGCACCGACTGCATGGAGCAGGGCGAGACCGTCCAGCCCGCCCAGCGGATGATTGGCGGCTACCAGGAATCGTCCTTCCCGTGGAATGTTTTCGATACCGGTAACCTGGTACCTGAGCCCAAATTCTTTCAGGATTTGATCAACATAAGGTAATCCGGATATGTCTCTGTTGCGGTAGATGAAATCGTTGATGTAATCCTGATGAATGATCCTTGCCAGAAGGGTGATCAGGAATCGGGGAATGAATTTCAGGATACGTGGGTTTTTCCCGGCGATCACTTTTTCGACATCGATCAGTTTTTGGGTGATGTCTGGAGACCCATTTTCCACAACCTGCATAGATTTGATTGCCTGGAATAAGTCGTAAAGATAAAATAAAAAAGCTGTCGTAGCGACAGCTTTGGTGATATCGTGTAGAGAATCAGGTTAGAGGGAGTTCACCTTCTTCATCATCTTCGACTTCAGGTTGGAAGCCTTGTTCTTGTGGATCCTTTTCGTTTTAGCCAGTTTATCAATTTTGGAGATGACCCCAGGGAGTTGTTCCTGAGCGGCCGGTTTTACTTTTAGTGCACGGAAATCCTTGACCACGTTACGTGCGGTCTTAACATGATACTTATTCGATTGTTTCCGTGTTTTCGTCTGACGGATCCTCTTTATTGCAGATAAATGGTTTGCCATATGATCAGTGTAATTTGGGAGTGCAAAGGTAGGAATATTTTCTATTCTGAAAAAGAATTACGCACAATTTTATTCATTTCCGGGAAGGAAGAAGTTGACGGATATACGTTCCGCCACTTTCAGCATCAACAGAACCCTTGATGACCAGCATCTCGCAAGCATATGCTATCTGGTCAGTAACGATCTGCTTACCAGGCAATTCCCGGATGATCAATCTTGTGGCTTCTTCCTTCTGTAGAAACTTCTGGCAATGAGCTTCTTCCCGGAACCGGAGCAGAAAAAGGTCGGCAGCAATATCTTGGATAATAACCGGGAGATGAAAAGCGACGAGACCGGGGAATTCAGAGAGGGTTTCAGTCCAGTCGGAAAAGAGTTCCTGGGAACCAAGGGGGCCGGCAATGACAGATAAGCCTGAGATATCCGGAAATATGGATGCATTACTGAAAGGATCAGGCAACTGGTCTTGCAATGACTCATCAGGAAGCTTCGCGTAGAGGATTGACACCATCTCTTTGATGGCGTTGACTGAAGCCTCTGTTACGTAACTCAGGGTCAGGGAGCAATAGAATGAACCTTTGACGAATTGGGTTTGGTAAGGGGTGCAGCAGGAGAACAACACATTTTCAAGTTTTCCGGGGCAATTCAGGCGGTTATGGGTATAGATGGCCAATGCACTGGTAAATGACTCCATATGGAATATTTCAGCTTTTATCCTTGTCCCCTGAAATTTGAATTCTTCCACCCGAAGTGATCGGAAACCACACTCATAATATAAGTCGGCTCCGCCATTCATATATCCCCACAATGCTTTACCCTTATAGTCTTTAGAGGATATAAGCCTGATATAAGGATGATCTTTGGATGAAAAAAATACCGTACTATCCGGGCTGGAATAAATTGCAAGGGGAAAGAACACCAGGATCGTCCAAAGAAGGGTGGGATGAAACCAGGTTTGATGGGAGTTACACGGTGTGAACACTTGTGGAATCATCCAGGCAGGTTGATTTTAGTCCACTCGATTTTCTCCAGGTCAGATACTCCAAGTTTCAGATCCCGTGCAAGTTCCATAAATCGTTTTCCTTTCGGGGTTTCTTCTTTCTGAACCCCTTCAGCCAACCGTTTTTTCAGGACTAGTTCATATCCCACGCGGTCGACAGCTACTGGATCTGAGCCAACGATCAGGGTATTATAAAAGGTAAAGAATTGTGGATTGGCGCCCGGCCCTCCCTGGAAGCATCCTTTGATGCCATCGACGATATTCAGCACGACTTTATCCCGCAGAGGAGGGAAAGCACAGACTTCAGCAGAGGTTTCCGACCACAATGTTTTATGTAACCGTCCGGTATTGGTGATGGCGCCATAGGCGAGGTTTTTCATACAGAGGGTCACGGAGTTACCTGCGTTTTTGAGAATGGGGATGTTGATGATCTTGTCGACCATTTGGGTACAAATCGCACTGAAGTAGGAATATTTCCCTGTATTCACCATATAAGGCAGGGATTCTTCATCATATTCTTCTTCACAATCCGCCCAGTAGTACCAGTCCTTGTCAACCCTTTTCCAGCTCAGGAAATTTCCTTCTGCATCTTTGAAAGATCCATCTGCATCCATGTATTCAGTACCAATGATTTGAATGCCGGGGAAGTTTTCACTCGTAAAACCTGCTTCAGTCAGTTGAAATTCGCGCCGGTCCCAGATCAATATTTGTTCATTGGGGATACCTGCTTCCTGGAGTTGCCGGATCACAGCCTTCACCACGGCAGGGCTGGTTGAGAGATCTGGCCCTGCTACAGGATTGACTTTCAGGCCGATCCGGTCGGAAGGAGCGACAAATTGTCCCCATGCTTCGGCAATGGAGGATGCACCGGTGAGCGCCAGCATGGCAGCCGAGAGCATACCATAGGCTGCCTGCTCATCGGGTTTATCTTCTGTGACACTGTTTGCATGGGTAACTTGCACCGCTTTACCCGGGAATTTCCCGGGCATTGATATTTCATTCCTGGGATATTTCAGGGCATCGGCGATATTGGTGGCTGTTGGATCCGGGGGTGTGAAACCTGACTTGTTCATTGAACGTAACCAGGAAGGCAACAAGGTTAAACCGATGCCGGCCAGGCCTGCAATTTTAAGGAAATTGCGGCGGGGAATGTTCGATTTCATCATGTTCAGGTATCAAATTAAATCTGTGGATTACATGCCCAAAGTTATGAAAAGAATCAGAATAGGATCGTAAGATATATATTGGAAAAAGGGGACTGTAAAGCCAAAGTGAAAAGTCTAAAACGAAAAGTGCAAAGTGCAAATTATTTTGCACCTTGCACCTTGCACTTTACATTTGTCGCGGTAGCCCGACGGGGAATCGAACCCCGGTTACCAGAATGAAAATCTGACGTCCTAACCGCTAGACGACCGGGCCATGGTTTTCGGGGTGCAAAGGTAAATATTTTTTTAATTCCAATGCATTTCACCTGATAATTTCTTCCTGATCTGCCTGAAATCGGAATCCCAGCCGCTTACCGGTTCTGATCCGCATGTTCTCAATGAAACTTTGAATTTCGGCAACTGATACTTCTTTCATGTTGTCATAGGGAGGGGTCAGCAGGTCAAAATTGATGGTGTACAGGATAGCTGATTTGACGATCTCCTGCACCGACTCCCTGGTCAGGGTTGATTGGGAGAAGTTATTGAACAATAATCCAAGCTCCCTTTTCCCTTCGATAAAATAGTGGTTCTCGCGGTTAACGAAGACTCTTCCGATCATATACCCTACATCGTTTACCCGGTTATAGCGGAACGAATCAGCCAGGAAGTTGAAGATCATGATCATTCCGCAATAGGAGAGCCGGATGTCTTTCTTGATATAGGAGATCTTCATCACCTCATGATCTCTTGGAAACTCAAAAACATTTGTATGCATCAGAAAGACAAGCACATCGCTTCCGAATTTCAGTTCAATTTCGAATTCGTTTTTAATGGCATATTCAAATGGAAAAGGATACTTCAGTTTGTACTTCTTCTTTGAAAAGGCAGTCACAAGATCAATGATAGACTTCTTGAATAAACCAAAAGCATCTAATGTTCGATGATATACCTCTTGCTTCAGCGTGGCTTTGTCGATTACGCATTTAAACAAGTCATCATTGCACCTGGGCTTTTCCATGGGAAGGTATAAGTTGATCTTGATATGATGTAAATAACTCTCTAACAGACCGGTACGTACTGTTTAACGGGAGCGAAAGCTCTGCCTGGTTGAACCACTTAACCCGGGTGATATTTTCAATCTTCTGAGGTTTCAGCAGCGCTGATTTGTCAGCCTGCATCTCGAACCAATAAGTCGTTTTGATATACTTTTTCCCTTTGGCATAGAAGATATGGTATGTCGTGGGAAGTTTGTGAGCAACAGTGAGGTTTTGAATACCAGTCTCTTCCATCACTTCTCTCACAGCACCACGGATCAGACTCTCCCCTTTTTCAAGTTTCCCCTTCGGTAGATCCCATCGATCATTCCTGTAAATAAAAAGGAATTGCCCTGATTCATTCTTCACCAGTCCGCCTGAAGCTTTCACCGGAAGAAACATCTGCATGAATTCCCGCTTGACCTTTGGAAGATCCTTTGGTGCGACGATAAAGAGGTTCTCTACGGCATATTCAAGCTGAAAATATTCAAACTTGGTTTTAATATCTGAAAATGAAGAAGTGATCAGGAGCCATTCCTGCCCACTTATCTCAGGAGGAGGTTCCTTCAGGAAATGGATACACCTGTTGTCAATGTATACCCGCATAATAGTTGCTTCGAAGTATAAAAAAGTAAAGGTACATACATTTGGGAAAAGGAAAAAACCATTCAGGAATTCCTTCTATCTTTGTCACCCGAAAACAAAGAAATATGCAGGGAAACGAAGACATAGCCCAAAAAATCGCCGAACATTTATTGCAGATCAAGGCCGTCAAACTCAGCCCCAATCAGCCTTTTACATGGACTTCAGGGATCAAATCCCCCATCTATTGTGACAACAGGGTGACTTTATCATATCCAACGCTACGCACCTATATCCGGCAAGCCTTTGTAAGCCTGATACAGGAGCATTTCGGCCAGGTGGATTTGATCGCAGGCGTTGCAACCGGAGGGATCGCACAGGGTGCCCTGGTTGCGCAGGATCTGGGACTGCCAATGGTTTATGTACGGACATCTCAGAAGCAGCATGGACTGGAAAATCTGATCGAAGGAGTAGTCAAGGAAGGACAAAGTGTTGTTGTGATCGAAGACCTGGTATCGACTGGAAAAAGCAGTTTGGTTGTGGTTGAAGCTTTAAGGGAAGCTGGCTGCGTGGTAAAAGGAATGGTTGCCATCTTTACATATGGTTTAAAGATCGCAGAAACAAAATTCCAGGAGGCCAAATGCTCACTGGTTACACTTACCGATTATGATGTCCTCATCCGTGAGGCATTAGACAGCGATTACATCTCTCAACCCGAGTTAGAGTCGCTGATCCGATGGCGCGAAAACCCGGAAGGGTGGATGACGAGATAGCATCTCATTAGTTTCAGCAAAAAGGGTGAGCCAGATAAAACCGGCTCACCCTTTTTTTCATTGGAGTATTTCAGGGGTTATTTGTCAATGATCAGCTTAAGGAATGCTTGTTTGCCATCCAGTGAAAATCGGAGAATATAAACCCCATTGCTCAAATCATTGAAGCTCAGGGTGATTTTGTTTTCTCCCCTGGTGATTTGGATGGTTTCTGCTTTGATTATTTTTCCCAGCAGGTTTAATAATTCCATCTGGACAAGGGATTCTTCTTTACCAGAGAGGGTAAGGGTAGTAAGCCCTGATGTTGGATTAGGATAGACATTCACCTTGAGACTTGCTGGTTCATTCCCGATGCCGGTAGGATTAACAGTGGTAAAGGAAAACACTTGTCCCCATGAAGTGGTGTCGTTCACAGTGTTATTTAAGACAGCACGCATTCTCCAGTAGTAGGTCGATTGTGCGTTGAGTTTTTTGGTAGACTGGAAGGAGGTAACAGAGTCTCCAAAGACAGTGTTGTACAAAGGCGTATTAAAAGATTGATTATCGGCCAACTGGAACCAATACTCAGTGATCCCACCCATTTTAAACCAGGTAAACAAGGGTTTATGATTAACATTGATGGCGGCATCAGCCGGAGACTTGAGTTTGACAGCATCCGTTGTAGTGAATTTCCAGGGGTCAGTCCATTCGGATGTATCGGCTGCATGAATGGCTCTGGTCCTCCAATAGTAATTGGTGCCGAAGATAAGCATCGAAGCATCAGCAGAATTGGTTGTTACTTCAGAATGATAGACGAGGGTATTAAATGTCTGGTCTTCAGCAATTTGGAATTCATACATCAGGATGCCTGTTACAGCATCCCATTTGAGGGTCACGTCAAGATCCTGACCTGTAGCATTATTGGCGGGAGAAGTCAGGTCGAATTTATTGATAACAGTGAATGACCTGACAACAGACCATCCTGAAGTTCCCTGACTATGGCGAGCTTTGATTCTCCAGAAGTATTTCTGGTTGAACAACAGATTGCTTGGGGTGTAGGAAAAGACATTTTTCGCAACAGAGCCGGCGATCAGAAGTGGACTGGAAAAGCTATTGGTTGTATCCATTTCATAATCAAAGTGGGTGATACCCTTGATCGAATCAGTGCCTACTTTGGCTTTCCAACTGATGGCCTCATTTGGCATTTGATCATCTTCGTTGTCATTGGGTTTAGACAACGCCACCTCATTGAAGATTGCAAATTTGCGGGTAGGTGTCCAGGCGGATAACTCTCCATTATCCAGCGCCCGCACTCGCCAGAAATAGTCTTTGCCAAAAAATAAATTCCTTGTCTTGTATCCGGTGATCAGAACCATGACCGTGTCTTTTTTGAGTGGTGAGTTGAAGGCAGCTGTGGTATCTAACTCCAATTCATAAGTTAAATTAAGGCTACCTGAAATTGCTGACCAGCTAAGCACCACATTGGGCATCTGGTCGACCGCATTATCAGCAGGTGTTTTTAATGTTGGGGTATAAACGTCTGTCTGGGAAAAGACAAAGCCGGCCAACAGCAGGAAGAGCAGGAAGAGAAATGATCTTTTCATATCGATTATATTCTTTAGGTTATTAATTCACTATTAATTAATGATGATCAACCGCCCATGCATCTGATCCTGTCCGGTGCTTAATTTCAGCATATAGGAACCTTGTGGAAGGTTGTTTACCCTGAGGTGATTCAGGAAAGATCCGTTATATTTATATCCCAGTGATGTCGACTGAACAAGTTTTCCGGTGAGGTCGTAGATGTCCGCCTGCACATTTCCAGGTTTATTGATCTGATAGCCCAGGGTGACAACATCCTTAGCTGGATTGGGGAAAATAGAGAGCTTTCCAGTGGTTGAATGTGATGTCACCGGGTTGATGCCAAGGATGGTGTGGTATGTGGTATCCATCAGGATTCCCCTGCCGTAGGTGGCGATGTAAATATTCCCCACATTGGAAATACCGGGGAAGGTAAAGATGCCGTTGTTCGTTCTGGCTTTCACATAAGGATGGAAATGGGTTTGTTGTTTGATGGCCATGATCGGGACGCCTTCTCCGAGGCCGTTGTTTTCAGAACTCCAGGCGACAGGCAGGTTATTGATATTAGCGGTTGAATAAACCCCGTTTTCAGTACCCAGAAGCACAATATCTGGATTATTCATCTCGAAAAGACTACTGTAAACAGGCATTTTCGGAAGATTTGCCTGGATGGAGTTGAAGGAAGGGATTGAATCCAGTCCATCATTAGCCAGAAAAACATAGTCATTGAAACCATATCCGGCTACTGTTACCAATACTTGTTCCGGGTTTTCAGGGTTGACTGCGATGGAAGAAACGGTTTGGTTTGTAAAGGTTTTCACGAGTTCAACGGCAACGATGCATTGAGCACTGAGTTGGCTTGCCCGTAAGGAGTCATAGGCAAGAGCGAGGTTTGATATCCGGTAGAGTTTTCCATTCTTGCAGCCGGCCCAGAGGTAATTCATATCTTTTGATGCACCATAACAGGTGACCAAATCGGGAAATTGGGCGATCAGGAACCATTGTGGGTCGACATTGAATTTCAGGGCATCTTTTGACATATAAACACCAGTATTGGTATTGTGAGTACCCCACACAAAGAAACGAGATTGTACTAAGTCAGGGATCATGATACTATCACCCTGGGGTAAAGCATACTCGAAGGTATAAGGGAAGGGGAATTTTCCGCTTGTGCTGTTCACCCAGATGGTTTCTCCGGGAAAGAAAGCAGAATCTTCAGCAATATACTTTACAGAGTCTCTGCTAAGGGTAAAGTCGAAGTCTTCAACGAGGAGGAAAGGATTTGCGAAGGCTTGTGTATTCGAGATATCACCCAGAAAAGTAAGTGCGTCATTTTCTCCTTTATCTTCTGACCGGTAAAGGTCATCACCTTGTTCGGAGTAGAAAAAATAATCTGGGTTGATGGCAGAGATGGCGGCGAATCCGCTATTTCCCGGCTTGATTTCTGTGGCGTATTCTGCAGAGTTCCCAGAACCATCGATATACAAAGCGCCGTTGCCTTGGGTTCCTCCCAGAACAACTTGTGATGAAATGCCAGGTGAAACGGAGTGGTATTGTGTTGTTTTAAGGTTACGGATAAGTGTTTGGAAAGTAATAAAATCAGTATTGACTGTGGCAAGTCCAATGCCGCCATCATTAGCAACCATGCAATACTTATCATATCCCGGGCGGAAGGTATAGGTATGGTGATTTTCATGCAGGTAGAAGGGAGAAGACGGATCACCGACGGAGAAAGAGGTTTGTGCCCAGTCAAAGTATCCGGTTTCCTGGAATTTTCTTCCGATCCACATATCTGCACCGCCGAGGAGGACTCGGTCGGGATCATTGGGGAATACGGCGATGGTATTGGCATACTTACCTTTTCCATCAAAGGGCTCAAATGTATTATTTCCGGGAAAAATGACATACCAATCGGTTCCTTTGTTGTTGGATCGATAGATGGCCATCATATCCCCGTTGACACCCTTTGTAACACTGGCATAAACGATATCCGGGTTAGAGGGGGCGATGGCGAATTCCATTCTGCCGACGTCGGTGGAAGGAAGGGTAGTTGAGGTTCCCAGTGAACGGTTGGTGAAACCACGGGCATTCGCATTTTGTGATACAAAGCAGGAATCGTTAACAGAAGTTACCATAAGTCCATTTGCTGCGATCTTGATATCCTTTGATTCCCCTTTGAGCGCTCTTGCTCCTGTGGTAGCAAAGTTCCACGTGTTATCATCACTGCTATACAACAAGCCATTGTTGGTGGCTGCGTAAACCCTTCCGTTGGTAGCGTCATAGGCGAGCTCATTGACATAGGCCCAGTCGCTGGTTGTGCTGTTAACTGTAGGTTTGGTTGACGGAAGGAGGGTGAAATTCTCTCCGTCGGTTGATTTAAACAATCCATGCCCCACCAGACCATTCGTGTAGTTGAAGTCCTGTAAAACAGTGAACCTGTATGTGTTGAACGATTCCCCGGTGCCGGCGTAGATGTCTCCGGATGGTGTTTGGAGCAGGCATGACACATTCAGGTTAACACCTGAGGCAGTATTGAGTTTGTGCCAGGTTTGTCCCAAATTTGTGGATTTCCATAGCCCGCCGTTTACAGCGCCTGCGATAATGGTCTGAAGCTGAGGATCCTGGTTGTCAAAAATCAGGGCACGGATCCTGCCCGCCACATTGTCAGGCCCTACTTCCATCCAGTTTAGATTCAGGGCAGATGGTGCCCCGGTGAGTTGCTGAGTCTGTGATGGTGGGTTTTTTGGATTGCCGGCCACACCAGTCAGGCCCGAAAAAGTAAAGGATGCCATCAAAACCAACGCTAACAAGCAAAGTGGTAAAGTTCTGTTTTTCATATCGGATAATTTGATTATTAATTTGAATCTCAGATATTTACAGTTATACATCAAGTTCTTGACCGCCCCTGAAAATGGACGGTTTTTCAAACCAACAAATATAAAATAAAAACAGATGTAAAACAAAATCACCAGAAATTTTTCCAAAACCTTGCCGATAACATCAAATGAGTTCCACCGAACTATTTTGCAGCCAACCCACACTCCCATTGGCAAGACGTATCTCCATCCAGTCGCCAATCCGGTCAACGACCGCAACCTTTGTTCCTTCATGAACGACAAACAGATCCACAGAATTGCTGTCAGGGGATGATTTTACGGTTACGGAAGGCGTGAAGACAATGGCTTCATCATGAGACATCAGGTTTTTGTAGCTACGGAAGGCAAAATGGATGGAAAAGAAAAAGAATATGAGGAATGAAAAACCTAACCAGAAAGCTGATTTTCTGATCCCCGAACTTTTAGCGAAAAAAAACAGGGCAAATAAAACCAGTGAAATGAAAAACAGAATGACTCCGGTCCATGCCCAACCGTTCACGGAAGTCAATGAATTGATTTGCTCCCACCAGGTGATGAGGAAAAACCGGGGAACGGATTCGATCTTATCGACGATCTTGCTGTTGACTAATTTCAGGTTGAACTGGATATTTTCATTTCCGGGATTAAGCCGGATTGCCCTTTCATAGTTAAGAATGGCTTGCGGATATTGGTTCTGCTTGAAACAGGCATTACCCAGGTTATAATATAGTTGGGATGATTCAAAGCCGGAACGGAGCACCTGCTCATAAAGATCGATGGACTGTGCATACGTTTTCTTTGTATAGGCTTCGTTGGCTTGTTGGATCAGTTCATCCGGCGTGCCGGCCAGACTTTGCTGAGAAACCGGCAGACTGACAAGTAAAGTGACCGAAGTGAAAGTCAGGATGTATTTTCTGATCAGGATCATATTGAAAAAATTCATCTTTTATTTAAGTTCTCGTTCAATCCGGCTGATGATGTTGAGCGCTTCCTCATAAATCGATTCCATGGCCATGTTTTGATCACCCGGAGCGAAACGTGCAAATTCAGTGTTGTTAAGCGCCTGGACAAATTGATTCACAATATCTTCACCCACATTCCTTCCTGTCAGGGTTTCCTTGACATTGTCGATGGAGAGTTCTGACATCGGGATCGTATATTTATCACTCAGGTACCCCCATAGCGATCGAGAGATTTCTTCGAAGAATGGCTGGTCTTCTTTCTTGTTTAAATGTTCCCTTGCTTTCTGAAGTCTGCGGATGGCTATCCTTGTAGCTTTACGGTTTCGCATGAGATCCTTGTTACTCCGCTTTTTAAGCTCTTTACGGAAAATGATGATAAAGGCAATGAAAAGGATCAAAGGGATCAATAACAAGCTGAGGAACAGATAAGATCCGAAGAAAAAATGACCTGTCCGCTGCAACCGGATCAAACCGGTGTCAATATGCCTGATATCACTTCCTATGTACTTAATGTCTTCCTTTTCTACGCCCGAATAGGAGTAACCCTGCCCCGAACCGGTACCTTTCTCAACCTCAATGTCATAGGAAGGGGTCTCAAGGGTCAGATATTGCATCTTCTCCAGGTTGAAAAAGGAAAATTGAACAGGGGGAATGGTGAATTTTCCATGGTTTCGTGGAATGAGCAGATACTCAAAGGTTTTACTGCCGGAGACACCTGTATGCGAAGTATTGATATTACTGGTTACTTTTGGGTCGTATGTTTCAAAATCGGTTGGAAACGAGGTGTTTAACTTATCAATAAGCTGGATATTTCCCGATCCGGTGATGGTAATCCGGTAGGTTATGGCATCATTGGCCTGGAGTTTTGTCTTGTCAATTTCTGGTTTGATGGTAAATGAGCCGACTGCTCCGCTGAAATCAGCAGGCCGGCCATTGGCAGGAAGGGATTTTACACGGATGGTCAGGGCGTTTGATTTCAACTTCTTCTCGACATTTTTAACAGAAGAACCGAAGAAGTCATCATTGAAGAAATTATCGAAGAATGGATCTCCGGTCTGAACCCGTCTTTTGCTTCGAACCTGAGCCAGACAAGTCATCTCCATGGGTTCAATGGTAAGTGTCCCGGACTTCAGTGGGAAGATCTGCACTTTTTTAATCTCAGCGACCACGTAGTTCTCCCCGTTCATCGTCTCATTGTATTGCTTGAATTTCTCATTTTCCTTGAAAAGATCCTGAGACCAAAATCCCGGGAAGGAAGAGAGTTTATCGGTTATGATCTGGGCAATAGGGACTTTCGTATAAAGCTTAAACGTGATGATGATCCCCTGTCCCTGATAGGGGGTTGAATTATTTGGAACAGCCCGGAGGAAGACATCCTGGGCAGAGAGGCCTTCTTCCTGGCTTTGAGGCTGGTTTCTCCCCTGGGGTGTACTTCTGTTTTGGGATGGTTGAGAAAGGCTGGTCACAACTTTGACCGAAACCGAGTTGGATGAATACGATTTTCCGTCAACATTGATCGAGGCGGGCCCGATCACAAAGCTCCCTTCTCTCAAAGGTTTGAGCAGGTAGGTGAAGGTATATTGAACGGCCATCGTGGTTTTACCGTTGATGGTCTGGATGCCGGTACTGGATGATTGCCCCGGTCCATTTACCACTTCAAACCCCTTAAAATCAGGACCTTTGAATCCTGATCCCTGGGTATTAAGCCGGTAAGTCAGACTGAAAAATTCCCCAACGGCGACTTCACTTTTGGTGGCGGCAGTAAATTGAACTTCCTGTGCTGAAAGGCCGGTTACGTAAATAAACAGGACTCCTGTGAGGAATAAAGAATATTTGAGTTTCCGCATCATCGCTTGCAAAGGTAGCTGTTTTACCAATCAATTTCAGTGGTTGTCCGTTCCCCGGCTGCTTTCACTTTCTTCATTTTTTCCTGGGTCTTCCGCTCTTTGTTTTTCAAGGCTTCCAACATCCGCTCAGCATCTTGTTTGGATATCTTGGGTTTATCCTGCTGTTTTTTTTGTTGTTGATCCTGATTGTCCTGTTGTTGCTGATCTTGTTTCTGCTGATCCTGCTGTTGTTTGTCTTTCTGATCTTGCTTGTTTTGCTGCTGTTGTTGCTGTTGTTGTTGTTGCCGAAGCATGGATTGGGCATAGGCCAGATTGTACCGGGTATCTTCATCCTTCGGGTTTTTCAGCAGGGCTTTTTTGTAAGCATCAATACTTTCGGCATATTTTTTTTCCTGTAAGAGGGAGTTTCCCAGGTTATGGTAAACATTTGCCTGTTCGTTTTTGTTTTTCGTCTTTTCCGCGATGGAAGAGAAGATCCTGGAAGACTCACCAAAGTTATTTTGCTGATAGATTGCATCCCCCAGGTTGAATTGGCCTTTGAATGATTCTTTGTTCTTTTCCAGCGCTTTGCGGTAGTTGATCTCAGCCTCCTTGTAAAGCTTTTCATCATATTCTGCATTTCCTTTCCGGATGAGTTTTTGCTCGTTTTGTCCCTGAAGGGTGCTCCCGATCAAAGCATGGATCAATAGAAGAAGACAAATGGATATAGCTCTCATCGTGGTCATGATTCCGGTTCAAATAATTTCAATTTGCCAAACCACCTGCTTTTCCGCTCAAACAGCAGGAATTCAATGACAAAGAATAACAGGGCAAGAAAAACAAAGTACTGGAACTGATCTTCATAATCAGTAAAGAGCGCCGTTTCCACTTCCTTTTTTTCCATTTTATTGATTTCATCAAAGATTTTGTTCAATCCAACTTCGGTATTGCTGGCGCGGATAAAGAATCCATTGCCGGCTGATGCAATTTGCTGGAGCATGGTCTCATTCAGCCGGGAGATAACGGTGCTGTTGTTTTTATCTTTCTTATATCCGGCGAGTTTGCCCTCGCGGTAAACCGGAATAACTGATCCTTCATAGGTTCCCATTCCGATGGTAAAAATCTTGATTCCTTTTTCGGCTTCCTGTTGAGCCCTTTCGAGGGTGTTGCCTTCATGGTCTTCGCCATCGGAAATGATGATGATCACCCGGCTTCGGGCTGGGTCGTTAAAGGCCATGGCGGACTTTTCGATGGCATCGGCAATGGCGGTTCCCTGAACGGGTATCAGATCTGGTGAAACGGTTGACAGGAATAACCGTGCAGCCCCGAAATCATTGGTGATGGGCAGTTGCGTATAGGCTCTTCCGGCGAAAACGACCAACCCGAGACGGTCATCTTCCAGGCGGTCGATCAGCCGCGAAATGGCTTGCTTAGCCCGCTCAAGCCGGTTGGGTTGGATGTCTTCCGCCAACATGCTGTTGGATACATCCAGCGCCACGACCAGGTCGACCCCTTTCCGCTTTGCTTTCTCCAGTTTAGACCCGGTTTGTGGGTTGGCCAGGGCGAGAATCAGCGACGAAAACCCAAGCATCACCAACGTAAACCGGAACCATTGCCGGGCATTTGACACATCGGGCATCAACCGCTGGATCAGCGACATGTTTCCAAAATGTTCCAAAACCCTCTTTTTCCTTGCCATCATCAGCCAGAAAAGTGCTGTCAGCAACGGAATCAGAAAAAGTCCGTACAGGAAGTAATGATGTGAAAACCGTAACATTTTCCGGCTCAGATTTCAGTTTCTAATTTATATCAGGGTAAACTTCTTAACCATGTGTTCCTCAGCAAAAACTCCAGCAGCAATAAAACAAAAGCAGCAAGGACCAGCGGGAAGAACTCTTCTGATTTCTTCCTGAATACAGTAACATCTATCTTTGATTTTTCAAGTCTGTCGATCTCCCGGTAAATCTCTTCCAGCTTTTTGTTATTCGTTGCCCGGAAATATTTCCCTCCGGTGGTTGTGGCGATCTCTTTCAACAATTGCTCATCAATCTTCACTTCCACATTTTGATATTGAATGCCGAAGGGGGTTTGGAAAGGATAGGGAGCCATTCCGTAGGTTCCCACTCCGATCGCATAGATTCTGATGCCGAAGAGCTTGGCAATTTCGCCGGCTGAACGAGGATCCAATGCCCCCATGTTGTTGATGCCATCGGTAAGCAGGATGATCACCTTACTCACCGCTTTGCTGTTGCGTAGCCTGTCAACCGCGGTAGCCAACCCATCTCCGAGTGCAGTTCCGTCTTCCAGAATGCCGCTTTTGATATCGGCAAACAGATTCCTGATGACAGCATGATCTGATGTTAGGGGGCTTTGTGTGAATGTTTCTCCGCTGAAGATCACCAGTCCTATCCGGTCATTGGGTCGGCCTTCAATAAATTTCATGGCTACCTTCTTCGAAGCCTCCAACCGGTCGGGCTTAAGATCCTGTGCGAGCATACTGCCAGAAACGTCCATCGCCATAACGATGTCAATCCCTTCAACTGACACATCCTGCCGGCTGGAACTTGATTGCGGCCTGGCGAGGGCCACGATAAGCAAAGCGATGGCAATGAAACGCAAAGGGATCAGGGAATAGAATGCCAACAGTCTGACACTTCGCTTCCCGGTTTCAAATCCTATGAGAGAGGAATATTGGAGTAGCGCGAAATTCTTTCTGAGCATGAAGAAATACCAGGCCACCATGCCGGGGAACAGCACCAGCAAGAGGAGAAAATAGGGATCGGCTAAGGTGATATGTTTCATGTTCGCGGATCTACCTCAGGTTCCTTTGTTATTGCTTCAATAGATGGGGACTCCGGAGAGGCTACCAGCATGGTTGTAAGGTTGACAAAATCAACGGCTGCTGACATGCTTCCATCATTTTCCCCTGGTAGTGGCTGGGCTTTGGAAAATTTTACCAGGTCTGCGAGGAACAGGATATTTCGCATCTTTTCGATGGGTTGCTGCGTTACACCTTGCCCTTCCAGCGCCTGGATGATCTCATAGCTCACCATTTCCATCGCCGGGATCTCAAACCGGGCTTCCATGTATTGGCGCAAGATCTCGGTAAGCATGGAATGGTACTCCTTGAATCTTCCGTTCTGCCAAAGCTTCATTTGTCGCAGGTTTTCGAGTTCTCGCAAGGCCCATTCATGAGGTGCCGGCCGGATCTCAGCCTTTAGATCGAACAAAGGCTTTTTCGACCTTCTTTTCCTTATATAATATATGATAAACGCAATGATACCAGCCAGCAGCAGGGATCCCAGGATGTAGGGCGCCACTTCCGCAAAAGTCAGGGGTGCACTGATCGGTCCTTTGATGGGTTTGATAGCCAGGGTGGTATCGACCGTCGGACTGACCACTTGCAACAAGATTGGATCCGTTTGGAGTGGCAGGATTAGATCATTGTCAGATTCCTCCATCTCGAAACGAACAGGAGGAACCACGTAATATCCTGAGTCAAAGACTGTGATGAGAACTTTTTGCTTGTAGGTTGTCGACCGCTGGTCTGCACCCGGAAGGGTGTCAATCTTGGATTTGCTGACGATGAGTATCTTGCTGGTGAGGGTGTCTTTCAACGGAGGCCAGTGAAGTTTCTTGCCTGCAGGAATATTGACCGAAAGATGGAGGTTTATCTGCTCTCCGATCATCATTGCACTGCTGTCGAGCCGGGCAGAAACCGAAGGCATCTGGGCAATGGCTGGCGCGGACAAAAACAGCGGGATCAAGCCGATGATTGCGATCCGACTGCAGGAATGGAATAAAGAATCTATCTTAATTATCAATCGTTGCATATCAGGATCTGGCTTCTCTTTTCTTGAACATTTTAACCAATGGTTTAACGTAGTCCTCATCCGTGGAGATTCGAGCCACATCAACCCCACTCCGGATAAAGAGATCGCTGATCTTCTTTTCGTGCTCTTCCGTCCACCGGTGAAAGGATTCTCTCACCCGGGTGTCTGAAAGATCGATCCACCTGTTTTTTCCTGTTTCGGCATCTTTCATTCTCACGATGCCCATCCTGGGGATCTCCAGTTCCCGGCTATCGTAAACGTGAACAGCAATGACATCATGCTTTTTATTCGCGATCTTCAGGGCATCGTCAAATCCCCGATCCTGGAAATCTGAGATCAGGAAGGCAGTGCACCTTTTCTTTATGACGTTGGTAAAGTACTTCAGGGCATTCGCGATATTGGTTTCGCGGTTGTCGGACTTGAAATCTACCAGTTCGCGGATGATGCGAAGGATATGTGAGGTGCCTTTTTTGGGTGGGATGAATTTTTCGATGTGGTTGGAGAAGAAGATCACCCCCACTTTATCATTGTTCTGGATTGCTGAGAAAGCCAGCACAGCAGCAATCTCAGTGATGGCATCCTGCTTGAACACCGTTTTGGAGCCGAATTCATTCGATCCGCTCACATCGATCAGGAGCATCACGGTAAGCTCTCGTTCTTCGTCAAAAACCTTGACGTATGGGTGGTTGAACCGGGCGGTAACATTCCAGTCGATACTCCGGATGTCGTCGCCAAACTGGTATTCCCGAACTTCGGCAAAGGCCATACCCCGTCCTTTGAAGACACTGTGGTATTGTCCCGAAAAGATCTGGTTGGACAACCCCCGGGTCTTGATCTCAATTTTTCTGACCTTTTTAAAGATCTCTGATGTTTCCATTTCCGGCTCAGGGTCAAGGGTGAGAATCAGGGGACTTCAACCGTGTTGAGAATCTCGTTAATGATTTCTTCCGTGGTGATATTCTCCGCTTCCGCTTCATAAGTTAACCCGATTCGGTGACGGAGTACATCGTGGGCGACGGCCCGTATATCTTCCGGGATCACATATCCTCTGCGCCGGATAAAGGCGAAGGCTTTGGCTGCCATCGCCAGATAGATGCTCGCACGTGGTGAAGCTCCGTAGGAGATGAGCCCTTCGAATTTCTTCAGCTTGTTTTCACCCGGATAGCGGGTAGCAAAGACGATATCTGTGATATAATTTTCGATCTTTTCATCCACATAAACATCGCGGGTTACCTGTCGTGCCCGAAGGATATCCTCGGTTTTGAGGATGGTGCTGGTTTGACAAGTATCCGAGCTGATATTCTGCCGGATGATCAGTTTTTCTTCTTTTTTGTCGGGGTAACCGATAACGACTTTCAGCATGAAACGGTCAACCTGTGCTTCCGGGAGGGGATAGGTTCCTTCCTGTTCGATGGGGTTTTCCGTAGCAAGGACAAGGAAAGGCTCGGGAAGGGCGAAAGTAGTATCTCCGATGGTTACTTGTCGTTCCTGCATGGCTTCGAGCAAGGCGCTCTGCACTTTGGCAGGGGAACGGTTGATTTCATCAGCAAGGATGAAATTGGCGAATATCGGTCCTTTCCGGACGTGGAACTCTTCTTTTTTCTGACTGTAGATCAGGGTTCCGATGAGGTCGGCCGGAAGCAGGTCGGGTGTGAACTGGATCCGGCTGAACTTGGCGTCGATGATATTGGCCAGGGACTTGATTGCCAGGGTTTTAGCCAGTCCCGGAACCCCTTCAAGCAGGATGTGCCCGTTGGCCAGCAGTCCGATGAGCAATCGTTCAATCATGTTTTTCTGGCCAATGATCACCTTGTGCATCTCCAGGGTGACCATGTCGACAAATGCACTCTCCTGTTGGATGCGGTCGTTGAGTTCTTTGATATTGATTTCCATGGTTGACGGGATTTTGTGGGCGCAAAAATAGCTATTTTGAAAAATGTGGTTGCCAGCTACCTGTTAAATTTTGTTAAGCCTTTCTGTTAAAGATTGTTAATCGGATGCCTCATGTAATGGGAGTTACCGGGAGATCAGCGGATCAGTCATGGTGATACTTCTCATTCCGCAGTATAGAAAAAGCCCGGTAGAGTTGCTCGGTAAAAACCAACCGTACCAGTTCATGGGAAAAGGTCATTTCTGACAGGGATAAAATATGATCAGCTCGGTTCTTCAAGGCCAAATCTACACCGTATGATCCCCCTGCAATGAAGATCAGTTGTTTCTTTCCGCTATTCAGCTGTTTCTGGATAAACCCTGCAAATTCCCGGGAGGTAAAGGATTTCCCTCTTTCATCCAGTAATACGGCGATGGCATCGGCCGGGATCTTTTCCAGGATTTTTTCTGACTCTTTCTTTTTGATGAGCTCGATGGGCTGATGCTGTAAATTCTTCAGATCTTGCACCACCTCCAGTTTAACAGGAACATATCGGTTGATACGGGCAAGATAATCTTCCACCCCTTGCCGGACGTACGATTCACTTGTTTTTCCCGTTACAATAATGCGGATATTCATCAGGAGGCGAAATTAATCGAAAAGTACTACATTTGGCATCACAATAACATAGTCATGATAAAATGCATGCTGGGTTTGATGGTCCTGGTTTTAACAGGAGGACGTATAGTAGCCGCATCACTTCCGGATGATATGGATAAACAAATTACCGCAGCTATTTCAGCAGGTGACGCCCGGTCGCTGTCAGGTTTTTTAAATAACCGTCTGGACTTGAGCCTGTTGGGAGAGGAGGAAACAGTGAGCAAGGCCCAGGCTGAGCAGATGCTCATTGCTTTCTTCAAGAGCAACCCGATTAAAACCTACAAGGTAATCAAATCAGGTACTTCGGTGGATGGCTCAAGGTTTAGCATCGGAGAGCTGAAAACGGAGACCCAGACTCTTCGGGTCTACTTCCTGATGAAGAAGTCAGGAGATTCCTACCTTATATATCAGTTCTCCATCGAAGCGACCTAGATATCATGGATATTGAAGCTATTGTCAGAGAAGCGATCCGCGAGGATCTGGGAGAAGGTGATCATACTTCGCTGGCCACCATTCCGGAGGATGCTACCGGCCGTTCGGTACTGCTGGTTAAAGAAGCAGGGGTACTGGCCGGGTTGCCTGTGGCATTAAAGGTTTTTGAAATCATTGACCCGACCCTTACGGTGGAAGTGCTGATCTCCGACGGGCAAAAAGTCATACCCGGTGACCGGGTGTTTATTGTCAGTGGAAAGGTCAGGTCTATCCTGGCGGCAGAACGGACCGCCCTGAATCTCATGCAACGCCTCAGTGGTATTGCCACACAAACCCGCCGGATCACCGAAAGACTTCAAGGCCTGAAAACAAAAGTCCTGGATACCCGTAAAACCACCCCGCTGTTGCGTGAACTTGAGAAATATGCCGTCAGGATCGGAGGTGGTGAAAACCACCGGTTTGGACTGTACGACATGATCATGATCAAGGACAACCACGTCGATTTTTGCGGCGGCATATGCCAGGCCATTGATGCTACACAACAATACCTGGAAACAAACCAACTGTCCCGGAAAATCGAAATCGAAGTACGCAATGATAAGGAACTGGGCGAGGTGTTGGCCAGGGGTCATGTTGACCGGATCATACTCGACAACTTCTCCCCGGAGCAATTGCGCAGGGCGGTAGAAATGATCGGAAGCCGGTTTGAAACAGAAGCCTCCGGCGGGATCACCATCGACAATATCCGGCAATATGCAGAAACCGGGGTCGATTTCATCTCCGTGGGCGCGCTGACCCATCACATCAAGAGCCTTGACATGAGTTTGAAGGCCATCAAAGATTAACTGCTTTTCCTCCGATGAACATTCTGATGCTGCTTGAAACCGACTTTCCGCCCGATGCCCGGGTTGAAAATGAGGCAACGTCCCTGGCAGAAGCTGGTCACACCGTGCATATTGCCTGCTGGACGCGGAAAGGAAGAAAGGTGGAAGACCGTTTCGGGGATGTGTATATTCACCGTAAACCCATTTCACCCCTTCGCTACAAAAGCGCGATCGGAGCACTTACGGTGCCATACTACTTTAACTTCTGGAAAGATCACGCCGGGAAAATCATGCAATCATTTCCCATCGATGCCATTCACATCCATGATTTACCTTTGGCACTCGTTGGAATAGAGATCAAACGGAAGCATCACATTCCCCTGGTCATTGACCTCCACGAAAACTATCCGGCATTGCTCGATCTTTCAACCCATACCAAAAAGACGCTGGGGAAGCTTTTCTTTTCGCGGCGCAGATGGGAACAGTACGAAGCAAAGGTCTTAAAGGAAGCGGATCAGCTCATCGTCGTGGTGGATGAAGCCCGGGAGCGGTTGATTTCCATGGGCATTCCGGCCGAAAAGATTCAGGTGGTTTCAAACACCATCAATCTGTCAGGGTTGGATTTTCCTGAAACTTATATTCCAAACATAGAGAAAGTATTGTTCTATGCTGGAGGGATCAATGAACACAGGGGTTTGCAGGTGGTTGTCAAAGCCATCGGGATGCTGAAACAAAAGGGTCTCCGGGTTCATTTCCAGGTAATAGGGGAGGGTAGTTACCGGCAGAACCTCGAAGCCCTTGCAGCCGCTTTAGGGGTTACCGACCTTATTCATTTTACAGGCTACAAGCCCTTCCGGGAGATGCTGGAAATCCTGAAAACTGCGGATGCAGCCATTATCCCGCATGTAAAATCAGATCATACCGATGCCACGATCCCACATAAGCTGTTTCAGTACATGTATGCCGGCAAGCCGGTGATCGCATCCAACTGCGCACCCATCGAACGGATCATCCGGGAGACCGGAACAGGTTATATTTACCGGCATGATGACCCTGCAGATCTCGGAAATATCCTTGAAAACGCTCTTTTGGGACAAACAAACATGGATGAGATCAGGATTCGCGGCAGAAAAGCGGTAACAGAAAAATATCATTGGGGGGTGGATGGAAACATCTTATTAAACATGTATCGAGGCTTCGCAGGATGACTAACAGGCAAATGGATAATGAACGGATATATGAGCATTGTGACTGGGAGAATCTTACCAGGGATGCGTTAAGTGAGAAAATCATCCATATCTTCAATTTGATACCGGATGATGTAAATTCAATCATTGATGTTGGATGTGGCAATGGAGTTATTACGAATGAACTTTCCAGGAAATTTGAAATCGTTGGAGTTGACCGAAGTGAGAAAGCCCTTTCCTATGTAAAAACAGCAAAACTCCTTTCTGACTCCAATGCTATTCCTTTGCCGGATCAATCGTTTGATATGGTGTTTTCAAGCGAGCTATTGGAGCATCTGGAAGAAGAATCACTTAAAAAGACCATCACGGAATTAAAACGGCTGACAAGGAAATATCTGTTGGTTACAGTCCCTAATGCCGAAAATCCTGATAAACTGATGATTCAATGCCCGGCATGTCATTTCATCTTTAACCGGCCCAATCACCTCCGGTCATTCAGATTATCAGATTTTAAATCCCTATTTGGGGAATTTGAAATCCTTAAACATGAGCTATTTGGGAAACGCGTCCGTTATTACAACCCGAAGCTACTGGAATGGAAAAGAAGATTTTCCCCATCCCATGCCTGGATACCTTCCTATTGGATACCAGCCGAACAGAGAGAAGCACTGTGTCCAAGATGTGAACATATCTTCTCTTATCCCTACAGGTTTCATCTTTTGTCATTCCTTTTTGATGTGTTCAATGTCCTCATCTCCCCCAAAAAACCATATTGGCTGTTTGTGTTGATGGAAAAGAAAGATCTCGATGTTTAAAGACCTCAAATACTCGACCAGGCATATTATCATCTACGGAATTGGCAACATGTTGTCCAAGCTGGTTGGGCTGGTTTTGTTGCCATTGTATACCAGCCACCTGACGACCGGTGAGTACGGGATGCTGGGATACCTGGAGGTGACAAGCCAGTTTCTGATTGCCATCCTGGCTTTTAGCCTTCCTACTGCGCTGCTTCGCTGGTGTGCCGCAGAGAAAGATCCCACCCGGCAACGATCGATCATCTTTACCACCCTCTCATCGTCCATTGTGTTCCTGGTGATGGTCAATGCGCTCCTGATCCCGTTTTCCGGCACTTTTTCCAACTGGGCATTCGACAGCATCAACTTTAGAAGTTACTTTACCATCCTGTTCCTGAGCATGTCGTTTGATATCCTCAACCAGATCTGTTTCAGCCTGATCCGTTTCAAGGAGCGTTCTTTCCTTTATATCACCGTGAGCACGTCCAAGTTTGCGGCCATCCTGCTGATGAATATCTACTTTGTAGCCTACCTGAACATGGGAGTCAAGGGGATCATCCTCAGCCAGTTGATCGGCAACATCACCCTGCTGGTCTTTTCCATCCCGTTTCTGGTACGCCACATGTATCCGTCGTTTAGCTTTCGTATTTTGCGGGAGATGATGAAGTATGGCGTCCCGCTGATCTTCACAACCCTCTCTACCCTTGTTTTGACGATGAGCGACCGGTACCTGATAGAGTATTTCCTGGATTTCTCTGCCTTAGGGATCTACTCGCTTGGCTACAAGATGGGCGGAGTGATCAATGTCTTCATTATCCAGTCGTTCCAGCTTGGATTCTTGCCCATTGCTTATAAAATGTATGAACGGGAAGATCATGGACGTTTTTTTCCAAAGGTGTTCACCTATTTTACCCTGTCGCTCGTCGTGGCTGCCCTGGGACTGTCGTTGTTCAGCCGTGAGTTTATCGTCATGTTTTCTTACACCAATCGAGATTTCTGGGCTGCCTACACCGTCGTTCCCCTTATCTCGCTAAGCTTTGTCTTCAAAGGGATGCAATACTATTTTTCGCTCGGGCTCCATTATGTCAAGAAAACCCACTACAATGTACTTATCGTGCTTGTATGCGCCGCGGTGAGTGTAGGCCTGAATTTCCTGCTGATACCCTGGCTGGGAATTCTGGGCGCTGCGGTGACCATCAACCTGGCAACAATCATTATGGCAATACTCTATTTGCATTATTCACAGAAACAATTTTTTATTCGTTACGAAACCCGGAAAATAATTTTGCTGATCGTATTATCCGTCGTATTATTCTTGATTTCGATGCTTACCTATTCGCTTCATAAGTACCTGGCCATGGGCATCAAAACGATACTCTTCCTCTCTTTCCCCTTCCTGCTTTACCTGTTCAGGTTCTATGAACCTGTTGAACTTCAGCGGATACATGAGATATGGGTCAGGTGGCGGGATCCGCGTAAATGGACGTCCAATCTGAAAAAAGCATAAATTTGCACTCATTACGCAAAGTATGGGAAGCGGAAAGATCAATGTTTGTTTTATTGGCGCCGGTGCGATCTCTACATCGCTGGGTAACCTGCTGGCCGATAAGAAAGATCTGGATGTCAGACTGTTATCTATTGAACCCGATGTAGTTAAGTCCATTTCCAAAGCCCATTTCAATAACAAATACTTTCCTGGGATTCAATTAAACCCAAGGTTGAAAGCGAGTCTCGATCCAGAGATCCTGGTAAAGGCGGATGTGGTTTTCATTGCCATTCCTTCAGCTTCGGTGGCGATGTACCTCAAGGAGATCAGTCAGTTCATCCCTGCTCAGGCCATCATTATCAACCTGGCCAAAGGCTTTGGCTGCAACAAGATGATCATCACCGACTGCATCAGACAGCTTTTACCCAATCCGGTGTGTTCCCTCAAGGGTCCAACGTTCGCCAGAGATATCATCCGCGGGATCCCGTCAGGGATGACGCTGGCATCGGAAAAGCCGGAAGTGAAGGAAATCATCCGCAACTTATTCTCTTACACACCTGTACGACTCGATTATTCGGAAGATATCCGTGGCGTGGAACTGATCAGCATCCTAAAAAACATCTATGCCATCTCCATCGGTATTCTGGATGCACACTATGATACGCCAAACCTGAGATACTTAGCACTGACAAGGACTTTCAATGAAATGCGTGAACTGTTGATCTTCGGCGGTGGACAAGAGCAAACCATCTTCCGGTATTGCGGATTCGGCGATTTCACCCTCACGGCCCTGAATGACCTGAGCAGAAACAGGACACTTGGCCTGTTGATCGGGAAAGGATTTTTCACTGAAAATATCTCTCAGCAAATGGTGCTGGAAGGAAAGATCGCCATCAATATCTTCTGTCAGGAGATCATCAACACCGCTGAAAACCCCGATAAATTCCCAATTATGGCCGAACTGAGCAAAGTTTTCTCCCCTGGTTATAAGATGTCCGGATTCCTCGATGTGCTGGTCAACGGCTGAGGACGAACCTGAAATGAGTGCCTGAAACATAAGATTCAAATCTGACTCCATTAATCATTATTCTGTATACTCAACCTTTATCCTTCGATTTTCGAAATATTTGAACCTCTCCATCCGTTTTCTTAACAATTATTTAATATACCTTTGCAGGGAAATCGCTGAAAATATGCATTTACGCCGCTTTTTATTCCTCCTCATCATTGCTGTTGCGCTTACTACCTGGTCCTGTGAAAAGGAAGAAGGAGAGGGGGGCAACTCATCCATCACCGGAAAGGTTTGGATACGTGAATATGATCTTTCTTTCACCTACCTCATTTCATCCTATTGGGGTAGTGATGAAGATATCTACATCATCTATGGTGATGATATTTCATATGGGAACCGGATCAAAACCGGACCCGATGGAGAATTCGAATTCAAGTACCTCCGTCCCGGAAATTACCGGTTGTACGTTTATTCGAAAGACTCGACATTCACTTCCGGCTCAGGGAAGATTGCTGTTTATAAAGATGTGGAGATCACAAGCCGGAAACAGGTTGTTGATGCCGGCGTACTATCTATTCTCAAGAACTAAACGCACGCCGAAAAGGTTGGAACAAATCCTGAAAATACTGGAAGACTTTACACCAATCTTTCTGAAAGAGATGGATGGGGTGAAACTGATGGAGCGGAGAGATATCAAGTATATCTTCCGGGAGGATCAATTACCGTCTTTGCTACATGCACTGATGGATGGCTACCGTGTGCTGGAAGTGAACGGAAAAAGAGCAAACCGTTACCAGACCTTGTATTTCGACACCCCCGACTTTTTTCTGTACCACCAGCACCACAACAAACGGGTGAACCGTTTCAAGGTCAGGATGCGGAAATATGTCGAATCAAACCATGTGTTTTTTGAGATAAAATTCAAGAATAACCATGGAAAGGTGATCAAGGATCGAATCGTACAACATGAAATAGAAGAACGTATCGACGATGATGCCGAAACCTTCCTGATCAGAAAAACACCGCTGGCCGCTGAATCACTCGAAGCTAAATTCTGGGTCAACTATTCCCGTATTACCCTGGTCAATAAGTCACAACCCGAGCGAGTGACCATTGATGTAGGATTGAATTATGTCAATGGAACCAAGCAAAAAGCGTATGATGGAATGGTCATCGCAGAGGTAAAACAGGCATCCATGATGTTATCCCCTTTCATGCAACTGATGAAGAACCAAAAAATCCGTCGCGCATCAATCAGCAAATATTGCCTGGGTGTGATGAGTCTGGTGGATGACATCAAATCAAACCGGTTTAAACCCAAGTTGTTGTATTTAAATAAGATCCTTTATGCTGCTGCTGGAAATTGCCAACAAAGCCGCTGAATCAAGTGGTATTCAATTATTTGAAAAATTGTCGGAGAAATTTTTTCTCCGGTTGCTGATCGATTTCATCTCTGTATTCATCCTGATCCGGCTGATCTATTATCCTACCCACCGGAACCGGGAGTTTTTCTTCACCTTCTTCATGTTTAACCTGGTAATCTTCCTGATCACCTTCTTGCTGAACAAGGTGGAGATGTCGCTGGGAGCTGCATTTGGACTTTTTGCCGTATTCACCATGCTCCGGTATCGCACCGAAGGGATCTCCATGAACGACATGACCTATCTTTTTACGGTCATCGCCATCGGATTGATCAATGCCGTGAGCAAAGGGAGCTGGGATGAACTGATCCTGCTTAACCTGATCATCCTGATTTTTACCTTCTTCCTCGACAGCCGTTTCTTCATGAAAAAAGAGGTTTCCAAGAAAATCCATTACGATAACCTCGAAATGATCAAGCCTGAACGGCGGGAAGAACTGATCAAGGAGTTGGAAGGTCAGACCGGTTTTTCCATCCACCGCATCAGCATTGAAAGGGTCGATTTACTAACCGATTCTGCCGATCTCCGGATCTATTATTTTGAAAAGTAAATTCCCATATCCGGTAATTCTGTTCATTTTAACGTCTCCCCTGTTGTTCAACAGCGGGGTAGCCCAGGTGAACGATGCCGGACTGTGGCTGGATGTGACCCTTGAAAAACAGGTAACCCAAAGGATCGATTTCATTCTAACTGAGGAACTGCGGTTCAACGAGAATGTCACAGAACTTGGATCATTCTACACGGAAGCCGGTTTTGAATACAAGTACAAGTTCCTGAAAGGGTTGAAAACAGGTCTGTTTTACCGTTTTGCGAACAAACGGCGGTTGGACGATTCCTACAGCAAGATCCACCGGGCATATGGCGATATTGCTTACCGTTATGAATTCACGAAAAAGCTGGATGGGTCCATCAGGCTGCGCCTGCAAAGCCAGTTCAAGGATTTTTCAAGCAGTGAAACGGGGAAAATACCAATCACTTATTTGAGAGGGAAACTTGGCTTCAGATATGCGATCAACAAGCGATTCCGACCTTATCTTGAGGGAGAGTTGTGGTATGCCCTGTATGCCAATGAACGGCAATTTGATAACCTCCGCACCTCGGCAGGAACCTACATCCGGATCAACCGTATCCATGGCCTGGACATTGGATTCATCTACCAGAAAGAATTCAATGTCAATAATCCGGTAACCGATATCATCGGCTACCTGGGCTATAAAATATCCTTCTGACCTATATTATGCGTATCTTTGCAGCCTGATTACAATTCACGGGGCTGACAGGATTTGACAGCAGAACGGTGGATTTGTAAGCATGCCGGGCGTTGGGAACAGGTCCCGTAAAAAGCCAATTCTCATAGCCAATAACTGGCGACAACTATTCTTATAGACCGGCTGCCTAATTCAAGGAATTAGCAGTTGTCTGTCCTCCGGGAAGCCTCTCCTTACGGCGTTCCGATCAGGGCATCAAAAAGGTAGGGATAGTTCTTTCACGTCCCGCTGAAAGAGCGAAACAACTGGGACTACGGAATGAATAGGCCGGCCGGGTGCCGGTTCATCCCCGACAATCAAACCGGGCTAAGCATGTAGAAAGCAATTTTGCTGTCTGTTTGGACGAGGGTTCGAATCCCTCCAGCTCCACGAGGCCATTTACGAAGAACGATTTACAATTGACGATTGAATTGACGATTGAAGATTGACAATTGATCTGATACTTGGCGTTTGGCACTTGACACCTGGCACTTGACACCTGGCACTTGACACCTGGCACTTGACGCTTGACACTTGACACCTGACACTTATCTGAAGTTATCTTTTCATCCGCTTACATCGGATAGGTGGAAAGATATTGAAACGTTATTCGGGCCCCTGGGCGCCTGTGGTGGCTGCTGGTGTATGAGTTGGCGGTTGAAGCGGGCTGATTTTCTGCGGCAAAAGGGGGAAGGAAATAAATGGGCACTCAAAGAAATCGTTGATTCCGGAGAAGCCCCGGGGATCATCGCCTATGACCGGGATCAACCGGTTGCCTGGTGTTCATTCGCTCCAAGAGAATCATTTCCCGCCTTACAGCGATCCCGAACCCTTGCACGCGTGGACGATCAACCGGTATGGTCGGTTGTCTGCTTCTTTATCCTAAAACCATATCGAAACATAGGGGTTTCGGCAGGGTTACTATCAGCCGTTATTCAATATGTGAAGGAACACGGCGGGAAGATCATCGAAGGATATCCAGTTGAACCCATGAAGGGCAGATGGCCGGATGTTTTCGCCTGGACCGGACTTTCATCATCCTTCCGGAAAGCAGGATTTGTGGAGGTGCAAAGACGCACACCTACCAGGCCGATTATGAGGTATTATATCGAAGGACAGGAATGATCTTCCCGCGATATGTTAGTACAATCGAGAGAATCGATATAACATTCAGAACAGCCATGACCGATCTAAGAAAGGAAAAACCGGTAAATTACCTGGTTGAGCACGATAAACCCGGGCGGCGAATTGAAACATTCAGGGATTGCCACTGGGGAGAATTGATTCTCCCCGCAGCAGGGGAGAACCCGGAAAAAACAGCTGAAGGCATGCGTATAGCCTTGTTTTGCAGTTGGGAGTTTGGCTACCTTGTGTTGCAGACCCTCAAGGAATTCGAACATCGCTTCCCTTCCCGGCTTAACCTTGTAGGATTGGTGACGGACAACCCGGTAAATCACGATGCACGGATCTCTATGAAGAAACGTATCTGGAGGTTTTTCAACCGCCCGAAGCAGGTTGCAATGGAAACCCATATCATCGAGCAGGGGCTGTCACACGGCTTGCCGGTGTTTCCCGGAGAGGTAAAGACAGAATCATTTCATGCTACACTTGCCGGATGGCGCCCGGATGTTATCCTGATGTGTGTCTTTGGACAGCTTGTTGATGCGGATATTCTCAGCATGCCTCCATACGGCATGTACAACTTTCATCCCTCCGACCTGACACTGCACATGGGTGCAGGCCCTTCACCGTACGATGACCTCGTGAACCACGATGCAGCTACCACGGTGTAGTCCGTGCACCAGGTCACGGAAGAAATTGATGCCGGCGCAGTGGTGGGACAGTCTCCACCGACGAATGTCAGGAACACATCCGGTAAAATTCCTGGAAATTGCCTTATCGTGTACGACAAACTTTCCGAGCCATTATGCAGACTGACTGTCGCAATGGTGGAAGAATTGGTCAATCGATATGAAAGAGGAGAAAAAGGTCTGCTTGCACATGCCGATCTAATTGCCCGTTATACCCCGGAGGAGAAAGCGAAGTTGATGCAACCCATTACTGCAACAATTCCGATGGAAGTTTTTCCTGAGGTTGACAATAGTGTGTTTGATTACTGAAGGTAATTCGATTTCCGAATAAGATAATTTGGGATTTTAGATTGCATTGAAAGTTTACGAGATTGACGAATGAGTGGATCAAAGGTTGTGGGTTCCATAGCTAAATCCGGCTAATTGTACCCTTGAATGATCAGAAAACCAGGATCGCCAAATCCGCCAGGTCATCGGCCTCTTCATTCTTCATTATTCATTCTTCATTTCATTCCGGTTCCTGTTGGCTCATGCAATGAAAGCTTCCCAGACCCCAGATCAGGGCTGAGGAATCAAGGCCGATCACCTGCCGGTCGCTGAAGAAGGGCTTAAGGATTTCCAGTGCCTGTTCATCTTGCGGGCAGCCGAAGGTAGGAACGATAATCGCGTGATTGCATATGTAAAAGTTGGCATAAGAGGCTGGAAGTCGCTGACCATCATAATGTTGTGGATCCGGCATCGGGATCTCCATAACTTGAAGCTTTTTGCCGTCAGGCAAGACAATGTTATTCAGGATTTCCAAATTCTCCGCAAGGGGCTGGTGGTTTGGATCTGCCGGATTGGATTCAATCATGGTGATCACAGTATCTACTGAAACAAAGCGGGTAATGTCGTCGATATGACCGTTGGTATCGTCGCCTTCGATGCCATCTTTCAGCCAGATCACCTGCTGAACGCCGTAAAAGTCGCAAAGAAAGGTCTCTATTTCGGCCTGAGACAGCAGGGGATTTCGGTTTTCATGGAGCAGGCAGGAGGTGGTTGTGAGGAGCGATCCCCGGCCATTAGAATCCACCGATCCCCCTTCCATAACGATGCCCGGATTGGCGGCGGGGATGCCAAGGAATTGGGCAATCCGAAGGGGCATCTGGTCATCGAGTTCACAGGGATATTTATTGCCCCAGGCATTGTAGCCCCAGTTGACGGCGATCTTCTTTTCTTCGGCATCCGGATTGACCAGGAAGGCAGGACCAAAATCCCGAAACCAGGAGTCGTTGGATGGGAAGTGGAAGAAAGTGATATTTTCCATAACTGCCCCGGCTTTTTGAAGGTTCACCTGAGCTTCTTTTCTAATCTCTTCCGACTGGACATTCATGCAAACCATCTCGCCCTGGCTGATGATGGTAGCAAACCGGCAAAAGACGGGGATGATCTCGTTGATTCTCCCAGGCCAGGAGGTTTCCTGGAAAGGATAGCCAAGCCATGTGGCCCGGTGTTTTTCCCATTCTGCAGGGAACCGATACCCCAATTCCAGTGGTGTTTGCGAGAGTAGTCTGATCATTCTTCTTCGATGAGTCGGTTGGTAATGGGTCCATAAGTATCGATCCGCCGGTCACGCAGGAAAGGCCAGTGTACCCGGTATTCATCACTCTGAGTGAGGCTTACCTCCTGAACATGCACCACCTCCTGATCCTGCGGAGCCTCGAAAAGGATCTGTCCGAAGGCATCGCACATGAATGAACCTCCCCAAAAGTGCATATCACCTTCCCATCCGGTGCGGTTGACGGCAACCACCGGGATGCCGTTGGCTATGGCATGGCTGCGCTGGATGGTTTGCCAGGCCTGGTATTGCGCCCGGTTCACCGCTTCATCCTGCGACCGGGCCCATCCGATGGCGGTAGGGTAAAAGAGTATTTCCGAGCCTTTGAGGGCAGTTATCCTGGCGGCTTCAGGGTACCACTGATCCCAGCAGATCAAGGTGCCGAGCTTCCCAAACTTGGTTTGGAAAACCCGGTAACCGGTATCTCCGGGTGAAAAATAGAACTTTTCATAGTACCCGGGGTCATCGGGGATATGCGCCTTCCGGTACTTTCCCAGGTAACGGCCATCGGCATCGATCACGGCAACGGTGTTGAAATACAGACCGTTCAATGCTTTTTCGAACAGGGAAGCGATGATCACAATGCCGGTCTCTTTAGCCAGTTGCTGCAGTTGTTCAGTAAGTGGACCCGGGACGGATTCAGCCAGTTTGAAATGGTCGTATGATTCGGTGTGACAAAAATAGGTGGTGGCAAACAATTCCTGGAGGCAGACGACCTGTGCGCCCAGGTTGGCGGCTTCCCTGATCCTGCTGAATGTGCGGAGGATGTTTTCATCCCGCTCAGGGCTGCAGGCTGCCTGGATAATTCCGATCCTGATCATGTGTGGACATTTTCTCTTACCGGCCAAAATTAAGAAAAATGAACAGGGAAAACGGTGAAAGCGGGATCAATTTAAAATGATAATTTTGCCTGAAACTCCTTGATCATTGGAACCACGCCGGATCATCCGACTATGTGTTTTCTTACTGGCCTTGCTGGTACTGGCTTCCTGCAGTGTTACACGAAAACTGCCGGAAGGACAATATCTGCTGAAAAAGAGCACCATCAAGATTGATAACAGGAAAATCCTCAAAGATGACCTTTCCGGTTACATTCAACAGACACCCAACAAGAAGTTCCTTGGGGTATTCAGACCCAACATCATGTTGTATCAATGGTCTTTAAAGGGAGATGAGACAAAATTCAAGCGGTGGGTACGGAAAGCCTTTGGCTCTCCGCCTGTCATCGCCGACTCCATGATGGCAATGAGTTCTGCCCGGCAGATGAAGCTTTTTGCCATCAACAAGGGGTATTTTCATGCAAAGACGGCTGTTTCAATAAAGAAAAAGCGCCGGAAGGCATCCATCTTATATCGCGTGGAAGCCGGAAGGCCATACACGATCAAACATTTGAACTTCAGTGTAGCTGACACCCATCTGGCCAGGTATTTTTACATCGATACGGCACTATGCCTGATCCGTCGGGGCAACAATTACGATGCGTATACCTTTGATGATGAGCGGACAAGGATCACAACAGCACTGAAAGAACATGGGTTTTACAATTTTTCGGAGGAATACATCAGTTATTCGATCGACAGCTCATTGAATTCCTACCAGGTGAATGTTACCCTCCGCCTGATGAATCCTGCCTACCTTGCTTCCGACGGAAGCGGAAAGATGATCGAATCAAGACATAAAAGGTTTTACCTCAACAACTTATATATTTTTACAGATTACAACATCCTCCTTCCTGATATCATCAAGTACGATACGCTTGTTAAGACATTCAGGCAATCGCCAAAATCACCGCCCAGCACCTATCATTTTTTATATCAGCGGCGGTTCCGGATCAAACCTAACATTATTGGGCAATCGATCTTTCTCACCAACAATCAACCGGTGACTTTGAGGGATGTAAAGCAATCATACCGTCAGTTGACAGGCCATCCTATCTTCAAGTATGTGAATATTTCGTTGAATGAAACCAGGACTGATACTTCCAGGGTGAGCACCAAGGGGTACCTGGATGGTAAGATCCACCTGGCCAAGTCACAATTGCAGTCCTTTGGCGTTGAGGCTGATGGTACCAACTCGGGCGGCGCATTTGGCGTGCAGGGAAACTTATATTACCAGAACAGGAATATTTTCCGGGGTGCACAGGTGTTGAAGCTCAACCTGACCGGTAAATTGCAGATGCAGCCTTCTTCAGGGGTTGGCGACAAGAATGTATATCTGTTTTTCAATGCCATCGAGTTGGGCGCTAATGCCAATCTTACCTTTCCGCAGTTTCTGTTACCCATCCGGGCTGAGCGGGTCAGCAAGTATTTTAAGCCCAAAACGCAGTTAAACCTGGGTTACAGCTATCAGCGGATGGAGCATTTCACCCGCCATCTATCAAATATCTCCTTTGGTTACTCATGGCTGCAGGGGGATGTTATCACCCATACCTTGAATCCGGCGGAAATACTGATGGTAAAGATCTTTACCGATTCGGCATTCGATGCCCAACTCGACAACCTCAAGGATACTCGCCTGAAAAACCAATATACCAACCACTTGGTTGCTGGTCTCAGGTACACCTTCACCTTTAACAACCAAAATATTGCCAATCTGCGCAACTTCTTCTACCTGCGGGCAAACCTGGAAACCGGTGGAAATCTTCTTTATGGCTTCGACCATTTGATCGGTGCGCCCAAAACTGCTGATGGTTCTTTTACCCTGCTGAATATCCGCTATGCACAATATGTCAGGCCGGAGGTTGATTTTCGTTTTTACCAGCTGATCGGGAAGAATACATCAATGGTGTATCGCATATATGGCGGCACAGGTATCCCTTATGGGAACTCCAATGTCCTTCCATATGAAAAAGCGTTCAGTTCGGGTGGAGCCAATGGCATGCGGGGCTGGCGGATGCGCACCCTGGGTCCCGGCTCCTATGCCAACGATTCCATCAGCCTGATTTTCGGGACGGTTGGAGATATTCAAATGGAAGCCAACCTGGAATACCGGTTTCCAATTTACTGGTACTTCAAGGGGGCATTATTTGTAGATATCGGGAATATGTGGATGATGCGCTCTTCCACTGACTTTCCCGGAGGGGAATTTAAGTTCAGCCGGTTTTATAAAGAACTGGGTATTGACGTGGGTTTTGGGATCCGGTTTGATATCGGATTCTTCCTTTTCCGGATCGATCCGGCAATTTCATTGCATAAACCCTCCTTACCGGAGGGGGAACGGTGGCGGTTCTCGAAGTGGCAGTTGAAAGATGTGGTCTGGAATTTCGGGATCGGATATCCTTTCTGATCCTTTCTTTTCCATTTACTGGATTGTATGTATTTTGATGAAGTTTGTGCCGCCCGGTTCGTTGGCAGGTATTCCCCCAACGACAAGAATCCTTTGACATGGTGATGCCAGATGCAACTTTTTAACTGTTTTCTCAGCCAGGTTGATCAGGCCGTCGAAGGTTGATGGCGCCGCGGTGATATGAATGGGGTGAATTCCCCAGAGGAGGTTGAGCGCATGGTATCCGCGCAGGTCTTTGATCAAGGCAATAATAGGCGTAGAGGGTCTTTCGGCAGCGACCAGTGTGGCGCTCTTCCCGCTGGTGGTCAGGACAACGATACAAGCCGGGCCGATCACGTCTTCGATCATGTTTGCGGCATGGGCGATGGCATGGTTGTCGGTATGGCCTTTGGGCGGATAATTTTTGAAGATGATGTTCGCTTCCACTTCTGTTGCAATGCGTGCCATCATCTCCACCGATTTCACCGGGAACTGTCCCATGGCCGACTCTCCGGAGAGCATCACGGCGTCGGTACCGTCAATGATTGCGTTGGCCACATCGCTGGCTTCAGCCCTTGTTGGCCGGGGTTCATGGATCATGCTCTCCAGCATCTGTGTGGCGGTGATAACGGGAATACCCCGGCGATTGCACAACTCAATGATCTTCTTCTGGAGCAGGGGAACCCGCTCCGGGCTGAGCTCCACCCCCAGGTCGCCCCGAGCGACCATGATACCGTCAGAAACGGAAATGATCTCCTCCAGATGTTCAATGGCTTGCGGTTTCTCTATCTTAGCAATGACGGGCTTGACGATGTTTTTCTTTCGAAGCATTTCCTGCAATTCGATCACATCTTGGGCGGATCGGACAAAACTGAGGGAAATCCAGTCAACATCCTGGGAAAGCCCGAATTCAAGGTCACGCAAGTCTTTGTCGGTTAGGGAAGGGAGCCGAAGATTCAGGTTTGGGAAGTTGACCCCTTTCCGTGAAGTCAGCATCCCGCCCTGGATCACTTCGCATAAAATCGTTGTAGCGGACACCCCAACTACTTTGAGTTCAAAAAGACCATCAGCCAGTAACACCTGCATTCCCTGTTTGGCCTCTTCAGATAGGAAGGGATAATCGATAGGGATCTCATCTGCTTTTCCTTTCCGGTCTTTTTCAAAAACCAGGCTCACCTTTTGTCCCGCCCGGAGTTCCATCCCTTTTGAATCTATCTTACCCACCCGAATCTTGGGCCCCTGCAAATCCTGAAGAATCGTTACTGGCTTCTGTAGCTCATCAGCAATCATGCGGAGGTTGGAGATCACTTCGTGGTGCTCATCATAGCTGCCGTGCGAGAAATTGATCCGGGCCACATCCATCCCTGCAAGGATCAACTGCCGGATGATCTCCGGGCTGCGGCTTGCCGGTCCGAGGGTGGCGACAATTTTTGTCCTTCGGAATGCTGGCTTATCAGGTAGTTGGCTCATGTTATTTTTTTGTTGTGATGGTCTGTAATCCAATTAATTGATCGTAGTCACTAGCATTGTTTCGAAAATAAAACAAGATGGCGTATTCATTGCCGGTCTCAAAGTGGTTCCCTTCGATGAGGCCATAATCTCGGGAAGGATCCCCTTTTTTCTTGAAGCTATACAGGTAGTTATAATAGCCTTGTTTAAGCAACACCTCCTTTTCATAGCATTTCGACTTGAAGTCGTAGATCATTCGCCCGTCTTCATAAGGGTGAAAGGCAACCGGTTTGCCGGTGATAAAAACGTCACCACCCAACAGAGGTGCAGCATACGGCAAGGTAAAATGGACTCGGGCGTAGTCCGCCTCGGTATCATGGTTTCTTGCCCGGTCTTCACTTCTGATGATAAAGTTCCCGTTGATATCAGTTTCACTCTTATAGACCGTGAAAGGCCGGCGGAGGTCGTCCACGAGATAGATGTCATAACCATCGGGATCGGTGATAATCCGCCGTATCCGCATGCTCTGAGACTGCAGGCTTTTAATATCCACTTCACGGTATTCATTGATGCCGTCAAAAACCATGTTATCCAGGCTGTAGTCAATCTCCTGTCCTTTGACGTAACGGGGCTTAACTCCTGTGAACGCATCGTCCCAGGTGAAGTTTCGAATGATCGTGACCGACACATTGGTATATACATCATAGACCTGGAAGGCGCCTGTAAAGACTTTAAAAACAATTTGTTGCTGGTAATCTCGCCGGGTAACATCCACGGGTGCCTGAACTCTTCCCTCGATGGTCACTTTCGGGTCAAGGACAAGGAAACGAGCGGTGAGAATGGTTTCATCACGATCAGGATCAAATACCCTAAGGATATAATTGCCCGAGATCTTTGGCCTCATGGTGGAAACGGGAAATATCAACTGATAGTTCACATAGCTGATGGTGGTATTAAATGAATAATCGAACTGGCTGATTTGTTCAGTAGGATAGCCGGCGAGGTATTCGGAGACGTTCAGATCGGATGGCGTCCAGTCGGCATTGCAATGGATAAAAGTGTATGCATAATCCTTGTGTTCCGATCCCAATTCATCAAATTTCAGGATCAGGGATTCCACTCCATTCAGGTTCATCACCGGTGGCGAAAGTTCGAAATCAACCGGGTGGAGCAGGATGGACTTTATGTCGGAGCGAAATGCGGAGTCGCGAAGTGTTGGAACTTGCTGCTGTATGCTGTCTGCTTCCCGGGCTGCAATCATGCCGGAGGTAAGAAGCAGGAGCACAGCAATCGAGAGAAACAATGACCCTTTTGATCTTCTATTTTTCATCCGGATTCTGGGTTGATGGTCAAACACAAGAATATATTTTTATACTTTTAACGATTTTTTTGCAAAATACATCATTTTCACAGATATTTGACGGTTAATTTTCTGTTACGGTATGACTAAGACAGTTCGGTTACGCAAAGGCCTGGATATTAAACTATTGGGTAGCGCAGTCTGCTCTTTGGAACCGGCCAAGGCTTCTTATTATGCGGTCAAGCCACCCGATTTCCGTGGCATTCAGCCCAAACTTTCGGTGAAAGAAGGGGATGATGTCCTTGCCGGAAGCCCTGTATTCCACGACAAAGCTGATCCTCGGATTTGTGTGGTCTCACCGGTAAGCGGAAAGGTTGAGGCGATTGTCAGAGGGGAGAAACGAAGTTTATTGGAGGTACGGGTGAAATCTGATGATGCCATTCGGTATGTTGACCACGGTATATCTTCTCCGCAATCGATGAGCCGGGAGGAGGTACAGGAGAAGCTGCTCTTGGCAGGTTTGTGGCCAATGATCCGGCAGCGGCCATATTCCATTGTGGCGCAGCCCGGACATTTCCCAAAATCGATTTTCATCTCTGGTTTCAGCAGCGCACCCAACGGGCCAGATTATGGATTCATTGTAAAAGGAAAGGGGCAAGCGCTTCAAACCGGTATTGATGCCTTGAAAAAACTAACTGATGGAATGATCCATCTCAACCTCCGGAAAGACGCGAACAATGAAGTTTTTGAGCAGATCAACGGGGTGACCCTGAATTATTTTTCAGGACCACATCCCGCCGGAAATGTGGGGATTCAGATCCATCACATCGATCCGATCAACAAAGGCGATATCGTTTGGTATATCCATCCACAAGATTTGGTAACGATCGGCCGCTTCTTTCAGGAGGGAAAATATCTGGCAACAAAGACCATTGCCCTCACGGGTTCGGAAGTGTTGAAACCCGGTTATTTTGAAGTTCTTGCAGGTATCCGGGTGCAACCTTTGCTGCAACGTAATCTGACTAATTCCGGTGATATCAGGATCATCAGCGGAGATGTCCTGACGGGAAAAAAGATCGATGCAGATGGTTTCCTTGGATTCTATGATCATCAGGTTTCTGTGCTTCCGGAAGGAAACAAGCCGATCTTTTTCGGGTGGGCGATGCCCCAGTTATCCCGGTTCACCTTTTACCGTACCGATCTGTCGTGCCTTTTTCCCGCTAAAAAATACAGACTGAACACCAATTTCAATGGCGGCGAACGGGCGTATGTTGTTACCGGAGCCTATGAAAAGGTGCTTCCGATGGATATCCTTCCGATGCAACTCATCAAGTCGATCCTCTATGAGGACATCGATCAGATGGAGAGCCTGGGTATTTATGAGGTGGATGAGGAAGATTTTGCCCTGTGCGAGTTTATCTGTCCTTCAAAAACCGAAATTCAAACGATTATCCGGAAAGGATTGGACCTGATCCGGAAAGAAATGAATTGATCCTTATACAATATATTCTGAATGAAAGCATTACATGAATTCCTGGAGCGCATCCGGCCCCTGTTCAAGAAAGGAGGCCGGTTATCGATGTTCCGTTCCACGTTTGATGCCTTTGATACTTTCCTTTTCGTTCCCGGGAAAGTCACAACCGGTGGATCACACATCCGTGATGCGATCGATCTGAAAAGAACCATGTCGGTAGTGATCATTGCCCTGATGCCGGCCTTGCTGTTTGGCATGTGGAATGTCGGATACCAGCGCTCACTTTCGATCGGAGCGGATTGGAGCCTGTTGCAGAATTTCTGGTATGGGTTCCTGGTGGTTTTACCCATCATCATCGTATCGTATGTATCCGGATTAGCTGTCGAATTCATCTTTGCCCAGATCAAGGGGCATGAGGTGAACGAAGGTTTTCTGGTCAGCGGTATGCTGATCCCGATGATCATGCCGCCAGATGTCCCACTATGGATGGTTGCTGTTGCCACGGTATTTGCGGTGATCCTTGGGAAAGAGATCTTTGGCGGCACCGGGATGAACATCGTGAATCCGGCACTGCTTGCCAGGGCCTTCATCTTCTTTGCCTATCCGGCATATATCTCCGGCTCCCAGATATGGACGGCAGGCTTGATGGAAGGACAAGGAGTCATCGATGGTTTTTCGGGGGCTACGCCCATGGCTCATGCGGCAGCCGGGGAGATGGATAAAATTCCTGCTCTTGCTGACATGTTTTTTGGATTTATCCCGGGATCTATCGGAGAAACCTCCAAACTTGCCATCTTATTGGGGGCTGCCATCCTGCTTATCACTGGCGTAGGCAGCTGGCGGATCATCTTATCCACTTTGATCGGAGGGGTATTGACCGTTCTCCTGTTCAATGCCGTGAGCTTGAATACATACATGGATCTCTCGCCGCTGACTCAGTTGATGATGGGTGGCTTCCTCTTTGGGGCGATCTTTATGGCCACTGATCCGGTCACTGCAGCGCAAACATTTAAAGGTCAATACTTCTATGGATTCTTCGTCGGGGTGTTTGCCATCCTGATCCGGGTATTGAATCCTGCCTATCCGGAAGGGATGATGCTGGCCATTCTGCTCATGAATGTCGTGGCCCCGCTCATCGACCACTATGTTATTCAAGCCAACATCCGCCGCCGGCTGAAAAGAGCTACCATCAAACTTAAAGCATAACTGCCATGTATTCCAACCGATACATATTTATTTATTCCACGGTGATGGTCGTTGTCGTCGCCATCATCCTGACCATTGTGGCTGTCGCGCTGAAACCCATCCAGGATAACAACATTCGAATCGAAAAAATGCAGAATATTCTGGCCACGATCCACGTAGATGCTTCCGTGAAGGATGCCGACATGTTGTATATGAAGTACATCTCCTCCTCGTTTACCATTAACAGCAAGGGAGACTCCTTGCCAGGTGTAGAGGCGTTCCCGTTAGATCTTGCGCTGGAACTGAAAAAGCCCTTTGACCAACAGCGTTTCCCGATTTTTGTTGCAAGCCTTGATGATGGCAGGAAAGCATATGTCGTTCCCATGCGGGGAAAAGGATTGTGGGGTCCGGTGTGGGGTTATCTCGCTCTGATGGATGATTACAATACGGTGGAAGGTGCTGTTTTTGACCATAAAGGTGAAACACCCGGACTGGGGGCTGAGATCAACACCCAAATGTTTGAAGGACAATTCAAAGGAAAACAGATCTTTGATGAACAGGGAACCTACACCTCTATCAAAGTGGTTAAAGGAGGGGCCAGAGATGATGACCTGCACGGCGTTGATGCTATCAGCGGTGGAACCATCACCAGTAATGCTGTCTCAGATATGCTTTATGATTGCCTGAAAGGGTATGTTGAATTCTTCAATCATCAAAAAGAAAAGAAGTAGATATGTCACAGACACAAGCAATAAATGCGGAACGTGAACCTTTATTTTCAGCCAAAAACCTGAAACTCCTCAAGGGTCCGCTCAACACCATCAATCCGATCACCGTACAGGTGCTCGGCATCTGTTCGGCATTGGCGGTAACAGCACAGATCAAGCCTGCCATTGTAATGGCTTTATCGGTAACCATCGTCACGGCTTTCTCCAATCTGATCATATCCCTGATCCGCAACACCATACCTCCCCGCATCCGCATCATTGTCCAGTTGGTTATTATCGCCGCGTTGGTCATCATCGTTGACCAGATCCTGAAAGCGTATGTTTATGATGTGAGTAAAAAACTGTCGGTTTTTGTCGGGTTGATCATCACCAATTGTATCATCATGGGCCGTCTGGAGGCTTTTGCCATGTCGAATAAACCCTGGCCCAGCCTGCTCGATGGGATAGGCAACGGGCTGGGTTACGGAATCATCCTGGTGATCGTAGGTTTTTTCCGGGAAATACTTGGTTCCGGCAAACTATACGGGATGACGGTCATCCCCAAGTTCATGTATGACATAGGTTATGTGGATAATGGCTTGGTGATCCTGCCACCCATGGCATTGATCGCCATCGGGGTTATCATATGGGTTCAGCGAAGCCGTGAAAAAGAATTGATTGAAAAACAGTAAAAACCAAGCCATGGAAAACCTGATCAACCTGTTCGTCCGGACGATTTTTATCGACAACATGATCTTCGCCTACTTCCTGGGCATGTGTTCTTACCTGGCTGTATCCAAAACAGTCAAAACATCCAATGGCCTCGGTATTGCTGTCATCTTTGTTTTGGTCATTACTGCTCCGATTAACTGGCTGATCGACAATTATTTGCTAAAGGCCGGCGCCCTGTCCTGGTTGGGAGCGGACTTTGCGACCCTCGATCTCAGCTATTTGAGTTTCATCATGTTCATTGCTGTGATTGCCGCAATTGTTCAATTGGTCGAGATGTTCGTGGAGAAAGTTTCTCCGCCTTTGTATAACGCCCTTGGCATCTTTTTGCCGCTCATTGCCGTGAACTGTGCCATCCTGGGCGCTTCCCTGTTCATGCAGGAACGGGAGTACGAAACCATTGGAGAGTCTCTTGTGTATGCCTTGGGATCCGGTGTCGGCTGGTGGATCGCCATTGTGTTGTTGGCGGCCATCCGCGAGAAAATAAGGTATTCCAATATTCCTGCACCCCTTCGCGGCCTCGGCATCACCTTCATCATCACAGGCCTGATGGCCATTGCTTTTATGAGTTTTATGGGTATTAAAATATAAAGACCTGAAATCATGGGATTAGCAAGTTTTATCCTGATAGGTACCATTATTTTTCTTTTGGTGATCTTGTTGCTGGTGGGTTTTCTCCTTTACGCGAAAGCGAAGCTGACGCCTTCAGGTAAGATCACCATTAGCATCAATGGTGAGCGCGAAATACAGGTTGATGCCGGTTCCAACCTTCTTTCCACACTCAGCAATGAGAAGATATTTCTTCCTTCTGCCTGTGGCGGAGGTGGTACCTGTGCCATGTGCAAATGCCGTGTCGTTGCCGGAGGAGGATCTATTCTTCCAACGGAAGTGGGCTATTTTACCAGGAAACAGCGTTTGGATAACTGGCGCCTGAGTTGTCAGGTAAAGGTGAGAGAGAGCATGGAGATCGAAGTCCCAAAAGAAATTTTCGGGATCAAGAAATGGGAATGTGAGGTTGTATCAAACAGGAACGTTGCTACTTACATTAAGGAATTCGTGGTACGACTTCCGGAAGGAGAGACCCTTGATTTCATATCGGGAGGCTATGTACAGGTGTATGTTCCCAAAGTCACCGTTGATTACAAAGACATCCGGGTTGATGATGAATACCGCGGCGATTGGGAACAATATGGCATGTTCTCCATGCAAATGAAGAGCCCGGAAGAGATATACAGAGCATATTCCATGGCCAATCACCCGGCCGAGAATAATATCATTATGCTGAACGTCAGGATTGCAACCCCACCTTGGGATAGCAAGACCAACTCATTCAAAAAGGTAAACCCGGGCATCTGCTCATCCTACATATTTTCCAGAAAACCAGGAGACAAGGTCACAATTTCGGGTCCCTACGGGGAGTTCTTCATCAAGAAAACCGACCGGGAGATGATGTTTATCGGCGGCGGGGCCGGTATGGCTCCGATGCGGTCGCATATTTTTGATCTTTTCCTGACGAAAAAATCTACCCGGAAAGCTTCCTTTTGGTATGGCGGTCGTTCGCTCCGCGAACTCTTTTACATGGATGAATTTCAGAAGATCGAAAAAGAAAACCCAAACTTCACTTTCCACATCGGACTCTCTGAACCGCTCCCCGAAGATAAATGGACAGGTTATACCGGTTTTATCCACCAGATGATCATCGATCAGTATCTCGAAAAGCATCCGGAACCGGAAGAGATTGAATACTACCTCTGCGGGCCACCCCTGATGAACCAGGCGGTTCTCAAGATGCTCGATGATTTTGGGGTGCCTCAGGAAAACATCGCATTTGATGACTTTGGAATTTAGCGGGAGAGAAAAATGGATATTCCTTTAACCGCAAAGACGCGAAGACGCAAAGGTTTTTTAACTATCCCTTCTTCTTTGAGCCTTGGTGCCTTTGTGGCCATTATCTGCTTCATCCTCCTTCATGGTTGCCACCCGGATAAAGATCTCAAGTTCGTCCAATTCCGCGGCGAAGCACAGGGAACCTACTTTGCCGTCAGTTATTACTCACCAGATGGTATATCCTATTATCCACAGATCGATTCCCTGCTGAAGGATTTTGACCAGACGGCTTCCGTCTATCAGCCTGCATCTATCATCTCCATGATCAACCGAAACGATACGACCGTTACATTGAATGAGCAATTCATCGATCTTTTTAACCAATCAAAACAAATCTCCCGGAAAACCAATGGAGCGTTTGACATTACCGTTGGACCCCTGGTCAATGCCTGGGGGTTTGGCTTTAAAAATAAGATTCAGCTTGATCCGAAAAAAGTCGATAGCTTAAAAGAACTGGTTAATTACCAGGGTATTGAAATTGTTAACGGAAAGGTTATAAAGAAAGATCCGCGGATGGAACTGGATATGAACGCCATTGCACAGGGCTATTGCGTTGACCTGATTTGCCAGTTTCTGGAGTCAAAGGGAATAGACATTTTCCTGGTCGATATTGGTGGAGAAGTGAAAGGAAAAGGGAAGAAACCGGATGGATCACCCTGGAAGGTCGGTATCGAGAAGCCTGCTGAAAACCAATATGATGAACGGGACATCGAAGCCATAATCCAACTTGAGAACAAGGCGGTGGCCACCTCAGGAAATTACCGCAAGTTTTATATGGATAATGGGATCCGCTATTCTCATACCATTGATCCGGCAACCGGTATGCCCGTAAGGCACTCTCTACTCTCCGTGTCGGTGTTGGCATCATCATGCGCCATAGCTGATGGATATGCCACCGCTTTCATGGTCATGGGGCTGGAAGAGGCCAAAGCTTTTCTTGCCGCCGGAACAGACATGGAAGCCTATTTCATTTTTTCAGAAAAGGATGGAAAAATTAAAGCCTGGGCAACTCCGGGCATGCGCAGCCTGATCCTGCCCGAGTAATCTCAATCAAGGGGAGCGTTGTCGCAGTTTTCTTCTGACTGACCGCCGCAGGTACAAGGTCTTTTCATCCCGGTGGAAGGATCCACGGAGGAACACGACTTGGTGAATTTCCCTCCCCGTTGAAGGAACATCTTTACGGCAATGCCTGAAAATGCCACCCCTACGATTACAATAGCCAGTATGATGAGCTTGAAAATCATGTTTACTTTTCCTGATAACGAAAAAAAACGCTATCTCGTATGCTGACGCCGGAATTCAGCCGCAAGAATGGCTGTGGCTACAGATGCATTCAATGACTCGGCATGGGAAGTTTCGGGCGCAAATGAGGGGATTGTCAGCGGATGGGTGATGCAGTCCCTTATACCAGGGGAGATTCCCTGGGATTCATTTCCGATCAGGATGATGCCATGGCTGGTCAATTTTTCGCTGAACACATTTTTCCCATTCAGTACAGCTCCGTAGACAGGTAGTTGGATTTTCAGGGAAGATAATACTGACTTCAGATCCAGGCAATGGATATTCACCCTCGCAATAGAGCCCATGGAAGCCTGCACCACTTTTGAACTGAAACAGTCGGTTGTGTCGTATGTGCAAAGGATGGTTTGAATGCCGAACCAGTCGGCAACACGGATGATCGTGCCCATGTTCCCGGGATCACTGATGGTGTCAAGGGCGATTGAGAGCTTGTCGGATAGTGCATCCGGGTTAAATTTCCAGTCCGGTTTTCGGAGCACAGCCAATGCTTTGTTGGGTGTTACCTGTTGGCTGATCCGTTCAAGCTGGGATTGCGAAATCTCCGTGTGCCGGATTCTTTTTTCCTGAAGGACAGGAGCGTAGACGTCGAGCCAATCTTTTACTGCATAGAGGTGGTCGAAAATGAAGGTGGACTGCAGGAGGTCTTCCACCAGGGTAGACCCTTCAGCAATAAACAAACCCATTTCATCCCGGACTTTTTTCCGGGTGAGGGAACGGATAAATTTGATCTGGTTACCGGAGATCATTACTCGGCTACCACCTCGAAGGTGATGTCAACCTTGATGTCCTTGTGGAGGTTAACTTTAGCCTTGTAGGTGCCGAGTTCTTTGATGGATTCACCATCCACGTGTATTCTTTTGCGGTCGATTTCCACGTTGTATTGTTCCTTGAGGGCCTGGGCGATCTGGATGGCGTTGACAGAGCCGTAGATCTTTCCTGATTCGGCGGCTTTGGCGCCAATTTTCACCATCACTTCGCGGATCTTGCCGGCCAGGAAGTCTGCTTCCTTGCGGATCTTTTCTTCCTTGAAGGATTTTTGTTTCAATTCTTCTGCCAGGACTTTCCGGTTGGAAGGGGTGGCGAAGACGGCGAAGCCTTTAGGAACCAAGTAATTGCGGGCATAACCCGATTTTACGTTCACAACATCATTGGCATAGCCCAGGTTGGGCACATCCTGTTTTAAAATCACTTCCATGGGGCTTCCTCCTACTTTAAAAGATCTCCGACAAATGGCAACAAGGCGAGGTGGCGGGCGCGTTTCACGGCCTGGGCGACCTTCCGCTGGTACTTGGTTGAGGTGCCGGTGATCCGGCGGGGGAGGATCTTTCCCTGCTCGTTGATGAACTTCAGCAGGAAATCGGGATCCTTATAGTCGATAAACTTGATGCCGCTTTTCTTGAAGCGGCAGTATTTTTTTCTTTTGGTGTCAACGGCGATCGGTGTCAGATACCTGATCTCGGACTGGTTTCCCTGGGTATTTGGTTCCATCATACTGGGGATTAATTATTCTTCAATCTTTTTTTCCTGTTTCGCTTTGTTCCTTTTCTTCTCGTTGTAGGCAAGGGAGTGCTTGTCCAGGGCTACAGTGAGGAATCGGAGGATGCGTTCGTCACGCTTGAATGCGGTTTCCCATTCACCGATCAGGATGGGATCGGCTTTGAACTCGATAAGATGGTAGAAGCCACTCGACTTTTTCTGAATGGGATACGCAAGCTTACGCAGGCCCCAGTTGTCCTCGAAAATGATCTCGGCATTTTTGGATCTCAGAAAATTCTGGTACTTTTCTACCGTTTCCCTCATCTGTTCTTCAGATAAGACGGGAGTCATAATGAAAACGGTTTCGTACTGCCTTAACATTTTTCTGTTGTTAAATGATGAATAATAGATGACCCGGGTAAAACGGGAGTGCAAAGGTAGATTTATTTTTTTGAATAACAAAAAGATAATTTGCATGTTGCAGTTCGGAGTTTTGGGTTGAGGCTTGGGATTTTCGATTTGGATGATTTACGATTTCAAGGATTGAATTGGGTGATTGACGATTGTGGAGATGTTTTTTTTAACCACGGAGAGACACGGAGGATGCACAGAGAGCCACAGAGCAGGAAAGATGGTAACGCAAACCTGTGCGAATCTGTTGCATCTGTTATCTGTGTTCCAGTGTTATTGTTTTTCCAGGAGCGTCACCGCATAGGCTGATACGCCTTCTTCCCGGCCGATGAAACCAAGCTTTTCACTCGTTTTTGCCTTGATTGAAACCTGGGATGGTTGGATGTTCAGGATTTGACCCAGGCTTACCTGCATAGATTGGATGAATCCAGCCAGCTTAGGTTTTTGAAGCACAATGGTACAATCGATATTGGAGATGGCATAACCTTTTTCCGTGAGGAGATCGTTAACCTTGCGGAGCAGGATGGTACTGTCGATATTTGTATAGGCGGGATCTGTATCCGGAAAGTGCCGGCCGATATCTCCCAGACAAGCCGCACCCAGCAAAGCATCGCAGATGGCATGGATCAGAACATCGGCATCGGAATGCCCGAGACAACCTATTTCGGATGGTATATGAATGCCTCCAAGGATCAATTTCCGGCCGGTTTCCAGCCGGTGGGTATCGAAGCCGAACCCGATGCGGAGGGGCATGATCTAATTATTGCTTGGTTTCCTTATCCCTGTTCTTGAGCTGGTCGAAGTTGAAGAGGAGGGTGAATTGCAGTGTGTTCTGCAGGGGGTTATTGTTTTTAACCGGGATCAGGTAGGAGAAATCAAGACCAAAGACATTGTACCTTAAACCTGCACCCAGTGTAAAGAATTTCCGGTCGCCTTTCAGTCTGTCTTCATAGTAGAAACCTCCACGGATAGCAAACAGCTTATTATACCAATATTCCACTGCCAGGACATAGTTGATCTCTTTCAATTCTTCGCTGAAGCCATCGGGGGCATCATAGAAAGACTGGATCATTCCTTTTACAACGGAAACGTCGGGGTCATAACCTTTCTTGATCACTTTTTCTCCATCCGGGCCGGTAGAATCAGGGTAGTAGATGGGAGGGGTAGGCACAAGCAGCTTGTTCAGATCGAGGGCTACGGAGATCCGATTAAATTCATCGATATCCATGATAAAGCTGGGTCCCAGCCGAAGGTTGGTTGGAATGAAGTCACGCAGGGTAGACGAGCTGCTGTAAGATATCTTTGCTCCGATGTTGGAGATATTCAGTCCAAAGTCAAAATAGGCATTTTCCAGTCCCCGAATTTCCAGTTCTTTATGGTAGAAGAGGGCGATATCGGCAGCGATGGAAGTCCCTGCTCTCACATCATATTTTGTATAATTGACCGGAACGAGGTTTGAATAAATGAACCGTGCAGCCACTGCGCCGGAGAGGTTGGGGGTAAACTTTCTGGAATAGGCTGCATCCACAGCAAATTCGTTGGGTTTTACTTTGCCCAGTTCTTCTCCGGTTTCACCTGTAAAGGTAACTTCACCCATGGAGAAATAACGGAGTGACAGGGCTACTGCCTGCTTATCTCCAAACCTTTTAAAACCGGCTGCTGACGAGAGCCCGATGTCGTTAACGAGACCTCTTAGCCAGGGAACATAACCAATGCCAAGCCCGAAATCTTTATCGATAAATGCATACTTTGCCGGGTTCCAGAACATGGAGTAGGTATCCGGTGAGGTAGCTGAGCCAATATTACCCATCCCGCCGCCGCGGGCATCCGGTGCGATCATCAGAAAGGGTACAGCGGTGGTGATCACATTTCCCTGATCCTGGGCAAAACTTTTAAAACCAAGCGCTGATAAAAGAAAGAAAACGATGAAACCAGATTTCCTCATAAGTTCAAAATTCATTCGGTAAAAAAATAAAGTTGCAAAAGTAACGATTTTTTCCGGGATATATTGTCATGTCCGGTTATGGTAGTCCAAAATGCTTGAATATCAGGTTACTTGATTTCCATTCATTAACGGATGATCACCAGTTTTCCGCCGGTTTGTGAAAAGGTACCATTTCCTTTAAGTGTTAACCTGAATGGATAGATTCCACCGGACAGATTATTGTTTCTTGCATCCGTTCCGTTCCAGTCAACGGATGCGGCCGGCATATCTCCTGCAGAAAATGTCTTATTAATCGAATAAACCTTTCTTCCGGCCAGGTTAAAGATGTCGATGAGGGCTTCTACATTGCCGCTCTTCACTTCGTGGTGGAAAACAAATTTCACCTCATCTTTCATGGGATTCGGATAGACCATGACCAGGTTAAGTCCGACATCCGGGGTGGAGGAGACGATGAAATACACCGATCCAACACTGGAGTTGTTGTACAGGTCGTAAGCTTTAAGCCATAGCTGGTGCAGACCAGGATGCAGGTCTTCCAATGGGTAGTTTACCCAACCCTGTTGCCACGAGTCGGTATCGAAGGCAAAAGCATCATTGAGGCCATAATTCATGGACGGGACGCTATCGACGGAGCAGGTAATATCGTGTCCAACCCCGCTCCCAAAGGCATTGATTCCACTGGGATCCTCAAGAAAGGCCATCAGCAGCGGATTGGATCCGGTATGATTACCACTTCGGAAGTCGGTGTTATCCAGGAAAATCGAGATCGAAGGTCCGGTCAGGTCGGGTGTTGGATCGGGGTTGATACCGCCGATGATGATGTTGTCATTCATTCCGGTTGCATCTGTATCCTCACTTTTCGCATAGTAGCTGATCTTACCTCGGCCAAAATCAAGAACAATATCTTTTGGTACCATAAAGGAAAAAGAGAATTCTCCATTGGTGACGGTAGATGTTCCGGAAAACAGCAAATTGTTTTGCAATCCGAAGGAAGCAGGAAAACTTCCAACCATATTTCCTCGTGTTGTATAGGTCATCTGTTTATCAAACACGCTTGGATAGAGCACACCGTTGAAATCAGACAATTTTTGCCCAAAGATGTCGGAGATCATGCCCGATACAGTGACCACGGATAATCCCCTGAGGGTGTCATCCCCAGTAAAGGATGGATGGTTATTGATCTGGATGGTTTGCACCTGCTGGTGAGGGTAAGACAGCCGAACGGCCGGGTCGCCGAGGAGGACGAAATTCTTGATATTGTTGTTGTTGTTGTTTCTGTTTTTGGCGACGCGTAACAGGTCTCCCAGCCTCCGGTCCGGTGATCCGGAGCGGGGGATGAGATTATGAAAGATGCTGGTGTCGAGTTTAAAGTTTGATGTAGAAAAGGCCAGACGTGTTGTGGTAAGCAGTGCGATACCCCCTCCCGATGGCGTCAGGAGGACCAGTTCTCCGGCGGAAACCAGTGCAGGGTTGTCAAACCGGCTGAATTCGCACGTTGCGGTGATGAACAGCGGGAGTTTGTCGATGTTTTTCCACTTCTGGATATCACTGATCTCCAGCACCCGCTCATCTGACCAGGTATACTCACTACCATGCCCGGTATAGTTGATCACCAATGCGCCCCGTTCAACCGCTTTGTTCAGGGCTTTATTGGCCTCCGGGAAGCGGCCGCCAGCCGGTGTCTGCTGCAGGGAATAGGCATCAAAGTATATCTTATTCACATTGAACCCCGGAAACTTTGTTTGTACAATGCCTGCAATCACCTCAGCCTGGTTAAAATGGAGGTTATTGTTCCCATCATCGGCTGCGAAACAAATCACATTGCGCCAGTCGCTATAAACCGTGTCCTTGGCGCTATAGTAGTTGATTATTTTTTCGACCAGGGCCATTGCTTCCTCCGGACTTGTAACCGGGAGTCTTCCGACGCCGATATCCAGTGAACCTTCAGCGCTCTCTCCCTCCCCATCATCCAGGAGGCCAAAGTAATCATCTGTAGCGTAAGTGTATGTATGCTTTAAAGATTCTTCCGACTGATAGGTAGGAAGAAAGTTGGTGTTATTGGGAATCCGGTTCTTGTTGTCATAGGAGCCATCTCCGAAGAGAAGCAAATAATGGGGTTCATTCCCGGCGGATGCCCGGTCGTACAACATTTTCATCAAGTCCCTGATGGCTGTAGGATCGGGCACGCCGGAGGCAAATTCGTTAAATACCTGATGGGTGGTCACAACAGAGACTTCCAACTGATCTTCATCCCGGTGCAGTTGAGCGAGTATTTCAGCCTGATCCAGGAAAAGCGGATGGACGACGATAACCATATCGG
>Ga0194126_10000418_pt1 | contig 71389 bp, 49 predicted proteins | sample TA2KigC150mmetaG_FD_148641 | JGI IMG/M metagenome (GOLD analysis project Ga0194126, IMG submission 148641) | Freshwater microbial communities from Lake Tanganyika, Tanzania - TA2015035 Kigoma Deep Cast 150m | ecosystem: Environmental > Aquatic > Freshwater > Lake | place: Tanzania: Lake...
AAGCGAAAGCCCCGCGCAGCGGTCGCGATTTTTTTGTTTTTGAACATGACCCTTGGCAGTAGAACGCCCATGGGAGTGGCAACAGGAGCGCCAGAAGGAGCGCGGACATTCTTGTCCGCACGGCCGGCGGCGCACTACCCCGGGAACGACCCGGGCGAACCGACACTCGTGTCTGTTCGGGACGCCCACAGCGTGGGGCCTCGGCCAAGAAGGGTCCACTGCCGCGCGGTTGGGCAAGAAGGTGCTTGCGCACAAAGCGGCCAGGAATGTCCGCGCTCCCGAGTCCGCAGGGGGATCCGGCCTTTGGACCTTGGGAAGACCCGAGTGGGAGGTGGGATCGGGATCCCAGACGAGCCGCTCCAGCGGGTGAATCGGCCATGCAACTGAAGACCTTCGTGCTCCCGATCAAGAACCTGGCCGCCGCCGAGGCGGAGATGAACGGCTTTCTGCGCACGCACCGGGTGCTGGCGGTGAAGAAGGAATTCGTGCCGGACGGCGAGAACGCCTTTTGGACGTTTTGCGTCGAATACCTCGACAGCCCGGCAGGCGCGCCTCCAGTGGGCGGCAAACCGCCCAAGGTGGACTATCGTGAGGTGCTCAAGCCGGAGGAGTTCGAGGTGTTCAGCCGTTTGCGCGACTGGCGCAAGGGCGTGGCGGAACAGGAAGGGGTGCCGGTGTACGCGGTGCTGACCAACGAACAGTTGGCCCAGATGGTGCAAAAGCGCGTCACCACCAAAGCCGGCTTGAAAGAGATCGAAGGCGTGGGCGAGGCGCGAATCGCCAAATACGGCGACGGCCTGTTGGAGCGGATGGTGTTCAACCCCGTGCCGGGATGAGCCTTGCCGCGGAGAGAATGAACCACAAAGAACACAAAGAGCACAAAGACCAGCCAGGGAGGCTGGACCTGAGCTTCTCTTTGCGAGGGTTCCCAAGTCCTTGTGGGTGAACCGCGGTTTGTGGCGTGAAACGCAAGGGTCAATTGATGCAAGCGATTGTCAGCCCGGACAATCTGCGGCTGGCGTTTTGGAAGGCGGCCAAGGGCAAGGGCGGCAAGGCCGACTGTCGGGTTTTCCGCGAAAACCTGGAAGCCAACCTCGAGGATCTGCGGGCTGATTTGCTGTCCGGTGAGGTCACGGTGGGCGACTACCACTATTTCAAGATCCACGATCCGAAGGAACGAACGATCTGCGCCGCGAGTTTCCGGGAGCGGGTGCTGCATCACGCGCTGATGAACGTGTGCGAACCGGTGCTCGAACGGGCGGCCGTTTTCGACAGTTACGCCTGCCGCAAGGGCAAGGGCCGGGAGGCGGCGATCCAGCGGGCGTGGGGATTTGCCCGCAGCCACGCCTGGTGCCTCAAGATGGATGTGCGGAAGTACTTCGACTCGATCGACCATTCGATTCTGCTCGGTCTGCTGATGCGCAAGTTCAAGGACCCGGACGTGCTTGAGTTGTTCCACCGCATCCTCGTCAGCTATGAAGCCGCGCCGGGACGCGGTTTGCCGATCGGCAACCTCACTTCTCAGCATTTCGCCAACTTCTATCTGGCCGGCCTCGACCGGTTCGTGAAGGAAGAACTGCGCTGCCTCGCGTATGTGCGGTACATGGACGATTCGGTCGCCTGGGGCGATGGACCCGGGGAACTCAAGGTGCTTGCGAGCAGGGTCCAGGGGTTCCTGGCGGACGAACGGAAGCTGGAACTCAAGGCCGGCATGGCGATCAACCGCACAGCGCACGGCATGGACTTCCTCGGATACCGCATATTCCCCAGTACGGTCCGCCTGGCGCGGCGTAGCAAGGTCCGCTTTGCGCGCAAGTTCCGCCGGTACGAGCAGGCGTATCTGCGGGGTCAATGGACCGAGCTGCACCTGCAGCAGCGGATGCAGGCATTGCTGGCCTTCATTATGCCCGCCGACTCGTGGGCTTACCGGCGGCGGGTGCTGGAACGATTTGCCTGCCTGCCGCGTGACGAAGATGCGCGCCTAGGCGTGCCGTGCGCGCGGCGCAGGCAGGGGGTGGTGGCCCAGGGGCTCGAACCGGGTGATCCGGGGCGGCAGTTGGAACAACAACGCCAGGAACTGCCGGGTCACGAACCGCAACAACGACTGGCCGGACAACAGGAACAACAACAACGGGTTCCGGTCCGTCCTCCCCCCAGCTCAATCCCGCGAGGCGGGACTGACCCGGCTGCCATCCTGTCCGGCGGAGGTTCTCCGCCGCCGGCAAACACGGCAAGCCCGCCCGGTGCCAGTAGTCCCGCCAGCGGCGGGATCGAAAACTCCGGGCGGGCCGTTGCCTAGTCGGCTCAAGTGAGCAAGACGACCTGGCGCAGCGCCAGACCACGTCCACCCTGAGAGGCGACGCGGGGAATCGCCGAAGTTGGCTCTCGCTGAAGTTGGTTTGACATCGGCGCCGGGCCGCAGGAAGCTGGCGCCGCCATTATGCCGCAGCGCGCTGCATCGAGGGCGAAGAAGCAACTGGACTACCCCGCCGAGACGCGGGGGAGCCGTCTGGCGGCCAAGGCCCGCAAGCTGGCCAGCCGGCACACCCCAGCACAACGCCGCGCCCATATGGACGCCGCAATGGCGATGGTCTATGGCGGCAGCCAGCCCAAAGAAGCAGCTCGCACTGGACGCTAATCTCCTCTTCGACCTGGCGGAGGAGCGAGACTTCGCTCTTGAGTTCCGCGAGGTCTTTCAGGACCGAGGCTATCGACTCTTTCTCCCGCCGACCGCGTTGCACGAACTGCACACGATCTGCCTCGAAGCTGTGAATCAGCAGCCGCGTCAGGTCCGCCCGCTCCACGGGTGGGAGCGAGAGCGCCTCTTCGACCAGAGTGAGATTCGCCAAGGCCATGGCCGGAAACTAGCCGCCGACCGGATGAGGCGCGCACGGTCCTTCGGTTGTGGCGTGGCCGCATTGTGAACGGCGTCAGATCAACGGCTCGATCTTGCCGACGAGCTGACATCTGGATGACCACACCCAGAAAGCGGCTAAGTTCAGGCCTGAGCCAGCGCGGGGTCGCCGGCCGGCGTGAGGGCGGCGGCAGGCTGGCCCGTCACCTGCAACCAAAGGGACTCCGGGCCAAAGTCCAGTTGCTCATCCCATCGCAGCTCGCCGGAGTCGCCAATGCACGCGCGGCGAAAATAGGCGTAATCCCGCCACGGCGCGTAAACCCCGGTGTGCGGTTTGCGGGCGAACCGACGTTGACGCCTCAATGCCGCACGCTTAGTTTCCCACTATGAGCACGGTCGCCGAAATCGAAGCGGCGCTCCGCCATTTGAGCGCCGAACAACTCTTGCGCGTCGAGCAGGCGTTGCACCAGCAGTATCGCCAACGAGGCGGGAGTCTCATCTACGACGATTCCTACGGAGTGGTGACGGACGCCGACTTGATCGCGTCGGCGGAGGAAGCGTTCTTGGCTTACGACAAAGAGGAGGCTGAAGGTGCCCAGCATCGAGCGCAGTGAAGTCTGGCTGGTGGACTTGGGTTTGGCGGCAAAAGCGCGCCCAGCCGTGGTCGTCAGCATCCCCTTTCTCGACAACGAACGTGCCGTCTATGCCATCGTGCCGCACACCACAGCGCGACGCGGCGGTCGTTTTGAAGTGGTCATTCCCGTGCCGTGGCTGGAGCCGGGGGCTTTCGATGTGCAAGGCATCCGCCATCTGCCCCGCCCGGTCTTCCTTCGCCGCTTGGGGGACTTGACCCCGGCGCAACCCGAGGCCGAGCCCACCGTGCAAGGCGTCGGGGGCATCGCCGGATCTGGCTCTCGCCGAAGTTGGTTTGACATCGAGGCCGGGGCTGCCGGAAGTTGTCACTGCTTCGCCGCGGCGCACTGCATCGAGGGCGAACAAGCAACCGGACTACCCCGCCGAGACGCGGGGGAGCCGCCTGGCCGCCAAGGCCCGCAAGCTGGCCAGCCAGCATACGCCGGCCCAACGCCGCGCTCACCTGGACCCCGCGATGGCGATGATCTACGGCGGCAGCCAGCCCAAGGAAACAGCTCGCACTGGACGCTCATCTCCTCTTCGACCTGGATTCGGCGGCGGAGGCGATCAGCGAGGAGTTCGCCCGGCGTCTGGGTGCGGCTCAGCTTATTCCCGCCGACGAGCTGAACGACGGCAGGATCCTCGCCGAGACCTCCTTGGCCGCCATCCCGCTGCTTGTGACCTCGGACAAGCACCTGCTCGACATCGACGAAGACGCGTTGATCCTCGCATTCAACGACGCCGATCTGACGCCCGTCCGTGCTGCCCACCCCAAGCGCCTCTTGCGGGCCTTGCGCTGATCCGGGCGCTACGCCCGACGTACACACCTTGCTCCCGAAGGCAGGAATTGCTCAACCCCGGCGGCTCCGCCCGCCACCCAAGCGCGCAACAAGCCGACCTGGCACGCCTGCGGACCATCGTGGGAATGAGTGCCAATCCCGGACGGGCGCCACACCGGAGAGGCGCTGGCGCCGGCTACGGTCCGACGAACCGTAAATCTCTAGTGCAACAGATTGCAGCACCACAACTGCCTTTTGGTGCGTGAAAACGGCAAGTGGTCTGAAACGGCCGAATTGCAGTTTGTGCCTGGATTCATGGGGTCTTTGTGCACATTTGTGCCGTGGTCACGAAACATGATCAACGGTTTCTGGAAACGGGCCGCGCCTGGCTATTGGATGTGGAACAGGCCGCCGGCATCGCGAGAGAGGATGAGCGTGGGCGGGGTGATGACGGAAGCGGTCGTCGTCAGCGTGAAGATCGTGGGGGCCGTAGGCGGGCACCAAGTTCAGGCCGTTGCCGGGCGTCACCCCGCCCAGTTCCATCTGCAACACGCCGGCGGTGGTCTGGGTGTGATTTGTGTTGATGGTGAGCCTGCCGGGCGAACTGCCGGGACTGGCGACGGCCCCGTTGACGACCGCGCCGTCGATTGTGCCGCTGCCCGAAAGCGTGCCGCCGGAGAAAGTGAACGGGCTGATCCTCGAGCGGATCGTGTCGCACACTCGATCGAAGTGGCGCGCTCGAACACGCTTCTTACCTGGACAAGTCGGCCGCGAAGGCTGCTGCCATTTGCTGCCAAACCTCTGCGACCCTACGGCCATCGTCGAGATGTAAACGCCCGACCTTGTGATGGACGAGCCGACGATCAACGGTGGTGAGTTTGGTCAGGCGGACGGTTGAGGCGTACGGCAATCCCGCGTCCGACCACCGGTTAAGGGCCACGTCGGCGAGTTCGCGCGGGGGGTGCGTCGTGATCCGGGCGACGAGCACATCGGCGTCGCCCGCGACCAGCACTAACCCTGGGCGACGCCTGCCGGTTTGCAGATTGGAAAACGGGAACTCGACCGCAACCACATCGCCGGGCTCAAATGCCGTCATACACGCGGTCGTCGAGCGAGCCGTCTTGGAAAAAGCTCTCGAGGCCCAGCCGCTGCCAATCGAGGTCTTCGGGGTCACGCCCGATCAACTGGGGCAGGTCCTTGTAAAGCCGGAGCTGCTCGGGCAGCGGCAAGGTCTCGATCGCCGCTTCGATTTCCGGCAATGTTTTCACGCCCGAAAGACTATCGCCCGCCGTACCGATTGGCAAGGGTGGCTCCGAGTGATGCGCATCCGCGTCCGGCGCGGTCCATCGTTTCCCTCCGCTTCAACTCCTCTGACTCTGACTGGAGATGAGGCGCGCACGGTCCTTCAGTTGCGGCGTGGCTGCATTGTGAACGGCGTCAGATCAACGGCTCGATCTTGCCGACGGGCTGGTCGGTTTGGGCCGCTTCCCAGCACCGCAACAATTCCGCCTGGTGCAGCACGGCCCATTCGGTGACCTAGCCCAGAACGCGCGGTGGGAGTCGACCCGGATGATGGCCGGAGCGCGGATGGAAATCTGGGCGGCGAATTCCCCGTAAATGGCGTGGAAATGCGGCGGCGGATGCTCGTCGCGATACATCTGGATGACCACACCCAGAAAGCGGCTAAGTTCAGGCATGAGCCAGCGCGGGGTCGCCGGCCGGCGTGAGGGCGGCGGCAGGCTGGCCCGTCACCTGCAACCAAAGGGACTCCGGGCCAAAGTCCAGTTGCTCATCCCATCGCAGTTCGCCGGAGTCGCCAATGCACGCGCGGCGAAAATAGGCGTAATCCCGCCACGGCGCGTAAACCCCCGTGTGCGGTTTGCGGGAGAAATTCACCTCCCCCTCAGCCCCGTCGTTGAAGCGCAGCCAGACGCGATAACCGTCGAGCACCTTCAGAGCGGTGATGTTCTTCATAAGCCAAAACCAGCGACACCAGGCAGCACACGAACCGGTCGTCGATCACCTGGAGGGCCGCTCGGTTCATGGGCAGAAGCGAGTGTTTCCGAGTGGGCGCCGCAAGAGGGACTGGCTGGTACTGAAGGAAGCAACAGCGGTCCGGGGGTCGGTCCTGGAATTCAGGGGACATCGGCGCCGGGGCGCGGGCGCTTGCCCCTCTGTTATGCTGCAGCGCGACACATCAAAGGGCACGAAGCCCTTGGACTACCCAAACGAGACGCGAGGGAGCCGTCTGGCGGCCAAGGCCCGCAAGCTGGCCAGCCGACACACGCCAGCACAGCGCCGCGGTCGGGGCAGAACCAGGTGTCGATTTCCTGGGAGGCGCAGGCCGGCAAGTCGTACCAGCTCAAGACCACGACGAACCTGCTGACGCCCTGGCACGTCCTGGCCACAGACCGGTCTGCCATCCTGGTCCGGCGAAGGAGTGAGGGCGCCGGCAAACACAGCAACCCCGCCCGGCGCCGGGAGTCCCATCAGAGGCGGGATCGAAGACTCCAGGCGGGCCGTTGTTCGGCGGGGCGTGGTTGGTCTAGCAAAAAGGGGGCGGCTTTCGGCCACCCCCTCGCGGAGAGTCGTTGGGTCTGGACAATCGGCGATCAGTGTTTCTGCCGCCGGCGCCAGAGCAAGAACAGGCCGCAGCCCAGCGCCGCTGCCACGCCGTACTCGGCGGGTTCGGGCACGGCGATGTCAGCAATGACGCCGCTGGTGTCGGTGTAACCGATAATGGACTTCACGCTGAGCGTTGCGCCGGTGTTCTTGTCGATCTCGTACAGGTAGTCTTTGCTCACGGCGTACATCTTATCGTTCCAACTGTCATAGGCGATCTGGCTCCACTCTGGGAAGACCGTGCTCAGGACGCCGACGCCCACGCCTGGAGTGGTGATGTTGCCGTGCCAGTAGCCTTGCAGAGCCAGGCCGCCGCCGAGGTTGTCGGGGTAGCTATATCCCCAGAGCTCGCCGGTGGAGATGTTCACCGTGAAGTCGCCCAGATCCGAGAAGCCGTTCGGGTAGGCTGCGCCCCATCCGGAGGTCGGAGCGCCACTGGTGCCGCCGTAAATGCCAGCCGACACAATGCCCGTGCCCAACGGGTTGAGGCCAACCTCGACCATGAACGAGATCGGTTTGCCCGGCGGGATAGCAGGGTAAGCGCTTTCGCTCTTGAGGTCTAAGGTAAGATAGTACCTCCCGTCGAACGAGGTGGCTCCACCGTTGATCGAGTAGCTCGACAGATGCGGGTAGGTGGACAACGGGGCTACGGCGGCCAGGTTGCCCAGGTAGTCGAACGTCATCGCGTTGAGCGAGAAGCCATACACGTTGAGGGTCTTGTCGTTGCCGAAGATGAGCATGTTCCGGGTGTGATCATAGGCCAGCCCGTTCATGCGATTCTTCGGATCGAGGTCCCAGCCCGGGACGTTGGCCGAGGTGATGTCGAAGATCCTCGTCGCCTGGGCCGTAACCGGATCGAACTTCCAAATGTCGTTCCCGACGCCAAAGATTGGATTCAACTGCGCCTGTGCGGCCGATGCGAGGAAACCGACACTCACAGCCGCCAACACCAGCGCCGTACTGTTTGTCCTGTGTTTCATAGTGACTCTGCCGCTTGGTTTTAAGCTGGGCCGCACTATAGCAACCGACCCCGTCGTGTCAATGATAATGAACAGTTTGCCTTTCCAAGCCTTCCGACCCGTCCTGCCGCTTGAGCGACCGCCCCGGGCAACCCGGGGAGCCGGCCCCCTCCAGGGTGGCGGCTGGCTGCCGGCCGGACCCGGGGGTGCTGGGCCACTGGGCGGCGGCGTCAGCCTTCTTGGTGGAATTCCTGGATGGTCTGGACGGCGTAATCGTTACGGCGCAGGGCGGCGATCCCGAGGGCGGCGGCGCGGGCCCCGCTGAGCGTCGTCATGATGGGTGTGGCGGTGTAGACGGCCGTGGTCCGGATCTTGACTTCATCCGCCCTGGGAACAGCGCCGGAGGGGGTGTTCACCACCAACTGGAGATCGCGGTTCTTGAGCAGGTCCACCGCATGAGGCCGACCCTCGAGGAGCTTGAACACGCGCTGGACGGTCAGGCCCGCCGCCTCGAGCACGTCCGCCGTCCCGCCGGTCGCCACCAGTTCGAAACCTAGCTCGACGAAAAGCCGCGCCACGGCTGCGACTTGCGGCTTGTCCTGGTCATTCACGCTAAAGAAGACGCGGCCGCGCAAGGGCAAGGGCGATCCTGCCGCCATTTGCGACTTGGCGTACGCCAGCCCGAGGTCGGCATCGATCCCCATCACTTCGCCGGTCGAGCGCATCTCCGGCGAGAGCAGGATGTCCTGGCCGTGAAACCGGTTGAAAGGAAAGACCGACTCCTTGACCGCCCAGTAGCGGGTCCGGACTTCCGCCGTGAAGCCGAGTTCGCCTAAGGTGCGGCCGGCCATGACCCGGGCAGCGAGCTTGGCCAACGGGACCCCGATGGCTTTGCTGACGAAGGGCACGGTGCGCGAGGCCCGCGGGTTGACCTCGAGGCAATAGACCCTCTCGCCTTTGACGGCGTACTGGACGTTCATGAGGCCGACGATGCGTAACTCGCGCGCCATCGCATGAGTGTAGGTGCGAATGGTGTCCAACACCGACTCGGCCAGGGTATGCGGCGGCAGGACCATCGCGGCGTCGCCCGAGTGCACCCCTGCGAACTCGATATGCTCGAGGATGCCCCCGATCACGCTGTGGCCCTGGTCGGGCCGGTCGAAACTGCCCACATCCGAAATGCAGTCCACATCCACTTCGGTGGCGTCTTCGAGGAACTTGTCGACCAGCACCGGCCGCTCGGGGGAAGCCTCGACGGCGAACCGCATGTAATGGGTCAGTTCGGCGTCGGCATACACGATCTGCATCGCCCGCCCCCCGAGCACAAACGACGGCCGCACCAGGATGGGGTAGCCCAACCCGCGCGCGATGGCCAAGGCCTCGATTTCATTAGTGGCCACGCCGTTCGGGGGTTGGGGGATCCCCAGCTTGCGCAAGAGGGCTGCGAAGAGCTTTCGGTCCTCGGCGATCTCGATGCTTTGGGGCGAGGTGCCGATGATGTTCACCCCGTGTTGCTGGAGCCCGAGCGCCAGGTTGAGGGGCGTCTGGCCGCCGAACTGGGCAATCGCGCCCCAGCAACGCTCCCGCTGATAGATGTGCAGCACGTCTTCTAAGGTCAGCGGCTCGAAGAACAACCGGTCGCTGGTGTCGTAGTCGGTCGACACCGTCTCCGGGTTCGAGTTCACCATCAGGGTCTCGAACCCGTCCTCGCGCAGAGCGAAGGCGGCGTGGACGCAGCAGTAATCGAACTCGATTCCCTGCCCGATCCGGTTGGGGCCGCCGCCGAGGATCATGACTTTGCGTCGCTCGGACACGTTGACCTCGTCGTCGCCGCGATCGTACGTCGAGTAGTAGTAGGGCGTGTAGGCCTCGAACTCGGCGGCGCAGGTGTCGACCAGCCGATAGCTCGGCTCCAACCCCAAACGACGCCGCTCCGCCTGCACCGCCGCCTCGGTCAGGCCGGTCAAATGCGCAATCTGTCGGTCCGAGAAACCCAGTGCCTTAGCTTTTGTCAGTCGTTCCAAATTCATGGCCGCAAGCGAGCCCTCAGCGAATCGAGCCCGGTCAGTTAGCCCGAGCTTGACGGGACTGGCAAGTCCCCTCTCGCGCGCTGGGGAAAGCGCGGGGATCCCCGGTCGAGCCCGGCGGCGGCGATTGATTTGCATATGGGCGACCCGTGCAGAATATTGGGCCCGTTTGTGGCGCCCCAGCGGCGTTGGCGCAGCGCGTTGTGCGCGTGTGGATTTCACCGATATGAAGATCAAGAACGGTTCTTTCCGGCGTGACTCGAGTTGGCTGGTAACCGGCTGGGTAGCTGCGGCGTTGTTCGCCCCAGCCGCCGTCGCGGCCGCTGGCGGTTGGTTGAGCTGGCGCGGCCCTGAGCAAAGCGGCTTCTCCCGCGAGACCGGTCTGCCCGAGCGGATCGGGTCGCAGGCGGAGGCGCTCTGGACGGCCGAGTTCCCGGGCAAATCGACACCGGTGATCGCGGACGGGCGGCTTTACATTTTGGGTTACGTCGGCGAGGGGGCCGAGTTGCAGGAAGCGCTGGCCTGTTTCGACGCGGAGACCGGCCGGGCCTTGTGGCGACACGGGTTCACCGATTTCCTGAGCGACATCATCTACGAGCGATACTCGACTTCGTCGCCCACGATCGATCCGGAGACCGGCAACGTGTACTTGCAGGGGACCCAAGGGGTCTTGGCGGCCTTCACTGCCGGCGGCCAGCTTCTCTGGCAGCACTCCCTCATGGAGATGTTGGGGCGTCTGACTTTCCCGAACGGGCGCACGGCTTCGCCCCTGGTGGACGGCGATCTGCTTCTCACCCGCGGCATTACCAGCAACTGGGGCAATCAAGGCGCCGGCGGCGACCGTTCCTACGCTTTCGATAAGCGGACCGGCGAGTTGGTCTGGGCCGCCAGCCCCGGCGACCGGCCCAAAGACAACTCCTTCTCGCATCCGTACCTGACGTTCTTCCGCGGGAAACGGGTCTTTTACGCCGCCGCCGGCGATGGGTCGATCGTGTGCGTGAATGCTCGCACGGGCGAACCGCTCTGGCGTGTGCCTCTGGCCAAAGCCGGCATCAACGCGACCGTGGTGGTCCACGAGCCTTCGCAGACCATCGTCGCCACCTACGGCACTCCCTACGAACCGGGTGAGATGGTCGCCATGCGCATCCCGGATGTGGAACCAGGGCCCGGCCAGGCCGGTCCGGTGGTCGTGGACCGTGCCCAAGTCGAGCTCTGGTTCAACGAGCTCTCCTCTTCGGCCAGTTCCCCCATCCTCGCCAACGACCGGATCTATCTGGTCCAGGAAAAGGGCAACCTCTGTGCCGTCGAGGTCCGCACCGGCCGCATCGCCTGGCGCACTCCGGTCGGCATCGAGCAACGCAATGCCTGTCCCCTGTTTGCCGACGGCAAGCTCTACGTCCCCATCCTGGATAACCCCACCGGCAAGGACCAAGGCGACTCGAGTGAGGCCGGTACCAAGAGCGGCTTTTACATTTTTCGTGACCGCGGCGATACCGCGGAGAAATTGACCCACCTCGAGCTGGACGGCCGCTGTTTCAGCACCCCGGTGGCTTACAACGGCAAAGTCTACCTCCAGACCGCCCGCCGCCTCTATTGCTTCGGCCGGGCGGGTGACAACTCCGGTTTGCCCGCCCCAGCCGCCGAGCCGGCCTGGCCGCAACCGGGCGCCGCCACCCAACTTCAAATCATCCCGGCGGAAGTCCTGCTGCACCCGGGCGAGGTCGCCTCGGTCCGCGTCCGCAAGCTCGACGCCCACGGCTACACCGTCGAGGAGCTGCACGACGTCTCGACCGTCGCCTGGCAGCCGTATGTGCCGCCGACCGCGTTGGTCCGCGCCAAGCTGGACGCCGCCTTCAACCCACGCGGACAACTGGTGGCGGGGACCAACCTCTCCGCTGGGGCCTTCGAGGCGCGCCTCGGAGAGTTACGCGGCTATTTGCGGGGTCGGGTCTTGCCGCGGCTGCCGTTCCGCGAGGATTTCGAGGGTTACACCTTGAGCAACACCACCACCAACGAAGTCGAGCCGCCCACGCCCTTCTCCTATCCGCCCCTGCCTTGGATCGGCGCCCGGTACCGGTTCGACATCCGCGAGGTGGACGGTTCCCAGGCTTTGACCAAGACCATCGATAACAAGTTCTTCCAGCGCGGGACGGCCTTCATCGGCCATGCTGACATGAGCAATTACACCATCCAAGCCGATGTCCGCAGCGAAGGCACCCGCCGCAAGATGTCCGAAGTGGGCCTGGTCAACCAACGCTATCTGATCGTGCTCAAGGGCAACGCTCAAGAGCTCGAGATCAACTCGAACCAGGAACGCCTCAAAGTGGCCGTGCCGTTCCGTTGGTCGCCCAACCTCTGGTACACCCTCCAGGCCCGCGTGGACGTTGCCGCCGACGGCACCGGCGTCGTTCGCGCCAAAGCCTGGAAGAAAGGCGACCCTGAGCCGGCCGCCTGGACCCTCGAGGTGCCGCATCGGCTCGCGCACCGGCAGGGGTCGCCCGGCCTATTCGCCTTTAGCCCGCAGGACATGCGGGTCTACCTCGACAACATCCACGTGCGCCCCCATTGACGCTCGAGTTCCGAACGACTCCTCATCCCCTGAACCTGTTTATGACGCTATCTATGACGCGATCCTCCCTTTGCCTCGGATTCCTCATCGCCGCCAGCCTGGTCGCTCGCGCGGACGACTGGCCCCAGTGGGGCGGCACCGCTGGGCGCAACATGTACTCCGCAGCCACCGGTTTGCCCGACCGTTTCGAGCCTGGCAAGTACCGCGCCGGCACGGACGACGTAGACCTCGCCACCACCAAGAACGTCAAGTGGGTGGCCAAGCTCGGCACGCAGAGCTACGGCAACGCCACCGTGGCCCAGGGACGCGTGTTCATCGGCACCAACAACGATTACCCGCGCGACCCGCGGCATCAGGGCGACCGCAGCATCCTCCTCTGCTTGGACGAGGCGACTGGCGACTTGCTCTGGCAACTGGTCGTCTCCAAGCTGCGCTCGGGCAAGGTCAACGACTGGGAAAACCTGGGCATCCTGTCCTCGCCAAAGATCGAGGGCAAGTTCGTCTACCTGGTGACCAGTCGCTGCGAGGTGATCTGCCTCGACGTGCACGGCCTCGCCGACGGCAACGACGGCCCCTTCCAAGACGAGGCAGCTTACATGGTCAAAGACACCGGCCGGCCTCCGGTTCCGCTCGGCCCCAAGGACGCCGACATCATCTGGGTCTACGACATGATGGATCAGTTGGGCGTCTTCCCGCACAACGCATCGAACAGCTCGCCCCTGATCGTGGGCGACCTGGTCTATGTCTGCACCTCGAACGGCCAGGACTGGACCCACGTCAACATCCCCTCACCCCTCTCCCCGAGCTACATCGGCCTGAACAAGCGCACTGGCGAGTTCGCCGGCGAAGACGACGCCGCCATCGGCCCGCGCATCTTTCATGGCCAGTGGAGCTCGCCCTCTGCCGGCCAAGTCAACGGCCAGTGGCAGATCTACTGCGGTGGCGGAGACGGCGTCCTCTACGCCCTCAACGCGACACCAACCAAAGCTGAAGACACCTCGCTGCTCGAGAAAGTCTGGTGGTTCGATTGCAACCCACCCGAGTACAAAGTCCGCGATGGCAAACCCATCAGGTACCCGGCGGCCGAAGGCCCCAGCGAGATCAACTCCACCCCGGTCTTTTACCGGAACCGCGTTTATGTGGCCATCGGCCAAGACCCCGAGCACGGCGAGGGCGTCGGCCGCTTGGTGTGCGTGGATGCCACCCGATCCGGCGACATCACCCAGTCCGGGCTGCTTTGGGAGTTCCGCGGGATTCACCGCAGTATCTCGACCGTGTCCATCGATCCGGCCACCGGCTTGCTGTTCGCCGGCGATTTCTCCGGTTTCGTCCACTGCCTCGAGGCTGAAACCGGCAAACACCTCTGGACCCACGATATGAAGGCGCATTTGTGGGGCTCGACCTTGGTGGCCGACGGCAAGGTCTACTTGGGCGACGAAGACGGCGACTTTGTGGTGTTGGCCGCGAGCCGCGAGAAGAAGTTGCTCAGCGAGACCAACCTTAACGCGCCCGTGTACTCGACACCCGTGGTGGCCAACGGCATCGTCTACGTCGCCAGCAACTCGCATCTCTACGCCTTCTACGACGCTGCGCGCGCGTCAACGCCCCCCCCGCCAAGCGGCCACCAATCAGACCTCAAGCCAGTGAAGGATAGGGCGCGCAGTCCCCTGCGCGCCGAACCCGATCGGACCTCGAGCCAGTGAAGGTAGGGCGCGCAGTCCCCTGCGCGCCGAACCCGATCGGACCTCGAGCCAGTGAAGGTAGGGCGCGCAGTCCCCTGCGCGCCGAACGGTGACTGTCGCCCTGGGTCGAACCTCGTGGTGGACGGATCCGTCGGCCGGAGATGTGGCTCGGCCGGAGCCTCGCCCTACCGCCGACTTGCAGTCTATCTCAGTGACTTATGAGTAGGTCTTGCGCCCGGTCAAAACCTGAACGTGGTCAGGACCTTTAGGACCACCTCGTTGCCCGCCAGGCGCAGACCGGTCGACTCCGGCCGGTAACTCTGATTCAACACCAGGTAGACCCGTTGCCCGGGACGGTACTCCCAGCGCAGCCGACTGTTGAACCCGATCGATCCCGATACGCTGTCGTATTGAACCAGGTGCGACCAGGTCAGGTCGGGCACCCCCAAAAGTCTCCATGTTGCTGTGGAGCAACATTCGGGTCTTTGGCGACCGGCGCACCGACGCCTTTGCGCGGCTGCCGGCCTGGCGGCGGATCCAACCTGCGCGCCCCTCGACCCGTGATCTGATTCTTTTGCTCCAGCGAGAGGCTGCCGGACGGGACCTAAATCAGATGCGAAATTGAAAATCTGGCTATGCAATTTACTCTTGTGGTAGGTGACGACGGGCAAAGCGCGGAGGCGGCATGCCGCGCCGTGAATAGGCCGCCTGAGCGCCAACCGGGCCGCAACCATGCCTGGCCCCGCCGTCACATGGCGACGCGATGCCCACAGGCCGGGGATTGCGCGTACAAGAGTCAACTGCATAGCCAGAATTGAAAATTGACTGAATACCTTCCGAAAATGCAAAACCGCCCCATCTGACTCCTGCCAAACTCCAGGGCAGGATGTGATCCTGCTCAAGCCGGGCGACGGCTTTCCGGCGGTGGTCGATGATCCAGGGTGCCGACGGGCGCATTCACCTCACCTATTCCTACCGGGCGCCGGGCGGCGGCGCCGCCATCAAACATGTCGAGTTTGAGGAAGGCTGGGTGAGGCTTCCCTAGACCCCACTCGATCGGGGCGGTCGTTGACTCCTGTGATGGTAGGGCAGGTTCCGTTGCGTTCTGATCCTATTCGCCAGGTTAGATGCGATTGACACGACACCGCACCCTCCCTTCCATTCGCGTAGCCCTAGCCCTAGCCCACCGCCTTAGGGGCCATTCCATCAAGTCATTAATCGCCAGGCATAAAGAAATTGACACCAAGATCTTCGTACGTGTCTATCTGGTCTGGTGCGGGGCCATAGGAGGACCTTCCGATACCCTGTTGTTCCTGCGTCGTTTTGCTTAAGGCGGCCGCCCGCTGCCACACATCCATCTTTCGCTCCGGGAATCCGCGCGCAGCGAGCCGCACAGCAGCTCGCGCAAACCACACCGCCGACCGCGTGCGATACGGGCCCATGGCCTTGACTACGCAAACCACGGTCTGCAAACGCCTTACGGGACCAACACGACCCGATAAAGCCTGGTTCCGTTCACCTTCACCGTTGACTGGACCTCGACAAAGACCTGGGGCGGCTAGGTGAGGAGCAAGGTGACCAGCGCGGCTAGTCCGCTTTTCCTGAAGGCCTTGCGCCGGCAGTTCGCCGCGCGAGCCAGAGGTCGATCGGCTTGTTCACGCCGGTGGGGCGGAAAGGAAGGGTGACCTGAGCACCCAGAGCCGCGGAGTGATAGCCAGCGTACAGGGCCTCTTGGACCAGGCGGCCGTCTTCGCCAGTGGCTTGAGGCGTTTCCTTGCCGCGCACGCACCGGGCGAAGTGATGCATCTCCTGCGGGAACCCGTAGTTCCAAAGTTCCTCGAAGACGGGCCAAGACCAGCCCTGGGTGCTGGGGGCTTTCTCGACGGAGTAGCCGTAGCCGTACTCGCTGAAGGTGGGCAAGGCGTTGCCCATGTGCAGATCGGCATAGGTGACGCCGCCTTCGCCGTAGACCTCGATGCGGTCTTCCATCCCGCCACGACGCGCCCAACTGTTCTCGACCACACCCTTGGCGCCATTTGCGAATTCGAGGATGCAGAGGCTGTCATCCTCGCCTTGGGTTTTCTCCCCGTGAACATAGGTGCCCATATGGCAGAGCACCCGATCGAGTTTGGGCCGGCCCAGGAACCAGTAACAGAACGCGATGCCGTGACAGCCCATGTCCATGAACACCCCGCCGCCCGAACGGTCCACGTCCCAGAACCAGGGGGCATGGGGCCCGAAGTGTTTCTCGGCCTGCTTGACCAGGTAGACCTTGCCGAAGGCGCCCTCGTCGGCCATGCGTTTGGCTTTGACGTACTTGGGCGTGAAGAACAGCTCCTCGGCGTAGAGCAAGAGCACGCCCTGGCGCCGGCAGGTGTCGATCATCAGGTCGGCCTCTTCGAGCGTGAGGCAGAGCGGTTTCTCGCACACGATGTGTTTGCCGGCCCGGGCAGCGTCCAGCGTCATTTGGCAATGGAAGGAATTGGGCGCGGCGATGGTGATCAGCTCGAGGTCGGGTTCGGCGAGCATCTGCCGGTAATCGGTGAACCAGCGGGGGATTTGGTGCTTGCGCGCGAAGCGCTCGGCGTTGCCGGGCGTGGGCGAAGCCGCCGCCACGACCACCGCTTCGTCGGGCATGAGCCGAAAAGACTCGGCGTGAATGTCAGCCTGGAATTGCGAACCGATGATGCCGACCTTGACGCGTCCTTCGGGTGTCATGGAAGGAGTTCGATGCGAACTTCTCGATGGGCTGGGGGCAGTGCCGGGGGTACTCGGCCAGAACCTTCCGCACGGGTGGCCGGCACTCGCCAGCCGGTACGGCTTACTGACGAGAGCTTGGGATAGACGACCGTATGCTGGTAGCAGGGCGCGCAGTCCTCTGCGCGCCGCAGACTGCTGTGGACACAGGAGGCCCCGGCGCGCAGAGGTCTGCGCGCCCTACCGCCACCCGGTAGTCCGCCTCGGTGACTCATGAGCCAAGCGATTGGCCGGTCAACTGCCGATAAGCCTCGAAGTATTTCTCCTGCGTCTTGGCCACCACCTCGGGCGGCAAGGCCGGCGCCGGGGGCGTCTTGTCCCAGTCGAGGGTTTCGAGATAGTCGCGGACGAATTGTTTGTCGAAGCTGGGCTGGCTGCGGCCGGGTTGGTATTGGTCGGCGGGCCAGAAGCGCGACGAATCGGGCGTGAGCACTTCATCGATCAGGATCAAGGCCCCATCGTGGAGGCCAAATTCGAACTTGGTATCGGCGATGATAATCCCGCGTTCGCGAGCGTATTGGCGGGCATGGGTGTACAACGTCAGGCTCAGGTCCCGCACCCGGACGGCGATCTCCTCGCCCACGATCGACGCCGCTTGCGCGAAGGGGATGTTCTCGTCGTGGCCGGTCTCGGCCTTGGTGGCCGGGGTAAACACCGGTTCCGGCAGCTCTTGAGATTCCTTGAGGCCTGCGGGTAGCGCGATGCCGCAGACGGTCTGGCCGGCGCGGTATTCCTTCCACCCCGACCCGGCCAGGTAGCCGCGCACGACGCACTCGATGGCCAAGGGTTGGGCCTTCTTAACGACCATGCTTCGGCCGGCCAGCACCTCGGCGTGCGGCTGTAGCGCTGGCGGCAGCGCGTCGTCCACTTTCGCCAACAGATGGTTGGGCGCTAGGTTGGCGAACTTGGCGAACCAGAAGTGGGACAGCCGCGTCAGGACCTCGCCTTTGCGGGGGATGCCGTTGGGCATGATGCAGTCGAACGCCGAGATCCGGTCGGTCGCGACCATCAACAGGCGGTCGCCTAGGTCGAACACCTCGCGAACCTTTCCGCTCTTGAGCTTGCGGATACCGGGTAGGTCAAGTTTGAGCACGGGCACTGGCGCGTTTGACATGCGCGGATTATGCGGAGGGGCCCTGTCCCGTCAAATGAAACGCGCCGACTTGCGGACTTGGGACTTGGGACTTGGGGTTGGCCCTGGGGTCGCTCCTGGTCGGAGACCACACCTGTAACGGCGCCTGTGTCAACAACTAAATACCTGTTGCGTAGTGCTTGAACGTTCGGCCGTCGTGGAGGGCCGTCGTAGAGGATTCGGGCGGGCGTCGTGCGCTCGACCGTCGCTGTCCGGTGGCGGTTGGGGGGGCGAAGTTCTGCGGAAGCGAGTGCGGCTTATTGCGGCTTACAGGTTTGGATTGTAGAGGGATTCCTGAGCGGGCACGCTTGGCGGCGGGTTGGGGCGGTAGTAGAGTGGCGCCTGAATAGACGAGTTGACGTGCCGTCTAACCCGGCACAAAGACCGACTGGAAAGTCGGTGGCACGTCGGATCGCCCGGTTTTCTAACCCTAACGGGCAATTGACACGAGTATGAGAACGGCAGGAATCGTCAGTTTGGTCAGCCTCCTGGCCTGGGAAAGCCAGGCACAACTTTTTGGTCCGGAATCGCTTACAGGAGCGGCCCTGGGCGGGTTGGCCGGTGGTGTCATTGGCCATAACAGCGGGCGGAAGACCGCCGAAGGCGCCGCGATCGGTGCGGGGGCCGGCCTCGTGCTCGGCGCCTTGGTGGGCCAGGAGCGCAGGGAGCGGAGCTACGGCTACGCCGCTCCGTACCCGGCCCAGGCCGTCCCGGCGCCGGGCTACTACCATTATGACGCGCCTGCGCCTGCGCCTCGACGCCCGAACTACGGCGTCACCGGCGCGGTGCTGGGGGGAGTGGCGGGAGGCGTGATTGGCCACAATCAAGGCCGTCAGACGGCGGAAGGCGCGGCCATTGGCGCCGGCGCAGGTTTACTGCTGGGCAGCCTGGCCGAGCGCGACGCGCGTCGACGCGACTCCTGGGCATATTCGCAGGCTGTGCCGGTGCATGTGCAATCACCCGCGCCTGTGGCTTGGGCGCCGGTCCCGCAAGGTGGCGAAGCGCCCCCCCCGTATGCTGCGCCTTCCCCAGCGCCCCACGCCACCTCGTATGCTCCTGCTCCCGCCGGCCCGATGAGCGGCGCCAATGCCCTTTTTGGACGTTAACTGACCGCGGCGATCCCACCGCGGCTTCCCCTTGCCGACATGAAGAACCTATTTCTCAACAACTCACGGCCGCTTGCTCTGGCGGCGCTCGGTTTACTGGTGGCCGGCTGCACGTCGTCCGGCGTAAAGAATCCCTCGGGGATCGGCGTGACGGAAATGCGCGCGGATGAGCGCGGCTTCGTGGCGGGGACCGGCGTCGAGTCGCAGGACATTGTGGCGGTCACCGACCGGATGGCGCGTAGCATTCTCAACGTGCCCGAGATCGCCAACGCTCAAAACGCGCCCACGGTGATTCTCTACCCGGTCGAGAACAACACGCGGTTTCCGGTCAACAAAGATCTGTTCCTGTCCCGCATCCGGGCGCAGCTTAACTCGAAGGCCCAGGGCAAGGTGAGATTCGTAATCCGCTCGGCCGCGGCGCAGGCGGACCCGCGCATGGCGGCGCTCGAGCGGGAGCGCGAGCTCAAGGAGACCGGGCAGGTCACCGGCGACCCGATGCGCGACACGCCGGGCGTTTCGCAGTTTCGGGGCGCGGACTTCATTTTGACCGGCAAACTCGAGGGCCAAAGCCACCGCAGCGCGCGGGGCACCAGCGACTACATCCTCTACACGTTCCAATTGGTGGACGTGCGGACCAGCGCGATTGTGTGGGAGGACATGGCGGAGATGAAGAAGCAGGGCCTCGAAGACGCCGCCTACCGCTGAGGCTCGGCGGGACCATGAAGACGTGGCTCGCCCTCGGCTTCGCGGGAGCGTTGTGTGCCCTGGCTGGGTGCGCGACCACGCCGCCGGCGGCGCGTTGGCCGCGGACGGGCGATCCGCTGGTGGACGGTCGGACGGCGATTGCGCAGGGGCCGAGTCGGGATCGGGCGCTGTGGCAGTACCGGACCGCCGCCACGGCGCTGCGCCGCGGGCAGAGGGCCGAGGCTGCGGCGCTGCTCGACGAGGCGTTGCTGTCCATCGGTGGGATGGTCGGGCGCGACAAGGATGCGCGCAAAGCGCGCGGGCTGTTTCATGAGGAATCGCGCAAGACGTTTTTGGGCGAGCCTTACGAGCGGGTCATGGCGTACTATTACCGCGGCATCTTGTACTGGATGGATGGCGAACTCGACAACGCCCGCGCCTGCTTCCGCAGCGGGCAGTTGACCGACAGCGATACGGAGAACCAAGAGTACTCCGCCGACTACCTCCTGCTCGATTACCTCGAAGGACTAACGACGGCCAAGCTCGGGGGCGACGGTGCGGACAGCCTGAAACGCGCCCTCGCCGCCGCCCGGCTCTGGCAGCCTCCCGCCTACGATCCGGGGGCCAACGTGGTCGTCTTCGCGGAATACGGGACAGGCCCGACCAAGTACGCCACGGGCGAATACCGCGAGCAGCTCCGATTTCGCCCGGGCAACTCGGGTGCCGCCTCGGCTCGCCTGCGCGTCGGCAACCAGGTCCTCCGGCTTGAGCCCTACGACGATCTGAATTTCCAGGCGACCACCCGTGGCGGCCGGGTGATGGACCACATCTTGGGCAACAAGGCCGTGTTCAAGTCCGCCACCGACGCTGTGGGCGATGCGGCCCTGATCAGCGGCTTGATCCTGGCCCACGGCCGGCAGACGCGCGATGCCGGCCTCGGGTTGGCGGCGGCGGGACTGGTCAGCAAGCTGATCTCGGCGGCCACCACTCCGGCGGCCGACACGCGCGCCTGGGACAATCTGCCGCAGTACCTGAGTTTCGCCGCCTGCCGTCTGCCGCCCGGCGAGCACGCGGCGACGGTTGAATTCCTCAAAGACAGCGCCAGTCAAATTGTGACCTTGACCAAGACGATCGCGATCACGGTGCCGGATCTGACGCGCGACACCGTGGTGTTCGTGAGTGACAAGAACCATTGATCTACTTTGCATTTATGACGACCAAGCTGCTGTTCCCCCTCGCTGCCGGCGCCTTACTCTGGCTTGCGGCCGGCTGTGTGCCCGTCGCCGAGAAGGTCGAGGGCGCCACCCGCACCGTCGTGACCGGTCATCCGGGCGGGGCCTATGCTCCGCGGAACCCCACCAAGTACGACCTCGAGAACCGTGCCAAGTTCGTCGCCCTGGACAAAGGGGTCGAGCGCTCGGTGACCTGCACGGGCTTGTTCGAGCGATTCCTCGAGGATGGGCGGCTCGAGGTCACGGCGAATGTGCGCAACCGGTTGAACCGGCGCATCCAGGTGCAAATCAACTGCGTCTTCAAGGATGCCCAAGGCGCGCCCACCGGAGACGAGACGCCGTTCGAGACGCTCATACTGACCGAGAACGCCCAAGAAGGCGTCAAGTTCGTGTCGATCAATACGCAGGCCAAGGGCTACACCATCCGGGTGCGCCAAGCTCGCTAAGCCGCGCTCGGCTCGCTCGGCGGCAGCGGCTGCAGGCAGCGGCGCTGCTGGCGCGCGGGCCGGTTGGGCCTGTCCACCCCATCAACCTCAACCCACTTCAAGCACCCTACATCATGAGAATCACCGTGTCCTTCGGTCCACTGGCAGCGGCGCTGTGCACCGCCACCGTGGCCGCCCCGCCCCAACCGCGGGTCAATCCGCCACCGCAACCCCCGATTGTCACGACCGCCACCCCACCGACGCCGAGCGCCGTCCGCGAGAGCATCGTGTACAACCAACAAGCCATGGCCACTCGGCCGGTGTTGGTCTCGCCGGAGCAAGCTCGCTCGGTCATCGACCGGTTCAAGGCGGCCCTGCCCAAACTGGGCAACCCGCGAATCCTCCTCTACATCAATCGCGAGTTGGTCGACGAGCGCTCCGGCTACAAGCTGGCGTCACAAACGGAGAAGACCGTCGCGACCAAGACCGAGGTCAAGACCGAGACGCAGGCGGATCCAAACGCTCCCAAGCCTGCCGCCGACAACCCGAATGCCGCGTCGATCTCCGCGGGGGGCAACGTGACCATCGTCGGCGGGGTGCACGCTGGCGCCGGGCTGGCCAGTCCGGGCAAGAGCCAAATGGCGGTGGACTCGACCCACACCAAGCGCGACAACACTTGGCGCTACCAGGAGCGGCCCGCCGCCACGCTCGCGGACCAGCAAACCGTCCGTGACCTGGAACGGCTCTTCGGCCGGCCCTTGCGCATGGCCGGCGCACGCCTGGCCGACCAGCGCGTGGCCACGCAACTGATCGGCGACGACCCCCTGCGCGTTTTCGGCCGCGACCAGGCCGCCAAAGACCGCGAGGTCCTGGCACGCGTCGCCGACGTGGTGCTCGAGATCCTCATCAGCTCGCGCAACCTGACGGTGCCGGCGGTCTCCGGCGACCAAACCTACGCCGTGCCGGACATCCAAGCGACGGCGATCCGCATGCAGGATGCCCAGATCATTGGCCAGGCCACCGCTGCGGACGTCATTGGCATAGACCGCTACGCCGCGCGCCTCGCCCGCAATTTCGGCGTGCGGGAGATTGCCGAGGCCACCGCGCTGGCGCTCATGGAGGACATGCTCATCGGGCTGGAATGACCGGCTTAAGCTTTCAAGCTGGCTTCACGCCTCGGATCATCCCCATCACGCCGCCCAGCACCACCCGCAGTTCGATCCGGTGCATTGGCAAAGACCGCACCAGGTCCGCCACGGCCTGTTGCGAGGGGTAGTGGTTGAGGGACTCGAGAATGTATGCGTACGCGTCGGCGTTGCCACAGAGGCAACGGCCCAGCCACGGCACGACCCAGCGGAGGTAGGCGAAAAACAGAGCGCGCCAGCCGGCGTGATCCGGTTTCCCAAAATCCAAGACCACGATCCGCCCGCCCGGCCGGGTCACCCGCCACAACTCGCGCAGGCCACCGGCGAAGTCGGCCAAGTTCCGCAGTCCGTAGCTGATGGTGACGCCGTCAAAGCTACCATCGGCAAAGGGCAAGCGGAGCGCGTCGCCCCGCACCCAGCACGGCTTCGGCCGCCCCCGGTCGGCGGCTGGCTCCCCCTGACTCCTGCGCTGCGCCACCTCGAGCATGGGACCGCTGAAGTCCACCCCTACCACGGTCGGTCCCCACTGGACCAGGGCGCGCGCCACATCGCCGGTGCCACAACAGACGTCCAGCGCTCGCTGGCCCGGGCCCACTGCGGCCCACGCAGCCACCTTGCGCTTCCAGCACCGGTGCAGTCCGAAGCTCTGGAGGTCGTTGACCAGGTCGTAACGGCGGGCGATCGAAGAGAAGAGATCCCGCACGTTTGCCGCGCGCGTTGCGCCGGGCTGATAGAACCGATTGGCCATGTCCCGCTCAGCTTAGCTCACTGATGAGAGCTTGGGATAGACGACAATTTGCTGATAGGCGCGCGCCAATCTTGGAGGTCGAAGCTCCCCATGAACTGCCAGCTAGAGGTAGGGCCGGACCGCCGGGCCGGCCGCTCGGGCACGGTGACCTGCGTTCGTCCGGCGCGCAGCGGAGTGCGCGCCCTACCCCCGGTGACTTTGAGGTAGGGCGGGCCGTCCCAGCACGCCGCCAAGCACAGCCTACGGCGACAGTCATCGTCCGGCGCGCAGCGGAGTGCGCGCCCTACCGCCGACTTGTAGTCCCTTTCAGTGACTCACGAGCGCTCGTTCTAAGCAGCCACGGGCGCGCGCCCCCTCGCGGCCCGCTCGGGGCGGCGCTTTGACTTGCGTCCCAAGCCCCCTATAGTTGGGCTCATGGAACGGACCTGCCACCGCACGATGCTGCTGCGAGCGAGGTGTTGGAAAGCCCAGCACTCGATCCAATCGAGCCCTGCGTCGACTCCCTGCCCATCGGTTAGGTCCACAGGCAACGGTCTCGACCCAGCGCCCGGGGCGCGGATCTGAAGGACGGCGGCACCCATCCGAACCCCCGAGGCCCGATGCCGTATCCGCCCTTGCCAGCGACCCACCGCCCCGCTCGGCTCAGCGGTTGGGTATTGGCTGGGGGACTGGTGCTGCTGCTGCTGAGCTTGATCTCCGGCGCGGTCGTCTGGTGGGAGCAAACCGTCCAGAGTCGCCTCGATCCACTCGACGCTCCCGCCTCGTTCTCGGTTCGCGGTTGGCTGGTGTTGCACGGTTGGCTGAACCCGTTTCTCTGTGTGCTGTTTGGCTACCTCTGCGTCCAGCACGTTCACCCTGGCTGGGAGAGCCGGGCCAGCCGGCTCTCCGGGGCCGCGATGCTGATCGTTTTCGGCGGGTTGATCCTCACTGGGGCGGGCCTCTATTACGTTGGCAGCGAGGGTGGACGGACGGTTCTGGTGTGGGCGCACCGGTTACTGGGTGTGTTGTGGCCGCTGGCGTTGGCTGGGCACGGCTGGCAGGGGATCCGCGCAGCCAAGAGGACCGTGAACCTGAATCCGTAGCGAGGAAGGAGCGCTGACGGCCACGTCGGCCAAGCGGGTCAGACGACTCGCGCCCCCGAAGGCACCCGTCAGTTCTCACCCGGCATGGCACCTGACAAGCATCTCGCTCAGGTTTCGGGCGTGACCGAGGCGTAAGATTTTAGCTTGCACATGAGACTGAGTCTCATACAGTGAAGGCCGAACTTGAGACTGAATCTCAGAAATCGCAACATGCGCGCGCCATCTTCCAACCGCCCCAATCACAATCACCATCAGGGACCTGCCCGCCCAACCGTCCCCAACCGTTCCGCGCCGTGCCGCCCGGGGCTGCGCGCTTTGGGCCGACTCCTCACGCCGAACGCAATTCGCACACAGCCCATGGGCGGCTGCCGCCGCGGCCTCGTGGCTACCTTGACGCTGACCCTGGCCGCCGTCGGGTTGTTTGCCGCGCTGGCAGCGTCCGAGCCCAGCACGGTCACCATCGAGGAGCTCCAGAAACAAGTCCAGGCCTTGCAGGAGGAAGTCGCCCGGCTCAAGGACGGTCCGCCGCGGGATGCGGAAGCGGAGGAGTTGCTGAATCGGGACCTGTTCAAGGCCAAGGGGCTGAGCGTGGGTTTCTATGGGGAGGCGAAGTACCGGTTTCCGGAGGCCGGGCATAACGTGTTCGACCCGCACCGTTTTGTGCTGACGCCGAGCTACCAATTGAATGACTGGTTGATCTTCAACTCGGAACTCGAGTTCGAGCATGGTGGGATCGACGAAAAGACCGGCACGCAACGCAGCAAATTCGATGGCGAGATCGAGCTGGAGCAGTTCTATGCCGACATCCTCCTTCATCCCGGATTCAACGTGCGGTTTCTGGGCATCGATCTGGTGCCCGTCGGCCGGATCAACAAGTACCATGAGCCGACCGTGTTCTATTCGACCGAACGGCCGGAGCTGTACCGAGAAATCATCCCCAGCACGTGGTTCGAGCCCAGCGTCGGCGTGTTTGGGAAGGTGGTCGATGGACTGGCCTACCAGTTAATGATCTCGACGGGTTTGGAGGACGCCATGGGCGGCTCGACAACCCCGGGCATCACGGCTGCCAGCGGCATGCGCGAGGCCCGACCGCGATTGCGTCAAGCCGACGAGAGTGACTTGGCCTACTCCGGCCGGCTCCATTACTACGGGCTCAGGGGTTTGGATGCCAGCACCTCGTTCTATGTGACCCGGGTCAGGGGGCACGAGGGTCGCCCGAGCACGGTGGCGCTGTGGGACGTCGAGGCGGCCTACCGCGTGCCGAAGACGGGGTTGGAGCTTCGGGGCGACTTGGCCTTCTGGCACCTCGACCGGCCGCGAAACCTGCTCGTCAACAACAACGCCTCGCTCATCGACGATGTCGGGCGGCTCATGTACGGCTGGTACGTCGAGGCCAGCTACCATTTCTGGCCGGAGGCGTGGAAAGGCGGCAAGGGCCGCAGTATGGACCTGGTTCCGTTCGTGCGGTATTCGCAGATCGCCACACAGGTGGATCTGCTGCCGGGGAGCGTGCGGCTGGACAACGGAACCGCCAACAAGGAATTCATCACGGCTGGCCTGGCGTGGTTCTTGAACGCCAACTTTGTGATCAAGGCCGACTGGCGCCACAACCTGCGTGGCTCCGACGCCACACAACGGTCGGGGGCCAATCAAGATTACTTCCAAATCGGTGGCGGCATCTTCTTCTGATGCGTCGCAGATCGGACAACGGTGGGCGGATCCGGGATCGGCGCGGTCTTTCGGACCTCAGCCGGTCGCTGGTTTACCTCTGGCTGGCCCTTGGCCTAAGCGGTCCGGCCTGGGCCGAGCGGTTCCTGACAGTGAGCGAGGCGCAGAAGATCTGTTTTCCGGAGGCGGACAGTTTCGAGGCGCAGGTTGTGCGGTTCACGCCGGAACAGATCAGGTCAGTCGAACGGCGGTCGCGCACGGCGGTGCTGAACAAGGGGAACCGCATTTGGCTGGCCCGCGACGAAGGCCGACTGGTGGGCGTGCTGGTCCTGGATTACGTGTTGGGCAAGCACGAGTTGATCGACTATGTGGTGGGGCTGTCCCCCGCGGGCGCGGTGCAGACGGTCGAAGTCCTGGCGTATCGGGAGAGCTATGGCGGCCAGATCCGCGACTCGGCCTGGCGGGCGCAATTCCAGGGTAAGACCTCCGCCGCTCCGCTCCGACTCCATGAGGACATCTACAACATCAGTGGCGCCACCCTTTCGTGTCGGCACGTTACCGAAGGGGTGCGGCGGGTGGTGGCGACCTATGAGCAAGTGGTGCAGCCTCGGCTGCTGGCTGCTGGCGAGTTGGCTGCTGCCCGTTGAGCCGTCGTCGGCTGGGACCGAGCTCGAGTTGGTCAGGCGCAGCCAGCCGTTGCTCGGGACCTACGTTGTCATCACGGCCTACGGTTCGGATCGCGCGGCCACGCACGACGCGGTCTCCGCTGCCTTTGCCGAGATCCGGCGCCTGGATGCGCTCATGAGTCTCCATCGCGCCGACAGCGAGCTGGCGTGGGTCAATGCGCGCGCGGCCGAGGCCGCTGTTGCCGTGTCGCCGGAGTTGTTCCACGTGCTCGCCATGGCGCAGGAGATTGCCCAGCAAACGGACGGCGCTTTCGACATCACGGCCGGGCCGCTGGTCGAGCTCTGGGGTTTTCTCTGGAAGGAACCCCGCCTCCCCACGGCCGCGGAGTTGGAGGCCGTCCGGCCCGCGATCGGGTGGCGGTTGGTCGAGTTAGACCCCGAGTGCCGGACGGTCCGATTGCGAGCGCCGGGCATGCGTCTGGATTTGAACGGTATCGCCAAGGGTTACGCTGTCGATTGCGCCCTCGAGAAGCTGCAGTCGCTGGGCGTAACGCGAGCCATGGTGCGGGCGGGCGGCGATTTGCGCGTGGTGGGTGTGCCGCCGGGCCGCGGCCATTGGCTGGTGCAGTTGGAGGATCCCCGGAAGGGCGGCCAGCGCATCGTCATTCCGGTGCGAGCATCGGCCCTGTCCACTTCCGGGAACTACGAGAACTACTTCGAGGTCGATGGCCACCGGTACAGTCACATCCTGGATCCGCGCACTGGGTGGCCCGTCGAGGGCCTGGCGGCCTGCACCGCGTTGGCGCCCACCTGCCTCGAATCGGACGCCTGGGCCACGGCCTGTTTCGTCTATGGTGTGACCAACAGCCTGACCAAGTTCGCCCAGCGCTTTCCACTCCGTTTTACCCTCATGCCGGCCCACCCTGCCGCGCCGGGGCAGGTCGTTGCGTCCCCGCTCTTTCCCGCTCCTACGGGCCAACCCGCCGAGTCGGCGGGGCAGCGCCTCGATTGAGTCCTGCCTTGCGCTTGCCTTATCGGGGTTTTTCGCCAAGCTGCGCGCGGTGCGCCCGTCGTTCATCGGCCGAGTTTACCGCCCCAGGACCGTGGTGGCCATCCTGGCGGGGGCGAGTTTGGCGCTGGCTTTTCCGACACCGGGTTGGGCTGGGTTGGGCTGGCTGGGGCCGAGCTTGCTGTTGGTGGCGGCGCTGGGTGCGAGGGGTGGGCGGGCCTTTCGCTTGGGTTACTTAGCCGGTTTGGTTTGGCACTTGGTGGCGCTGCGCTGGTTGTTGCTCATCCCGTTCCCTGCGGGTGCGGCGGCGGGTTGGCTGGCCTTAAGCGCTTACCTGGCCTTGTATCCAGCCGCGTGGGTCTGGCTCTGCTGGCGGCTCTGCCCCTTTCCCAGTCGCCACACCGTGGACCCGGCGTCCGGCCCACCGACGGTCCTCGGATCCGCTGAGCCGTCGCTGGCCCGGCTGGCCAGCGCGCCTTCGGGATGGGAGGGCGCGTCCGAGGGAGTGCCGCCGGCGACCGGTGAACCGCTCGCCGGACGGTTCGGTTGGAGTGGGCCGGCGCCCTCGACCCTGGTGCCGCGCTGGGTTCGGATGCTGGGGCCTTTTCTGCAAATGGGTTGGGGACGACGTCTGCTTTGGTGCGGCGGCTGTGCGGTCGCCTGGGTTGCGCTCGAGATGGTCCAAGGGCGGTTGCTAAGCGGGTTTCCTTGGAACTTCTTGGGCGTGTCACAGTATCGAGTGTTGCCCCTGCTCCAAGTGGCTTCGGTGACCGGCGTGTATGGGGTGTCGTTCTTGGTGGTTTGGGTGTCGGTAGCGCTGCTCTGCGCGTCGCTGAAACTGGCCGGCCGATTCAGCGAACCGTTGCCGGAGCGGCTGGGTCGAGCCTGGGGCTCGACCACGCGGCGCGGCGTCTTCCCGCCCTCGCCTGGGCCGTCTTTGCTGGTCTCGTTTCGCCTGGCCTTGTTTGCCGATTTGGCGCTGCCGCTCGTGATTCTTGTGTGGGTGACCTTCGTGGGGGGCAGCCGGCTGGTGCAGCCGGCGGCGGCGCGCGGCGTCCTCACGGTCGCCTTGGTGCAACCGAGCATCCCCCAACGGCTCATCTTTGACCCGCGCGAGTCGACGAACCGGTTCGACGCGTTAATGGACCTGACGCGGCAGGCCTTGTTCGAGGAGCCGGACTTGTTGGTGTGGCCAGAGGCTTCGTTGCCGGAGTTGGACGAGGCGCAGTATCGGTCCCTCACGAACCTCATCGCGACGCACCAGGTCTGGATGGTGTTCGGTGCGGACGACGCGGCCCCTCGAGCCGGCGGCACGGGCACATCTGGCTATGACTACTTCAATAGCGCCTTCTTGTTCGACCCACGAGGCGAATACGTCTCCTCCTACCGGAAGCGACAGCTCGTCATCTTCGGCGAGTACGTGCCGCTGTCCGACTGGTTACCCGTGACCCGCTGGTTGACGCCGATCCAGGGCAGCTTTACCCCGGGCCGGGGTCCCGTGCCTTTTATTTTGGGCGAACCCGCCGCCAAACTGGCGGTGTCCATTTGCTTCGAGGACGTCTTCCCACACCTGGTGCGCGAGTCCATCGAGGCGGACACCGATTTTCTGTTGAACCTGACCAACAACGGTTGGTTTGGCGAAAGCGCGGCGCAATGGCAACACGCGGCGAATGCGGTCTTCCGCGCGGTCGAGACGGGTCGGCCGCTGGTGCGCTGCACCAACAACGGGTTGACCTGCTGGATCGATGAGCTGGGGCGGTTGACCGAGTTCAGGTACGGCCGGCCGCCCACGGTCTACGCGCCAGGGTTCACCATCGTCCGCGTGCCGCTGCGCCCGCCCGAAGCGCCGGGCGCGCTGACTACGTACGGGCGCTACGGCGACGTCTTTGGGTGGGCGTGCGTGGCCGGGATCGGGCTCGCGCTCGGGTGCCGTCAGTCCTTGAGGATGGCGCGCACGGCCTTGAGCAAAGCCGCCAGTTCGTCGTCGGTGCCAAGGGAGATGCGCAAGTAGTCGCGCGTTTCGTAGGCGCCGAACCAGCGCACGAGGATCTTGTGTTCGCGCAGCTTGCCTTGCCACACCTCAGCACTCAGGGTGGGAGGGCGTGCGAGGATGAAGTTGGTCTGGCTAGGAAGGACGGTGAATCCCAGCCCGGTCAGGTCGGCAGTTAAGGCGGTCCGGGCCTGCTTGAGGCGGCGAAAATTGGCGCGGTAGTACGTCAAGTCATCGAGGGAAGCGAGCGCGGCCACTTGGCCGAGGCCGTTGACGTTGTAACTGTCCTTAATGCGCTGCAAGGCGGCGATGAGCTCGGCGTGGCCCACGCAGTACCCCACGCGTTGGTAGCAGAGGGAGTACGCCTTCGAGAACGTGCGCGAGACGATCACATGCGGGTACTTGAACGCCAAGCTCAGCGCGTTGTCATCGGCAAATTCGGCATACGCCTCGTCCAGCCAGACCACCCCCTCCATCGCTTGACAGAGCGCCTCGAGTTCCGCCGTGGGGTACCCGCGTCCGCTGGGCGCATTGGGGGTGGTGATGAAGGTGAGGGCAGCGTAGAAGTTCCAGACCTTGCCACGCCGCAGTTTTAGGAGGGTGGGCAGGCTGAAGTCGGACTCGAGCGGCGCGGCAACCTTGGCCGCGGCGTGGATGTCCGCCAGCACCGGATAGAGCGAGTAGCTGGGCGTGAAATACTGCACCGTGCGCACATTCAGTTTCGGTCCCGAATGGCTGGGGTACTTGGACCAATGCGCCAGCGCCCCTTCCGGCGCCGGCTCGACAAACGCGCGCGTGGCCAACGCCAGCAACTCGTCCGAGCCATTCCCCACCAGCACCTGGTCGGGCTGGCACCCGTGCAGCCGCGCTAAGCGCTCGCGCAGCTTCTCGGCGGTCGGATCGGGGTATAGCCGGAGTCGCTCGTCGACCGCGGCCTGGACCGTGGCGAGCACCTTGGGCGACGGTGCGTAGGGATTCTCGTTGGTGTTCAGCTTAACGAGACCCTTGACCTTCGGTTGTTCGCCGGGCACATACGCCTGCAATTCCTGCACGTGCGGACGCACCAACGAACGCGGGGTACGGGCTTTGGCTTGCGGAGTCTTCATGGAGTCTGCGGTCGTTTCCCGGCCTGGCTCGCCCGGGATTTGGAGTGGGAACGGGGGCGTTCGAGTCGGACCTCGGCCGAGCGGCCGTGAGCGGCCAACCCCTCGATCGCGGCGAAGGCGCGGACGGCGGCCAGGGACTTCTCGAGGGCCGCGCGGTCATACTCGACCACGCTGGTTCGCCGTTGGAATTGGTCCACCGTAAGCCCAGCAAAGCTCCGCCCCGCCCCGCCCGTCGGCAAGGTGTGGCTCGGCCCCGCCACGTAATCCCCAAGCACGGTCGGCGACCACGGGCCGAGGAAGAGGGCGCCGGCTGTGACGATCTGCTTGGCCACCGCCCGCGCGTTGCGGGTGTGCACTTCGCAATGCTCAGGCGCGAGCTGGTTCGCTAACGCTATGCCCGCTTCGAGGGATTTAACCTGAATCAACGCCCCGCCCTGGGCCAGCGCGCGGGCGATGTAGGCTTGCCGAGGGAGGGTGGGCAACTGGCGCGCCAGCTCCGCTTGCACTCCCTGCAGGAGTCTCGCCGAGGGCGTCACCAACCACACCCGTTCGTGCCCCGAGCCGTGCTCGGCTTGAGCCAGCAGATCGGCCGCCACGAACGACGCTCGAGCCGTGGCGTCGGCCAGCACCAGCACCTCGCTCGGGCCAGGCAGCAGGTCGATCGCCACTCGCCCCACCAAGAGCCGCTTGGCCGCCACCACATAGGCGTTGCCCGGGCCAAAGACCTTCTGCACCGGCCGAATGGTTGCCGTTCCCAAGGCCAAGGCCGCAATGGCTTGCGCCCCCCCCACTCGATACACCTCTGTTGCCCCCGCCATCCGGGCCGCATGCAGCAAACCGGGCTGAATGGCCCCATCCTGGCCGCACGGGGTGCACACCGCGATTTCCGGGCAGCCCGCCACTCGCGCCAGCAAGATCGTCATCAGCGCCGTCGAGACCAGCGGCGCCGTTCCGCCTGGGATGTACACCCCCACGCGATGGAACGGATCGAACTTCTCGCCCACCCGCGCGCCTTGGGCATTGCGCCCCGTCCAAGCCCGACGCAACGATTGGCGGCTGAACCGCTCGATGTTCCGGGCCGCGAACGCTAAGGTGCGCCGCAGCGCCGGGTCCGCCGCCAGCGAGGCGTTGAACAGCTCGGCCCGAGTGACCGTCAGTTGGTCCGCCGTCAACCGCGCGCCGTCAAACCGCGAGGTGAACTCGAGCAAGGCATCGTCGCCACGGCTCTGTACGGCGCCCACGATCTCCCTCGCGCGCGCTTCGATCGCCGGGTCAAAAAGACTCGAAGCCGCCGTCAACTCCGCGAGCTTCTCCGCGAAGTCGGCGTCGGTGTGACGGATCACGTTCATGGGCTGAGCTTGGAGAAATTCGAGCAGAAAGTCAAAGCAGGTTACGAATGAAAATTATAAGTGCTTCCTTCCGGCCCGAACCCGGTTCCACCCGCCCAGGGACCCGCGTCCATCCGGCCGAACGCAGCCGCGGTCCAGACTCCGATCCCATGGCCCAGAGCGGACGACCGGCGTTTACCGCCGGCTTTTGCCTTGACCCCCACCCGCACGCCCGGGATGCTGGCGCCGCTTCCTCGATATGAAGATGATGACACTCAAGACCTTGGCGGCGGCGGCGCTCGGATGGCTGTTGACTGCCCCGCCGTTGGGCGCCGCGAACTCTGACACCGCCCCTGCGGCAGACGTGGCCCCGGCCCCCACCCCGTCGGCCAAGCCCGGCAAGTCACCCAAGCTCAAACCCGTCCCTGTCCCGAGAAAGGAGTACCCTGCGTTCGGCCAGATCGAGCGTTTGGACCCTGCCCTGGACGATCTCATCCCGCCCGACGCAGTGCTCGAAAAGCTCGCCGGCGGCTTCGAGTGGGCCGAAGGCCCGGTTTGGAATCGGAAGACCCAGACGCTGCTGTTCTCGGACGTTCCCCGTAACGTGGTCTTCGAGTGGAAAGAGGACCACGGCACCCGCGACTACCTCTTCCCCAGCGGCTACACCGGGACCTTGCGGCGCGGGGGTGAACCTGGCTCGAATGGCCTGATTCTCGACGCGCACAATCGCCTCGTGCTGTGCCAGCACGGCGATCGGCGCGTCGCACGGTGGGACCCGGATACCCGACAGTTCGTGACCCTCGCCCAGTATTACCTGCACCGCCGCTTCAACAGTCCCAACGACCTCGTCTACAATTCGAAGGGTGACCTCTATTTTACCGACCCACCCTACGGCTTGCTGCAGGGGAATCAAGACCCCCTCAAAGAGCTCGTCTTCAACGGTGTCTACCTGCTGCGACGCAACGGCGAGGTCGTGCTGCTGAGCACCGAACTGCCTTACCCGAACGGCATCGCCCTTTCCCCCGACGAAAAGACCCTCTACGTCGCCGTCTCGGACCGCTCCCGACCGAGCATCGCAGCCTTCGACGTCAAGGCCGATGGCACCGTCGAGAATGGCCGGATCTTCTTCGACGCCATCCCGCTGCTGCCTGGGCGCAAAGGTTTGCCCGATGGCTTGAAGGTCGACTACTACGGCAACCTATTCGCAACCGGCCCGGGCGGTGTGCTGGTCCTTACCCCCGAGGGTAAACACCTCGGCACCATCGACACAGGCGAAGCCACCGCCAATTGCGCCTGGGGCGACGACGGTTCGACCCTCTACATCACGGCCGACATGTACCTGTGCCGGGTCAAGACCACTACCAAGGGTCTCGGATTCGGTCGGCCGAAGAAGAAACGCTGAACTCTGTTCACCAACCTGTGACCGGACACCGCCCCAGCCAAGCCCGGTACGTAAGAGTGGCCCGCTCGACTCGGCAGGCCACGCGCCCGAATCGCCTTGGCTCACTCCTCTAGATGCACCTCGCCTTGCCCTCCACTCCCATGCGCGCCCCACTTCGGCCCCTCACAGCCCCCCTCGCCCTCGCCGTCCTAGGTGCCCTGTGCCTTTCGGCTGCGGCGGCTGAACTCGAGGAGGGCTTCACCTCGATGTTCAACGGCAAGGACCTTACCGGTTGGGAGGGTAAACCTGGCTGGTGGTACGTCGAGGACGGTTGTATCACGTCGCAAAGCACGCTTGAGAAACCCTGTCCCACCGCCCATTACCTCATGTGGCGGGGCGGCAAACCGGGCGACTTCGATCTGCGCCTCGAATACCGGCTGGTCGGAGGGAACTCGGGCATCCAGTTCCGCAGCCGTGAGTTGCCGAACTGGGACACCTCAGGCTACCAGGCTGACATGGAAGACGGCACCCAATGGAGCGGTTGCCTCTTCGAGCACGCGCGCGGTGGGGTCTCGATGCGCGGTCAGAACGTCGTGATTGACGCTGATGGCAAGAGACAGGTCACCGCCATGGGCGATCCCCAGGAACTGCTCAAGCATGTTAACCACCACGACTGGAATCGGTATCGCATTCTCGCCCGCGGCAGCGAGATCACCCTCGAAATCAATGGGGTCGTGATGTGTCAAGCCATTGATCGCCAGGCCGGTCTCGCCGCCAAAGATGGCGTCATTGCCCTCCAGATGCATCCCGGCCCCCCGATGAAAGTCCAGTTCCGCCATTTGCGAATCAAACAGCTCGAGTAGTGGCCTGGCCGCGCCGGCTCAGCTTGTGCCGCCGTGCCAGTCAGCCGGCCCCGACCGCGCCGGATCCTGGTGTCACCCGTCCCGATCGGTGCTTCAGACCTCGGCACTCCGTGTCAACTATTATAACCCTGGCATATTAAGAGCACTCTTCACGGTCGACGCCGGGCGAGGACCGAATGCTGACCCCGACCATGGATGACCCGGAATTGCGAGTGCCAGTGTGAGGCGGAGGAGCGGCGTGACGTGAGGTCGATGGCTCGTGTCAACAACTATGATCCCGGGGAAGAGCTTTTCTACGCGCTGTGTGTCAATTACTAAAACCCTGGCGAAATAATGTGCTCAGGCGTCGAGTTAGGGGGAGGGCGAGCTGGCCGGCAGCCGAGACCGGACGGAGCCACGAGACGGGGAGTTGGCGAGATCGGGCGGATACAGGATACCGAGGGATACCGAGGGGCAGGGTGACAACCCACGACGAGATGACGAGGATCCTGGACGAAGGGCGAAGTGGATGAAGGCTGAGGGGTTGAAAGAGTCCCCGGGCTATGGTTGGATCGGCGCCGGTGACCCGACTTGACGGATAACCACCAACGATAACCACGGAAGCCAATCGTATGACGACACGCTATGCAGCACGGCACCGGATGGCGCTGACGACCTGGGTCGCCGGCCTGACGATCGCCAGCGGTGCGCCGGAACTCCGCGCGGGCGACCCGCACCTTGGTGTCGGGGCCAAGCCGATGCCTGGGGCGGAGATGCTCCTGGACGGGACGCGGGCAATACTGGACGCCAAATGGACCTATTGGGAAGGGCCGCGATTGGCGGCGGCACTGCCGATCAAGTGGCAGATCGTGCCGGACCCAGTGGACGCGGGGGCAGTCGTATCGAGCTACGACCCGGCGGCGGCGGGCGGCAAGTACGGGGCGGCGGACATTGTCACCAAGCAGGGGTATCGGGACTTCCGTTTGCATGTGGAGTTTCTGGTCATGCAGCCTGGGGGCAACAGCGGGGTGTATTTGCAGAACCGTTACGAGATTCAGGTGTTGGATGGCGACCGGACCAAGCACGGGATGGGAGCGGTGATCAACGAGACCGAATCGCCGTACCAGGCTTATCACGGGGTGGGGAAATGGAACGCGTACGATGTCGTGTTTCGGGCGGCGCGCTTTCAGGAAGGCCAGCGGGTGGAGAAGGCGCGGTTGACGATGTACTTCAACGGCCAAAAGGTGCATCGGAACCAGGAGATCAGCCAAGTTTGGGGAGGGCCGAACAGCGGGATCGACGGCGGGAACAACGGCGGCAAAGGGATCACCGACACACCGGGCGGCCTCAAACTCCAGGCTGAGGGCCACGATGTTCGGTATCGCAACATCTGGATCAAGGCGATCAACTTAACCGATCCAGACACGGACTTCTAAGAACGGTTCGGACCTCAGGTCCCCAACGTCCACCCAGCTCGATAGGAGCGCCGGATGATGGGCGCCGCTTCGGGGACGCCCTTGGCTTCGAGGCTGGCAGCGTCCCAGACAATCTTCTGGCCGGTCCGATAAGCCACATTGCCGAGGTGGTTGGCCTCGGTGAGGGCGCCGGCGTACTCGAAGTGGCACGTGGTGGGAGCGCCGGTCTTGCAGGCGTGCAGCCATTCCTGGTGATGCCCCAGGCTTTCGGGGATGAACGGTTCCGGGCGCGGGAAGTCCTTGAACTTCTCCTCGGGCAAGAGGACATGCTTGCCGTAGTCGGCCAGGAGCATGCCGCGGTTGCCGATAAAGAGCACGCCATTGCCCCAGGTGGGGATGCCGCCTTCGGTCCAGATCTTGGGTTTAAGCTCGCCTTGGTACCATGTGAGTTGGACGGCGGGTCGTGAGCCGCGCGGGCCGAACTCGTACGTGGCGGACATGCTGGCCGGGGCGATCTCGGGGTGCGGCGGCGGTCCCTGAGCGACGACCGTGCGCGGGGCGTCGAGGTCCAGCGCCCAAAAGGGAAGGTCGTTCCAGTGGCTGCCCAAGTCGCTCATCGTGCCGCTGCCGAAGTCCCACCAGCGATACCACTTGGATCCCGGGAAATAGACCTCATGGAACGGTCGTTCAGGGGCGGGGCCGAGCCAAAGGTCCCAGTGCAACCCGGCCGGCACGGGTGTGGAGCCGGAGGGGCGCTCGGTGGCGAAGACAATGTCCTTGTTGCGCTGAGCGGCCTCGGCGCTCTGCCAACCCCAGGCACGCGACACCCACACGTGCACCTCACTCACGGCACCGATGGCGCCGCTCTGGATCAGTTCGACCACGCGCCGGTAATTCGAGCCGGCATGGATCTGGGTGCCCATTTGGGTTGCGACCTTGGCCCGGCGCGCGGCCTGGCGAATGACGCGCGCTTCCCAGGTCGAGTGGGTGAGGGGTTTCTCGCAGAAGACGTGTTTGCGCAGCTCGAGGGCGGGCAGGGTGGCGAAGGCGTGGGTGTGTTCGGCGGTGCTGACGACCACGGCATCGATGTCCTTGGCGTCGTCGTAGAGCTTGCGGAAATCGATGTACTTACGGGCGGAGGGATGCTTGGCGGCAGCGGCCTCGAGGTTGCGCGCGTTCACATCGCACAACGCAACGATGTTCTCGGCGCTGACAGCAGCGAGGTTGCCACCGCCGCGGCCGCCGCAACCGATGATGGCCAGGTTCAGTTTGGCGTTGGGGGCGGCGGCCTCGAGGAGGGCGGGAGCCGCGCTGGCGGCGAGGCAGCCGGCCAAGAACTGGCGGCGGGAGAGCGAGAGGGTCGGGCCGGGGGCGGGCGTATTCATGGGCGCGAGCGTAAGGGGTGGCCAGCGCGGAGACAAGTGAGGAAGGGCTTGGTTCGCTTCGTTGTCCTTAGCGGACTTCACGCTGCGTGCGGGCCTCGAAGTGCTGGTGAGGGATACCGACTCGTGGGCTGCGCCACGGCGGGATGGTCCGCCAGGGTTGGCGCAGCGCAGAGCCACGGCTTATGGGTTAGCGTCTCGTTGGCTTGAGGAACCTAGCCGCAGTTGGGCTTGTTGGGCCATCTGGGGAGCCAACTCATGGTCGGGCTCCCGTTGCCGGAGCGCCTCGAATTCTCGCCAGGCCTCGGCGTAGCGGTGGGCGTTCATGAGGGTGTTGCCGAGCGCCATGCGCAACCGGGCCGCGTGTGGCAGGAGCCGGACCGCTTGCTCGAATTGGGCCGCAGCAGCGTTGAAATCGCCGATCTCGTCGAAGAACCCGCCGTAATTGAAGCAGAGAGACCAATCCGCCGGGCGCTGGGCGATCGCCTCGCGGTAGGCTAGCTGGACCTTCTCGAAATCTTGAGGGCCCAACGATTGGAGCCGATTGGTCAGGGCGGCCTCGGCTTGCGCCTGCCGTTGGGCGTGGTCCAGTTGGCTTGTGAAAGGCGGTCGTGCGGTCAGGCGCAACATGGCAGCGCGGGTGCCGAGTTCGTCCCAGGCCGTAAAGGCGAGGCGGCGCGCACACTCCGCGCGGGAGAGCCAGGGGACGCCGTTGGGTGCCGGGCGTGGCGGGCCCAGTGCCAGCGCTTCGGCCACCGCCGGCAAGAAGGTGCAGGCCAGCAGATAATCTCCCGCGAAGGTAAAGTGAACATGCTCGTGAAACAGACCGGCCCCGGGCACTCCGTGATCGCTGAGCGGGCTTTCGGCGAACGCCCGCTCGACCTCGACGAGCCTCACGTTGCCGGGGTCAGGAGCGGTGGCGACCTCACGGATGAGGGCATTGATGCGACGGTGGGCGCGCATGGCCAGGGCGTCCCAGTCGCGCGCGAGCCGGAACTGCTCGGCGGCGGCGTTGGTGTGTCCAAGGTCGGCGTGGCACCGGGCCAAGCGGAAATGGAGCTCGGCGTAGTGGTCATCCAGTTGGGCCGCCTGCTGGAAGTGATCGATGGCCAGGGCCAGTTGCCCTTGGTCTTGCGCGGTGACTCCTCGAGCGTATGCCGTCTCCCAGCGCGCCTGGTCTGCGGGGTCGAGGTTCGGACGATGCAGGGAAGCCAGGGGAGGGAAGTCCCTTAGGTTAACCGCCACGGTGGCCAGCAAGACCGGGATGCGCGCGCTGCGGGCAGCCCGAGCGATGTCGAGCAGATTCTCCCGAAAATGGGCGTAGACGCGGGCACGGCGCGGGTGGTCCGCGGCCATGTATTGGCGGCGGAAAAACTCAGGGGACTGTTCCCCAGGGGCGATGGGACTAACGGGCTTCGCGGCTCGGGTCGCTGCGAGCCACTGCGCGAGTTTGGCGCTCTTGAGACGGTCGGACCAACGGAGGAAGTCGAGCCAGGGTGGGGGCTGGAGGCCGGAGGCTTGGGGCGAATGCAGGCCGATGGCTTCGTTGTTGCCCAGATACACCAGGAACAGGTCCGGCTCGCGTTGGGCGCACTCGCGGGCGATAGGCAGGGCCACGTGCGAGTTGATGCCCCACATGGCGGCGTTGACGATTTCAAAGCGACACTCGGGATACTGGTGTTCGAGTAACAAACCCAGGATACGGCTGAAGCCGAACGCCGGTGCCGGCGTGCCTAACGCGGCTGAATCGCCCAAGACAAAGAGGCGCAGTGTGTTGTCCGGCTTCTGCAGGGGCAGGGCGAAGGGGTAGGGCTCGGTGGCTTTCCCACGGGGGAAGAAACGCCATGCATAGCGGCGGTTGTCGGTCCATTGGTCCGGGTCTTCTCGGCGGAGGAAGAAGGCCGTGGGGTAGCCGGATCCGGCCCAACGGAGCGCGAGCTCTGCGGCGCACAGAAGCCCCAGTAGTGCGACCGTAGAGCCAGCGGCTAGAAGGGCTCGACGTCCCCACGGGTGCCGCCTCGCTCCCACGACCCGAGGTTGGGCCCCGGGGGCTATGGCGGCCGTGACCACGGTGGCGGATGCTCCGGTGCACTGCCGAGGCCGACCACTCTTTTTCCGCCGAGACATATTGGGTTTAGGATGGCCTCGCGCGCCGGCGCGGTAAAGCTACGACCTCGGTGTTCCGGCGCGGATGACCACGGTTCTGGCCCGGGTTAATGGTGGCAGCAGGTGAGAAACAAAGAGGCCGGATGGGGTGCATCCGGCCTCGTGCAGAATGGGCGATGAGCCTATTGGCGGCTGCGCCAGAACTTCATGGGGGCCGCGCTGGTCGCGGTCGTATACGGACTGGTGCCGGTCACGTCCGTCCAAGGACCGGTGACGCTGGTGGCGGACTGGAGCACGCCGGTGTACTCGATGGTGACGTTAGCGCCCTCGCGTTTGATGCTCTGGATGGTGGGCTGGACGGGGGTGAACGTGCGTGCCCGATAGGCCTTGAGGCCTGAGGTGATGGAGCGGTCGTTGAGCAGGATCTTGTTGCCCGCGCCGTCGAAGGCGAACCACTCGAGGTTAGCTCCGCCGCCACCCTCGAACCAGACCAACCGGAGCGGATACACGCCCGGCTGCGCCACGTAGATCGGGAAGTACGTGTCCGCTGCGCCACGGCCGCCGTCGTACTCGCCCAAGATGGGGGTGTTGTCCGGGGTAATGTCCACCGTAATGTTCTCACCAGCCTCGAGGGCGGCGAGGATCTTGTCGCCGTCGGGACGCATCATCATGCCCGAGGGGATGTCGACGGCGCTGCCGCCCATGCCGATGGTCCAGGCGCCATCGCTACTGTCTGGGGTGCGGCTATTGACGATGATCGAGGCCGTGGCGCCCGCGTCTTTAGCGACTTGGTTCTTGCCGGTGAAGGTGCAAATGCCGCGGTAGATGAAAGCGACATTGCCCTTAACCGCGGCGGCATTTTGAATGACGAAGTCGCTGCCCGAGGTGCAGGCTTCCTTGGGGATGGCAAGGACGAGCTTGCCACTGATCGGGTAGGGCTTCGGCCCGAAGATACCGCCATAGTAGGTGCTGGCGTTGTGGTAGTAGTACGAGCCCGCGGCGGCCGAGGGCGGGTGGATGCGGACCGCGCCCATGTTTGCGGGTGGCCGTTCGGTGGCCGTGACACGGAACCCGTCGTCGCTATTGACCCCCATCATGTAGGCGCCGGCGGCGGGGAACTCGACGTAAGTGACGAGTTCACCCGCGATGTTATCCGTGACGCGGCCGGTGGTGACTCCCAGGCCTGGGATACCCGGGATGGGTTCGTCGGGTCGGCTGGGGTTGCTGGTGGTCTGGAAGCTGCCGATCTCGGTGTAGTTGCCGAGGGGCTGCATTTCCTGGTTCCAGTTAATCATGCCGGCGACCTGGAAAATACCGCCCACGGCCCCGGTCAGGTCGGCAACGTTCGGTCCGACCAGTCCTGCCAACTCCTGTTCGGCGCGCGGGACGGTGTTGGGCAGTTCCGCGGTTGCCTTGTTGTTCGGGTCGACCTGGTAGATCCGGGCGTTGAAGCCAGGCTTCGCGGCATCCGCCGAGCCGATGGGAGACGCTACCGCGAGCGGAAGTGCCACGGTGGTGGGCAGACCCTTGGGCACGGCGACGCCCAGCACCTCACCCCAGATGGGTGGCGAACCGTTGGCCGGATCGGCTGCGCTGGCCAGTTTCCAGGCCACCGCGGCGTGATCCCCGCCGCCGCCTTCTTTCCAGAGGACTTCGGTGTAGTAGCGCTGGCCGGCTACGAGGCTGATCGGTTGAGAGATGTTCTCGCACGGGTTTCCTGAGGCACACGGCCGGTTGGCACTGCCGGTCCACTCGCGCGAGTTGGCCCACACCGGCTCGAACGCAACGCGCGCTTTGTTGGCGGCGCTGTCGTCGGTGCTCAACCAAAGCTCGGCGTTGTCATCGGCGGCGAGATAGAACACGTAGCTGCCGGTGGTCTTGGGCGTGATGAAGCCGCGGAGGCGGGCGCCGTAGTTGTCGCCGTAGCTCGGGCCTTCATAGCCGGGTGTGAGCCGGACTACGTTGGGATCGAGCGGATAGGTGGCAGCGCCGGTCAGGGCCGACACGGCCACGCTGCCGCCTAATCCGGTCCAGATCTCCCAGGCCAGCACGCCGGGCAGGTAAATATGCGACCGGAACTGGCCGCTGTTGGCGGCCGGGTTCACTGGGTTGGGCGGGATGGCGATGTCCGTGACGCCCGCGCCCACGGTCACGGTGTAGCTGGTGTCTTCGGTCTGAGCGGTAGTGACGACCATGACCGTCGTGCTGTTATGGACTCGAGCCCCGGTCACGGTGAGGCCAGCCACGGTGTAATTGGCCGCGGTTGCGGCGCCGGTGGCGCTGACCGGTTCCGAGAACACGACGTAGAAGCTCTTCAGGTCCGGACCCGGGGCGACGCGCACCAGGTCGGGCGGAGTGAGATCGATGTCCACCGTTAAGGTGGCCGGGTCGCTGTAGACAGTCTTGCCGGGCACCATCAAGGCGGCGCGGTACTTGGCGCCGTTGTCGGTGGCTTGTTTCACGGCGGGGGTGGTGTAACTGGCGGCGCGAGCGCCGGCGAGGTCTTGGAAGGTGGCCGAGCCCGGTGCGGCGCGTTGCCACTGGTAAGCCAGCGGCGCCGGCGTGCCGGTGGCCGCGACGGTGAAGCTGGCAGTCTTGTTCTCGGTGGTCGTGGCGTTAGCCGGCTGCTGGGTGATGTTGATGGTCGCCACGCCGGGGTCGGCGTAGGTGGCCAGGAACTCGCCCGGGATGGGCGTCAGGGAACCGGCTGGGGTCGTGTCGGTGTCTTTGCGCCAGGCGACCTGACAGTAGTCTCCGCCGGTGCCTTCTTTCATGAGGGCGAGGACAGCGTAACGTTGGCCTGCGGTCAGTTGGATGGCCCAGGAAGTCTGCAGGGGCCCGCCCGGTTCTTGGAACGCGTTGCAGCAGCCCGTCTCCTCGGCGATGGGCCAGTCCACGGCCGGATTGGGCGGCGTGGCGTCGGCGCTCAAGAAGAGCTGCGAGGCATCGTCGCTGCGGATGAAGAAGTAGTAAGCGGCGGTCTCTTTCGGGATGATGAAGCCCGACATTCGTGCCCCGTACTGTTCATGGGTGTCGTTGGGGAAGATCGTCCGCGTGTTAAAGGCGGACATGTAGCCGACTTCGTCGGGGGTGTTCGCCTGGTAACGGGCATCGTTCTTGAGATCGTCGATGGTGCCGGGGGCGTTGGGAATGTTGCCCCAGTATTCGTGCTTGAGAAAACCGATGCTCAGGACGAAAGCGGTGAAGTCGACCTTGGTGTCCGTGGCGATGACGTTGGCCACAAAGGCCAAATCGCGAACGCCGTTCACCGTGAGGGTGTAGACCTCGCCGACCGTCTGGACACTGGTGTTCAGCACCACCGTGGTCGGGGTGGGTTGGTTCCGCCCGGTGACCGTCAACCCTTTGTTGATGGCGAAGGTGGCCGTCGCGATGTTCACCGGTTCGGAGAATGTCACCAGGACGCGGTCGAAAGTCTCAGCGGCACGCGCGGAGCTGATGGTGGGGACGACGGTGTCCTGGGTCACGGTCAGGGTGGCCTCGTCCGAGGTCCTGTTGCCCAGGGCGTTGGTGACTCGGGCTTTGAACTTGGCGTTGTTATCGCCGAAGCTCGCCGGGCTAAGGGTGAGCGTGCTCGCGGTGGCACCTGGGACGTCGACGTTGTTCTTGAGCCATTGGAAGGTGAAGGGCGGCGTGCCGTCCGGGATCACGGCGAAGGTCACCGAGCCGTGCTCGGCCACGGTCTGGCTCGCCGGCTGCACCAGGATGGTCGGGGCAGTCGGGGCCGGGGCAGCCGTGGTGGTGATGCTCAGGTCATCGATGAAATTGCGTTCGTTGAGGCCGCCAGTGCGCGCGCCGATCGCGAACTGACCGTCGGTAATGGGCGTGTAACCAGCCAGGACCACGTTGTCGTGGATCACCTTACCTTTGATGTCCACGGTGAGCGTGCCGTTGGGCTTGAGCTCGATGTTCAGCGGAGTGAAGGTGTCGCTGAGCAGGTCTGGGAACCCCACCTTCTTGGAGGCGACGATCACGCCGTTGACCTTGACATCGATGGCCGGGGCTTCGCCGCCGCCATTATCGTAGGTGTCAAAGCAGACGGTAATGCCAGGGTCGGTTCCCTCGGGGCCTTCCTCGCCGAAGGGCGCCGCCATGATCGGGCCATTGCCAAAGTAGACCGACCAGCCATCGGCAGGGGTCGAGCTGCCACCACCGATGAGCGTCTTGAACGAGACTTTGAAGCTGCCGATGGTCGTGCCGGCGGGATCGAGCGGGTTGAGTACGATCGAGCCCATTTGGCTATTCTCAGCGAACGTCAGGGCCAAGTACGTGCCGAGGGCATCGCTCAGGATGGCCGGGTAGGGATCGTTGTTCGGGCGCACCCCGCCGAGGAGGGTGAACCCCGGTTGATTCGGGTTGCTGAAGTCGCTGGTGAAGGAGCCCGCCTGGGCGGCGGTCCCCATCAGCAGCATGCCCACGGCTGCAGTGCGCAGCCGACGGGTTATGGTTATGGTTGGTCTGGCGGTTTTCATAAGAGCCTGTCGGGTAGACGTTGGGGTTGAACGACTCTAACCATTCAGTTCGGGCGATTGCGCGCGTAAGATTAGGGACCCTTGCGCTAGGCTGCAAGGGAAATCGCCCGAGCGGGAAATCGCCGCCCAAACCTGACCGGCACCCCGCCCTGCCCCTCGACCACTCGCGCGCTGGCCGGCGGCCACAGGGTCACCGCCCTCGCCCCTGCAAGGCGCGCTGAGGGCGCGATGGGACCGACGCCGCCACAGTCAGCCCCACAGCGCACACCGTGAAGACGATGCCGCTGGGGGTCCGCCCGGTCCAGGGTTCCCAGGGCCAGGGGAAATGGAAGAAGGCGTAGTTGAGGCCAAAGTAGAGCCAGGTGGCGAGCAGCAGCGTCCGGCGGAGGAACGGGCGCGCACCGTTGGGTCGTTGGGCGCGGCGGGCGAACCAGAGCGCGGCAACCGTGGTCAGGACCACGGGCAGGACAAGGTAGATGAACCAACCCCAAGCGGGCGCTATGAGCTTTTCGCCGACGACGAGTTGGCGGAGGGTCTTGCCCGCGATCGGGAGCGCAGTCACCGGCAGAACGAGCAAGTACGGCCACCACCTGCCCCCAACAATGGCCACCAGCGGGATGATCCCGAGCAACAAACCGATATCGATCAGTCGGGCCAACTGAGGCACCTCCACGAATTCCGTGCCCGCCAATAACGACACGCCCACCACCAACAACCCCCACTCGAGCGCCGGTTTGAGCCTGACCTCGGCAGGGTCGCTCGGCGGGGCGACCAGGCGGCGGTTGAGCCAGAGCCCCAGGCCGAGGGTGGCGCCGGCAACGGTGCCGAAGGTGATCTCCATCATGTTCCACCAGTTCATGTGGGGATCGAGCTTGACCCAGAGACCGGCGCGGAAGACGTCCGGATTCCAGGCGTGATAGGCCTGCAAACATTGACCCAGCGGAAACCCGATGGCCCCGCCGAGAAAGGCCCAGCCGGCTAGGCGCCTGGCCAGCCGGTCCTTTCGCAGCACGCCGGCATACGCGACCAACCCAGCGAGCGCCAACAACAGCCCTCCCCAACATTCCCGCCGCGGTTTGAGTTCGGCGACGGTCGCGTCGGGCTGCCAGTGCCAATCGGCGGAGAAGTAGATCTTGGGCAAGGCCTTGTTAGCCGGATCGAACGGTTCGTTCAGCAACGCCAAGCCCAGGAACAGCAGCCATACAGCACCGGCTAAGGCCGCCAACAGTTCGAGGGGGCGATAGCGCACACCGCCCAAACCCATCCCCAAAAACAGGCCGGCGAACCCAATCCAAATACCGCCCTTGATGGCTAAGCCGAGCAAACCCCAGCGCAGGGCGTCCCAGTTGCCGATGACCGGGGCGTTTTGGGTCAAGCCAATGGTCTGTCCGTAGGTCATCGAACCGCCGAACCCGATCGCCACTGTGCAAAAAGCCACCGCGCGCGCGGCCGGCAGCGATGCACCCTCCGGCTGGATCAGGAGCACCAGCACCAGGCCCATCAGCAACCCGGCGATCATCGCGCCGGTCTCGTGGCCGTACTGGCCGCGGATGCCCCACCCCATGCCACCCGCTAGCGCGGCGAACAGGACCGGCTGCCACCAGGGCAAAGTAGACGTGGCAGACGCCCCGGTAGCGGAGGGTGGCTGGCTCGACATGGGCCGGTGTTACCCCAACGGGCGGCGGTTGGCAAGGTGCGCTGCTCGAAGCGCGCTTTCGACTAGGTTAGCTAGGGCGAGAGTTGGATGCGGTAGAACCGGCTGCTGCCGGTGACGGTGTCGATCTGCGAAGCGGCGTCCCCGACCGCCGACACGGGGTTACCTAAGTTGAGCCAGGCAGCATCGTTGAGGGTGGTCTTAAACTGGATTTGGTAGGTGAGACCCGGGATGGAATCCCAGGCGATCGCAATCTGATCGCCACTGAGGGTGACGGCCAGGCGCGGCCGGTCGCGCACGGACAGGGTGAACGTGCGGCTCGCGTTGAGGGGCGGGAGGCCATTGTCGGTGACGGAGATTGTGAAGGACTGATTGCCGAGCTGGTCGCCGGTCGGAGCCCAGCGGAACAAGCCCGTGGCGGTGTTGAAGGCAACGCCCGCAACACCCGCAGGTGAGAGGCTGTAGGTGAGGGTGTTGGCAGGCAGGTCCGGGTCTGATGCAACTGGAGTGAATTCGACCAGACCGCCCGCATGGAGCGTGCGATTCGCAATGGCTTCGAGCGTCGGCGCGCGGTTCACCTCGCGGACGACGACGGTGAAGACCTTGGTGTCGTCGAGGGCAGGCGTGCCATTGTCGGTAACGCGCACGGAGACGGGGTAGGTGCCGGGTCCTTGGGCCTCAGTGGGGGTCCAGGCGATGGCGCCGGTAGTGGGGTTGATATTCATTCCGGCGGGCGGCGAGACCAGGCTGAAGGCGAGGGTGTTGGCTGGCAGGTCCGGGTCTGTGGCAGTGGCGGTGACGGCCAGCGCGGTCAGCTCGTCGAGGGCCTGTTCGGCGGGGACGGTGAGTTGAGGCGGAGCGTTGACCTCGCGGACAATGACGGTAAAGGCCTTGGTGTCGTTGAGGGCAGGTGTGCCATTGTCGGTGACGCGCACGGAGACGGGGTAGGTGCCGGGTCCTTGGGCCTCGGTGGGGGTCCAGGCGATGGCGCCGGTGGTGGGGTTGATGGTCATTCCGGCGGGGGGCGAGACTAGGCTGAAGGTGAGGGTGTTGGCTGGCAGGTCCGGGTCTGTGGCGGTGGCGGTGACGGCCAGTGCGGTCATCTCGTCGAGAGATTGGTCGGCTGGCACGGAGAGAGTCGGTGGGCGATTGACCTCTTGGACGTTGAGGTTGAAGGTGACCGAGGTGCTTAGGCTCGGCACGCCGTCGTCGCTGACGGTGACGGTGACGGGGTAAGATCCAGGCCCTTGCGCCTCGGTGGGGGTCCACTGGAGTTGGCCCGTGGTTGGGGCGAGGGTAAGGCCGGGCGGCGCGCCTGGGCTGAGGGCGAAGGTGAGTTGGTCGTTGGGCTGCTCGGGGTCGGTAGCGGCCACGGTGAAGGCGAAGGGGCTTTCCTCGTTGAAGGCTGGATCGGCGGGTTGGGGGACGCGCGGGGGGTGGTTGGCCGGCAGGACCTGGATTCGGTAGGACAACGAATCGAGGCCGCCGCCGCCGATGACGAGGGCATGGGGTGTGGCGGCGTTGGGGGTCCACTCGAAGTAACCGCCGCTGCTGCTCGCGAGGAGGCTGTCCTGGTGATTGTACAGGCCCCACACAGGTGGCGCTTCGCCTGGCAGGGGCTGGAAGAAATAGTTCATGCCGGGCAGAGGGGTGAGGCGGTAGAGGACGGCTTGCGTTCCGGGGGTGAGGGTTGTGCCCGTAGGGGTATCGAGGACGAGTTCGGGGGCGGTGGCCAAGTCGAGGAGGCGGAAGCTGAAATCGGCTGGTTGATCCGAGTTGTTGTGTTGGACGAGGGTATAGCTGCCGGTGACTGGGAGGGTGAACGGACCGACATCTGCGTCCGAGTTGTTGCCGAACAAGGCGACGATATTGGCTTGAGGCGAGAACAGCATGACGGTAACCGGGGCGAAGTCGGTTTGGAGGGCGTCGTAGTAGAGTCGTTGACCGGCGGTGCCGAGGAAGGTGAAGTGCCGTTGGTCGCCGGGTTGGGCAAGCGCGCCGGAGTGGACGGTACCGAGGGTGAGCGCGCTGGTGCTGGTCGAGGTCATGATGGCTCTGAAGCTGTAGGGGACGGGGTTATCGGTAGTGTTTTGGAGGGCGAAGACGTGGGTGCCGGCGCGGGTGAGGACGAACTCGGCGTCGGTGCCGAGGTTCCCGCTGGTGAGGGGGGTATTGGCAGGGTCGAACGCGATCCAGGATGCGACGTTGGCTTCTGGGGAGAAGCTGTCGAGGAAGGCGCGCAGAGCCGCTGAAGGCTGGAGGCGGTGGAGAAGGGTCTCACGGGCCGGGAGGGTGCCGGTGACCAAGGTGTCGAGGACCAAGGGAGTGGTTGGGGCTTGGTCAATATCGAGCCAGCGGAACTGGGCTGTGCCGGCGGTATTCGGGTCGCCGTTCTCGAGCATGAGATACGACGAGCCGGAATAGGTCAGCGTATAAGGTCCCCAGTCAAAGGAGGCGCCCGCGCTCCAGCTCCAGTTCAATCCCGCCGGTTCGTAGAAGGCGACCGAGGCGCTGGAGATGGTGGTCATTCCCAGGGCATCGTAGTAATAGCGCTGCCCAGCGGTTGCGGCGATGCGGTAGGCTGCGGTTTGATACGGCTCATCGAAGCTGGCCGTGTAAGCGGTGCCGGCGACCAACAAGGTGGCAGCCAGGTCGAGGTTGAGTAGGCGGAACCTAAACTCACCGCCGGGTCCGCCCGGATCTGCAGTTGTGGTGAGGGTGTAGGTGCCGGATTTAGGAAGGAAGAAAGGGCCGCCGTTCGATGCGGCGCTGATGACAAAGACGACCGTGCTATCTTCGGCGGTGAGCCCGACGTTGATGGCCCACGCGTTCGGTTGCAGCGAGTCGAAGAACACGGGCAGACCGGCCGGGGCCTGGAAGGTCAAGGTGCGCGTTTCTCCCGGGGCGAGGACCGCGGTTTGGATGGCGCTGAAGGTATCTGGGGCGACCGGGGCATCGGAGATGTCGGTGACGCGGATTTGGTAGTCGAGCGGGGCGGTGGCGTCGGCCCAGCCCTCGACCACGAGGAGGCAGGTGCCGGCGCCCGGCAGGGAGAGCTCTCCGGGGCTGGTTTGGATCCCGGTGCTGGTCAATTGCTGGTTGGCGGGGCCGAACAATCGCCAGTTGGCTTCTGAGCCGGAGGCGCTGAGGCTTTCGAGTCGGAGCCGTTGGGCGGCGGTTCCGGTGAAGCGGTAGAGGTCCAGTCGGTTGCCCGGGTCCAACCGTCCGGTGGCGATGGTTCCGAGGGAGAGCGGTGTCGCGGTGGCTTGGTCAAGGAGGCGGAAAGAGTAAGGCCCGACGGGGTCTGAGACGCCGCCCAACACGAGGGTGTAGGAGCCATTCTCGGTCAGGGTGTAGGGGCTGAAATCCTGGTTGGCCATTTGCTGGATGGGGATGGCGCCACTGGGTGTGATCAATCGCAGGAAGGGGCTGTCGCCGGGCGCACCGAGCGCATCGTAAAGGAGGCGCTGGCCCACGGCACCGGCGAAGCTGTAGCGATGTTCCTCGCCGGGCGTTGCGATGGTCCCGGTGTGGGTGTTGGCGAGGGTCAATGGGGTGCTCGTGGTGGTGGGTGTGCGGGCGTGGAACGAGTAGGTGGTGGGCCCGGGTCCCGCGCCGATGAGGACCAGCAGGTAGGTGCCTGCGCTCGGCAGGGTAACCTCGAAGTCGCTGCCCAGCCAGGCACTGGCCAGGGCTTGGTTCGCTGGGCCGTAGAGGATCCACCAACCGTTGGCAGCCGGGTCGTTGCTGTCGAAGAGCATGCGCTGGCCCGAGGCGCCGCTGAACCGCAGCACGGCCATCGTGGAGAACGGGTCCAGAATGCCGGAGACCGGGGCGTTCAGGGGGAGTGCGGCGGCTGGGGGCGAGGCGACCTCGATGAGGCGGAACCGGTAATCGCCGAGGGTGGGGGTGTTGCCGCCCACAATGAGGGTGTAGGTGCCGGCGACGGTGAGGGTAAAGGGGGCCGAATCGCTGTCGGAGTTCTGGCTGAGGGCGAAGATGGCGCCGCCTGGATCGAGCAAGCGGACGTTGATATTGTCGGCGTCGGTGTCCAGGGCGTCGTAGAGGAGTCGTTGGCCGGCTGCGCCGGTGAACTCGAAGCGATGCTCCTCGCCTGCGGCGGTGAGCGAGCCGGTCGTTTCCGTTCCGAAGGCCAAGGCTTGGGTGGTGCTTGGGGCGATGGTGGCCTGGAAGGCGTACGGGGTCGGGTTGGGGTTGGCGCTGGTTACGTGGGCGAGATAGAGCCCCGTTTGGGGCAGGACGAACTCAGAGTAGCTGGTCAAGCCGACGCCGCCCAGGTACTGGTTGGCGGGACCGTAGAGGTAGAGTGAAACGGGGTCGACGGGATTGCGCCCGTCAATGAACAGCCGTTGACCGGCCGAGCCGGAGAAGCGGAGCAGGGCGGCGGCGCTGGCGGGGTCGAGTGTGCCGGAGACGACGGTATTGAAGGCCAGGTCGGCGGCGGGCGCCTGGTTCAGATCGACCATGCGGAAGCCGACGTCCGCCGGGTCCGCCTGAGAGTTCTCGAACAAGAGGTAGTAAGTGCCCGGCTCGGTGAGGGTCAGCGGGCCAAGGTCGGTGCTGCCCGACCAACTGTAGGCGAAGAGCCAATTCCCGCTCGGCGTGATGAGCTGCGCATAGACCTGCAGTGCGCCGAGGATGAGCGAGTCGAGGAAGAGCCGCTGCCCGGGCTCGCCGGTGAAGCGCCAGACGTCGGTGCGGTAACCGGGCATCGCGGGGGTGCTGATCGGGCTACCCAGCGTCAACGGCTGGCTGTTGGTCCCGAGGTCGAGGAGGTTGAATCGGTAGTCGCCGCCGCTGGTGGCGTCTTGTCCCTGGACCGTGAGGGTGTAGTTGCCGGACTTGGTCAGTCGATAGGGGCCGGCGTTTTGCGGGGTTGCACCCGAGGCGACGACGGTTCCGTCGCTATGCTTGAGCTCGAAGGTGAGCGGGGCGGAGTTAAAAAGTTGGTCGTCGTAGTAGGCCACCAGGCCCGCTGGGGCGGTGTAATTGAAGACCACGGGCGGATCGCCTGGGTTGACGGTGCCGCTGCGGACGATGCCGAACCCTGCGGGTGTGCCGGAGGGCAGGCTGACCGTGGACACTCGGAATTGGAAGGGCAGCGGGGCCGCTCCCATGACGACTCCCTCGATCAGCACCAGGTAGGTTCCGGTGTTGGGCAGGAAGGCTTCGCCGAGCGAGCTACTCAGGGTGCCCGCGAGGAGGTACTGATTGTGGGTGCCCACCAAGCGCCAGGTGGCTTCCGTGGCGGCAGGCTCCAGGCTCTCGAGGTTGACGACCTGGCCGGCGGTGCCCGCGAAGCGGTAGGCGCGCGTCGAGCTGCGCGGGTCGAGTTGCCCGCTGACGGGGGTTCCCAGGGTCAGCGCGGTGGCACCCGCCAGGTCAGTCAGTTGGAAGCTGTACTCGCCTGAGCCATCGCCGAGGCTCTCGACCACCAGCGTGTGGCGCCCGGCTTCGGTCAGGTAGAAGGGGCCTTGGTCCGCACTCTGGCCCACCAGGTTGAACACAGGATTTCCGCTGGGCGATTCGAGGCGCATGCCCACGGCGCTGAGGTCAATCCGCAGGTTATCCAAGTAGAGCCTTTGCCCCGGGGACCCCGTGAACGTGAACCGATCCACTTCCGCGGGCGTACCCAGGGTGCCCGTAGCGCTGACGCCCAGAGTGAGCGGCAACACATGTTTGGCAATGCGGCCTCGCGCGGGAGCTGTTTCGGCTGCCGTCGAGCTAGAGGACGAGAGTAAAAGGACGGCGCTCAGCGCCGTCAGGAGAAATGGTTTCATGGTCAAATGGTCGGCGCCGGCCCGGAATTCCCCGCGCGACGCACCTGGGATGGACTTATCAGAGAAAGCAAACGCAAAAACAAGGAAAAAATCTGAGCTCGACGCGCGAAGCGTGGGCGAAGTCACTTGACGGTCTGCCGCACCCCCTCTACGTATTCTAGCCATGAATGACGCCAGGAACACCCTCGCGAGTCTGCGCATCGACCGCGAGGACTCTCCCGAGGCCAGGTCGGGTCGGAGACGTTGGCTCTTGGGCCTGGTGGCGCTGCTGCTGGTTCTGGGTGCGGCCGGGTACTGGACCCAGCGGTCGCATGAGGTCCGCACGGCGACGGCGCGGGGGGCAGACGGGGCGGGGTCGCGGGCGTTGCTGCACGCTTCAGGCTACGTCACCGCGCGGCGGGAAGCCACGGTCTCCTCGAAAGTCACCGGCAAGGTGGTCGAAGTGCTCGTCGAGGAAGGGATGCAAGTCGAGGCGGGCCAGATCTTGGCGCGGCTGGATGACACCAATAGCCAGGCGGCGTGGCGGTTGGCGGAGGCTCAACTCGAGGCGGCGCGAGCGGCGCGGGCGGAGACGGAGGTGCGCTTGGGGGAGGCGCGGCGGGAAGAGGGGCGCCAGGCGGCGTTGGTGGCGGAGCGCGTGGCCACGGAGGCGGACCTGGACCGGGCGCAGAGCGAGGTCAAGTCGCTGGTGGCCCGACTTGAGAAGCAGGCGCAGGACATCCGGGTGGCGGAGCGGGAGCTGGAGCTGCGGCAGCAGGAGCTGGAGGATTTGCTGATTCGGGCGCCATTCAGCGGGATCGTGACGGTCAAGAGCGCGCAGCCGGGCGAGATGATCTCGCCGATCTCGGCCGGTGGCGGGTTCACGCGGACGGGGATCTGCACGGTGGTGGACATGACCTCGCTCGAGGTCGAGGTGGACGTGAACGAGAGTTTTATCAATCGGATCACGCCGGGGCAGTCGGTCGAGTCGGCCTTGGACGCGTATCCGGACTGGAAGCTGCCCAGCCAGGTCATCGCGATTATCCCGACGGCCGACCGCCAGAAGTCGACGGTGAAAGTCCGGATTGGATTGGCGCAGCTCGATCCCCGGATACTGCCGGAGATGGCGGTGCGGGTGGCTTTTCTGGGCGAAGAGACGGGGTCGACCGAGGCGGGTGGAGGGGTGTGGGTACCGCAGGCGGCGGTGCACAAGGACGCCGCCGGCGCTTATGTGTGGAGGGTCCAGGACGGGCGGGTGTCGAGGCGCGGGGTACGCGCGGGCGAGACGCGCAACGAGGAGGTCCTGGTGGCGAGCGGGCTCGCGGCTGGGGACCAGGTGGTGGTCGATGGGGCGGGACGGTTGCGGGACGGAGCCCGCGTGCGGGAGGCGCGCCGCTGACCGGTTATGGAGAGGCAGGGCGAGGCCTTGGTGCGCGTAAGCGGCGTCGAGAAGTACTACCGGCGGGGGTCGGAGAGTGTGCACGTCTTGGCCGGGATCGAGTTGGTCGTGCGGCGCGGCGAGTTTGTGGCGTTGATGGGTCCGTCGGGGTCGGGCAAGAGCACGCTGTTGAATCTGGTGGGGGGCTTGGATCGGCCCACAGGCGGGGCCATTGCGGTGGCGGATCGGCGGATTGACCAACTGGGGGAGGGGGCGTTGGCGGCTTGGCGGGCGCGGCATGTGGGTTTCGTGTTCCAGCTCTACAACTTGTTGCCGGCCCTGAGCGCGGAGCGCAACGTCGAGCTGCCCCTTTTGCTCACGCACCTCAACCCGGCACAGCGCCGCCGCCACGTCGGTCTGGCCCTCGATGTGGTGGGGCTGTCGCATCGGCGCAAGCATTACCCGCGGCAGTTGTCGGGGGGCGAGCAGCAGCGGGTGGGGATCGCGCGGGCGATTGTGACGGACCCGACCTTGCTGTTGTGCGACGAACCGACGGGCGACCTCGACCGGAAATCGGGCGATGAGGTTTTGAACCTGCTCGAGGGTCTGAGTCGGGACCTGGGCAAGACGATCGTCATGGTCACCCATGACCCGCACGCCTCGGCGCGCGCGTCGCGCACGGTGTATTTGTACAAGGGACAAATCGTGCCGGAGATTCCGCGATGAAGTATTGGCCGCTGATCTGGAGCAATCTGCGCCGGCGCAGGCTCCGCACGGCGCTGACGCTGTTGTCGGTGACGGTGGCGTTTTTGTTGTTTGGGTACTTGGCGGCGATTCGCGTGGGGTTCGGCGCCGGAGTCGAGGTAGCGGGGATCGATCGGTTGATCGTGCGGCATCGGGTGTCGTTGACGGAGCTGTTACCGATCAGCTACCGGGAGCGGATGATGCGGGTGCCGGGGGTGACGGCGGTGGTGTTTCAGACCTGGTTTGGCGGGGTGTACCAGGACCCGCGCAATTTCTTCGCGCAAATGCCGGTCGATCCCGAGCCGTTCTTGGGGATGTTTCCCGAGTTCGTGTTGGCGGAGGAGGCGAAGTTGGCGTGGCTACGGACGCGCACGGGGGCGATTGTCGGGCGCAAGACGGCGGAGCGGTTTGGCTGGCAGGTAGGCGACCGGGTGCCGATCCTCTCGCAGATTTGGGAGAACCGGCAAGGGACGCGGCTGTGGGAATTCGAGTTAGTCGGGGTCTATGACGGGCAGGAGAGCGGGACGGACACGACGATGCTGTTTTTTCGCCACGATTACTTCGATGAGAACCGGGCCTTTGGCGAAGGGTTGGTGGGGTGGTACACCATCCGTGTGGCGGACCCGGAACGGGCGGCGGAGGTCGCGCAGGCGGTGGACGCCGAGTTTGCGAATTCGTCGGCGGAGACCAAGACGGAGACGGAGAAGGCGTTTGTGGCGGGTTTTGCGAAGCAGATTGGGGACATCGGGCAGATTCTCACGGCGATTCTCTCGGCGGTTTTCTTTACGATCTTGTTGGTGACGGGCAACACCATGGCCCAGGCGGTGCGTGAGCGGACCGAAGAGATCGGCGCGCTCAAGGCCATGGGCTATACCCACACGCAGGTCCTGGCTTTGGTCTTGGCGGAGTCGTGTTGCTTGGCGGGTTTGGGGGGGCTGCTCGGGCTGGGCCTAGCCGCCCTGATGATCGCGGCGGGCGATCCGACGGGGGGTGCCTTGCCGATTTTCTATTTCCCGGCCCGGGACGCCTTGGTGGGGGCGGTGTTGGCGGTTGGGTTGGGGGTGGTGAGCGGGGCCTTTCCGGCGTGGCAGGCCATGCGCCTGCGCGTGGCGGAGGCGTTAAGGAGGTCGTGATGGACGCGTTGAACCGGTTGCGCCAGCTTGCGGCGGTGACGCAGTTCGGCCTCGCCAGCATCCCGCAGCGTGCCGGGTCGGTGGCGGCAGCGGTGTTTGGGATTGCGGGCGTGGTGGCGGTGCTGGTGGGCACGCTTTCGATCGGCGAGGGGTTTCGCCAGGCCCTGAGGAGCTCGGGATCGCCGGAGGTGGCGTTGGTGATGCGCAGCGGGTCGGAGAGTGAATCGGTCAGCTTCCTGTCCCGCGCGGACACCCGTGTGATCGCCGACGCCCCGGGGGTGCGCCGGACGGGGGCGGGTCCGCTGGCCTCGGCGGAGTTGTTGGTGATCGTCAATCTGCCCAAGCGCAGCACGGGCACCGACGCGAACGTTCTGCTGCGGGGCGTAGAAGACGCAGCCTTCAGTGTGAGGGACGAGGTGCGGGTGTTGGCCGGCCGGCGGTTCGAGCCTGGCTGCAACGAGTTGATGGTCGGGCGCGGCGCGGCGAGCGAGTACGTTGGTTTGGAGGTGGGGCAGACGCTGCGGTTGGGCCGCATCGACTGGCGCGTGGTTGGGGTCTTCAGCGCTCGAGGCGGGGCAGCGGAATCCGAGCTTTGGACCGACACGGTCGCGCTGCAGAACGGCTATCAACGCGGCAACAGCTACCAGTCGGTGCTGGCGCGGCTCGAGTCGGCCGCTGCGTTCGAGACGTTCCAGCGGGCGCTGAGCGGGGATCCACGCCTCAACGTGAAGGTGCAGCGGTTGGACGAGTACTATGCCGAGCAGTCGCGGCTGATCTATCGGCTGATCACCGGGCTGGGCTCGCTGATCGCGGGCCTCATGGGGCTCGGGGCGGTGTTTGGCGCTCTGAACACGATGTACTCGGCCGTGGCGGCGCGGACACGCGAGATCGCCACGCTGCGCGCGTTGGGTTTCGGGAACGGGCCGGTGATCTTCTCGGTGTTGCTCGAGGCGCTCTTGTTGGCGCTGGGGGGCGGGGTGTTGGGCGGTGGGCTGGCGTACTTGGCCTTTCACGGGTACCAGACTGCGACGATGAATTGGCAAAGCTTCAGCCAGGTTGCGTTCGCCTTCCGCGTGACGCCCGAGTTGTTGGTGCGCGGGCTGGTTTACGCGACGCTGATCGGGACGGTGGGGGGGCTGTTCCCGGCCATCCGCGCCGCGCGGTTGCCCGTGGTGAGCGGCCTGCGCGAGCCCTGACGACGGCGCGCGCGAAGGCGGGGCCGCTACCGTTGGCCGTAGGGTTTGGTCCCCACCCCGGAGGTCATCCAACTTTCGTGGAGCGCGTCCGAGGTGCGTTGGGCTGTGACCCATTCGGCGTGACCGTCCGCGAAGCCCCAGTTCCAGCCCTTGGCGCCGTGGTTATTGATCGGGTCCGGCGAATTGTTGGCGTCATCGGGGATGTGGGGCAGGTTATCGTCGGCATCCAGCACGATCACGACCTTGGTGGAGGCGAAGGCGGTGGTGGCTGGGTTCTTGCGCACGCCATTCAGATGCTCCCGTTCGAAGATGCCGAAGAACTCGTAACTATGGCCGCCGCGGTCATTGAGGCGGTCGCCGTGCGAGGTGACTTCGAGGTCGAGCAATTTGCCGGTCCGATCCTTGACGTCTGGGCGGATGACGTTGCGCGTGCTCGGGCAGAGGAAGGTCTTCAGCGCCGCAATGTAGCGAGGACAAAAGGAGAGGGGCGCCTCGTCGCTGCCGATGCTGGCGGTGTTGTAGTAGTAGCCGGGGAAATCGTCGCTGTAGAGGTGGGCGCAGATCATGATCTGGCGCGTGTTGTTCTGACAGGAGATGCGGCGGGTGTGTTCCTTGGCCCGGCCGAGTGCCGGCAACAGCAAGCTGGCCAGGATGGCGATGATGGCGATCACCACCAGTAACTCGATCAAGGTGAACCCCGCCGGCGACTCGCCCCGGGCGCCCACCCCGCGGGGGATGGGCCGGCTGGCCGGGGCTGGGCCGGGGTCGGTCATGGTTGGGGGGGGCGCGGCGCTTGGCGGGTAAAGAACTTCTGGCGCAGTTCGGCAAAGGCCAGACTGGCGCGACGTTGGGCTTCGTTGACCTCGGCGGCGCTGAGTCGGCCGAGCACGTTGTCGCGGCCATCGCGGGCGGGCCCCATGCCTAGGGCGGTGGCGAGCGAGTACCAGACGTAGGCGTTGGCGGGGCTCATGGCGGTGCCGTGACCGCGTTCGAAGCTTTGGGCCAGTTGGTGCATGGCGTCGGTGTGCGCTTCCTGCGCCGCCAGGCCGAACCACTTGAAGGCCTCCGCATGATCCAGGGCCACGCCCAAGCCGTCATGGTACAGGGCGCCCAGTCGGGCTTGCGCCTCGACGAGGCCTTGATCGGCGGCCTTGCGGTACCAACGGGCGGCCTCGGTGTAATCTTGCGTGACACCCAAGCCTTCGTCGTGGTACTCGGCCAAGCGCGCTTGGGCATGGGCGATGCCCTTGTCGCCAGCCAACCGGAACCAGCGCGCGGCCTCGGCGTAATCCTGGGCGACGCCGCGTCCGGCGTCGTAGTACTCGCCCAGTTTAGCCTGGGCTTCCGTCACGCCCTGTTCGCCCGCCAACCGCCACCACTTGGCCGCCTCGGTGTAATTCTGCGGCACGCCCAGACCCTGGTCGTGATAGCGGGCCAGTTTCGTTTGAGCCTCGAGGACGCCCTGCTCGGCAGCCCGGCGCCACCACTGCGCCGCTTCGCGGTAGTCTTGCGCCACGCCGAGGCCCTGATCGTAGTAGTGCCCCAGCTTGGCCTGGGCCTCGACGACCCCGTTGTTTGCGGCCAACCGCCACCACTTGGCTGCCTGGGTGTAATCCTGCGCCACGCCGACGCCTTGGTCGTAGTACTGGGCCATCTTGGTTTGGGCGCTGACCACGCCGCGCTCGCCCGCCATGGCGAACCAACGCGCGGCTTGGGTCTGATCGCGGCCGACGCCTAGACCCTGATCGAACAACTCGCCCAGGCGGGCTTGGGCCTCGACAACGCCCTGCTCGGCTGCCTGGCGGAACCAGCGTGCCGCCTCGGTGTAGTCGCGCGCCACGCCGAAGCCCTGATCGAAACAGTGGGCCAAACGGGCTTGGGCTTCGGGCAGGCCGTGGTCGGCGGCTTGGGTGTACCACTTGACGGCGGCGGCTTGATCCATCGGCACGCCTTGCCCCTTTTCGTAGCAGTAGCCGAGCCGGAACTGCGCGGGGATGACATCCTGCTCGGCGGCGCGCTGGAACCACTGAGCCGCCTGCAGGAGGTCCTGCGGCGTGCCCCGACCGTGCTCGTAACACAGACCGAGGCTCAGTTGCGCCTCCGGATGGCCTTGGTCGGAGGCCACCCGATACAACCGCGCGGCCTCGGCGAAGTTCTGGGGCACGCCCATGCCTTCCTGGAACAACTGACCGAGGTAGAAGTGGGCCGGGACATTGCCTTGGCCAGCGGCTTGTTGGAACCATTGGACGGCGCTGGCGTAATCCTGACGCACCCCCTGCCCGTCGAGGTAACAACGGCCCAGATGGTACTGGGCGGTCAGGTCCCCCTTCTGCGCGGCGTGGGTAAACCACTTCACGGCCATCGCCGGGTTTTGGCTCACCCCGCGTCCTTCAAAGTAAAGCGTGCCGAGCGCCGAGGCGGCCTCGACATGGCCTTTCTCCGCCGCCGAATGATACCAACGCGCGGCTTCGCCCTCGTTCTTGGGGACGCCCATGCCGGTCTCGTGGCACCACCCGGCGCGGTACTGGGCGGCGGTGTGGTTTTGCCCGCCGGCGCGAACGAAATGGGCGGCGGCTTCCGCGAAGTTCTGGGGCAAACCCACGCCGGCGAGGATCAGCTCGCCGGCGGCGAACTGGGCCTCGACCACGTCGCCTGCGGCGGCGTCTTGGATCAGCATGGCGGCGATCACTTCGTCCTTGGGAACCTCGGTCCCCTCGAGCAGTCGGCGACCCAAGTCGTACTTGGCCTGTGGATCGCCCTGCGCCGCCGACCGCGCCAGCGCCAACACCGGTCCCGCTTCCTCGTCCTTGAACGCGTCCCCCAGCGCCCGCAGCCACGGCTGCGCGACAGCCAGCTCCGCCAGCTCCGCCTCCGCCCCTCGGGCGGCCACCAATTGTTCGGCGAACCGACGCTCTTCCTCGCGCCGCTGCCGTTCCCCCTCGGCGGCGGCCTTTTCGGCGGCTGCAAGTTGCTCCGCCTCGCGCCGTTGCCGTTCCTGTTCGGCGCGCTCGCGCGCCTCGGCTTCGGCCTGGGCGCGGGCGGCGGCGGCGGCCTTCTCCTTTTCCTTCTCCTCGGCGGCGCGCTGTTGTTCCGCGGTGCGGCGCGCTTCCGCCGCGGCGCGGTTCTTAGCCTCGGCGGCTTGGCGTTTTTCCTCGCGGCGACGGGCTTGCTCTTCTGCGCGCTGTTTGGCTTCTGCCTCGGCTTGGGCCCGAGCCTCGGTCTCGGCGCGGGCGCGGACCTCTGCGGCCGCGCGCTCTTCCGCCAGGCGCCTTTCTTCCGCCGCGCGTCGGTCCAGTTCTCGCCGCCGCGCTTCCTCCGCCGCGCGGGCTTTGGTCTCGGCTTCGGCGCGCGCGCGGGCTTCGGCGGCCGCCCGTTCGTCGGCGGCGCGGCGCGCTTCGGCGGCGGCCCGGGCCTTGGCTTCGGCGGCTTGCCGTTCGCTCTCGCGCCGTTGCTCTTCCTCGCGGCGCGCCTGCTCGGCCGCTTCGGCGGCGCGGGCGGGTGGGGCGGTGGAGGGCATGGTCGCGGTCAGGGTCCTCAGGGCTTCCTTGGCATCTTCGTCGCCCTGGGCAGCGGCACGCCGGTACCAGGCGATGGCCTCTTGAGTATCTTTGGGCACCCCATCGCCCAGCTCATAGCAGTAGCCGAGATTGAACTGACCGCCGACATGGCCTTGTTCGGCGGCCTGGCGGTACCACCGGGTAGCCTGTTGGGGGTCGGGATCCAGGCCTTGGCCCTTGTGATACAGCGCCCCGAGGGCGAACTGGGCGTCGGCGTGGCCTTGTTTGGCGGCCTGCTCGAACCACCGCGCTGCCTCGGTGTAGTCTTGCTCGACTCCCTCCCCAAGGACATGGGCTAAACCCATTTGATACTGCGCATCCGCTTTGCCTTCGGCCGCGGCCAGACGCACCTGGTCCAGAGAATCGCCGGTGTCGGGTTCGCCCGCCTCGAAGTCGGCGGCGACCGGTTCCTCGTCCGGTTCGGTGGGTGGTGCGGGGGCGAGCGCCTCGGCGGGCGCCTCCGGTTCCAGGGTAGGCTGGCGCAGCAGGGTGGCGAAGGCCGGATCTTTCGCCAGCTCTTCCATAGCGGCCTTGGCGTCCTCGTCGCCGGCGGCGGCGGCGCGCTGGTACCAGAAGACGGCGGTGCGCGCATCTTGTTGCACGCCATCGCCGACCTCGTAGCAATAGCCGAGGTTGAACTGAGCGGCGGCGTGTCCCTGATCGGCAGCCAGGCGGTACCAGGCGATGGCTTGCTCGAGGTCCTGCGGGACGCCCGCCCCGCGGTGGCAGCTTGCGCCCAAGGCGAATTGGGCGTCGGCATGACCTTGGTCTGCTGCCCGGCGGAACCAATCGGCGGCGCGCGCTTCGTCGAGGCGAGTGCCCTCGCCTTTGGCAAAACACAGGCCCACGTCGTACTGGGCAGCCGCGGTGCCCGCTTCGGCCTCAGCCAGCAACTCCTTGAAATCGACTTCCATGAAGGGCTTTGTCATCTTGCGGCGGGGAGCATAGCCTACGAAAGCGAGTCCGCGCAAGCGGTTTGAGCGGCACGGGGCGTTGTGTGGAAAGGAAAAGTGCTTTACACCTCGGGCTTGGGGACCTACTCTGATCGCTTTATTGAGATTGGACGTTTGAGAAGTATGGAAGCGAAGAGCAAGACAATCGCCGATTTCCGCAGGCATGAGCGGGATACCGGCTCAGCGGACGTGCAGATTGCCCTGTTGACCCAGCGGATCAATCAATTGACCGACCACCTGCAACAGCACAAGAAAGACCACAGTTCCCGCCGCGGCCTATTGATGCTGGTGGGGCAGCGGCGCCGGCTCTTGGACTACCTCAATGCCACCGACAGCGCGCGTTATGTCGCCGTCACCAAGCGGCTCAAGCTCCGCAAGTAGGTCCGCTCGTCCACCGACCCTCGGGGCAGGCAAATGCGCCCGACCCAATGATTTAAGCCGCTCATCGCCTCCTTGGGGCGGCGACGGGACTGGAAACACGCGGGCTAGTCCTTCCGGCGGCTCCAGATAACCTCGCGTCACAACTTGATCAATATACCCGTTGGCACAGGGAAATTTCATCCAGCCCCCCCGCGCGGGGGGTTGCATGAAGTTCCTCCGGGCCGACGGGTATAAAACTTAGCAGTTATGCCAGAAAACGTAACGGTCCAAGTCGGGACCCAACCCATTCAGATTCAAACCGGGCACCTCGCCAAACAGGCCGACGGCGCTGTCACCGTCCAACTTGGCGATACGATCGTCCTGGTTGCCGCCGTCGCCGCGCTGGAACCCCGAGAGGGCCAGGATTTCTTCCCCTTAACGGTCGACTACCGGGAGAAAGCGGCGGCCGCGGGCAAATTCCCGGGAGGCTATTTCAAGCGCGAAGGGCGACCTACCGAGAAAGAGATCCTCAGTTGCCGCATGATCGACCGGCCGATCCGACCCCTATTCCCGAAGGGTTGGTTCAACGAGGTGCAGGTCCAGTCCATCCTGCTCAGCGCCGACGGCGAGAACGACCCGGACGTGTTGAGCATCGTCGGAGCTTCCGCCGCCCTGATGGTCAGCGATATTCCTTGGGCGGGGCCACTCGGCGCGGTCCGAGTGGGCCGCGTGAAAGGCCAGTTCATCGCGAACCCCACGCACAGCCAAATGGCCGAAAGCGACCTGGACCTCGTCTACGTGGGCAGCGAGACCGAGTTGGTCATGTTCGAGGGTAACGCGAAAGAGATCACCGACGCGGACTTCCTGGCCGCATTGAGTTTTGGCCAGGTGAGTTGCCAACCGCTCATTGCCGCGCAAAAGGAACTCGCCGCTCGAGCCGGCAAGGCCAAACGAACCATCACCCAGGTGGTGGCGCCCGAGGAGATCTTGGCGGAGGCCAAGGCCCTGGCGGGCGATCGCACCCTACCGGCGTTGTTGACCCCAGGCAAGCTGGCGCGCGAGGCCGCCTGGCGCACCCTCACGGAGGAGGTCGGCGCCAAGCTCGTCGAGAAATTCGGCGCCGAGAAGGTGACCGAGTTCGTGCAGAAAGACGCCTTTTACTACATCCAGAAAGAGGCCGTTCGCAATCTCATCCTCGAAGCCGGCCGGCGCCTGGACGGACGCGGTACCGAGGACATCCGCCCGATCCAGTGCCAGGTCGGTTTGCTGCCGCGGGCGCATGGCTCGGCGTTGTTCTCGCGCGGGGAAACCCAAACGGTGACCTTGGCCACGCTGGGCACAACCGAAGATGCCCAGGAGCTGGATTCCTACTCCGGGGGCGAGACCGAGAAGCAGTTCATCCTGCACTACAATTTCCCCAACTTCTCCGTGGGCGAGACGGGCCGCATCAGCGGCCCCGGCCGGCGCGAGATTGGCCATGGCGCCCTGGCCGAGCGTTCCCTCGAGCCGATGCTGCCGCTCAAGGAGTTTCCTTACGCCGTGCGCGTGACCAGCGAGATCATGGAGTCCAATGGATCGACCTCGATGGCCTCGGTCTGCGGCGGCACTCTCGCCTTGATGGACGCCGGCGTGCCGATGATCCGGCCGGTGGCCGGCATCAGTGTGGGGCTTTGCACCGAGGCTGGCCCCCAAGGCGGTCTCGCGCGCTACCGGTTAATGACCGACATCATCGGCTGGGAAGACGCGTTTGGCGACATGGACTGCAAGATCGCCGGCACCGAGAAGGGCATCACGGGCTTTCAGCTCGACCTGAAGCTCAAGGGCGTGCCCATCCACGTCATGTCGGAAGCGATCGAGAAAGCGCGCCTGGGCCGCTTGCACATCCTGAAGCTCATGGGCGAGACACTGGCCGAGCCCCGCAAGGAGCTCAGCAAGTATGCCCCACGCATCCTGACCCTCAAGATCAACCCGGAAAAGATCGGCGCCCTGATCGGGCCCGGTGGCAAGAACATCAAGCGCATCGTCGACGAATCCGGCTGCGAGATCAACATCGAGGATGACGGCACGGTCCAAATCTACTCGGTGAGCGCCGAGGGCATGGACGTGGCGCGCCGCGAGATCGAGCAGCTCACCGCGGAGATCGAGGTGGGCAAGCTCTACCGCGGTCGGGTGGTGACGATCAAGGAGTTCGGCTGTTTCGTCGAGATCTTCCCAGGTAAGGACGGCCTCGTGCACATCAGTGAACTGGCCAATTTCCGCGTCAAACAAACCGAAGACATCGTCAAGCTCGGCGACGAGATCTGGGTCAAGTGCCTCGGCGTGGACGAGAAAGGACGCGTTCGCCTCTCCCGCAAGGCCGCCATGGAAGAGCGCGACAAAGCCGAACGCGAACGGCAAAACGCCAAAGCCGAACCGGCGCCCTGAGCTCTCTGCCGCCCCCCCAGGTTGACTAGGCCGGGCGCCAGCCCTTGCCCGGGATGAACTCCTGACTGCCTGAGTGCGTCCGGCATCCGGTGCCGACCAGCACCGCCAGCGCCAAGAGCGCCAAGGCGAATTTGAAACGCGCCGAGTTAAGTTTCATGGGCCTACTCTATTCTGGGTTGCGTCTCTGGCAAGGCTGATGCAGCTTTTCGACGTGCCGCGCATCGGATGCGTGCGGCCGAGTCGGCTGTGGTCCAGAAGGGCAAAACCAAGTTCCTGCAAGGGCAGTTGCTGCTGGACGGTGGCAACCTGCGCGGGTCCTTCTTCCATCGCACCGTGGTCCTCATCTGCGAGCACAACGCCGAAGGCGCCTTTGGCCTGGTGCTCAACCGCGACAGCGGCAATAAAATCGGGGACGCCCTCGTCGCCGACTTGCCCGACTCCCTCAAGGAGCTTCCCCTTTACGTCGGCGGGCCCGTCCAGCCCTCCGCCATGAGCTACCTCCACTCCGACGCTTTCCACACCGAGGCCGACCTTATGGCCAACTTGAATGTCGGCCATTCCTTGGACGAGTTGATCGAGCTGGGTGACTCCTTCTCCCCCGCCCGCAAGCTGCGCCTCTTCGCCGGCTATGCCGGGTGGAGTTCAGGCCAACTCGAGGACGAAATGCGCCGCCACGCCTGGCTGACTCACCCCGCCGCCCTCGAGTTGGTCTTCCACCCCGAACCGGCGACCCTCTGGCCGATCATCCTCCGCCAGAAAGGCTGGCAGTACCGGTTGCTGGCCGATTCCCCCGAGGACTTCTCGGTCAACTGAGCTGCGCCGCCCTCCCGACGGCTACCGATCGAGTGACTCAGTAATCGGACCCGATGAGCCGCCAACCCAAAGACCGCATCGGGATTGGCCCCGGCCGAGCGGTGTGGACTGCGCTGGCCTGGCTGGCAGCGTTGTGGCCCGCGCCTGAGGCGGAGACTGCGGAACCGGCCTGGGAAGAAGGGGCCGGTTACCGGCGGCGGCCGTTGGTGGTGACGGCGCCGGGCCGGACCGGTTTCACGGCGTTACCGTTCGAGCGAACGGGCGTCGGGTTTACCAATAACCTGCCTCGGGCGCGGTACCTCGAGAATCTGAATTTGCTCAACGGGTCGGGGGTGGCCCTTGGGGATTACGACGGGGATGGGCGTTGCGACATTTTCCTGAGCGGCCTGGATCGTCCGAGCGCGCTGTATCGGAATCTGGGCGATCTACGGTTTGCGGATGTGGCGGTGGCGACGGACGCGGCCTGTGCTGGCCAGGCGTCCACCGGGGCGACGTTCGCCGACGTCGACGGAGACGGGCGCCTAGACTTGCTGGTCAACTCGATGGGCGGGCCCAACGCGCTCCTCCTGAACACCGGAGGCGGCGCATGGACCAACGTGACGGCGGCGGCGGGGTTGGTGTCGGACCTCGGGGGCACTTCGCTGGCGCTGGCCGATGTGGACGGGAACGGGACGCTCGATCTGTACGTGGCTCGATATGGCGTCAACTCGGTGCTGCGGAGCGGTGGAAGCGTCAGTTTCCGGTATGTGGGCGGGCGACCCGTTCCTGCGGGTCGTTACGCCAAACGCATCCGGATCATCGGCGAGACCATCTTCGAGTTGGGCGAACCGGACGCGCTTTTTCTCAACGACGGCCGGGGCCGGTTCACTCCGGTTTCCTGGACCGAGGGTGGGTTTCTGGACGAGGAGGGCGAGCCTTGGGCGGAGGCCCCGTGGGATCAGAGCTTAAGCGCGCTGCTGCGCGATCTAGACGGCGACGGTGCGCCCGACCTTTACGTTTGCGGGGACGCCTCGACCCCGGACCGGTTGTGGCTTAACGACGGGCGCGGTCGGTTTCGCGCCATGCCGTGGTTGGCGTGGCGGCAGGCGCCGTATTTCTCGATGTCGGTGGCGGTGGCCGACATCGACCGAGACGGTCACGATGACTTCTTCGTTACGGACATGTTGAGTCGGCAACACGTCTACGCGCTCACCCAGCAAGGGACCATGCACGAGCAACCGCGCCCACCGGGAGACGCGACCACGCGGCTACAGGCTCGCCGCAACTTCCTCCAACGCGCTCGGGGCGACGGCACCTACGAGGACGTGGCTTATTACGCGGATGTGGCTGGGTCGGAGTGGACCTGGAGCTGCGCGTTTCTGGACGTGGACTTGGACGGTTGGGAGGACCTGCTGGTGTGCAATGGCTTTCTGCACAACGTGGACGATCTCGACGTTCGCGACCAGATCCAGCGGATGGGGCGGTTGAGTCTCGCCCAATCCCGGCAATCGACGCTGCTGTTTCCCACGTTGTTGACGGCGAACTTGGCCTTTCATAACCGGGGCGACCTCACCTTTCAGGAGGTCGGGCAGGCGTGGGGATTCGACTCGACACGCATCTCGAACGGGATGGCACTGGGTGATCTGGACGGCGACGGCGACTTGGACGTGGTCATCAACTGTTTCGCGGACGGCGCCCTGGTCTACCGCAACGACGCCGCCGCGCCGCGCCTGGCGGTGCGCCTGCGCGGTCGCGCCCCGAACACTCAGGGCATCGGCGCGCGCATTCGCGTCGCCGGCGGCCCGGTGACCCAGGTGCAAGAGGTGCTGGCCGGCGGCCGGTATATGAGCGGCGACGAGGCATTGTGCGTGTTTGCGACGGGGCGCGCCGGGCGTCTCACGCTCGAAGTCCGCTGGCGTAATGGCCGGCGCAGCATCCTCGATGACGTTCTGCCCAATTACCTGTACGAAATCGACGAAACCGAGGGGCCGAGCCTGGCGCCGGCGCCTGGCTCCGTGGCGCCTCAACCGCTTTTTGTCGACGTCAGCGGACGGCTCGGTCACCGGCACGTGCAGCCTGTGGGCGACGATTTCGCCGTCCAACCTCTGTTGCCCTACCGGCTCAGTCAACTCGGGCCAGGTGTGGCCTGGTTCGACCTCGACGGCGACGGGCTCGAGGAGTTAATCCTCGGCAGTGAAGCGGACTCGGCTCTGGCGGTTTACCGGTACGATGCGGGGCAAGCCCGCTTCCACCCCATCCCCGCGCCGCACTTGCCGGCTCACCGCGCCGCCGCCGGGCTGGCGGGTTGGGTGCCTGCGCCCGGCCAACGCAGCGTGCTCGCCGGTCTCCGCGCGGGGGACGGCGGTCGCACCGACGCCTCGTCTCTACTCGCTTACGCCCTGTGTAACGGCCAGCTCGAGGCGGCCGGCAAGCCCTCGGAGGGACCAGCCCAGACCGGCCCGGTCGCCGTGACCGACCTCGACGGGGACGGCGCGTTAGACGTCTTTGTTGGAGGCCGGCTCAAGCCGGGGCGGTATCCGGAGCCGGCAAGGTCGGGGCTCTTCATGAACCGCGCGGGCGAACTCGAGCTGGACCCGCAGGCCGTCACGGCCTTCGAGCGGGCCGGCCTGGTGAGCGGTGCGACCTGGGCGGACGTGAACGGCGACGGGCGCGACGATCTCATCCTGGCCTGTGAATGGGGTCCAGTGCGGTTGTTCCTCAACCGGAACGGCCGGCTGACCGAGGCGACCGCCGACTGGGGTTTGGCGGGCCACACGGGTCTGTGGTCCGGAGTGGCGGTAGGCGACTTCGACGAGGACGGGCGGCTGGACTTGGTGGTGGGCAACTGGGGTTTGAACAGCCCCTACCGAGCCAGCGCGACCCATCCGCTGCGGCTGTTCTATGGCGACTTTGACGAGAACGGCACGGTCGACCTGATCGAAGCCTACGACCATGCCGAGTTGGGTACCGTGCCCTATCGCGCCTTCGACGCGGTGGCGGCGGCGTTGCCAGCGGTGCGGGGTCGGTTTGGCTCGCGGCGCGAGTATGCCCTGGCCAGTGTGGATCGGATCTTGGGAGAGACCTTCGTGCAGGCAACCGAGCTCAAGGTGACCACGCTCGCGTCTACGGTGTTCTTGAATCGCGGCCGGCGCTTTGAATCGGTGTCGCTGCCGTCTCCGGCCCAGTTCGCACCGGTGTACGGGGTGAGCGTGGCGGACTTCAATGGCGATGGCCGGCAGGACCTTTTCTTGAGCCAAAACCTGTTTGCCACCCACCTCGAATTCCCGCGCCTGGACGCCGGACGCGGCTTGGTGTTGATCGGCAACGGCCAAGGCGGCTTTCGCGCGCTTGCGCCCGCGGAGGTGGGGCTGGCGATTCCGGGCGAGCAACGCGGGTGCGCGGTGGGAGATTTCGACGGGGACGGCCGCGCGGACTTAGTGGTGGCTCAGAACGGGGCCGAGACCCGGGTTTATCGCAATGTGGGTGGACGCCCTGGGTTGCGTGTGCGTTTGATCGGTGCGCCGGGCAACCCGTGGGGTGTGGGAGCGGTTCTGCGACCGGTGTGGGGTGAGCGCCTGGGGCCGGCCCGACCGATCCAGGCGGGCTCAGGTTATTGGTCGCAGGACAGCAGTGTGACGATCGTGGGCGGGGACGAGCGGCCCAAGGCGGTTTGGGTCCGCTGGCCGGGCGGGCAGGAGCGGACCTACCCGCTACCGCCCTCGGCACGCGAGGTCAGGCTCACCCAAGCCGGAGAGGTCCAAGCGGACGGCTGACGCGACCTCGGGACCGGCGGCCGTACGTCGAATGGCACGCAGTGCCGCCGGCGCGCTCACCGCGCGAATCGGCTCGCGCAGCGCCTGGGGCTGCCGCATAGTGCGCGGCGCGTAATGAGCCGCTTCCTCCGCCAACTGTTGGTTTATGTGCGCCCCTACCGGCTCCGGATGATCTTGGGTGTGTTGGCGGGTGTGGGGTATGGGTTGGCCGGAGGCGTCCTGACGCTGGCGCTCAAGGTGGTGGTGGACGTGGTGTTCCCCACGGGTGCGGGGGCATTCGCTGCCGAGTTGGCGCGGGCGCCGGATTGGGTGCAAAGGGTGGTGGAACCGGTCAGGAACTGGCTGCCAAACGCGGCGCCCGGCACCCTCGGTCTGTTGGCGATTGTCTCCACGATCCCTGCGGTGATGTCGGTGCGCAGCGTGTTTGCCTACCTCAATTTCTACCTGATGAACTGGGTGGCGGTGCGGGCCATCATGGATCTGCGCCAGCGGTTGTTCGCCCATCTGCAAGATTTGTCCCTCAGCTTCTTCCACCGGAGCAGCACCGGCGAGTTGATCTCGCGGATCAGCAACGACACCGCCGTGCTGCACAAGACCGTCAGCAACACGTTGCCGTCGCTGGTTAAGGACCCCATTGCGCTGGTTTGTTTCATGGCGTTGCTAGTCTGGAAACAACCCGAGCTGACCTTCGTTTCCCTGGCGGTGATCCCGGTCTGTGTCGTCCCCATCGCCATCTACAGCCGCAAAGTGCGCAAGTCGTCCGAGGCGTTGCAGGCCAATTTCGCCGAACTCACCAGTTTGATGGAGGAGACGTTCACCGGCATCCGGGTCGTCAAAGCCTACAACCTCGAGCCCACGATGCTCGCCAAGTTCGCGCGGAACACGCGCAAGTACATCGCGCACTTCATGCGCGTGGTTCGCTCCCTGGAGATCCCCGGGGCGCTCACCGAAGTCGCCGGGGCGCTCGGGGTGGCTTTGGTGATCGTCTATGTGAAGCTGATCGAGCGGCTGCCGCTGACGGCCGGCGACTTCTCGCAGTTCGTGGCCGCGGTCTTCCTCATGTACCAGCCCATCAAGCTGGTCAGCCGCTTGCCTGGCCAACTCGAACAAGCCCGCGCCGCCAGCCAGCGCGTGTTCCAGTTGCTCGCCCTCGAACCCACCGTCAAGGAACCCGCCCGCCCGGTCCCCCTGCGCGCCGCCGGGGCCGCCATTACCCTCGATGGCGTCAGCTTCGATTACGGCGACAAACACGTCCTCGAAGACATCCAACTCGAAATTCGGCCCGGCCAACACGTCGCCCTCGTGGGCGCCAGCGGCGCCGGCAAGACCACCCTCGCCAACCTCGTCCTGCGCTTCTACGACCCCAGCCGCGGCGCGGTCCGCGTTGGGGGGGTGGATCTGCGGAGCGTGTCGAGCGCCGACCTCCGGGCGCAGGTTGCCGTGGTCACCCAAGAGACGGTCCTCTTCAATGACACGCTGCGTCAAAACATCGCCTACGGCCGACCGGGCGCGACCGAGGCGGAGATCGTCGCGGTAGCGCGCCAGGCTCACGCCCACGAGTTCATTACGGCCAAGCCGCAGGGTTACGATACCGTCATTGGCGAGAAGGGGATCACCTTGTCCGGCGGCCAGCGGCAACGCCTGGCGATCGCTCGGGCCCTGCTGAAGAACGCGCCGATCCTGATCCTGGACGAAGCCACCAGCGCGTTGGATAGCGAGTCCGAGCGCGCGGTGCAGGCGGCGTTGAGCGCGTTGATGGCTGGACGAACCACGATCAGCATTGCTCACCGCCTCTCGACCATCCAGAGCGCCGACGCGATTGTCGTGCTCGCCGGCGGCCGCGTGGTCGAGCAAGGGCGCCACGACGAGTTGCTCGCGCGGGGTGGCCACTATCGGAAGCTCTACGAACTCCAGTTTCAGGCGTAACGGAGATCTGCCCAGCCCGGTCGGCCGTCGGCCCGATCGTTTCCCGCGCCCAGCGCCGCTCGGTCGGCGCTGCCCCTACAGGAACCACAGCAGCACGGCCCCGAGCCCGATGCGGTACCACCCGAACCCGTTGAAGGTGTGCGTCTGGACAAATCGCAGGAGCCACTTGACGGCGATGAACGAGACGATCGCGGACACGAGGGTGGCCAAACCGAGGAGGACCCAGTCCTCCGGAACCGCTCCCGGCACCGGCCGAACCAAGGCTTTGAAGATCTTGAGTCCGCCCGCGGCCAGCATGGTCGGTATTCCCACCAGAAAGGCGAACTCCGTCGCTGCCACCCGGCTCAGGCCCAGGGCCAGCATCAACACGATCGTGGCGCCCGACCGCGACGTTCCCGGGAACACCGCCGCCAACAACTGCCCCAACCCCACCGCCACCGCGATTCCCCAGGTGACCTCCGTTTTAACCGGCCGTTGCCGCAGCCACCACTCCGCGACCAGGAACGCGACGCCGCCGAGAACCAACGCCACCGCCACCGGCAGGATCTCCTCCGGCAACGCGAAACCCAATCCTTCCAAAACCACCCCACCCGCTCCCGTCAGGCCGAAGGCCAACAACACCTTGAGCAGGAAATCTCGGGCCTGGGGATCGCGCCTCCACTGGCGCATCTGGCGCCACCGGTGGGGAAACAAGGGGATCACGGCCAAGACCGCTCCACTCTGGATCACCACGTTGAATAAGTCGCTCTGGCGCGGCAACCAGTGCTCCGCCAGTAGAAGGTGGCCGGTCGACGACACCGGTAGAAACTCGGTGATGCCTTCGATCACGCCCAAGATGATTACCGCCAACCAGTCCGGCATATCCGCGTTACCGATGAGATTTCGGGAGCAACGATCGCTTGCAGCTCAGGCGGGCAGTCCGCTGCGCGCCCCACCTCCGCGGACCCAGGCGGCGCCGGCGCACAGAGGGCCGCGCGCCCGACTCGTGCCGCCGGGTCGTCCCTGGCGGAGAGCCTTGAGCAGACGTGAAATGCCTCCTCCTGGCAAGCGACAAGTCGCCTCCGGCGTCTCGTGCGCGTCCCGGGCTCGTCTCTGGCTGCTGACGTCGCGGAGCCTCTGGACAGCGCGCGCTTCAGCGCCGCCGCTCCGCGCTCACATGTCCAGCGGGCTCTTGACTCCGATGCCCGGTTTCTCCATCACGTGCGTGTAGATCATCGTCGTGTCCAACCGCGCGTGCCCGAGGATCTCCTGCACCGTCCGAATGTCCGTGCCCGCCTCCAGCAAATGCGTGGCGAAGGTGTGCCGGAGGGTGTGGCAACTCACCGGCTTCTGGATCCCAGCCACCCGCGCCGCCCCTTTGACCGCTTTCTGCAGCCCGTTCTCGTGGACGTGGTGACGCCGTTGGGTCCCGGACCGCGGATCCACGCTCAGACCCCGTGACGGAAACACCCACTGCCAGCTCCATTCAACCGCGGCATTCGGGTACTTCTCCGCCAGCGCTCCAGGCAACCATACCCCAGGCAAACCCTCCCGCCGATCCGACTCGTACAGCACGCGCACCCGCTCGAGATGCTCCCGCAACGGCTCGCGCAACCGTTCCGGCAACATCACCACCCGATCCTTGTCACCCTTGCCCGCTCGCACGACGAGCTGGCCGCGATCGAAATCCACGTCCTTCACGCGCAATCGGCACGCCTCCATCAGCCGCATCCCCGTCCCGTAGAGCAGCCGGCCCATCAGCCCCAACGTCCCCTCCAGAACCGCCAGCAGCCGCAGGACCTCCTCCCGGCTCAGCACCACCGGCAACCGCTCGCCACGCCGAGCGCGCAGTGTCCCCCGCAAATCCCCCAGCGGCCGCAACAGCACATGCTCGAAAAAGCACAGCAGCGCAGAAAACGCCTGGTTCTGCGTGCTGGCGGACACTCGCCTCTCCACCGCCA
>Ga0194126_10000422_pt1 | contig 70958 bp, 52 predicted proteins | sample TA2KigC150mmetaG_FD_148641 | JGI IMG/M metagenome (GOLD analysis project Ga0194126, IMG submission 148641) | Freshwater microbial communities from Lake Tanganyika, Tanzania - TA2015035 Kigoma Deep Cast 150m | ecosystem: Environmental > Aquatic > Freshwater > Lake | place: Tanzania: Lake...
AAGGAATTATTTGCAGAGCTCAAAAAATTAAAATAACACACATACAAAAAAATGAACCTTTTCTCAGTGAGGTGTCAAAAAAACAGAGGGTTATATTTGATGCTTTTGGAATCCAGGAAGAGGCTTTACATAGTTATTAACTTTTTCTCCAATTTAGGATCCATCCTTATATCTTTTAAAAAAGGGACATTTGACAATAGAACGGTCAGTGTAAACTTTGCCGAATAGCCGGAGCAGACTCATCAACCGCATATTCATTTATTTGATGGGTGTGTCAGCCAGCCAGCCTTACACCTGAACATAATATTTTGCATGATAGGGCAGGGGCATTGTCCTGCCAAATAAAGCTGCCCTATATCGTTGAATTATTGGTGAGACATACAGCGTCTAATGGACCGCTGCGGAAGAAGAGGAATTTTTTAAAAGAGGCCAGTGTAATGATTCACGCATCTGAATATAGCTTTCGGCGCAGCCTCTGGCAAGATTTCGTACCCTTTTAATGTACCCTGTTCTTTGGGTAACGCCGATTGCGCCCCGCGCATCCAGCAAATTAAAGGTATGAGAACACTTCATAACATAATCATACGCGGGCAACGGAAGGTTTTCTTTCAATAATTTCTGACATTCCGCTTCATAAAATTCAAAAAGCTTAAAAAGCATCGCCGTATCTGCGACCTTGAAATTATATGTAGAAAATTGTTCTTCATCCAGTTTATGGATATCGCCATAGGTATATCCTTCTACCCATTCCAGATCAAACACCGACTCCTTTTCCTGGATGAACATCGCGACTCGTTCGAGTCCGTAAGTAAGTTCAAGGGTAATCGGTTCCAGCTCAAAACCGCCCACCTGTTGAAAGTAGGTAAATTGTGTGATCTCCATGCCGTCCAGCCAGACCTCCCACCCCAGTCCCGTTGCGCCAAGCGTGGGAGATTCCCAATCGTCCTCAACAAACCGCACATCGTGCTTCACGAGGTCTATTCCCATCGCCCGCAAACTGTTTAAGTAAATTTGCTGAGAATCGTCGGGGGCGGGTTTCACGATTACCTGAAATTGGTAATAATGCTGCAATCTGTTTGGATTTTCACCATATCTGCCGTCCGTCGGGCGTCGGGAAGGCTCTACATAAGCGCATTTCCATGGTTCGGGCCCCAGCGCCTTAAGAAATGTTGCGGGATTAAACGTCCCCGCACCCTTTTCCGTATCATACGGCTGCCAGAGTATGCACCCGTAATCCGCCCAGTATTTTTGTAAGGTTAAAATAATCTCTTGAAATGTCATTGCGTCCATTCATAGGTAAATGTGATAAAAATATGGTATTTAAAACCCTGTCAGGGTTCGGAACCCTCTCAGGGTTAATTTGCCGGCTACCGGCTGATAATTGGCGACACTTTGGTTTTGTGAAATAATGCAGCACTCATAAGCAGGGTGGGCGGCGCCCACCCTGCATGGCTACATCTATCAATGGAAGGGTTGTTTCATTGCTCTTGCGGGTTCAGGGTTACAATCCAACGTCATTAAGTTAAGTAGGGTGGATTAAGCGACAGCGAATCCACCTTTCCTGTGCATATTATTGGTGGATTCGGCGTAAAATACAACGCCTTAATCCACCCTACCTGCTTAACTTAATGACGTTGGGTTACAATCTGAACCCACACTTTTTCTACTATCTTCTCCGATGAAGCAGTGATTCTGCTACCACCCGTAACCAGCGTTCGCCCCCGGATAAACTTAAGAGTTCAGGCCACAGACCTGAACCCGCCAAGGGGTAAGCAATTTTTCGGAGTCTATCATTATCCGTTTTCCTTGTCAAGAAATTATCGTATTAGCATACATACTGGCAATTTATGAAATGTTTAGCGATAGAAAAGGCATTTTCTATTTTGTTTTGCTATATTTTCTTAAACTATGATCTGCATCCGCCCATCAAAACATTCCTAACACTTTAGCTTTTTGAAAAAGGCTTCGATTTTCTTTATTATAAGGCATCTCTAATATTGACGCATAGAGCAAATCTCACATCCATTACCTCCGCACGGCAGGCAGGGGCTTTAGCCATGACCTTCTGGTACAGTTATAAGGATGGGTGAAGCGCCAGCGCACCCATCAAAATAAAGAATTGCTTATTGACCCTGCTCACCCGATTGGCTATAAATGTTTGTCTATACAGAGGATCAATGATTCGATATTTTCTCAATAGATATTGTCAAAAAGCCATTATAAAATATGGTGTTACGATGACTTCAGGTGAATAGAGTCAATAAGCCAATAAAGAATATGATTGATGGGTCTGCTTCGTCCATTCGGCAAGCTCAGGACAGGCTTTGACCCATCCTACATAAATAATAAGTTTTTTACAAAAAAGCGGGAATGCACCCCTTTACCTCAGGGCTGAAGCCCATGATTATTTTCCCCCTTAACCCCATGCTTCAGCATGGGGTTAAGTCATGGATAAATATTTAGCAACACTTTAGTTTTTTGAAAAATTCCAATAATAGCGATATTTTCCGATCACTGCAGGGGCGAAGCATTTGCCATGAATTTGGCATAAATGCGTTCATACCCAAAACGGGCAAATGCTTCGCCCCTACTTTTTCAAAAGACTAAAGGGTTGCAAACATTTTGCTATTTCCTGATTAAATGTTTCTTTGTTTGCTTATATAAGCGCCCATTTCTTTGTCAAGAAATGTCGTATGGCCTGCAAACCATTTAACGAGAAATAATAACATCTTCGACACATTGCCATTTGATAGTTTCACTTCTTCGGCTTTTTTATTCAGATCATTCATTAATTTCTCATGTTCTTTTTTCTGATCATAGAGATTCGGATATTTATAACTGATCATCAATAATTCTTCACTCTGAAAATGAAAGCGGGCGTAATTGACCAGTTCATCCAATAATTTCTGCATGCCGGGGTTTTTAACCGGACGGTTATCCAGTTCATAAAGAGCGTTTATCATGTGTAAAAATCTCTTATGTTGTATATCAATCTCATCCAACCCGGTGTTGTATTCATCGCGCCATTCAAAGTTTACTCCCATTTATATTCTCCCTTCGAAATCTGAAGAAAAATTTTTATTTAACGTGACGCACCAATTTCTGTCTTACAATGCAATTCATCGGAAAATTGATCATAAATGTAGTTCAATTCGTTGTAGGAATTCTCAAAGGCACAGTACACCAGCGGATCAAAGTGATTGCCGGATTCCTTTTTCATGATTGATATGGTTTCTTTCTCCGAATAGGCTTGTTTATATGGTCTGGCGGCGCGCAATGCGTCATACACGTCCGCAATGGCAACAATCCTTGATTCCAGCGGAATTTCACCTTTTAATAAACCGAACGGATAACCATTCCCGTCCCATCGTTCATGATGTGTCAACGCTATGGTGGAGGCAGTGTCTATTGTAGGGTTAATTGCGTTTTTATCGACCATATTATGCGAATAGAAATTGCTTTTTGCTGCAAACCGGCTGCTGGTTTTGTAATCCTGTCTGAGCATTTCCGCGCCTATTGAGCAGTGGTTTTTCATAAGTTCGCGTTCTTCGGCAGACAGCGGCCCTTGTTTTAAAAGAATGGTATCAGGAATACCTATTTTCCCGATGTCATGAAGCTGGCTGCTTAAAAAAATTGTGTCGGTAAAATCCCGGTTCATTCCAAGTTTTTTTGCGATAATCTGGCAGTAGCACCCCACCCTGAAAATATGATTTCCCGTGCCCGAATCCCTGAATTCTGCCACCCTGCCGAGTCTCCAGATCAAGTCCATTTGTGAATCCTTCAGTTCCTGTGTCCGTTCTTTAATTTTTTGCTCAAGAAATTCATTTTTGATTTTTATCCCGTCCTGATATGATTTTGTCCGCACCATATTCCTGACGCGTGCCAGCAAATCCTCTCTGGAAAACGGTTTGCTGAGCAAATCGGAAGCCCCGAGATCAAGCGCCTGAGTCTTAAGGTCTATTTTCGTTGAACTTGTCAGAATAAGCACGGGAATATCCGCGGTTGACTCGGAACTTCTGATCTTTCTTAACAGTTCCAAACCGTTAATATCCGGCATTACAATATCCAAAATGGCAAGGTGCAGCGCCTCATTCTGAAGGATGTTCCATGCCTGCTTTCCGTTTTCAGTGACAACGACCTTGTACCCTTCCTGTTCCAGGAGAGTAAAAAGCATTTTTCGCATGGATTTGCTGTCATCAGCAATAAGGATTTTCATAAAACGCGCGCCTCAATTACGCTCTTTTCCGCAATGCGCATTCGGCAGGGAATTTCACTTTATATTATGTTTCGCATAGCTTCACCACAGACCGGGAAATCTCCTCCAGCGGCAATATCTTGTCAACACCTCCCCGTTTGATCGCCTCATTCGGCATTCCAAAGACCACCGAAGTAGCCTCGTCCTGGGCAATAGTAAACGCGCCTGCCTCTTTCATTTCACGCATGCCCCTCGCCCCGTCATCTCCCATGCCCGTCATAATGACTCCTACCGCATTTTTACCCGCATATCTTGCCGCAGAACGGAAAAGCACGTCCACAGACGGACGATGCCGGCACACGAGGGGACCCTCTTTTATTTCAATATAATATCGTGCCCCGCTTCGTTTCAGCAGTGTGTGACGGTTTCCCGGCGCAATCAGCGCCTGTCCGCGAATGACGGTATCGTCATTTTCCGCCTCCTTTACCGAAATTTTGCAGAGAGAATCGAGCCGTTTGGCAAAGGCGGCAGTAAAGGTTTCCGGCATGTGCTGCACAATAACAATGCCCGGGGAATCCAAAGGAAGCTCCTCAAGAAAAATCCGGAGGGCTTCTGTGCCTCCGGTGGATGCGCCAACGACAATGATTTTCTCGGTGGTTTGCACCATTGCCTTTGAATCCGGTTTTGTAAGAATCGCATCCGCCGTAAGCTTTGGCCTGACGGTAAATGACCGTTCCGGTATGCGCTGCAAACGGGCAAGCGACGCCGATTTTACGGCGTCGCAAATCCGTATGCTGTTTTCCCGGAAAAATTCTTTTTTCCCCAATTTCGGCTTTTCGATAATGCCCACCGCCCCGTATTCCAGCGCCTTGAACGTCGTTTCGCATCCGTTTGCCGCCAGGCTTGAACAGATAACCACCGGCATAGGGTGCTGGCTCATAATCTTTTGCAAAAACGTAATGCCGTCCATGCGGGGCATTTCCACATCCAGGGTAATGACATCCGGCACTTCATGGCGCATTTTCTCTGCCGCAATTATAGGATCCGCCGCCGTCGCCATAATTTCAATTTCGTTATCGGAAGAAAGTATTTCCTGCAATGCCTGGCGCACCACAGCCGAATCATCAACAATGAGCACCCGTATCTTCTTTTTCATCTTTTTTTCATATACACGGTAGGCGCCACCCGCTCTAAAGGAACATCCATGTTCGTCAGGATTTCCGAGTGTCCCAGGATAAGATATCCTCCGCGAATCAAATAGCCGCTTAACCGATTCAGCAATTTTTCCTGAGTGTTTCTGTCAAAATAGATAATGACATTCCGGCAAAAGATAATGTCCATGTGTTCTCCAATTCCAAAGTCTCTCTCCATTAAATTCAGCCTTCGAAATGTGACACGGGATCTTAATTCCGGAACAATTCGCACCAGATTTTTTTTTGCATCCTTACTCGTCATAAAATATTTCCTTTTTTCAGCATCCGGCACCGGTAGAATTCTTTCCTGTTCGTACACCGCCCTGGCTGCAATTTTAAGCATTCTTGTGGAAATATCCGTGGCAAGGATTGAAAACCGGAAATCCGGTTGCCTGCTTTTAAAACTATCCAGCACCATTGCAAGGGTGTAAGGTTCCTCACCGCTGGAACATCCTGCGCTCCAGACGCGAAGCTCTCTGCAAATGCCCGCTCCATGCGACTCTATAAGCCTTGACAGCGCATTTCGCGATAAGTAGTCAAAACAACCCGGTTCGCGGAAAAAATCGGTCTTGTTCGTGGTCACCGCATCAATAAGATGAACTATTTCATTCTTAATGCCGTCTGCGCTAAACACAAAATCATAGTAATCGCTGAACGTTTTTATATCGAGATTGCGCAATCTCCTTTGCAGTCTCGACTCCAGCATTGTTTTTTTTGATGATGTCAGTTTTATTCCATAATCGTCATAAATAAATTTGCTAAACCGCGCAAAATCTTCATGAGACATGGTTTCCGTAATTATTTCATTCATAAGATCATTTGTGTGCATGATGACTATTTCATTATTTTTACTATTCTCGCGTTAAGATGAACGTTTTAACAATGGCTGTGTATCTGTGGTGTATGTTATGTGGTATTTTACCCACCCCTTACCCCTCCCGGGAGGGGTAAGGGGTGGGTTTTTCATCATACACTTTCAAATAACAGGGCGTGTATTACGCGACATCTTTTGCGTCATTCAAATGTTCCTTACTTGTCGCAATTTGCTGCAAGGCAAGTTCATCCGCGGAAAACACTTTATTGACATCAAGGATAATAATGAATTGTTCGTCACGTTTTCCCATGCCAAGGATAAACTCTGTTTTTAATCTGGTTCCTATTCTGGGAGCAGGCTCGATCTGGTCGGGTTCAAGTTCCAGTACTTCCCGCACCGAATCTACCAGTGCGCCGAGAACGGTTATTTCCCCATCCAGTTCGACTTCCATAATAACAATGCATGACTTTATTGTTTTGTCGGCTTTCTCAATCCCGAATTTTTTCCTCATATCGATTACCGGAACAACCGTGCCCCTGAGATTAATAACGCCAAGCATAAAATCCGGCGTTCTCGGAACCTTTGTGATTGTGGTAAAATCAAGCACCTCCCGCACCTGTGTAATATTTATCGCAAAGACCTCTGCGTCTAATATAAAAGTCAAAAACTGCGTTGTTTTTGTCAATTCTGTCACACTCATGCCTTTCTCTCCTCATATTTATAAGCTAGGCTGCCTTTGGCAGCGACTTTTAGATACAAGACAAATATCGGTAAAAAACAACCCCCGCACCCCCTTTATTAAGGGGGATTTCCTTTAGTTCCCCCTTAGAAAAGGGGGTTTTCCTTTAGTCCCCCTTAGAAAAGGGGGTGCAGGGGGTTGTCTGACACAACTATAATGCAAATTTTGAAATTCCTTAGCATTTAATTAGGCCTTCGGCAACTTTTAACAGAGTTGGGTGGGCATTACCCACCAAACGTAGAGACGCATTGCTATGCGTCTCTACAAGCAACGTGAGACGGTGGGCATTGCCCACCCTACAAAGATTGAAATCCCTTACCATTTAATTATCCGCTGCATTTTTTACTTCCAGCGAACTATCCCGAGGATTATTCGTTGCTATGACTAACCTGTCCCGTTTCTTTGCATTCCCATCCGCTTTTTTCCGGACGGACTGCTGCGCTTCACGGTATTTTACGCCGGAGCTCTCTTCGTCCGTCAGAGCGGCATTCATTGCCATTTTGCCATTCTCTTCCGTTTTGAAAAAACCGATGGTATCCTTTAACTGTTGCGCCTGATGAGAAAGGTTCATCGAAGTGGAAGCCATTTGTTCCGCCGCCGCCGCATTTTGCTGTATCACTGTGTCCAGTTGTTGAATTGATTTATTCACTTCTTCGACTCCCTTGCTCTGTTCGCTGCTTGCAGCGTTGATTTCCTGAACAAGTTCCGCTGTTTTTTGTATATCGGGAACCAATTGCATCAGCATATTGCCGGCGCCTTCCGCAACCTCAACGCTCGATGTTGACAGGTGATCAATCTGCTCCGCAGCGGTTTGACTGCGCTCCGCAAGTTTTCTTACCTCCGCAGCCACCACGGCAAATCCTTTGCCGTGTTCACCCGCGCGCGCCGCCTCGATTGCCGCATTAAGCGCCAGGAGATCGGTCTGCCTGGCAATTTCCCTGATAATCGCGATCTTTTCCGCAATATCTTTCATTGCCTTCACGGTTTTCGTCACGGCGTTTCCGCCTTTGCCCGCATCCTCCGCGCACCTTTTTGAAATCTTTTCCGTCTGTTGCGCATTATCCGCATTCTGCTTAATGATAGAGGCTATTTCATTCATGGAAGAAGATGTCTGCTCCGCGGTGGCAGCCTGTTCTGCGGCGCCCTGAGACATCTGCTCCGAACCGGAACTTACTTCCGAACTGCTGACGGCCACATTGTCCGCAGTCGATTTTACATCGCTCACAATTTGCCTGAGATTCTCCGCCATGTGTTTAATAGCCGCATATACGCCTGACAATGGTTTGTTCTTCGTAGTAAATGTCACGGTCAGATCGCCCTGTGATATTTTTCTGGCAATGTCTTCTATTACCTGAGGTTCATTGCCAAACATCCTGTATATTCCTTTTATCAGAAACAACGTCAGGAAAAAAACCGCTCCCAGCGCCGTTCCGCCAATGATGGAGTACATAATGACGCCATTTCCCGCATCCGCCACTATTGCATCAGAGAGTATTTTTATTTTCTCCGCCTGAAAGTCTTCAATATTTTTCAAAACGTTAATCCGTTTTGTCGCGGCTTCAAACACCTCCTGGCCGGTAACAGCGAATTGTCCCGCATTGGCATTTTCCAGCAGCAGTTTTCGTATATTTGATACCGTTTCCACCACCTGTCCGTTATGGTTTGATTTATAGAAAGCCAGCGCTTCCGGAGACGCGAGGTATTCGAAATTCCTTATCAACCTCTCACTGCCTTTCCAGACCGTCATCCATTTGTCCAGGTCGGCGGAACTGATTGCCTTGTTTGCCACGGTTATTCCCCCCATAACCGCCCTTTCAACCCCCGACAGTTCCTTTGCCGAAATAAAATTCACATAGGCCGATACGGAATTTGAAATCTCCGGGTGATTCGACATCAGAGCAACATGTTCAAAGGATTGGGTAAAATGCGCATTCATTGCCGTAAAATACTGTATGGTTTCATCCTTATTTATGGAAAGGCTGATTATCTGATTTCTCTTTCCGGGGAGATCCTTAATATCATTCAGGATGAGATTTACGGCAGAATTAAATTCATCGCCGTACTGTTTTACGTTAAATGATTTCATAAACTCATGAAAAGGCGCCAGAGCCTTGTCGGCATCGCCCCTGGCAACCGGCAACTCTTCCGCCATCTTTTTGCCTCCGCTTGCCACGTACACTGCGGAAGCACCTCGTTCCTTCTGCAATTCATGCAATAGTCCGCTGGCATTGATAATGTATTCGCTTAATGCGTTTATCCTGTTTGCCTCCGTTTTTACGCGTATTTTCCCGTCAATAACAGTATAAAGAAAAAAACCTGTCACCATGGATGGCAATAAACTCAGCAATATAAGTTTTTTTGTAAGCGATAGTCTCAAGTAGTATCTCCTATGTTAATGTTTAGGAATTTCAAAGTTTCTCATTATGCCTTTAACCCACCCCTAAATCCCCTCCCAGGAGGGGACTTCTAATATGCCCCGCTCAGGAGGGGACTTTTAATATGCTCCTCCCAAAAGGGGACTTCTAATATTCCCCTCTTGGGAGGGGGTTTTCTGATTCCCCTCCTGGGAGGGGTAAGGGGTGGGTTAAAAGAAAAGTCGTTGGGTTTTTGTCTTTTAAAACCCAACCTGATTAAACGTTCAGGAATTTCTGACAAAATCGGCATCCTCCGCATCTGAACCATTGCCGCCCGGCTCGCCTAAATCAAGGTCAATGCCTCCGTTTGAATTGGCAGCCGCCCCTTTCCTGTTTTCAGCGACAACGGCATATTCGGATTTTTTCTCAGGAATATGCCTGTCGTTCGCCCGGCGCGTTTTTTCTCCGGGAATCCTTTCCCTTGCCGCGGGGCTTTTCTGTGCGGCATTTCCGTCATTATTTGTCTTAAAGAAACTGACAGCGTCTTTGAGGTACTGCGCCTGCCCTGACAATTCCTCCGCGGTTGAGGCCACCTGTTCCGCGGCGGCGACATTTTGCTGAATTACCGTATCCAGTTGCTGGATCGCTTTATTTACCTGCTCAACCCCCTTATCCTGTTCGCTGCTGGAAGCGCTGATTTCCTGCACCAGCTCCGCGGTTTTCTGGATGTCCGGCACAAGTATCGACAGCATTTTGCCTGCCTTTTCTGCAACATCCACGCTGGAAGAAGACAAATGATCAATTTGCCCCGCCGCCGTCTGGCTGCGTTCCGCAAGTTTACGCACCTCAGACGCCACTACGGCAAATCCTTTGCCGTGTTCTCCGGCGCGCGCCGCTTCTATGGCGGCATTGAGCGCGAGCAGATCCGTTTGCCGTGCGATTTCCTTAATGATCGATATCTTTTCCGCTATCTCTTTCATTGCCTTTACCGTTTGTTCCACTGCATCGCCGCCTTCTTTGGCGTCTATTGCCGACTTCCTTGCTATTTTTTCCGTCTGCTGCGCATTGTCGGCATTTTGCTTAATGGCCGAGGCCATCTCATCCATGGAAGAAGATGTCTCTTCCGCAGACGCCGCCTGCTCGGAAGATCCCTGAGACAACTGTTCGGAACTGGAGCTCAGTTCCTGGCTGCCGATTGCAACATTTTCCGACGCAGTTTTAACATCTCCCACTACCTCGCGCAGTTTTACCGTCATATTTTTAATAGCGGCATATACCCCGCTTTCTTTCTTGTTTTTCGTCTCAAATTGCATGGTAAGATCGCCAATTGCCGCCTTTTGCGCAATATCGACGATTAATTCCGGTTCTCCGCCAAACTGGAGATAGATTCCCCTTGCAATAAAATACCCTACAAATCCAACAATAACACCTGCCACAATTCCGGCAATAATAATAGCACGCACCAGATTATTTACCGGGGCCATTACCTCCGCTTCATCGATCTCCGCCAGCAGACCCCAGGTGATGTCTCCGATTTGTACAGGAGTATAAGCGGAGAGAACCGGGTTGCCGTTATAATCAAGAATTACTTTGGTGTCCGTCCTTCCGGAAACTGCCTCGCGTGCGGCTTCGGTATCAACGCCGTTTTTCTGAACAGTGCCGGCAAATGACGCCTTCACGGAATGTCCCTCCGGATCAAGGAACGAGTTGGAGCGCATGCGCAGATCGCTGCCCACCAGGTATGTCTCGCCGGTTTTTCCCATGCCCTCACGCTGCTGCATGATTGCGTTAATAGTCTCCAGCGGAAGCTGCAGGGCTACAACCATTTCCACATTGCCATCGTGAACGACCGGCATGGCAACAAACGATGCCGGTTCATCGTTGCTTGGAGCATAGGGAGCGAAGTCCACCATACCATACTGTTTTGTGTTTAACACCTGCTTAACAAGCGCCCCGAGATTGGAATTGCTGTACTTGCCGTTCACAAAATTGGTTTGGTAATCGGCTTCCCTGCATACGGTATAGAAACAATAGCCCTCGGGGTTTATCAGAAGGAGATCATAATACCCGTATTCCCTGATATACTCCGCAAAGAAATATTCTCCGTTTCCATCCTTCGGACAAAATGCCTCAGCGATGTCTATTTTTGCACTCATGCACCAGGTGATTCCGCCGCTTACACTGACGGGAGTGTATGCGATTATGACCGGCTGTTTCCGGTAATCGGTAATATAGGAAACCCCTGTTTTCCCCTGTTCATGAACGGCTCTGGTTGCAACGGTATCGATTTTCCCTTTGGAAGGATCGGCAAAGGATGCCTTTACCGTACGGTTTTGCGTGTCATGATAGGAATCAGACCTCATAAGATAATCAGGCCCCACCAGAAGTGTTTCCGCCGTGTCTCCCAGTCCTGACCGGTCTGCCATAATTGCGTTGATCCTTCCGACAGGCATCTGGAACATCAAAACGCCTATCTTTTCGTTTCCGTCGTAAATGGGAGAGGCAATAAAACCTGCCGGGTCATCGTAAGAGGGAGCGTATCGGGAATAGTCCGCCATTGCGACGCCATTCTTGTCGGTAAACGCATTCGCCTTCCGAAAAGCCTCCCCGATAGGGGTCTGCGCGTATGGCCCGTTGACAAGCGAGGTGCCAAAATCCAGCTCCTTAAAAACCGAGTAGACAATTTTTCCCGAATCTGCATCTACGAGGAATATGTCGTAATATTCAAATTTTTCAAGAAAATCCCTTATCGTCGGATGAAATTTGCCGTGAATGGCGCTGTACTGTGAATTATCCCCTGCTTTGTCGAGCAAATGCTTTGACCCAAGAGGGTTTTTATTGTCTTTTATATAATAGTGCTGCAGCGCGACGGTGTCATCATCCAATTGACGAAAATAAGACTCCGCATTTGATGACGTTCCATGATTTCTCTTTTTATATTCTTCGTTAAACTCGTCAATATAGTATGAGTGCAGCTCCTTGCGCATACGATCAAGATCGGCTGCCGCCACATTGTTTTCCGTGCGAACGGAATGAAAAGCTTCTTTGAATTTTCTCATTGCGTCAACGATCATCTGGTTGTCGGAAAATGTGATTACCTGATCGTTTATTGTTTGAAAGTATTGTTCTATCGCTATTTTTTTAATATCCCTTACGGCGATCAGTTTGTTAAGCGCCTCTCTTCGCAATGTGCTTACCGTTTTCCCAAGCACACCCATATCTCCCTTGCGTTCTTCAAAGTATTTTGTAATCTGGGCTTTTTTGATGCCCCTTACCGATTCAAGCTGATTGTACGACTGCTTTACCAGCGACTCGGTAGCCTCCCTGCAGCTCCACCAGCCGATAAATATCAGCGGCACAAGGCCCACAAGGAGGAAAATCCCTATAAGCTTTGGCTTCAACTTTATAAGTTTTCGCTTCTCCATATTAACTGCTCCTTATAAAAATGTTTGTTTTAATCCACAGTGGATTTTGTATTTTTCATCTTATTTAATTACAGATGAGATGCTTCGCTCCGTTCAGCATGGCAACAAAGTCATTCTGAGTGAGGTGAAGAATCTGATTTTACCGATTGTTCCCAAACTGGAGTTTGGGAGCGAGCAAATCCCCCTTAAAAAAGGGGGACTCAGGGGGTTGTAATAAAACATTAAAATGTAAGACAACCCCCTAACCCCCTTTATTAAGGGGGAATATGGTAAATTTCGCTGAATAGATACGAAAATGTTGGGTTTCGTTCCTCCCTGCCTGACGACAGGCAAAGAACCCACCTGCAATTCAACGATATAAAACGTTGAATGTAAGGGTTAAAATATTGAGCCACTCCCTGAGCCTGCGGACAGGTGCTTAGTACGATAGCTTCCTCCCCCTGAATCCCCCTCCGAAGGGGGACAGATTGCCTATTTTCTTCACTTTAGAAGAGGGCAGTTTCTCCCCTTTAGATCGGGGGAGGACAACTCCATTCTCCCCCTTCGGAGGGGGATTCAGGGGGAGGAAAAACGATTGAAATTATTTTCAATGGCTTATGCGCACAACGAGTTTTCTTCCATTTCCACGGCCTGTATCAGATGCGGGATATCGATAATCATGGCAACCCGTCCGTCGCCGAGAATGGTGGCGCCGGATACCCCCTGCACATTTTTGTAAACAGATCCAAGCGCTTTTATCACTGTCTGGTGTTCTCCGACAACACGGTCTACCACAAATCCCACTCTGCGGTCGCCCGTTCTTGTGATGACAATCTGCTCGATATTTTCTGAATTTCCTTCAAGAAAGAACCAGTCTTTCAGCCGGATATACGGCACTATCTCACCGCGCACATTTGTAATATGCCTTCCCTTCGCCTTTAATGCTTCTTCGCGGGTCAATTCAATGCATTCTTCAACGGCAGAAAGCGGCAAAACAAAATATTCATTCCCTATTTCAACCTGTAATCCCTCGATGATTGCCAGCGTCAGCGGCAATGTAATGGTGATTGTCGTTCCCTTTCCCTTTTTGCTTTCAACATCGATTGAGCCCCTGAGAGAATCTATCGTCTGCTTTACGACATCCATGCCGACGCCCCGGCCCGACACGCTGGTAACTTCCTTCGCAGTGGAAAATCCCGGCTCAAAAATAAGGGCATAGCACTCTTTTTCCGACAATTCGGCATTTGCCGCCACCATGCCTTTTTCAATAGCCCTGGCGCGCACGATATCCGTATCAATGCCCCTTCCATCATCCCTGATTTGAATTATCACGCTGGAACCCGAATGAAATGCCGAAAGATGAATAACGCCCGTTCCTGGCTTTCCGGAAGCCTCACGTGCGCCTGGCAGCTCGATTCCATGATCGATGCTGTTTCTGATAATATGCACAAGGGGATCATTCAGGCGGTCTATTACCGTTTTGTCCAGTTCGGTTTCCCCGCCATCGGTCGCCATGTCCGTTTCTTTTCCCAATTCGTCCGAGAGATCACGGACCAGACGTTTCAGTTTGTTAAAAATCATTCCTATGGGAACCATGCGGACGCTGAAGGCGCTATCCCTTAATTCCACCGTAAGCCGTTCTACTTCTTCCGCTATGGCAAACAATTCCGAATCGTTTTGGCGGGATGCGGTGCGGCTGAGCCGCTGCTGAAGAATCACCAGCTCTCCGACAAGGTCTACGAAATGATCGAGTTTCTCTGCCGGCACCCGAATGTTTGAATGGGTTTCTGTAGTTTGACGCTTTTTACGCGCGTCTCTTATTTGTGATTGTTCCTCAAGTGCTGACCGAAGCCCCTCATTGGTCACCGCCTCGGCATCCACAAGAATTTCTCCGAGTCGTTTTTGCGATGACAACGCTTTTTCAATATCGTCCGGTGAAATTATGCCGCGGTCCACCAGAATATTTCCGAGCTTTTCATTGTCCGCCGCTTCATCCGACTCGCAATAACCATCAACAACCTTTATGTTTAATTCGCAATTATCCGCAATAAATATAAATATATCTTTTATGGCATCAACGCCTTTGCCGGTTGTCAAAATAATGTCCCAATGGGTATAACAATACTCAGGGTTTATCTCATGAATCGGGGGGATCGTATCTACATGGGCAATGGCCCTGCATTCTCCGAGTTCTTTGAGTTCGTTCAGCAAATAGATTGGATTCGTTCCGTTCATAAATATATTTTTTTCAGGCCGAAAGTGTATTCTGTATACTATATTTTCACAATTGGTCTCCCCGGAAACCCCGGTTTCCGCAGCCTTTGCCGCTCCGCTCTTTTTGTCGTCACGGGAAATCAATTTTCTAAACGCGGCGATAATTTCCGTGCTCCTTGATTCATCCGCAGGTTCATTTCCTCCGTATGCGTCAAGCATTGCCCGAATCTGGTCTTTGGCGGATAGTCCCAGATTGACCAGGTGTTTTGTCACTGCGATTTTCCCGTCGCGCACTTGTTCAAAAACGGTTTCCACGTCGTGCATAAATTCGGCAATATCGTCGAAACCGAACATTGCGCCCGATCCTTTGATTGTATGCATTGCCCTGAAAACACGTCCGACAAGCTCCCTGTTATCCGGAGATTCCTCCAGTTCCAGGAACGCGGTTTCCAGTTCGCCAAGGAGCTCGTACGCCTCCTCTTTGAACGTTTCTTTATGTTTATCAATGTGTGACATAAGAACCTCCGCCAGTTAAATTAGGTTGGGTTTTAAAAGACAAAAACCCAACGACTTTTCTTTTGACCTACCCCGTACCCCTCCGGGTGGGGGCTTTTAATATACCTTTCCCATGAGTGGATTTGACGAATTCCCCTCATGGGGGGGGTAAGATAATCGTTGGTGGATACGGCGCAAAAACCAGCGCCTTTATCCACCCTACCCACTTCGTTCTGCAGCCTTGAAATTCCTAAACATTAAGTTATTTCAGCACCTTTTTTACCACTGCCATCAACTGCTCCGGTTTGAATGGCTTTACAATCCAGCCCGTGGCTCCGGCTTGTTTTCCCTCCTGCTTTTTTGTGTCCTGCGATTCGGTGGTGAGCATAATAATCGGAATAAAACGGTAATCCGGCATGGCTCTTAGCTGGCGCACAAGCTCAATGCCGTCCATATTCGGCATATTTACGTCGCTTATCAGCATGTGTATGGATGCCCCGTTTAATTTGCCTAATGCGTCCTTGCCGTCCATGGCTTCAATCACATCGTACCCCGCATCCTTAAGGGTAAAATTTACCATCTGGCGGATGCTTGCCGAGTCATCCACCGTCATAATTGTCTTACCCATTAATTGTCTCCTTTCCTGCTAAAACAATTATCTTCACACTCTAAAATACACCCCCGGTGATGGGTGTAGCCTGCGTCCATCACTGCCTGTTTAAAAGGCGCGGAACATTTGCTTATCGTCAGACGCTTATTAGTTTTTGCCGAAGCCAGGTGGGCGGCATACAGGAGTTGAAGGAACGAGAGGTCGACTTCGGTCGTTTTTGCCAAATCAATCCTTATGTGGTTAACAAGAGACAGCGCGCCGATTAGTTTTTCTTTCAGTTCATTCGCAAGGGGTATCGTCACTTTTCCGTTAAAAGCCAGTATGCCATCCTTTGCTATTTGTTCTATTTCCTGCTGCTGCATTTTTACCTTCCTGTTAAAAATGTTCCGTGGAATTTTATGCTATTTCTGCTCAATTATTTCCGTAGGTTGGGTTGAGCAAGGCGAAACCCAACGTAAATATTTATAGAAATGTTGGGTTTCGTTCCTCAACCCAACTACAGCTACTACAGCTACTGTATTTTTCGCACATTCACGCAATGTGTTTATCTGTTGTTTACCCACCCCTGCCCCTCCCAAGAGGGGATTTCTTCTATTTCCCTCCGGGGGGAGGGGCTTCTTAAATTTTCATCCCAGGAGGCGGTTTTATTTATTCCCCTCTTGGGAGGGGCAGGGGTGGGTTTTTTGCTTTGCTCACTTCTAAAAAAGCTCTATGTTGTCCCCCATATCATCTTTTTCATCTTTTTTTATCTCAGGCATGTTTGCATCGGCGCCTTTATGAACTGCTACGCCCGTGACTGCCATGTGAACGTTTCTTTCGCCCTCCGTGGTATAAAACGATGCAAGGGATTCCAGATTGTCCGCATTTTCATGTATAGCGGAGTCAGGAAACTGCTCCCTGATAAGGGCTGCCAGTTCATTCAATCCATTGGCAACGTCATCAATCATGCCTGCCATTTCTTCATGGAAGACGATCTTTTCCGTCAATTTTCCGATTTCAGTTCCCAGCGTTTGCCCATTTTCGATTATTTGCTGTAAAAGGAGACCGAATTCTTTGTTTACCTTATTGAGTGATCCCAGCATATGTTCAAGGGTATTCGCCATGCTGTCATGAGTTTTGCCGTTTTTAACAGACAATGAGTTGTCTGCAATGACGGACTGGAGTTTTTCAAGCACATTCGTGGTTTGTTCTCTTGCATTTGACGAAAGCCTTTGAATCTCCTCCGCCAACACCTCGAACGTTTTTCCCTCCTCTCCCACACATGCCGCCCTTACCTGGGCGTTAAGGGCGATAAGTTTAATCTTTGCGCTGATTTCCTCTATTTCCTTTATAAACCCTGACAACCCGTGAACCGCGCCATGGACGGATTCAGATATTTCCGTTTCAATTTTTTCATTGTCTCTCAATGCCCGGATTGAGGCAACAATGCCTGTTTCAATCCTGGACAGGAGCGAACTGTCCGAATGATGATTATTGCCTGATAATTCCCTGATATCAGAGGTCATGCTTATCGCATTGCGGGAGATGCCCCTGAGGTTGTCAATTACGCCGCAAACCGCCGTCTCAAGTTCTTTTTTTGTGTTAAGAAGCTGGGAAAATTGCAGCTTGCAGACTTTTCCCATCCATCCCGCAAACGCTGCATTCTGATCATGCGTCATTTGCTCATGATCCTCCTCCGCCTTTTCCAGTTTCTCCCGGAGATTTTTCAGGATATCTCTCACGTGTTCCAGTTGTTGCCGTGTAATGTCATGAAACTGAAGCGAAGCAACGGCGCTGCCGATATTTTTGTATATTTCAGAGGAACGGGCGGCAATCCGGGAAGAGACGTCCGATGATTTTTCCTTCAACCCCACCAATGAAACCAGACTTGCCTGGGCATCTTCGAGGAGTTTTACGGCAGAGTTTTTTTGTATATGTGTAAGTTCCCCGGTTTTTGCTAGGGAACTTTGCACGGTAACGGACAGGGATTTTGTGTTTTCCATAACATTGCCCGATTTAACGTCTATTTCATCCGCAAGTATTTTTACATCATCGGAAACATCATGGAATCCTGACGTATTGCTCCGGTCAAGGCGCGCATTTTCTATCCGAATGGAAATGCTTAAAAACCGCAGCATCCTGGTTAAGCGGGAAAACTCATCACAGGTTGTTTCCAGCCAGTGTGTTGCCCCTATAATGCGGTTGAGTTTTTCCATGCCGCCGTTTGACGCTCCGTTCTCCTTTCCAAAGTAACGTGACATTATTGCCAACTGCTCTTTCAGCCCGTCGATTGCATCGTTGATTTCTTTCCCGGAGGCAAGCTGGGAGATAGCCTCCGTCATTTCCGATAATTTTTTTGAACCGGCGGCAAATTCCTGAAGTCTCTGTCCGATATGGAGAAACTTCTCCTCCGAACCGCTTTGCAATGTTTCAATCAATTTTTTAAGGCTGCCAAAGCGGTCATTCCATTCTTTGAAATGATCTTGCAGTTTTCCCTGTTTTGTGAGAATTCCAGCAGGATTTATTTGCTTCGGCAGAAAAATTTTAAATTTTGAAATCATTTTTTCTCACTGCAAAATAACCGATACAACTATTCGCTGCCACCCTCTCCCTTTTTAGAGGGGAAAACGAGAAGCGTGGAGACGCAATGCATTGCGTCTCTACAAGGGGATTCAGGGGTGTGGTACCGTTTTCTGACTAAATTCCTTGTGAACATTAAATTAGCCATTGATTTCAAACCCTGACAGGGTTCGGACCCCCCTGTCAGGGTTCCCCCAACTCTCCCCATCCCTGGTAATGACAAAAAATGCGAAACTTATATAAGAATATATTCCATAGGTGTTGAATTGATACACCCGATACGACTTAGCAATTCGGATACCAAAGCGAAAATCACTGAAATCTCATAAATGTATTTTTCTTTGAGGAACCGGTTTTGATTACGCAAAACTGTGTATTTACATTGATGAGCAAAAAATCATGTATTTGATTTTTGTTGTAAAACAGTTTTTTATAGTGAAGAAAAATACAGGAGAAAAGTGAGAATATTCCCACTTTGGGAAATTTCCCAAAAGTGGGAATATTTCCCAAAAACGGGTTTAAGAAACAATAAAGAGGAGATACTATTTGGCAGATACTATAAAAATACATTCAGCAACCTTTGTTTGGCTATAGCCCTATGCCGTTGTTTTCATATTCTCTGCGTAAAAGCCCTTGGAATAATTTTTGCTTGTGTGGATCATACTGATAATTGTGATACATGGAATCTCAGCAACACAAAATCCGGGATTGTATCACTTTGGTTTTTTGAAAAACTGTGACAACATAAGGTAAATCTTGCTTACCGGTTTAACCCTGACAGGGTTCTGAAACTCTGTCAGGGTTGCAGAATAGCTGAGAAATCATGTTTTTTAAAAAACTAAAGTAATACCCGGAATTTAATCAGGTTGGGTTTTAAAAGACAAAAATCCCAACGACTTTTCTTTTAACCCACCCCTAAATCCCCTCCCGGGAGGGGATTTAGGGGTGGGTCCTTTTCAAATACCGGGACAATCCGGAAGGGGTGAACTGTTACGTTTTCAAAAAGCTAACATATAGTCAAACAAATCTGGATTTAGAGGTAATTTGGTTTTATAAAAAGCGGGGGCGAAGCATTTGCCCGTTTGGGTATAAATGCATTTATGACAATTTATGCAAATGCTTCGCCCCTGCACTATGCGGCAATATCGTTATTATTGAAAAACTATTAAGGTAAAGCAACTGTTCAGCCGGTGTTAAGTGAAAGCCGTAAATACAACCCTTAACTTAATGACATTGGATTACAAATCTGAACTCGCAAGAATCTCAACTTTGAAATTCCTAAACGTTAAATTAGGCCTTCGGCAGCTTTTTCGATGTAAAGATGTAGAGCGAAGTGCTACTTCGCACGAACGAAGCAATCGCTTCGTTCTACAGCTTTGAAATTCCTGAACATGAATTAGGCCTTCGGCAGCTTTTTCGATGTAAAGATGTAGAGCGAAGTGCCACTTCGCACGAACGAAGCAATCGCTTCGTTCTACAGCTTTGAAATTCCTAAACATGAATTAGGCCTTTGGAGACTTTTACAATGTAGTTGTTTTGTTATAATGTTATTCCTATGACACAAAAAAAGATGAACATATTGCTCGTCGAAAACGAAAAGCCCCATGTGGAATTAATCATTCGTTCATTTGAAGACCACATCCATGAGGTAAGCATTACGGTTGCGCATACCCTCCGGGCGGCAAGAGAACGTGTTGCAGAGTGTATTCCGGATATAGCGATAGTCGATTATAATCTGCCCGATGGAAAGGGCATTGGACTTATCCCCGGCAACAAGGAAAAATTATCCTATCCGGTAGTAATCATGACCGGTTATGGCGATGAGCAGGCTGCCGTCAGGGCAATGAAGGCCGGAGCGCTGGATTACCTTGTAAAGTCGAAAGAAATGTTTGCCGATTTGCCACGTATTTGCAGAAGGTTTATTCGCGAATGGAATTACATTACTGAGCGCCGTAATTTAATAAAATCACTGCAGGAAAGCAAACAAAGGCTTGAGCAGGCTGAACGGATTGCAAAATTAGGCCATTGGGAATTAGACCTTGTTACCAACACGCTCTATTGGTCTGATGAGATATACCGGATTTTCGATATAGATCCCAAAAAATTCAAGGCTTCCTATGAGGCATTTCTTGAAACAGTCCATCCCGAAGACAGAGAACGCGTAAACACGGCTTATACAGATTCCTTAAAAAACAAAACCCTCTACGATATTGAACACCGCCTGCTGATGAAAGACGGCGCTGTCAAATTCGTACGTGAAAAATGTACTACGGAATATGATCCGCAGGGAATCCCTTTGCGTTCTCTTGGCATCGTTCAGGATATAACGGAGCAAAAATTAGCCACGGACCTCATCATGGGTTTTGCTGAGGTATTGGATAACTCGTCAAACGAAATATACATATTTGATGCAAAAACCCTCCTATTCATCCATGTAAACAAAACTGCTGTAATAAATACAGGATATTCCCTTGCCGAACTCAGGCGGCTTACCCCGCTGGACCTGAAACCGGAATTTACTTCAGAATCATTTGATACACTTATCGAACCTCTCCGGACGGGGGCAAAGGGGAATATACATTTTTCGGCTGTTCACCGAAGGAAGGACGGCACCTTATACAACATTGAAGTCAATTTGCAGCTTTCCACGTTTGAACATTCTCCCGCCTTTGTGGCAAATATCGTTGACAGCACAGAGCGCAGAAAGGCCGAAAACGAAATACTCAAACTGTCCCGCGCCATTGAACAAAGCCCCTCTGTGATAATCATTACCGACCCGAAAGGAATCATAGAATATGTAAACCCGGTATTTACCGGAATTACCGGATACACGAATGAAGATATTCTCGGGCAGCATTTAGAATTTCTGAAACCGGAGGGGATATCGTCTAAAGAATACAGGCAGCTATGGCAAACAGTTGCTTCCGGCGACATATGGAAAGGAGAATTATGCGCAAGAAAAAAGACCGGCGAATTTTACTGGGAATCCGTTTTTATCTCGCCGGTAAGAAATGCCGAAGGAGTCATTGCAAACTTTTTGGCGGTGAAGGAGGATATTACCGAACGCAAGCAGATGGAAATAGTGCTGCTTGAGAGTGAAAGCAACTACAGAAAGCTTTCCAGCCAGTTTAACGCCCTTTTGGACGCCATTGAAAAACCTCTGATCCTGCTTTCCCCTGAATTGGAAATATTATGGGAAAACCGTGCCGCAAAAATAATCTTCGAAAAAAAGATTCATAACGGAAAAGAACACCAGTGCTATAATGTATGGTTTCACCGCTCCGTCCCTTGCGAAGGCTGTCTTGTTCAAAAATGCTTCCAAACGGGAAAAACGGAAAATACGCAATTTTTTACTCCGGATAACCGGTTTTGGGATATAAAAGTCTTTCCCGTAAAAGAGGAAGAAAACAAAATCAACCATGTCATTATGGTTGCCAGCGATATGACGGAAGAATTGCTGGCAAGGGAAAAATCCCTGCGCGCGGGCCAACTGGCCACAATAGGAGAACTGGCGGCAAGCGTAGCGCATGAAATCAACAACCCCATTTACGGCGTGATTAATTGCGCCGAATTGTTGATTATGGATTCCTTACGAGGGAAAAAGATGGACCATGATATGGTAAACATGATTATAAAAGAATCCCAACGCATTGCAAATGTAACAAAATGCCTTCTTTCCTTTGTCAGGGATACGGATGAAGAAAAAATCAAGTGCAGCGTACATGAATTGTTTGCCGATACCCTTACTTTCAGCGGAACAATTATGCGAAAGGAGGGTATTAATCTGAAAATACGCATTCCTGAAAATTTGCCAAAAATTATCGTTCATCCGCAGCGAATACAGCAGGTTTTTTTAAATATTCTTAACAACTCCCGTTACGCCCTGAATGAAAAATATCCCAATCAGCACAAAAACAAGATTATTGATATCACCGCATCGGAAATACTATTGAACGAAGCGCCGCATATAAAAATCGTTTTTCATGACAGGGGCGCCGGAATACCCCATGACAAATTGGAAAAAGCGCTGACGCCTTTTTTCACCACAAAACCAAAAGGAAAGGGAACAGGGTTGGGACTGAGTATTTGCAATGACATTATTAACAATTATAATGGCACATTAGAAATTGAAAGCCGTGAAGGACATTTTACAAAGATTAAAATTACGCTGCCAATAGCAGAAACAAGAAAAGGAGAATAATGGTTGAATTTTACCTGCACGGAAAATAGAGAAAAACTAAGTGAGAGCCTATGTTTCGCGATAGAACAGAATCCGTTCGCAATGATACTTGCCGATACCCAAGGGAAAATTGAATATGTTAACTCCGGATTTTCCCTATTAACCGGCTACTCCTTTGAAGAAGCCATCGGGCAAAATCTCTTTTTTTTTATACCGGACAAAACACCGCTGAAATCGTATGCACAAGTATGGAATACGGTCACATCCGGCATTGAATGGCGGGGCAAATTGCGCAACAAGAAGAGAAATGGCAAAAGCTATTGGTTTTCCGTTTCAATTTCCCCTGTCAGAAGCAGCGAAGGCACTATCACACACTCTGTCGCTGTCATGGAAGATATAACGGAGCGAAAACGATTGGAAATAAAACTGCGTAAAAGCGAAAATACTGCAAAAAGACTTTCCCGGCAGTTCCGCTCTTTTGTGGAGGCGCTTGATACCTCGATAATTTTACTTTCCGGAGAATTAAAAGTCTTATGGGCAAACAATGCAACCGCAAAACTATTCGGGAAAGAACTGCCTGATATTACAGGCAGGTATTGTTATCAACTGTGGTTTAACCGCACTACCCCCTGCGCCGAATGTCCGGCAATAAAATGTTTTCATACCGGGGTGCCGGAAAGCCTGCAATTCTCCGCGCTCAACAACCGGTTTATCAATGTAAAGGTATTTCCGGCAGAGGAAAAAGATAACACATCCCGCAAAGTAATCATGGCGGCAACCGATATTACCGATGAAGTGATAGCGCAGACAGAATCCATGCGGAACGGCCAGATGGAAAAATTCAGAGAACTGGCGGCAAGCATAGCGCACGAAATTAACAATCCCATATATGGAATAGTTAACTGCGCTCAGTTAATACACAAAGAATCCGCAGAAAACAAAAATATAAACCCTGATTTTGTCCGGTTGATACTCAAAGAATCCGACCGCATTGTTTCCATGACAAAAAGCCTTCTTTCATTTGTCGAATTGAAAAATGTGATGAAAATCAACTGCGATATCCGGGAAATAATCTCAGACCTGCTTGCCCTTGTGGGAGCAGTAATGAAAAAGGAAGGCATCCGCATCAATGTTTGCTTTCCCGCAGACATGCCGAAGCTTATTGGATACCCTCAGCAATTACAGGAAGCATTCTTGAATCTTATCAGCAACGCGCGGGATGCGCTCAATGAAAAACATCCCCATTCGGATCAGAATAAAATTCTTGAGATATCCGGTAAAACGATAACGCTTAAAGGCATCAATCACGCTCAAATCGTATTTTACGATCATGGGTGCGGAATACCTGCAAATAATATAAAAAAGGTGATGGTTCCTTTCTTTACTACAAAATCATTTAAAAAAAGTCCCGGGCTGGGTTTGAACATCTGCGAAAAACTTATAAAGGCACACGACGGCACAATGGAGATTGACAGCAAAGAAGGGGAATTTACCAAAGTAATAATTACCCTGCCGCCCGGCATATGAGCTTTATTACCTGAAAGGGGGGGCGTGATTTTTTTGAAGAGGGCACAAACAAACTATGAAGCCAAAAATTCTTATTGTTGATGATGAATTCATTATCACTTTTACGCTGCAAAAATTACTGTCCGAAGAGGGATATAACGTTTCCATCGTAAACAATATTAATGCTGCGAGAGATATGATCGCGCAGAAAAATTTCGATTTGATACTTACGGATATTATCCTTGGCTCCGATTCCGGCTTGGAAGTGTTAAAAAAGGCAAAGGAAAGCAACATTACCAGTCCGGTGATTTTTATCACCGGATACCCGACCGTTGAAACTGCCTCCGAAGCTGTGCGAATGGGCGCATATGATTATCTGCCCAAGCCGATAAAAAACGAAACCCTTTTGCGCACCATCAAAAAAGCCCTGGAGCATAAAAAAATCGTTGATGAAAATATAAAATACCGGTCAAACCTTGAGGCAATCCTGAAGAGCATCAAAGAGGCAATTATTACGGTAAACAAAGAACTGGAGATCGTTGAACTCAATAAGGCTGCCGAAAATATCTGCGGATTTCCCTGTAATGATGAGACGAAAGGGAAAAGATTTGATTCTTTTCTGGACAGGTGCGGAGGAAAATGTCTCGAGGCCCTCACCAAAACCGTCAGCACAAAGGATCCTGCCGAATTTATTCGGTTTGAATGCAACAACACTGCCAGACCAAGACAGGTGGCAAGCATAGCGACGTATCCCCTTTTTGATGCCCATGATACTTTTAACGGCTGCGTCCTGGTCGTCAGGGATGAAACCCGCCTGGCTGCGCTGGAAAATGACCTGCAGCAACGTCAGGATCTTTATAATCTCATTGGCAAAAGCCATGAGATGAAAAGGGTTTTCTCGTTTATTGAAGCCCTTTCCTCTATTCAAACGACGGTCCTGATCACCGGAGAAAGCGGCACCGGAAAAGGATTGGTGGCTGAAGCATTGCATTATTACAAACAGAAACAGAAAAAACCTTTCGTTGTGGTAAATTGCGCGGCATTATCGGACAATTTGCTTGAAAGTGAACTATTCGGACATGTCAAGGGAGCATACACGGGGGCGGTAAACGACAGAATCGGCAGATTCCAAATGGCAAATGGAGGCACTATTTTTCTGGATGAGATAGGCGATATTTCCGAAATGATGCAACTGCGCTTATTGAGGGTAATTCAGGATATGGAATTTGAACGGGTCGGAGATTCTCACTCTGTCAAAGTAGACGTCAGGGTTATTGCCGCAACCAACCAGGATCTTCGGAAAAAGGTAAAAATGGGAAAGTTCCGGGAAGACTTGTATTACCGGTTGAAAGTAGCGGAACTTGCCATGCCGGCGCTCAGGGACAGGAAGGAGGATATTCCTCTGCTGGTGGAACACTTCGTAGAAAGGTTTAATAATAAATTCAACAAAAACATCAGGTCATTATCATCAGATGTCCTGAAATTGTTTATGGACTATCATTGGCCGGGCAACATCAGAGAACTTTCGCACACGTTGGAATATGCCTTTGCCATATGCAATGACCCCATTATCACACTGAATTATATCCCCAGCGAACTTAAAAATATCAGATCGGCGGAGATTTCTCCTCAGGGGAAAATCAGGAAGGAAAATGATCGGGACACGGTTGTTCAAATATTGGAAAAAACCGGCGGAAACAAGTCAAAAGCGGCGCAATTACTTGGCATAAACCGCAGAACACTTTACAACAAGATGAAAAAATACGGTTTGCGAACAGAGAAAGAATAAAAACAATTTTTTACCTATTTGTGCGTCTTTTGTATACTCTAATTTTACTATTGACATACAGCCTTATGCATGGTTACACTATTGTGCAACTTTAAACTTAATGGCCGAATGCAAAGGAGGAGAGACTATGCGTTTTGCGGGAGTAAAAGAACTAAAACACAGCACTATGGATATTCTCAGAGAGTCTGAAAATGAGGACATAATAATCACGGCTTACGGCAAGCCGGTTGCCGTTTTGCATCATATAACAGAAGAAGACCTTGCCGATTATCTTATAGAAAATGATCCGGCTTTCAAAAGGAGAATTGAAGAGGCTTACGCAGAATACACGGTTGAGGGTGGAATCACCGCTGATGCTATGATAAAAAAGTTGGAAAAACGACGTGGAACAAAAAAGGTTTAAAGTTTTATTCAGTCCCTCTGCCCAAAAAGAAATTGAAAAGCTTGAGATTGACAAAGCCCTTCAACTGGCAACCGATATAAAAACCTATTTAGAAGCATTTCCCTTTCCTTTAGGTAAAAACAGAATAAGAAAACTAACAAACTTTGATCCGCCACTGTATCGTCTGCGAAGCGGTGATTTTAGGATTTATTATCGAATCCATTCCAAAGAGGTCATCATCCTTGCCGTTGTTCACAAAAAAGATAGCGAAACGTTTCTAAAAAAAATCAGATAAAAAAAAGATGGAATTACTTTTTCTATGTGCTGGAAAATAATGCATAAGAAATTTTTGTAACACTTTTGATTGAATAACTACATAATAATTAATTGGTAAAATTATTTTACAGGAGAGGCACAAATATATGGCGGAAGAGGCAAAAAAAGACGAAAGTTTTGAATTCCAGGCGGAAATAAAAAAATTACTTCATATTCTTTCACATTCATTATATACACATAAAGAGATATTCCTGCGGGAACTTATTTCCAATGCGTCTGACGCTCTCACGAAACTGCGTTTTCATTCGCTTACCAATGAGGACTATGAAGGGAAAGACCTGCCCCTTGAAATTAATATTGAAATGGACGAGGCAAATAAAACCCTTACCCTATCCGATACCGGCATCGGAATGACAAAGGACGAAATTATAAAGAACGTGGGAACCATCGCAAAATCGGGGTCTCTTGAATTTATTTCAACTTTATCCGAGGAAGCAAAGAAGGATTCAAACGTAATCGGGCAGTTTGGCGTGGGTTTTTATTCCGTGTTTATGGTGGCCGATGAAGTAAGAATCAGAACAAAGTCATACAAAAAAGGGGAACCGGCCTTTGAATGGCGGTCAGACGGCACCGGAAAATACTTCATGCACCAGATAGAAAAAGAAAAACGCGGCACGGAAATCATTGTTCATTTAAAGGAAGAAGAAAAAGAATATACCGACAAAACGAGAATATCCTCCATCATTAAGAAATATTCAAACTTCGTAAGTTTTCCCATCCTCGTAAGCGGCGAAAAAGCAAATCAGATTACCGCTATATGGAAAGAACCAAAAAAGAATGTCACTGCGGAACAGTATGAAGAGTTTTATAAGTTTATTGCAAACACAGAGGAAAAACCCCTTTTCCATCTGCACACCTCCGCCGAAGCGCCCATTCAGTTTTACAGCATTCTCTATTGTCCGGCGTCAAATTATGAATCGGTCATGCTTAAGAAACTGGAACATGGAATTCAACTGTATTGCAACAAAATCCTCATTCAGGCAGACTGCAAAACGCTCTTGCCTGAATATCTGAGATTCGTCCGCGGCGTGGTTGATTCTTCCGATATTCCCCTGAATATTTCGAGGGAAACATTTCAGGACAACCGTGTTATCCAGAAGATGAAAAGCATACTCGTAAAACAAGTTCTGGGACTTCTCCAGGATATCGCAAAAAATGATAAGGAAAAGTACGAAACCTTCTGGAAACAATTCGGAAGAATATTAAAAGAAGGGGTTCATTTTGATTTTGAGAACAGAGAAACGCTGGCGCAGTTAATGAGGTTTAATTCTTCGCATTGCAAGGACGCCAATGAACTGGTTTCCCTGAAAGAATACACGGAAAGGATGAAACCGGAACAGAAGGAAATCTATTATATAACCGCCGTGAACAGGGACACAATCGAAAAAAGTCCCTACCTGGAAATATTCAGGAAAAAGCAGGTGGAAGTATTATATCTAACCGACCCCAACGATGAATTTCTCCTGTCAGGCCTCGACAAATTCGAAGAAAAACCAATCAGGTCGGCGGATCAGGCAAACCTGGACGTACTGAAAGACGCCGATAAGGGGATTGTTGACACGTCTTCGGAGCCGAAAAACTATGATGAAATATTTAAACATCTTTTAAAGACCATGAAGGTCACCCTGGCAGACAAGGTAACGGACGTTAAGGAATCTCACCGGCTGAGCGACAGCCCATGCTGCCTTGTAAACCCTGACTTCTCACCAAGCGTTCATGTACAGAAACTTATCCACATGATGGACAAGAATTATCAGATGTCCAAGAAGATCATGGAAATTAACCGGAAAAACAAGATGATTCAAAACCTGGCACGGATGAACGAAACCCCGGACAATCAGCCGCTTATCGGTAAAATTATCAACCAGTTATTTGAAAATGCGCTTATGCAGGACGGCGTCGTCTTCGATCCCACCTCCATGGCGCCAAGGGTAAACGAGCTTCTTGAAGAACTCACCAACGCAAAACTGGGAGAAGGGAAGAAGATTATTATTTAGCACGTTATTGGTGGATTCGGTATAAAAAACAACGCCTTAATCGGGAGCATTCCCGATTTATTGTAATAAAACAATTAGCGTATATTCTGCCAAATACGAAAAGTTCCTCATCTCACTGAGAAACTCAACCCTTCGACTCCGCTCAGGGTGACAGTTCGGGTCATGCTGAGCGGAGTCGAAGCATACTATAAATGATGAGTTGCAAAAATCGGGAATGCTCCCCCTTAATCCGCCCTGCCTTAACTTGATGGCATTGAGCTGTGTGGGTAATAAATGCAAAATCTCCGCCGGAGGAGGTATGGGGTATAACATAGCTAACCCGATGGCCATTGCCGGAAACGCGCTATCTGTAATTCCCATGCAGTTCCATCGGGGAAATATCTGTTTATCGCATCGTTATTCGACGATCGAACTGATAAACGTATCGGCAGTTCCAATGGAAATGGACATCTCTCTTATCAGGGAAATGACCTCATCCTCAAACATAACAAGTTCCTTCTGCATGGTAATGATCGCCTGGGTATTCAGGTTATGCTTCAAATACAGCACCTGATCACTGAAATCGACAAGCACGGGGTCTAATTTCCGCTCAATGTATTTCATGGATTCTATAAGATGTTGAAATTGCCTTCTCTTTTGTATTAATTTTCTCTGGCTGCTTTCTCTCAGCGAACTATTTACATACTGTTCTAATTCAACCTCCCATTCGGTAAACATCGCTTCAGCTACCGTTTCTGCCGCCTTGATTCCTTTACTAAGCGATAATGATTTTTCACGGCATTTTTCATATCCGTTTTTCAGCCTGTTGTATTTTTCTTCATACGTCACGCCATCATGAGTAACAACCGATCTGAATTCGACCAGCGCCGATTTAAATTGTTCATCTGTTTCCTGCAGGATATTTCTTGCGTCTTTTACTTTATTTGAAAGCATTTCCCTTTTATTATAACCCAGTTTTTCCATCGAGTTGTAATACGTTGTCTGGCAGCCGGAAAAATGTAGCAACATAAAAAACATAAAAGAGAAAGAACAAATACTTCTTACACTTAAAAGCTTCATATTTTTCTCCTTATCAGCGCTGCATTGGTAAAACGACTGCGATACATTTTCATTCAACCGTATAGTTCTATATTACTTCCAATGGATTCCGGCATCGATATTAAAAAACGGATATCGTGCTATCCAAAAAGATTCTACCGGCAGTGTACATATTTTATAAGTAAATTGGCTATTTGTCTATGCCTTCTTATGTCGCTAAAACGCTTGTTAAATAGCACAATAGAATTTTACTAATAATTTGTTGCTGTTGCATGAAAAAATTGCGATAAACGTGAATAGCTACCCACGCTTTAGATATATTAAAATACCAATAATGATAAAATAACCTGTTGATAAGACATACAAGTTTTTGTACACTCTGAGAAAGTTTATTGAAGAATAGGTTCTCCACTCAAAACAACGTTCGCCCCTGTAGTTAAAAATCCGCAATTATTTGTCTTAAATGTATAGAGGGTTTTCTTTATTATTTAAAGAGAAAAATCAATATGATTAAGGTTGATACAATACGGGAAGATATACATAAGTTGCTGCCTGAAATACGTTCTTATTTGGAATCAAACCCCAAGATACTATTTGCCTATCTTTTTGGCAGTTTAGCACAGAGAAAACAAACACCATTAAGTGATGTGGATATTGCGGTGTACCTTTCAGATACATCCTCATTGCCGGAGGACAAGCTGGAAATTGTGGGACATTTTATAAATATTTTAGAAACAGATGAAATAGATTTGGTTATTTTAAATACCGCACCGCTTCCGCTTGCTGCAAGAATAATTGAAAATAAAATAATCTTAGCGGACAAACAACCGTTCTTGAGGCACAATTTTGAGTCACTTACATTGAGAAAGTATTTTGATTTTTCTATAAAGGAATGGGAAATTCTAAAACGGAGATATTTGATTGGTAGATAAGGCTCTTATACTGAGAAAATTGAGTGAAATCGATCAATATATAAAACAGCTTGAGGAATTTGCAAATATTTCTCTTGAAAAATATTCAAACGATTGGAAAACACAACGCATCGTTGAAAGGACTCTTCAAATATTGATAGAAACTTGTACTGATATTGCAAATCATATTATTTCTGACAAAGAATATCGTGTTCCGAAAAGTTACGCGGAAACTTTTGAAGTTCTTTATGAAAATAACATTATAAGCAAAGAACTTTTCAACATTATGTCAAAAATGGCAAGATTTCGAAATATAGTGGTCCATCATTATGACACGATAGATGCTGCAATTGTTATTAGTATATTAAGAAAGAATCTGAAAGATTTTACCATTTTTCAGGATGCCATTATAAAAATTTTAAAATAAGCCAATGTCGAAAAACTCTTAGCAACATTATTTCAACACCATTCTTCTGCATTTTCTCATCATAAATATTATCCCAGAAACCCCCTCACTTTCCCTGCGGCAATAATATTTTCCGTGATGGTCTCTTCTTTTTTTGCAAGTACCGCCTCGATAATCTGCGTGGTATGTTCGCTGTGCAGGATATTTTCCACATAAGTTGTCATATTCAATACTTTTTCGATATCTCTCGCAATTTTCGGAGAAATCAGTTTTTTAACGTCTTCATTATAATACGATGCCACCGTTGAAATATCTTCAAAGAAAGCCGGATACGCTGCGGCAAGGAATGACAGGTCATTCTCCGTAAGGGCATGCAACCCCAGCAATTCGGGAGGCAACCCAATAGAATACAGTGCGGCGCAAAAGGAGATTACCCGCGGCAGGGTTATCCCTTCCACGCTTCTCGAATAGCCAAAAAGCCCTATATGCAGTTTACGCATCCTTCTTCGGGGAACAAACCGCGCTATTTCACTGATTAAGGGCGCGAGTTCTTTAATTTGCTCCCGGTAGGCATGCGACAATCTTTTTGTAATGTCCAGGGCGATTTTTTCGTCAATCACCACCGGAGGCTTCCTTTCACGGTTATTGATTGTTTCAATGGCCTTTCTGACAAGTTCTTCATCGTAGTCATACTTAAAGGCGGACTGTATGGTATACGTCTGAACACTCGGATATTCATTCAGGCATTCGTCTACATTTAATGGCGTCATATTTCCCCTGAAAAGATTGGAGCCCACTCCGAGAATAGGATAGATGGGAATCCTGATTTTTTCCTGCAACGCATGTAATCTCTGCAAGGTAATTTTTACCACAAGTATGGCAGGCAGAAAACCATAGTTCAGCGCCGGATCAGAACGTCCGAGAAATACCCGCTGATAGGGAAAATGTTTGTCTTTCAAATATTCCTGCACTATGGAATCGGCAGAAAGCATATATTGAATATCTTCCACCAAAGGGATAACCTCAATGGTCTCCGGCATAAACTCGCCGATCCATTCTCCTATGGTAATATCGCCGCTGAAACATTTCTTGTGCTGTTTTCCGACCACAAAATCACGGTAATAATAATATACCCGGTTTATAATTGCCGTATTCGTAGTCATGGGAAGAATAACTTCAAATATGGGCGGAATTGTGCCGTCACCATAAAACAACTTGGCGGTATCATAGGAACGGGGAGCGCTTTCAAGGGTTTCCAGGAGTATTTTTGCCTCGCTTTTTTCATACTCGGGATTCGGCGCGCGCAGGGTAATAAAAAGATCCTTGCCGATTCTATTATTCTTGAAAAAATTTTCATACCGTGTAATGAGTTTTTTAATAACAAATTCGTCCACTTCCTTTCCCTCGCAATCCCACATCTGCTCATCACATCGCAAATGAGAAAACACATAATATGCCTCTTTTATTTCATCTTCACCGCGAAAAGGCGTTCCTTCCGTAAAAAACGGCATGGCTACATTATCGGGGTGTTGCGTGCTCATCGTCCGTGGTATTTTTCTCATTTTTGCGACCTTTCAAGACAAATTTTGTTATTTGATAACATCTGCGGCACCGGAATCATCACATCTGAAAATTCCGGTGTCATTATTTTACATTATTTCTCACAAGAAGCAAAACATCGCACGGAACATCAATCAATTATTTCTTTTTATCTTTTGGAACGGCAGTTTCTATTGTATACCATTATCGGATTTCCGTATAAAATGGAAAATCCGGCATTATTGTGGTAAATTTATACCATAGTATTTTTTAAACTGTTAATGGAAAAGGGAAATGGTGGTAATGAATGATCCGGTTTCATGATGTCTGTTTGAATTTTGGCTCTACAGTTATTTTCGACAACATTTCTCTGCAAATTCGGCTGAATGACCGCATCGGGCTAATCGGGCCTAATGGCGCAGGGAAATCAACCTTTTTTAAACTTGTTTGCAAACATATTGAGCCGTCTTCAGGCAATGTTATTTGTGCTAAAGATGCCAAATTAGGATATCTTCCTCAGGAATGTTTTGCGTTCAAAAAAAGAACTGTCTTTGAAGAGGCAAGTTCTGCCTTTGAAACCATACATCATCTGAAAGATCAAATCGATACGATACATACTAAGCTGGAAAACCCTTCCCTTGCCGATGACGACCGTCAGGAACTCCTCGACCGGTATACACATCTGCAGCATCAGTTGTCGGTGGTAAACGCAAACAAAATCGACGCGGAAACGGAAAAGGTATTAAAAGGCATCGGTTTCAAGGTGTCCGATTTCGGGAAAAATATCGAAGCCCTGAGCGGCGGATGGCAGATGCGCGTCGCCCTCTCCAGGTTATTGTTACAGGAACCGGATATCCTCCTTCTGGACGAACCTACAAACCATCTCGACGTAGATTCTATCCTCTGGCTTGAACAGTATCTCAGGGAATTACACGCGGGTTTGATTCTTATTTCCCATGACAAGGCGTTTTTAGACCGCAATGTCACAAAAATATGGGAATTGGAGAAAGGAAATATCTGTGAATATCACGGCAATTACTCTTTTTATGAATCCGAAAAGGAAAAAAGGCGCGAGCTGCAAATTTCCCGCTATACCAATCAGCAGAAGAAGATTAAAGAAGTAGAGAGATTTATCGAAAGATTCCGGGCAAAGAACACAAAGGCGTCGCAGGTGCAAAGCCGCATCAAGATGCTTGAAAAAATGGAAAAGGAGGAATTGCCGGAAAATACGGTTCAAAAGGTCACCTTCAGGTTCCCTCCGGCAAAACAAAGCGGCGCAAATGTCCTTGACGTGAAAGATATTTCATACAAATACGATGAAAAATGGATATTTGAGGGCATTTGCCTTTCCATCGAGCGGGGAGAAAAGGTTGCGCTCGTCGGCCAGAATGGTTCCGGGAAATCCACATTATTGCGCATTATTAACCGTATGAGCAATCCTCAGATTGGCTCTGTCACTACAGGACACAATGTCCTTGCCGATTACTTTGCCCAGGAAACCGCTGAAAGCCTGCAGGGGACCAATACGGTGCTTGAGGAAGTTGAATCCATCGCGCCATTTTCCATGCTCCCCCTCGTGAGAAATCTTCTGGGGGCGTTTCTTTTTTCCGGTGACGATGTGTTTAAGGCCGTAAATGTTCTGAGTGGTGGTGAAAAATCGCGCCTGTGCCTTGCAAAAATCCTTTTAAAACCGGCAAATTTTCTCGTGCTGGACGAACCGACAAATCACATCGATATTACTACAAAAAAAGTGCTTAAAGAAGCATTGCTGAATTATCCGGGGAGTCTTTTGATTGTTTCTCACGACAGAGACTTTCTGGACGGGCTGGTTTCAAAGGTGTATGAGTTAAAAGAAGGAAAACTTTTTGTTCATTTAAGCGGTTTTAGGGATTTTATAGAGAAAAGAGAAGCGGAATTACGGTCGGAAACAAATAAAACCGTGACGCAGATTGCCCCTGAAGCAAACCCACCTGAAATGACCTCCCAAAAGCAGCTCTTTTTGCAGAAAAAGGAACAAAACGCAAGACGAAGAAAATTGGAAAAGGAACTTCAGAAAATCGAGGAAAGAATCTCCTCGCTGGAAACACAAAAACAGGAACTGGACCAAATACTTTTGGATCCTCAACTCTATAATAATAATGACAAGGAGAGACCCATTATTATTAACAAGCAATACAAAACTGTCACAGAAGAACTCGAAAATCTTTATCAAAAGTGGGAGGTTACACACTCGGACCTGGATATGATAAATGCCGAAGTGTAAAATTATTCCGTAAGATTGCAACCATTCCCCTCGCGATAACAATGAATTATCTTTTCCTTATACTATTATGGACTGCCTGGTGTTCGTTACACAGCGTGACTGCATCGATAACGGTGTCAAAATATCTGATGCATCTTCTGAAGACAAAATCCCGTTATTATCGCTTGCTCTTTAATCTTGCCGCAATAGCCACTGCCATCCCTGCTGTTCTTTATAATAGGTCGATTGAGAGCAGGCTGCTCTTTCAGTGGAGTGGGATATGTTTTCCCTTGCAGATAGTTTTGCTGATTATTGCGGTCTCATTATTTTTTGCGGGCGCAAAACGCTACGACCTCTTACAACTATGCGGTATTCGGCAAATACAAACGGGAAACACACACGGCGTATTGGCGCAATCCGGTGCATTTGACGCAACAGGCATTCTCGGCATCACACGGCATCCATGGTATCTGGCAATGATCTTATTTCTCTGGGCAAGGGATTTGTACCTGTCCGGATTTATTGCCAATTGCGTTCTTACAATATACCTGATTACAGGAACATTACTGGAAGAAAAGAAACTCGTTCGGGAATTCGGCAGAGAGTATCAGGAATATCAAAAGAGAGTATCCATGCTTTTCCCTTTCAGGTTTTTTAAAGCAAAAATCGTAAAGACCTTTCTTCAAAAATGAGATTTGAATAAAGAGGACAACTATGTATACAACGCTTATTTCTCCGCAGGATGTATCGACACAAATAAACAATAAAAACCGGGTTATCATTGATTGTCGCTTTTCTCTGGAAGACAGTGAGCGGGGCAGGCGGGATTATTCCGCCGCTCACATCCCGAATGCCCTGTACGTGCATCTCAACGAAGACCTTTCTGCCCGGATCATTCCGGGAAAAACCGGGAGACACCCTCTTCCTGAAGTTGAGACATTAGTAAACACCTTTTCTCGCCGGGGCATTGACGGCGATACGCACGTAGTGGTGTATGACGATGCAACAGGCGCGTTTGCAGCCAGGCTTTGGTGGATGCTGCGGTGGCTGGGGCATGACCATGTTGCCGTTCTTGACGGAGGCTGGAAACACTGGTTGAAGGCAGGATTCCCTGCAACCGGTGAAGTGCATAAACGCAACCCGCGCACATTTATTCCAAAACCGCGCCCCCGTATGCTTGTAAATGCCATGCAGGTAGTGAATATCCTCAATGATAGCTCATATCGGATTCTCGACGCCCGTTCGCCGGAGCGTTTTAAAGGACTTAACGAAACGATAGACCCGGTAGCGGGACATATTCCCAATGCAATTTGTGCGCCCTTTGCCGGAAATGTCGACGCGGAAGGAAGAATGTTATCCCGTGAAAAATTATCTCAGCGGTTCAAGTCCTTGTTAGGGAATATTGCGCCTGATCATGCTATTTTCTATTGCGGATCAGGAGTGACTGCATGCCACAACCTTCTTGCAATGTATCATGCGGGACTGGGTGACGGCGTACTCTACGCAGGATCATGGAGCGAATGGATAACGGACACGTCCCGCCCTGTGGCAACTCTCAACGAGAAAAATTAATGGATATCAATTCATAATTTTTATACCATAAGCTGGACTGCGATATCAAGAAGCGCATATTTGCAAGGGTAGTTTTGCAGCAGACATTGTGGTTTTTTGCAGACAATTAAAAAAACGGGGGAATCATGGATAACAATAACGAATGGATTGCTATCAGAGAAGACGAAAAGGGCGGCATTAAGGAATTATCTCAACTGCTGTCCGAGGCAGGTATAGAATCAAAAGCAACGCTTGTCCCCGGTTGTAATACGGGAAAATGCGGATGCAGATACCTCCTCCTGGTGCAAAAAGATGATGCACAGAAGGCGCATGCCTGTATAGAGGAATTTCATGTGGAAAAATATCCCGAAATCAAAGCTTCACAGGAATGGGAGGCAGAGGGGAAATGCCCGGCGTGCGGTTATTGCGTCGGGGAAAATGCCAAAGAATGTCCTGATTGCGGGTTATTGCTTATTATCGAAGGGTAGTTTTGTTAAACATTTTCCTCTGTTACTGCCTGTTAACCTCCGGACAGTAATTTACGAATGCTTACTATTGTAGCGCCACTGTTTCTCCAAAATATTTCCCTCCGTTCATAAAACAAATCATTTATCTACCTTACGAGTTCAGGAGTTACAAAATATAGCGCGAAGTGCCGCTTCGCCAATACCTATATAAAGTAAGCGAAGATGATCTTCGCTCTACAACTAAAATCACAATTTGTGAACTCGTAAGGTACATATTCTCATATTCCAAAAATTTTGCAAAAAAAAACGTGATGCTATATGGCACAAGATGAATTTTGTGTCACACTCGGCAATGTGCCAAGTGTGCCAAAAATGACACACTTTTATATAATTTTCGTAATGCCACTCCACTTTCTGAACATTGAAAAACAATGCTAACATTAATATACAACGATGGTTACTATTTATTTTCTTAAAAATAATACTACCCCGTTTGAAGTATTAAAACTTTATTTACACGTTTGAAATTCTTCATCTATTCATACATGTGTGCAAAATATATAAAACTGGGTTTGTAGATTTAAAATGACGAAATCTTCCATTCTAAAAACAAGAAAAACAGGCAAAACCCATTGCTTTCCTTATAATTCCTGATATTGGAGGAAGGCACTCTTTTTTGCATTATCGCAAAATGTGCTTTCGTACAGAGAAGACAATATTTTTAGATTAGGGAAAAAGTGTGACATTGTTGGCACACTGGGTGTGTCACAAAACTGGGATAATTCATACCGTGACAAGATTGTCTCATAGCAACAGATCCCCATGATTATTCTGTAAACAATAAATATACAAACACTTACGAATACATCCGTATTTAATAATGCCATCCTCTGTCCCGCAATATATCCAATATTAGTATGGGTATTATTTTTGCTATTCTATTGTAATTACCTAATTCAAAAAACTGGTAACACTTTAACATTTTGAAAAAGACTTCGATTTCCCTTATTTTATAATGTACCTCTAATATTGATACATGGAGCAAATTTCACCTCCATTAACTCCGCACTTTAGTGCGGAGATATCCACAACAAATACACCGGCTTTAGCCATGACCTTCTGGTACAGTGAAAGATATTGGGCTAACTTTACCTCAGGGCTGAAGCCAACGATTGTTTTTCCCCTTAACCCCATGCTGAAGCATGGAGTTAAGGCATGGGCAATTTTTCAAAAAAAACTAAAGTGTTATAAAAACTGACATAGTTGATTATCCTTTTTTACAACATGAAAAAATTGTTTTAAATGGGGAATTAATCTGTGAAAAAATCAATATGCACACAACAACCACGAACAAATAACAAAAAGCACACTATCCTTATCGTTGATGATAACAACGATAGCCGTGTCTTGTTAAAAACTCTGTTAAAGGGACACGGGGATAATCCCACAATAGCGGAAAATGGGAAAAAAGCCCTCAAGAAGATAGCGGACAAAAAATTTGACCTTATTATTTCTGATATATTTATGCCGGTTATGGATGGGTTCAAGTTTTGTCAAACGGTAAAAGAAGACGGTAACGGGAGGAATATTCCCTTTATCTTTTATTCTGCGGCGTACAAGCGCAAAGAGGACGAAGAGTTCGCTCTTAAAATAGGCGCCGCCAGATTCGTTCGAAAGCCTGTGGAACCAAAGAAATTACTCTCAATAATAAAAGAGGTGATAAATGAGTCTGAAAAAAGGGAATTTGCCCTTAATAAAGCAATAGTACCGAATAATGATGAGAAAGAAATTGCTTCTCTGTATTCCGAACGTTTGGCGCATCAACTAATCCATAAAGAAGAAGAACTTCATGATAGTGAAGAAAGGCTCCTTTCGATCAGCAACACCATAAATGATGCTATAATTATAATAGACAGCAGAGGCATTATTACCTATGCCAACAAATCCGCGGAAAAACTTTTTGGCTATTCAAATAGCGAATTTATTGGGCAGGGGCTGTGCGATACAATCATGCCGAAAAAGTACGCCAATGCACATTTAGAAGGTATAAAACAATTCAAAAAAACAGGAGAGGGGAATTTAATTGGTAAAACCGCAGAACTGTGCGCAAAACGGAAGGATAATACGGTATTTCCCATCGAACTCTCGCTTTCCTCGTTCAAAATACGCAATAAATGGCATGCAGTAAGTGTGATAAGAGACATTACCCCTCGCAAATTGGCGGATGCCTTGCTGAAGAAAAGTGCGGACACCCTCCAAAAATCCTATGGGGGTATGATAAGCGCGTTATCTCATATGGCAGAAGCCAGAGATCCTTATACGGCCGGGCATCAACTGCGAGTCGCCGAGCTTGCCCGTTCCATTGCCGTCGAGATGGGATTTCCCTCTGAACAAACAGACGGCATATTTTTAGGCGGACTTATCCACGATATCGGAAAAATATGTGTGCCTGCCGAAATTCTCAGCAAACCCGGAAAACTTTCTGACATAGAATTTAAAATTATTCAGAATCACCCCCAGGTGGGTTTCGATATTTTAAAAGAAATTACATTCCCATGGCCAATCGCCCAGATTATACAGCAACATCATGAACGCCTGGATGGCTCCGGATATCCAAACAATTTATCGAATAGTGAAATTATCCCAGAAGCAAAAGTAATCGGCGTTGCGGATACGGTAGAAGCGGTTGCCTCCCACAGACCGTATCGGCCTTCCCTTGGAATAGAGAATGCCCTTGAAATTATCGCAAACGGAAGGGAGAGCGCCTTTGATACTGATATTGTAAATACCTGCATAAAACTTTTTAATGAAAAACAATACAAATTTGCATAAACTATGTATAAGGGGGAAGCATTCCCGTATAAGGGAATATTATAGTAAACGTAATAAATACGTACGCGTGTAAGTTTCATTGCAAGGGTGGCAGCCCGAGCAATCCACAAGGTTTAGTTTCTTCGCTCCTTTCCTGTCAGTCAAGCGGGCGCTCAGAATGGCAAAGCCTGTTCTGAATGAAGTGGATGAGCGAAGAGCACAGAATGATGGCATAGGAGGTATTTACAGGTGAAAATCGGCATTTTAACAAGCGGCGGCGATGCGCCGGGAATGAACGCGGCAATACGGGCAATTGTACGGTCGGCAAACCAGTTGGAGTGGGAGGTTTATGGTATTTTTTACGGTTTCCATGGGCTGTGCGAAAAAGATATCACAGGGAGCCTTAATAATTTCAAAGAATTACATCCTAAAGACGTTGCCCATGTTTTAGGGAGAGGCGGAACATTTTTAAAAAGCGCGCGATACCATAAATTTCAAAATGAAGACACCAGAAAAACCGCTTTAAAAAACCTTCACGCCCTTGATATAAAATGTCTGGTGGTGATCGGAGGGGATGGGTCATTTCATGGGTCGCATGCCCTTTATCAGACAAATATGGCCTGCGGCATCATGGATGACCTTCGCATTGTTTGTATTCCCGCTACAATTGACAATGATATTCCCTGCACAAAATATTCAATCGGGGCGGATACCGCTCTCAACACCGCGATGGAATGTATCGACAAGATACGCGACACTGCCTGCTCGCATAAGCGGGTGTTTTTAGTTCAGATAATGGGGAGGGATTGTGATTACCTCCCTTATATAAACGGCATTACTTCCGGCGCCCATATTGTATTGGGAGCGCATGACATTGCCGATATAAACAAAATATCCCAAAGTATTCTTGATGGTTTCAGCGTAGGAAAGGATTTTGTAATAATTATTGTCGCGGAAGGATTGCAGCAGATAAAATCGGGCAGTACGGGAGAGATCATCAACATTCGCGACGAAAAATACAGCCAGTTTACTGCCTCCGAAATGGTGCGAAGAGAACTCGTCAACACATTTCCCGAAGAATATAAAGACAGGGTGCGTCCCATAGTTCTTGGGCATGTTCAGAGAGGCGGAGAACCTTCCGTCTTTGACAGGGTGCTCGCGACGAGATTCGGTGTTGCGGCGGTGAAAGTATTTGACCTGTGGGACGAAAAGGGCGACAACCAGCCGGTCATGCTTGCCTTTCAAAATGAAGGCGAAACAAATGACAAAATTGTTCCAATACCATTGCAACAGGTGCTTGACAAATCGGCTTCCACGGCAAGCAGGAAATACCGGTTCCTGAATCAATTAGTGATACGCGGCGTTCAATACACACACGCAAAATGGCCGGATGAATTATAAAGCGGGGAGCATTCCCGATTTTTTGTGAAAATCGACTACCGTATATCATGCCGGATATGAAAACATCTTCAATTTACAGGAAAACGCAGCCCTTCGACGGAGTTTATCCTGAGCGGTAAAAGATGCTTCGACTCCGCTCAGCATGACATAAGCGAAGGGCTCAGGGTGACCGTGAATGTTATCTATAAAAAAGCATGTCATGCTGAGCGGAGCCTTGTAGGGTGAATTAAGCGGAGCGAATCCACCATTCATGCGATAATCGCTGGTGGATACGGCGCAAAAACCAGCGCCTTTATCCACCCTACCCACACCGATCCCATAAACGGTTGCAAAAAATCGGGAATGCTCCCCTCCGGCTTTGGAACGTAATTGCTTGAGAAGCTTCGCTTCTCATAACAAGAATGATGGATTTGCAAAAATCTGGGAATGCTTCCGATATAAAGAGTGGCATGGTGAAAACAAGGTGGATGTTTTTAATATTATGTATTATATTACTAATAAGATGATGCTTGTATTGTACAGTTATGGGAAGACCTGGCTATGAAGCGCTGGATAAATATCTTTATAATCATTGTTGTTTTCGGTCTCTTAATCAATGGAGTTGCTGCGGATATTCAGGGTTTAGGCATTGAATGGAAGATATTTTCAGAAAAAGACGGAGTTCAGGTATACAAAGGAATTATAAAGGATTATCCTGTTGTTGCTTTTAAGGGAACTGCCGTAATCGATGCACCGGTTGTCAAGGTAATGACGGTTCTTTGTGATATGGAGAGGAAAACGGAATGGGTGCACTACCTTGCGGAGTCAAAGATAATAAAGGAATATTCTCCCAAAAAGCGAATCGAATATCACCGCACGGTTCCCCCCTGGCCTGTGGCACAGAGAGAATTTATCTTTCTTGCCGAAGCAGTGCAGTTGGATGATAAGAAAACGGTAATTATTAATCTTAGTTCTGCCGGAGATTCGGAAGTGCCACGGACAAAAACAATTGTTCGCGGAGAATTAAAGCATGGCAGATATGTGCTGAAATCCGTTGAAAATGATATGAAAACACATCTTACGATTGAAATATTAGCAGACCCGAAAGGCTTGATTCCCAAATGGCTGGTAAACAGCATTCAAAAAAAGTGGCCGGTGAATACCATCAATGGCATTCGAAGAGAATTAAAAAGACCTCTTTTTAAAATAGACCCATTGGTAAAAAGTATTTTTGAATAACGCCTTATTTACAATGCTTTTCTATCGGAAAAAATATGGCAGGAGAAAGTTTTGCAGGAGATTGGTTTGACAAGAGCGATGATTCACGTTGTGTGATTTCACCCGCTGACTGTTTGAGCAATTGGCCTGTTGATCTGAGGAACTCTGCGAAAATTGCGGAACGATTGGTATTGTTTGAAACGGACGCAGGCATTCCTTTTGTAAGGAAGAAATTTAAGGCTAAAAAAGGTGTTTTTACGCTGCCGGGGTTTTTTGCAAAACCCGATATATATACTGCTGAAGGCAAAAATGCTGTTTCTTTTATACAAGGAGGATTCGGCGCTCCTGCTGCCGTATGCGCACTTGAAATAGCGGTGGTATTGGGATGCAGGTGTCTTTTTGTATTTGGACTGTGCGGGGGGGTGGGAAAAGAATTGGAAGTGGGTGATATTGTAATTCCGACAGAAATTGTCAGGGAAGAAGGCGCTTCCCATCATTATGCAACATCTGAAATTAATGCTTATCCTCATGATGATTTGCTGTGTGAATTGAAAGACTATCTTTCCAAAACGGGAATAAGTAATGTCGTTTTTGGAAAGACGGTCAGCACTGACGCGGTATTCAGACAAACAAAAACAAAAGAACTTTCCTGGAGAAAAAGGGGCATTATCGGTGTGGATATGGAGGCGTCTGCTTTGCTGACTGTTGCCGGATATCATAAAATACCTGCGATATGCATGCTTATTGTTTCTGATACACATGACCTTGAAAACGATGTGCCCTGGAGATGGGGAGGGAATGGCTTTGCCAAAAAACAGCATAAGGCGATAGATTTATTTGTAGAATTTGCGAGAAATACCGCTCTTTTATAAAAATAATGACTTTAAATGTGATAGTAAATAATTTAATGTATTACATCGGGAAACGGATCAAAATGAGTGTGAAGAAAATATTAATGATCGTTGGAGATTTTGTCGAGGATTATGAAGCAATGGTTCCTTTTCAGGCATTGAAGATGGTAGGGCATATTGTTCATGCGGTGTGTCCGGGGAAAAAGGAGGGGGATATTGTGCGTACCGCAATTCACGATTTCGAAGGGGATCAAACCTATAGCGAGAAACCGGGGCATAATTTTGTGCTCAATGCGAATTTTGACCGGATAAAGGCGGAGGACTATGACGCGTTAGTCATACCCGGAGGACGAGCCCCTGAATATATCAGGCTGAATGAAAAGGTGATCGATTGTGTCAGACATTTTGCAGATAAAAACAAACCGATTGCTGCGATTTGTCATGGCATTCAGGTGTTAATAGCCGCAGGTGTTGTGAAAGGAAGATCATGTTCCGCATATCCGGCAGTTGAGCCGGATATTGTCACAGCCGGAGGGAAGTATGTGAAAATCGGGATGGAAAATGCGTATGCCGAAGGTAATATGGTTACTGCTCCGGCATGGCCTGCACATCCGGAATGGCTTCAAAAATATTTGAAAATGCTTGGCACCAGGATAGAACCTTAGGATAAGTTGATATATGAAAAACATAGAAACCCGCTACAAACGTGAAAATGGTTCATTTCTCATAGAAATAAAGTTAAAAGAAGTCAGGCAATTATTCAATACATTTGATCCTGCCCCTTTCAGGGAAAAAGATATCGATGATGATGCCGAAGCGTATATTGTTGAATCCGTTCGGGAATTTTCTCTTGATACTGCGCTTAAATTGGTAATTTATTTGCCTGAAAGTTCAAAAGATGAAGCGATACATATCCTGCCGGAAGCAATTCATAATTATTTTAATTATCGTTTCAATACTTTTAACAAGGAATTGCGTTTTGTCCTTAAAAGGGGACGCATTTCTTTGTTAATCGGTGTTATGTTTTTGTTTTTTTGTATCAGCACAGGCGAAATTATTGATCGTTTTGGGAACGGGATGCTGATGCAAATTATTAACGAAGGATTCCTTATTAGCGGTTGGGTTGCTATGTGGCGTCCTATCCAGATATTTTTGTACGATTGGTGGCCGATACGGTATATGGGGAAGTTATATGAAAAAATAAGTAAAATGCCTATAGAAATGAAATTTATTTCATGATAAAAATAGAAAATACAGAGAAACATTTGATATTAAAAGAAATTCAATGGATGGGAAGCCAGTCAAAAAATCTTTCGATCAATGGAATGTCAGACCAAACCTTTCTGACTATGACACAACCTGTGCTTCGTTTTCATGGGAATCAATTCTTAATGAGATAGATGGACTGCCTGATGACACAGGGATAAATATTGCCTATGAAGCAGTGGTGCGTCATGCTGTGGGTCGGCTTGGCAATCATCTGGCAATCAGGTGGCTTGGCAAAAATGGCACAATTCAGGACTATTCATATCAAAACCTTCATTCTCAAAGCAATCAGTTTGCCAACGTATTGAGAAAATTAAATGTTACAAAAGGCGACCGCGTATTTGTTCTGGCAGGGCGCATACCGGAACTTTATATTGCGGCGCTGGGCACATTGAAAAATGCAAGCGTATTTTGTCCTTTATTTTCCGCGTTTGGGCCGGAACCGATACGACAGCGTCTTAATAAGGGTGATGCAAGGGTTCTGGTAACTACTCAGAAACTTTACACTCAGAAGGTTTCTGATGTAAGGAAAAGTCTTCCTGAACTGAAACATATCCTTCTTGCAGATGCAGGAGAGGATGCTGATGAGGGAGTTTTGTCTTTGCCAAAACAAATGGCAAATGCATCAGATCGATTTGCCATTCCGCAAACTGATCCTGAAGATATGGCGCTTTTGCATTTTACCAGCGGCACTACCGGCATGCCAAAAGGCGCAATTCATGTGCACAAAGCGGTGCTTACCCACTACATGACAGGGAAATATGTCCTCGATTTTCATCCCGGTGATATATTCTGGTGCACTGCTGATCCCGGCTGGGTGACGGGCACTTCGTATGGAATAATTGCCCCGTTAACCCACGGAATAACAAGCATAATTGACGAGGCTGATTTTGACGCTGAACGATGGTTCCGTATCCTGGAAGAACAAAAGGTAAATATATGGTACACTGCACCGACAGCGTTACGGAGATTGATGCGTATGGAGATAGAACCACTCAGGCAATATAACTTACGCAGCCTGCGTATTATTCATAGTGTGGGAGAACCCCTTAATCCGGAAGTGGTGAAATGGGGGCAGCAAACACTGGGATTGCCGATCCATGATAACTGGTGGCAGACGGAGACAGGCGGAATTATGATTGCAAATTATGCCTCTATGGATATTCGTCCAGGATCTATGGGACGCCCTTTGCCCGGCATAGAAGCAGCAATAGTGAAACGTACAAATAAAAATTCGGTAAAAATTGCCGATAAACCGGGAGTTGAAGGCGACCTTGCGCTCAAAACAGGATGGCCTTCGATGTTCAGAGGGTATCTGCATGATGAGGAAAGATACAAAAAGTGTTTTGCAGACGGATGGTATATAACGGGTGATCTTGCGAAGAGAGACGCAGACGGTTACTTCTGGTTTGTCGGACGGGCGGACGATATTATTAAGACCTCAGGACATATGGTGGGGCCGTTTGAGGTGGAAAGTGTATTGATGGAACATCCTGCAGTAGCGGAAGCGGGTGTTATAGGGGTGCCTGATCCGTTAATTGGCGAGATTGTTAAGGCATTTGTCTGTTTAAAGCCGGGTATAGCACAGGATGAAAAGTTGCGTCCGGATATTATGGGATTTGCGCGGAAAAAGTTAGGCTCTGCCGTTGCCCCGAAACAAATTGATTTTGTAAATAATCTGCCAAAGACCCGCAGCGGTAAGATTATGCGGCGACTGCTCAAAGCACGCGAACTCGGTCTTCCCGAGGGAGATATTTCAACGTTGGAGTCTGATTCATGAATAAACAGGAAACAACTCAAAAAGAAACAGATAAAATTAGTCGTGAACACGCTTTGCATTTGTTGTATCAGATGTTGCTTATTCGCCGTTTTGAAGATAAATCGGCGGAACTTTACAGTGCAATGAAGATCAGAGGCTTTTTGCATTTATACAATGGAGAGGAAGCGGTGGCCGTCGGTGTAATGCAGTCGCTCAAACCGGAAGATGCGATTGTTGCAACCTATCGCGAACACGGGCAGGCATTGGCGCGTGGAATTAGCGCCGGCGCTATTATGGCGGAAATGTATGGAAAACAGGAGGGATGCAGCAGAGGCCGCGGCGGTTCTATGCACTTGTTCGACGCGAAAACGCGTTTTTACGGAGGAAATGCCATTGTCGGATGCGGGCTTCCTGTGGCGGTAGGTTTGGCCCTTGCAGACAAGATGCAGGGCAAAAAGAATGTTACGTGTTGTCTCTTCGGAGACGGGGCTGTCGCGGAAGGGGAATTTCATGAATCATTAAACCTTGCCGCGCTCTGGAAACTCCCTGTCTTGTTTTTCTGTGAAAATAATCTGTATGCTATGGGCACGGCATTGAGATATTCGCATTCTGTGGCGGATTTGTCAAAAAAAGCGGAAAGTTACGCTGTTGCCTCTGCATCTGTTGACGGGATGGATATTCTGGCTGTTGAGTCCGCAGCAAAAGAAGCGGTTGAATATGTCAGAGGTGGTAAAGGACCGTATTTTCTGGAATTTCGCACGTACCGGTTTCGCGCGCATTCGATGTTTGATCCTCAGCTTTACCGGACAAAGGAAGAGGTGGAAGAATGGAAAAAGCGCGATCCTATCGATACATTTGCGCATCGTTTAATAAAGCAGGGCCTGATAAATGATGAAAACATAAAAGAATTGGAAATGAAAGTGGAAAAGGAAGTTAACGATGCGGTGGCGTTCGCTGAAGCGGGAACATGGGAACCTGTTGAAGATTTAACCCGGTTTGTCTATTCGGAGAGAAAGAGAACATGAACGGGAAAACACGAGAAACGGTGAAAACTACTTACAGAGATGCGATTAGGGAGGCTATCAGGGAAGCGATGCGCAGGGACGAGAGGGTTTTTTTGATGGGGGAAGATGTTGGGCGGTATGGAGGTTGTTTTGCCGTAAGCAAAGGCTTGCTTGAGGAATTCGGCCCTGAACGGATACGCGATACGCCATTATCTGAATCAACATTTGTAGGAGCCGGTATAGGGGCGGCGCTTGGCGGTATGCGTCCCATCGTTGAAATTATGACGGTAAATTTCAGTCTCCTTGCTGCAGACCAGATACTTAACACCGCGGCAACGTATTTACACATGTCCGGTGGCTTATTCAACGTGCCTCTCGTTATACGCATGGCAACAGGGGGAGGGAAACAGTTGGCAGCTCAGCATTCTCATAGTCTGGAAGGGTGGTATGCACATATTCCCGGCATTAAAGTGCTTACTCCCGCTACCCTCGAAGATGCGCGTGGCATGTTGTGGACTGCCCTTGCGGACCCTGATCCTGTTCTTATATTTGAAAATTCCACGCTCTATAACAGGGAAGGAGAATTATCAGTTGACGCGGGCGCGGTGGATATTGACCATGCCCGTATATGCCGACAAGGAAATGATATAACGATTATTACGTATGGGGCGAGTCTGTATAAAGTATTGGATGCCGCGGATATTCTGGAAAAAAGCGGCATTAGCGCGGAGGTTATTGATCTTCGTACATTGCGTCCGCTGGACGATGCGGCATATCTCTCTTCGGTTGCCAAAACACACCGGGCTCTTATCGTAGACGAGGGATGGCGCAGCGGGAGTATTTCAGCCGAAGTGAGCGCCCGTATTATGGAAGGGGTGTTTTATGAGTTGGATTGTCCTGTTGAGCGCATTTGCACTGCCGAAGTGCCAATGCCCTATGCAAGTCATCTGGAACAGGCCGCATTGCCGCAAACGGAGACAATTGTAACAACCGTGAAAAGGATGGTAAGAAAAAATGGCTGAGTTTTGTATGCCGAGCCTGGGCGCTGATATGAAGGCAGCTACACTCATTGAATGGAAAGTGAAACCGGGCGATTTCATTAAACGGGGCGATATCATTGCCGTGGTAGAGGCAGACAAGGGGATTATTGAAATTGAAGTATTTGAGGAAGGAGTCGTTGATAAGATCATTGTGCCGGAGGGAAAAAATGTTCCTGTTGGCACAGTCCTGGCGATTATTAGTTCCATGAAAGAACCTTCGGAAACTAAAGAGGAGAAGATTGTAGAAGGACAGGTAATAGAGAAAAAAGAAACAGCGTTAAAACTGGAACCAGAGAAGGTTCTTGTTCAGGAAAAACCTGTTCCTCCACTTCCTGAAGTATTAGAAGGGAAAAAGCATTTTAAAGTATCTCCATTGGCACGGAAATTGGCTGAGGAGCTTAACATTGATGTAAGTACGATACAAGGGTCTGGTGCCGATGGGATAATAAATCGCGCTGATGTGGAAAAAGCGGCAAAGGAAAGAGAGTTGAAAAAGAAAATACCTGTGACGGAAAAGGCGAAGATGCCGAAAGAGGTTGAATATCAGGCCGGTATGCGTCGGGCGATAGCGGCGGCAATGTCCCGGTCTAACAGGGATATTCCGCATTATTATCTTGAAACCCGTATTGATATGACCCGCGCGCTTCAATGGCTTGAAGCGGAAAATCAGAAACGATCGATAAAGGAACGTCTTTTACCTGCGGTTCTTTTGTTAAAAGCTGTCGCACGTGCCCTTAAAGACGTTCCCGGGTTGAATGGTTATTGGATTGATGAGCGCCATCAGATGAAAGATGAAATACACATCGGATTTGCCATATCGCTTCGGCAAGGCGGATTGGTTGTTCCTGCGATTCACAATGTCGATAAAAAAAGCATTGATGAATTAATGGCGGCAATGAGCGATCTTATTGCACGCACCCGTGCCGGGCGGCTTCGAAGTTCGGAAATGACAGATGCTACGGTTACGGTTACAAGTCTTGGCGATTTAGGGGTGGAAACCGTCTATGGAGTTATTTATCCGCCTCAGGTGGCGTTGGTTGGTTTTGGCAGGATTTCGGAAATGCCTTGGGCGGAGAACGGGATGCTGGGAATCAGAAGAATTTTATCGGCAACGCTGGCGGCTGACCATCGTGCGACTGACGGGAATCGCGGCGCGCAATTTTTAGGGTCGATGAAACGATATTTGCAGGAGGTATCAATGCTATGACGGAAAAAAATATCAGGGAAATTATCAATAAACATTTAACAAAAATTGCTCCCGAAGCTGATCTTGGAGAATTACCGGAAAATGCAAATATTCGTGAAGAATTGGATATCGACTCTTATGACTTTCTTCAATTCCTGATCGCTATTAATGAGGAGATTGGTATAGAAATTCCTGAGGCCGATTACGGGAAACTTTCCACAATTGAGGGTATTATTAGATATCTCTCTGCGCGAATGGGTTAATTACTCAGTATGATTCTATGAAACTAATCAATAATTATTATGAATACCATGAAATATAAAAAAACAGTTCGAACGGTTGTAATCTCAATACTTACACTTCTGACAGTAATGTGTGGATTAAGAGGAAATGATTGTAACTCTGAAGATTTTGATGAAGAAGTATCTGCAATGTTTCAGGATACACAAAATGCTTTTGTGTTTTACCTCGATAATGGCATGGAGGTGATACTGGTTGAAAACCATGCCAGCCCGATGATTACCGCATTTACTGTTGTAAAGACAGGAAGCAGGAATGAGGATGCTTCTACCAACGGATGCGCTCATTTTCTCGAACATCTTCTTTTTAACGGCACAAAATCACGCACACAGAAACAACTCTACGATGAAATGGATTTTTACGGAGGCTACAACAACGCGAACACAACCACCGACTACACGAATTTTATGATCCTCATGCCGAAAGAATACATTTCTCAGGGAATGGATATCCAGGCAGACATGTTATTTAACTCTGTATTGCCTGAAGAAAAGTTCGAAAAGGAACGGGGCATTGTGATAGAAGAGATAGGAAAAAGTGAAAATGACATGTCGCATCAGGTGCAAAATCATTATTTGCGTACCTTTTTCGCAAATACTCCGTACGAACGTCCCGTGCTTGGAACTGTTTCCACTATTTCGCATTTAAAACGTGATGCGGTGCTTGAATATTATAAAACATGGTATGTCCCTAACAATATGACGTTGATGGTCATCGGTGATTTTATCACTTCGGAAATGATAGCATTGGTGAAAGAAAAATATGGAAAATATCCTGCCGGAAAATTGCCGGAGAGAAAAAACATTCAGATAGATTCTCCAAAAAAATTAAGGGTTGTTCGGGCAAATGCGGTAGGGAATTTTTCTCAGGAAAGACAGTATCTCTCACTGGGTTATGTGCTTCCACCGCCAACGGATGAAGATTTTCAGGCACTGCAAATGATGACGGAGTTTCTCGGCGGGAAGGATAATTCCGTTTTGGACGAACTGTTTCATAAAGAAGAAAATAAAGATTTGCTTTATTCGATAAGCGCCGACATGGGCTTTCATCGTGAATTCTCAACGCTGCAGATTTCGGCGGAACTTTCTGCCAATGTCGATACTGACCGTGTTATTGATTTAATTATACAAGCGATCAGAGATATGGCGTCACAACCTGTGCCTGCTGATGAATTAAATACCCAGTTGACGTCTCGTTTGATACAGGAAATATATTTGCAGGAAAAATTGCATTATTACGCGATGATGAAATCCGGATATCTGGCAGTGGGAGGGTATGCGTTTTATAAGGAGTATATGGAGGGGATAATGAGCGTAACCCCGCAGTCCATTCAAAAAGCGTGTCAGAAATACCTGAAAGACCAAATTCCCGTTATAACGGCAATGTTGCCTCCCGTTGCGGCGAGCGAGGAAACAACACAACGTTCGCAGAGTAGTTACCATAAGGAAGTCTTGCCGAACGGAATGACTGTCGTCATAAAGGATAATCAGGACAGCAGGGTAGTAGGGATACACTTGCTGGCAAAAGAACGAAGCATGGCAGAAGGTAAAGGAAAACACGGCATAACGGAAATATTACAGAGGATGATTTTGGAGGGCGGTACACGCAATTACCCGAAGGAGGGCTTGAATAAGGCGTACGAAGAAATAGGGGCGGAGATTAAGCTCTATGACAATCCACATATAGATTTTGATGATTACTACAATTCCCCGCGCTTCGCGTATGTTCGCCTGAAAGTGGTCGATTTTTATTTTGAAAAGGGGATGAAACTGCTGGCGGAAACCGTCATTCGGCCTCTGTTAGCGCAGGAACCTTTTGCGGAAGCAAAAAAAGAAGTGATCTCCCTTGCCGCAAGGTCAGAATCAGATATACAGGATAAAGTACGAAGATTGTTCTACGAAAACCTGTTTGCTGAGGATACCGGTTTTGGCTGCGAGATTGGTTTCCCTGATCAACTGGAAAAAACATCATTAGAGGATGTAAAGGCTCTGTACCAGAAAATGTATAATCCCGCAAATTTGATTCTGGTAGTCTCCGGAAACGTTTCCGTGGATAAGGCGATGAATATCATAAAGCAGAATTTTGAGGGTGAATGGGGAAATGTGGGCTGGAATGTTCCGGTTAAAAATATTGCGCTTCAGGAAAATATCGGAAAAACAATACGTAAAAAAATGGGAAAGGCACAGTCCTATATTTCTATGGGAAATACCTGCGAAATACAAAAAAACGAAATGCCAGCCCTTGATATCCTGCAGTATTTATTTTCGAATAGTTTAGCCTTTAATTTGCGGGAAAAGCAAGGCCTTGCCTACAGCATTGGCGCCGGTTTCTCCGAATATAACAATGCACATTGGTATCGGATCACTTTGGGAACCCGCCCTGAGAATATCGACCGTGCAATAAGTGGTATAAAAAAAGAAATCAATGATATCCGCATGAAAAAATTCGAAAAGGAAGAAGTGCAAAAAGCCATTAATGCGATATTAGGCCGCCGCGGCATGCGCAGGCTGGACAGGGTAAATCAGGCGTATTATATCAGTCTGGAGATATTTGACGGTAACCTGCCGGAAGAGGATGATCTCTATCCTGAAAAACTAAAAAAAGTCACCTCGCAAGAAGTGGAGCAGCTAGTGCAAAAAGTATTTCAGAAGGATGAACATTTAGTCATAATTATAGAATAAATCTTATGCTAAAGGGAAAGGAGTATTTTTCAATAGTATACAATAATATAACGAGGTTAGAGAATATTGATTATTGTCTATATCGTTTGTAATTTGCTATGCTTTAAATTTTTAATTACTGCCAACGTTATGCAAAGAAATCAAACTTAACGGAGTATTGTATGCCAACAATATCAATGTTTTACGGTATTATAATTTACATGTTTTTCTTTGATGATAAAAAGCATCATCGTCCACACATACATGCAAATTATGGGGGAGCATTCCCAATTTTTTGTAAAATGTGGAGGTATTATGCGGGGGATAAACCACCCGCGCTAGTGCGCCTGAGAGTGCGCAATGTCAGAGGGGTGGAAGTCCCCTTCAGGTAAAACGCTTTCCATACCTGTAACCGACCGTAACTGCGTCATCGTGAGATGGGGTGGGGAGCAACGGGAGGTGAAAAGCTAGTCCGTAGAATGACGAACTCGATTCGGCCTGTTGTAACGGTGAGCCTGCTAGGGAATGGCGAAGCCCAGACCTTCGAGAGAGAAAAAAAAGAAGGAAGTCTATCAAGCTGAGGGGTAGCGTGATAAAGCGATGATAGGGAGCAACGGGTGGTTGGAGACGGAATGGCTGGAAGACAAGGTGCATGAATCAGGGATACCTGATAAAGGGAGTGACTTTGTCAGGAGTCAGAGCCTCCATAAGAGCGAGGAAACATTGTAACGGATGTGGAGCAAAGGGAGGTAGGAAGGTGGAGGTATGAAGCGGATAAGTTGGGAAGACAAACCAAGGTGAGTGGCAATTATGCCTAAACAAACTGGAACAATTCGGAGTACAGAATAGAATTGAACCTGACTTATAGCGGATTACCTGTTGACGGTCTACAGAGGGCGAATGATGAGAATCGATGTCATCACTATGAGGTATGAATTGTTCATGTATCCACAATTTATATTCTCATCGGTCAATCCCGAAGGGGTAACCACTGACTGGAGACCCGCCTGTACGGTTCGGAGGGAGGGGAGGCGAAAGCCTTTCCTACCCCTATCCCCTATTCGTTGAAACATTTGTAACACTTTAGTTCTTTGAAAAATCCCAATAATCCCGAAGGGATGAAATGATTATAGAATTATACGAAAAACCCATAATTAACCCCGAAGGGGTGATATAATTTTATTTTTCATAAAACGCAGGATTGTGGTGATTATGTCATCCCTTCTGGATTGGGCGTGGTTTTACCGTGTTTTTCTATAATCATATTACCCCTTTGGGGTTCTCCTTTTTTCCTTGGATTTTTCAAAGAACTAAGGTGTTACAAACATTTTATGCTGCAAACAGGCCGCCCATCCGAGGCTAAAGAATGTCGACGAGGTAGAGCGCAACGACCAGTCTTTCATCTTTACCGTAGAAACTCGCGATTCCCAAATTTACAGGTTACGGCTCTATCCTACCATTATTAACGATTTTCAGGCAAGGCGAGCACCACAAAGTGAAGCAAAAGAAATATCAGGGAAAAATGCAAAAACTCTGCGCTGAATTTAAGACACTGGCCAGATATGATGAAAAAGGGCAATATATCGAGATTTTAGTGTTATCGTAATTTTATCGTGTTGTGGAATACGTAATACAAATTAAACCACGGATGCGCTGAGACACAGAGATAAAATGAATCGTATTCGTTGGATTGCCAATAACAACCGAAACTATACATTATTATTCCTTGTGCCTCTCCAATGGCGGTGGCCTTTCAGGTGATTAATTGCCGAGGTAAGGGTCATTGCCAGATACAGCGCTCCTGCAATTGGCAATGTAAGCGATCTCCATGAGCGTTGTTTGTAAAAGCGGATAGTGGGATAATAGGTGAGCGCCATGAGGAATAGCGTTACTAATGAAATGAGTGAAATAATTGGGTTGCGCATGAAGGTAAATACTCCGGCTACCGGCGCAACATACATAACGGACATGCCAAAGAAAGTTCCCATAAGGGCAAACCACGAATAATTCAACTGCGTGAATGCATTGCGTGCGACCATGTGCCAGATGTCCCGCAAAAGCAAATAGGGACGTATGCTTATTACGGATTGTGTGAAGTAGAGCGCAATCGGGAATCCTGCTTTTTTCAGACGTTTTGCAAGGGCAATATCGTCAATCCACGCGTTGCTATGTCCGGCCAGTCCTCCTATTTTTTCCAAAGAACGGCGTGAAACCAGTATGCATCCGCCTGCTGCCGCGGCGGTTCGGGATTTGTTATTGCATGCATCAGGAAATGGATAAAGCTGGTGAAAAAAGTAGATGAACGCCGGAATTAAAAGTTCAGCCCATTTTCCCTGCGTATCCAAAAGGGCCATAAGCGAAACCATATCCTTTTTTTCTTTTAGCGCCGTCTGTACCAGGTGTTTCCATACGTTCTGATTATGGTAAATATCCGCATCGGTAAACAGAAACCATTCGCCGGAAGCAATTCTTACCCCTTGTTCGAGCGCCCATAATTTACCTGTCCATGATTCCGGCTTTGGCGTGCCGTGTATAATCTTAACAGAACGGTTTGATTGACCGGCGATCTTTTTCGCGCATGCAACGGTGTCGTCATTTGATTCGTCATCGACAATAATAATTTCAGAATTTGGGTAATCCTGTTGCAACCATGAGGGAAGTGTCATTGGCAGCGATGTGCTTTCATTGCGCGCCGGGATGATAACTGATAAAAAAGGCAGTTGCATGTTTGAAGAATCATTATCATTGAGGGCCTCCCATCGTGTTGACATCCTCCAGCGTGAAGGAAAAAGTACTAAAAGAACCCATATGAATAAGGAGAGGAGGCAGGCAGGATTCAGGAGCAGGATAATCATAATCAATAAAGGGGGCTATTCAAGAAGTTGTATGATGGTGTTTCTCTCATTTGAAGGTTTTTTACAGGTATAATTCTCGCACACGTAGACGGTTGTTTTGCCTTCAATGGGTTTTTGATCTTTTGTATATGCAGCTATTTTTTCAATAAATGTGCCGTTTGAAGGGTGTAAAAGCAGCACTTTGTTTGGTAAGAAACGTATATAAATTTCTCTAAGAATATCTTTTGTGTCCTTATCCTCGCGTTCTCCCGCAATAATAATTTCTTTCGAAGGGCCAAGGACAAAATCCAAGGCGCACAGGGATTGGGTGTATCCTGAAGGATACTGGGTGATAGCAGCGGAAAATGTCTTTATAAGATTATTTGCCATGGTTTCATACGATGGGTTTCCGGCAATACGCCCCAACCGTAACAAATTGAGCAATGCGATGGAATTGCCGGAGGGCGTCGCGCCATCATAAATTTCCTTTGTTTGTGTGATGAGTTTTTCATTTGCTTTGCCACTAAAGAAAAATCCTCCGTTCTTCTCGTCAAGAAAGTTATGAATGGTTTGCTCGTGAATCTCCATGGCCATCTTAAGATATTTCTCCTGAAAGGTTGTTTCATAGAGATCGATCAATCCGTTTACGAAAAACGTGTAATCATCAAGAAATCCGGGAATTATCGCTTCTCCCTGACAATAACGCCGTAATAATATTCCGTTTTCCTGGTAGAGCGTTTTCAGTATAAAGTCGGCAGCACGCGTTGCTGCTTTTTCGTATTTCGGCTCATTCATAGCCTGCGTGCCTTTAGATAATGCGGAAATCATAAGGCCGTTCCATGAGGTGAGAATTTTCATGTCTTTATGAGGCTTAATGCGTTTTTCGCGAACGGAAAGGAGTTTTTTGCGACCGTCAGCGATGAGTTTTTCAAGGACTTCAGGCTGTAAGCCTTCCATTCTTGCGACAACAGACAAAGGTTTATCTATGTGTAATATATTTTTTTCTTCAAAATTGCCCATGCCTGAAACGTCGTATACGTCACAAAAAATGTTTCCGTCCTTTTCTCCGAGGACTTCTTTTATTTCTTCCGGTGTCCATACATAATATTTTCCCTCAGCACCTTCGCTGTCGGCGTCTTCAGCGGAGTAAAATCCGCCTTCGGGTGATGTCATGTCTCGCAATACATAATCAAAAATATTTTTTGCCACCGTTGCATAAAGTTCTTTTTTGGTTGCTTGGTAGGTTTCTATATATGCAATGGCGAGCAATGCTTGGTCGTACAGCATTTTTTCAAAATGAGGAACCAGCCAGTATTCATCGGTGGAATATCGGTGAAATCCGCCGCCTAAATGGTCATAGATGCCGCCTCGTGCCATCATTTCAAGGGATTTCTCAACCATTTCCAGAGCAAATGGTGTGTTGTTGCGTTTCCACCATCTCAGGAGAAAAGTAAAGTTGTGCGGTGTGGGGAATTTTGGTGATGTTCCAAAACCTCCGTAAAGAGAATCAAAACGATCTCGCAATTGTTCATAGGCCGTTTTCAGCGCCCGGATATCTAATGTTTCTCCGATTTCGAAAGATACTTCTGAATGTAAGAGCTTTGTTACCTGCTCACTGGAAGCGAAAACACTTTCCTTATTTGTATTCCATAGATTTTTAATTTGGTTTAAAATAGCAATCAAACCGGGATTGCCGAAACGTTCTGTTTTCGGGAAATAAGTGCCCGCGTAAAAAGGCTTTCCTTCTGGCGTCAGAAAGAGAGTGAGAGGCCAGCCGCCGCTGCCGGTCATTGCCTGGCAGACGTTCATATAAACATTGTCAATGTCGGGACGTTCCTCTCTGTCTACCTTTATGGCAACGTAGAATTCGTTTACTATCTTTGCAACTTCTTCATCTTCAAAGGATTCCGCCTCCATTACATGGCACCAATGGCAGGTGGAATATCCGATGGAAAGAAAAATAACCTTATTTTCTGATTTTGCTTTATTAAATGCTTCCTCACCCCATGGATACCAATCTACAGGATTATACGCATGCTGCTGCAGGTAAGGGCTTTTTTCATTGATTAGGTGGTTTGGTTTATTTGATTTCATTTTGATATTACCAATGGAATTTCACGTTCTCTTACAGTTTCAGAGGCATATTGTGGCAAAAAAACTTATAAAATATCCACAACATAATCTCTACAAAATATACATTATTTCTTTATTTTATCCAAATTATAATTCATGCACTATTTTTTAATTGATAAGGCTACTATGCGAAAGAAAGTAACAAAAAGCACATAACTAATATATTTATAATATTTTACATTTTGTTATTTTAAAAAAAATGATTATAATTACGGCACCCTTGTCAATACCTGCTTTTGGGCGGGGAGATAATCCTCTATTATGCAGTTAAATGGTTACGATATAAAAATGGATAATGAATATCTTGTTGTTTTTACGATTGAAAGTCAAAGATTTGCGGTGATGCACACTGCGGTGGAAAGAATCGTTCGCGCAGTGGAAGTTACTCCGTTTCCCGCTGCTCCTGATATTATTTTAGGGGTAATTAATGTACAGGGAAGGGTGCTTCCGGTGATAAATATGAGAAAAAGATTACATATAAAAGATAGGGAAGTGGATATTGATGACAAATTGATCGTCCTGAATACCAGGAAACGCACGGTCATTATCACCGCAGATACAATTGTGGGGGTAATAAAGGGAGAAGAAATTATTTGTGCAGAAGATATCGCAAAGAATGCCGATGTTGTTCAGGGAATATTCAGGGCCAATGATGGTTTGACGTTTATTTGTGATATTGAGAAATTTTTGTCAATAGCAGAGGAAGAGGCATTGGAAAGGGCAGAAATTTCAATAAAATGATACGCTGATTGAGGAATATTCGAAAGATACACAATGAAACAAAAAATACCGGAACAGTTACTCAATCGATTTTGTGATTTAATCTCTGAGAAACTGGGATTGCGTTATGAAAAAGACCGTTGGCATCATTTGATACGCCATATCGGGTTGGCTGCGGATGATTTTGGGTATGATGATGTTGAATTGTTTCTGCAGTGGTTGCTTTCTGAGCCATTAACGCAAAAGGATGTTTCACTGCTTGCAAATCATTTAACGGTGGGCGAAACATATTTTTTTCGTCATAAAAACAGTTTTGAGGTTCTTGAAAAAAATATTTTACACGACTTGATTGCATCCAGAAGAGGGAGAGATCAAAGACTGAGGATTTGGGTTGCAGGTTGTGCTACCGGCGAAGAACCCTATTCTGTGGCAATAGTAATTGATAAATTGATCCGGGATATCAGAGATTGGGACATAACGATTCTGGCCACCGATATTAATCAGAATTTTCTCAAAAAAGCTTCTGACGGATTATACAGAAAATGGTCATTTCGGGAAACTCCCGAATGGATTATAAACAATTATTTTACATTAACTCAGGGAAACAAATATGCTATTTTGCCCCATATAAAAGAAATGGTTGTTTTTTCTCCCCTCAATCTGAAGGAAGATGTTTATCCTTCTATCCTGAATAATACAAACGCGATGGATATAATTTTTTGCCGTAACGTATTTATTTATTTTAGCAATGAGTTGATAAAAGAGATATTGCATAAATTCTATCGCTCGCTTGTTGAAAACGGGTGGCTGGTGGTGAGCCCGGTCGAAGGTCTGCAATGCCGCGAACACGATTTCCGTCCGGTTAATTATCTTGGCGAAACATTCTATAAAAAAGAAATAATTGCAAAATGTATTAGTCAGAAAAAAATATTTGCTGATGAAGGTGCTTATCCGGTAAAAAAGAGATACGAATTTGAAAAAATATCCGGTGAAACTGCACAGTTGGACAGTTTGGCCGGCAATAAAATTCTTCGGGAATTGAGACAAGAGCCGGAGGAAGAATTATTATATAAAGAAGCATTAAAATCATTTGAAAAGGGTTTATACGGAGAAGCAACGGATATTCTCATGAAACTTTATTCTTCCATGCCCGATAATAAAAACGAATTACAAATAAAGCGTGACGTCATTATGTATCTTCTCGCAAAATCATATGCGAATCAGGGAAAAATAGAAGATGCCCTTGAATGGTGCAATAACGCAATAAAGGCTGATAAACTGCAACCCAATTATTATTATTTGCGGGCGACAATTCTTCACGAACAGAAAAACACGGATGGCGCCATAGCATCATTAAAACAGGTTTTGTATCTTGATCCGAATTTTATACTTGCTCATTTTGCTTTAGGAAATTTTACGCTGGAACAGCAAAAACCGGAAGAGTCTTTCAGGTATTATGAGAATACCCTTTTGCTTTTGAAAAATTATAAACCGGAAGAAGTGCTGCCCGAATCAGAGGGAATAACCGCCGGAAGGTTAAAAGAAATAATTCATATGATAAGCAGCAGAAATTCGGTGTTATTGCAGGACATTATCCATTTAAAATCATGAGATATGGGAACAAATTATGAAAATACTTAATAATGTAAGGATGAAATATAAACTTGCAATACTGTTGATAGTGCCAATATGCGTCATGTTGTACTTTTCGGTTATCGGCACTCTGGAAAAACACTCGGTGTCAAACGAGATGGCAAATCTGGAATCATTATCAGAATTTGCCGTTTATATCAGTAAACTCGTTCACGAAACACAAAAGGAGAGGGGAGCTTCCGCTTTATATATCGGAAGCGGCGGAAAAGAATTTTCCAATGAGCTCAGAGATCAGAGACAGGCTGCCGATCAGAAGGTGGTTGAATTGAAAAACATAATGAACAGAATCCAGCTAGATCGGTATGGAACGAAAATCGGCATTACACTGGAGAGGGCGCTTCATCTTGTCTCGATTATGAAGGATAAAAGGGGGGAGATCGATTCTCTGGCTGTTACCACAGAAGAGGGAATCGAATACTATACACGTCTCAATGCCGAATTTTTAGATGTGATAGCGATATTGTCCACGTTATGCACCAATACGGAATTATTTAAACAGATTTCCGCATACGTAAATTTTTTGATGACAAAGGAACTGGCAGGTCTGGAAAGGGCATACCTTTGCAGTGTGTTTGCAGCAAACAGATTTGAAAATGGAATGTATAGTAAATTCAGGGATAATATCACAAGGCAGGAAATTTATTTGAATATATTCAAAGGCCTGGCGACTGCGGAACAAAATGAATATTTCAGCGCCAGTTTAAATAATAAGTATGTGGACGAAGCGTTAAGGATGAGAAATATTGCGGTTGAAAAGCATGCCGAAGGCATGTTTGGGGTAGAACCATCGGAATGGTTCAAGATGCAAACGGGCAAAATAAATCTTTTAAAGGGGGTTGAAGACAAATTATCGGAAGATCTGGTGCTTAATTCCCGGAAAATATGGGATGCTTCAAAAACAACGTTTATTTTCTTTATAATTTTGACAACTGTCGCCGTGTTTGCTTCCGTACTATTTGCGTATATAATTTCCATCGGAATCACACGACCTTTGAGCATGGCAGTTCGTTATGCGGGACATATCTCAGAAGGTGATACAACAATAAAAATAGAGATCAGCGGCAGTGACGAGGTAGGTCAGTTATTTACTGCTATGAAAAATATGGTTGAAAACTTACGCGAACAAACTATGGAGATTGCAGAAGGGGTGAACGTCCTTGCTTCTTCGACGAGTGAAATACTTGCAGCAACAACCGAACTGGCAACAACTTCAACAGAAACAGCGACAGCCGTGACAGAGACGACTGCGACAATTGAGGAATTCCGGCAGACAACACACTTTTCCACCGAAAAAACAAAACAGGTTTCCGTCAGCGCTCAGGGCGCCGCAGAGATTTCCGAGGGCGGGGAAAAAGCGGTGAATGAGACAATAGAAGGTATGAATAGTATAAAAGAACAGATGTCCTCCATTGCGGAAAGTATTATCAAGCTTAGTGAACAAAGCCATGCAATCGGCATTATCATTGCCACGGTCGACGATATTGCGGAACAGTCAAATCTGCTGGCGGTAAATGCCGCCATTGAGGCTGCAAAGGCAGGCGAGCAGGGGAAAGGGTTTGCCGTGGTTGCGCAGGAAGTAAGGAATCTTGCAGAAGAATCCAAGCAGGCAACCATGCAAATAAGAAAAATATTGAACGATATCCAGAAAGCGACAAATGAGGCGGTGTTGAAAACCGAGCAGGGCGGCAAAGTTGTTGACAATGGAGTAAAACTTACCAGTGAGGCGGGAAAATCCATTCACAAACTTCGCAATAGCATTTCACTTGCGTCTCAGGCGGCAACGCAGATTGCCGCATCGAGTGGCGAACAAATGTCGGGCATAACACAGGTAGTCACGGCAATGGAAAATATAAAAACGGCAACGTCACAAAATGTGGAAAGTTCCAAACAACTGGAAGAAGAAGCACACAATTTGAATAATCTGGGACAAAGACTTAAAAAGTTGATTCAGAAATACAAAATATAAAACCACATCTGCGAATATAGTAGAGACAGGTTTCAAACCTGTCTCTGTTTTTGAAGGGAACGCCCGATGTCCGAATCGGAAATAAAAGATCGAAAAAGAATTCTAAAAGAGAGGGCCAAAATACTCGCGCAAGAACCGGCAGTTCGGAAAGAAGGCTTACAGTATGTAAACATAGTTGAATTTATTGTTGATAATGACAAATATGGCATTCCGACAGATTTTGTCCGTGAAGTGTTTTTAATAAAAGACATTACGAAAATTCCGGGAGTGCCGGACTATGTTATGGGAATTGTGAATGTGCGAGGGCAGATATTTTCCGTTATCGATATAAAAATGTTCTTTCATATTCCCAGAGGGAAGGGAATATCAAACCTGAACAGGGTGATAATTATCCGGAATGAACATATGGAATACGGCATTATTGCCGATTCGATAGCAGGAGTAAAATCTGTTCTTTCCGACAAAATTGTATCGACACCGCTGACGATGCCAGAACATGCCAGAAAGTACATAAAAGGCGTAACTGAAGATCAGTTGGTTATATTGGATGCCGAGCATATGTTAACAGACAAATCGATTATTGTATGTGAGGAAGTGTGATAAAGGAATAAGAATTCATACGATATATTATGATAGATGAATATATACCCATAGCCCTAAACACAATACAACCCAATACCTGCACCGGATGTAACCTTTACATAAAAACCAGGGCAGACGTAGATATACGTTATGTTTTATACTGCAACGGGGCGAATGCTCTTAAAGACGATAAAATAAAGGAACTTATATACAATCAGATAAAATTTCTTTTTATCAGACAAAGTGAAGAAAAATTATATTTGCGGTATATGGAGTCTCAGTTGAAACTGGTAATTCACGACCCGGCCATAGACACAAATGTAAAATCAAAGATGGTATATAATGTGGCAAAGTCCATTATGATTGACATATTTAACGACCCGCGTGCCGGCGATAATGTTGAAAGATCAAAAAATTGGGTATCAAATACCGTTGAATATGTGCTGAATAACAAAGACGCCACCTCAACTATGTTAAACATGGTATCGTATGATTATTATACCTATACTCATTGCGTAGACGTCTCCGTATTGGGTCTTTTATTCGCAAAATACTTGAGAATAGGCGGGAGGGATATGCATAATTTTGGCGCCGGATTATTGCTTCACGATATTGGCAAAACAGAGATCAGCATTAATACATTGAATAAAAATGGAAAGCTTAATGAATCGGAATATGCGGAGATCAAAAAACACGTGGAATGCGGACATGAAATATTGAAGGGATTGGGAGGTCTTAGTGAAGATTCATTCTATCCTGTTTTGCATCATCACGAAAAAATTAATGGAAAAGGTTATCCGAAAGGTTTGAAAGGGAATGAGATTCATGATTACGGGAAAATTGCAGCGATAATAGATGTTTATGATGCGTTAACTACCAAAAGGCCGTATTCGGATGCGAGAAAACCGTTTCCTGCGTTGCAAATTATGAAAGAGTTCATGGGTGAACATTTTGACGAAACGTATTTCAGGAGTTTTGTTGCCTTTCTCGGCAGCAGGGGTTAGCGCCAATGAACGAAAGAGAAATTGAATTTCAAAAACGACTGCTGGCTACCTTTAAAATAGAAGCGGAAGAACATATAAAAGAAATGTCTGCGGATTTGCTGAAGATGGAGGAAAATCCTCCTCATCATGAGCAGATTAAAATTATCGAAAAGATATTTCGTGAAGCTCATAGTTTGAAAGGCGCAGCGAGGGCAGTAAATCTTCCCGGCATTGAGAAAATATGCCAATCGCTCGAAACGGTGTTTTCCTCCATGAAACATGAGGGGCGAAAACTGTCCGTGGGGAAATATGATGTCCTGCACAATGCAGTCGACTGTATGAGTAAAATACTTGTTTCTCCCGAAGAAAACCGGGAAATTTCCGAACTTCTACAACGAATAGAAGGGCTTATATCAGATGATGGATCTGATACGGTTCGTTCTGAAGAATATCCTCAAAAGTACGTCGATGAAAGCATGGGGACGAATGCTGAAAAAGAATTGCCCGAAGAGAGAGTTGCAGATTCGATGGAGGAAGACGACCTTATTGAGAAAAAAAGGGAGGCAAATGCTGCCGGACAAAAAAATGATAGTGTCGAAAGAGAAACATCGCATGCAAAAATGCTGAGAGTTGCTGCGGCAAAACTGGATGCCATTTTTTTTAAAGTAGAGGAAATGCTTTCTTTAAAACAAATATCACTGCTGCGTGCGAATGAATTATCAAGAATATCAAACATCATGAGCGATTGGGACAGTAAATGGTCGGATGTATATTCTTCGGCGCGAAAGACATTTTTATTACAGGAAAAGTCTGAGACTCGGAAAGAAGGAATGGAACGGAATCCTGCATACAGTGATTCACTGATGGAATTCCTGGAATGGAATCATAACCGTATTAAAGCGCTGGAAGAGGGAATAAATGGTTTAGCAGGTAATTCAAAACGTGATCATAGAATGATCGCGGGAATGGTAGACGAACTTCTTGAAGATGTCAAGAAGATACTTATGATGCCGTTTTCTTCTGTTTTGGAAGGATTTCCGAAAGTTGTGCGTGATATTTCCCGAAATCAGTCAAAAAATGTAAATTTATTAATTAAAGGCGGCGAGGTGGAAATTGACAAACGTATTTTGGAAGAAATAAAAGATCCTTTAATGCATATTGTAAGAAATTGTATAGATCATGGAATTGAAAAAACTGAAGAACGGTTGCGAAGAAACAAAAAACCACAAGGAACCATTTCTCTCTCAATACATCAGACAAATAGTAATCAGGTGGAAATACGCATCTCGGACGATGGAGCCGGAATCAATATTGAAAAAGTAAAAAAATCAGCGATAAAATCCGGTTTTGCGAAAGAAGATCATATCAACTCTATGGATGATAAAGAGGCATTATCACTGGTATTTCAATCGGATATTTCTACAAGTCCGATAGTTACAGATATTTCAGGCAGAGGACTTGGGCTTGCGATAGTCCGTGAGAAAACGGAAAAGCTCGGGGGACAGGCGCACGTAGAAACGAAAATAAATGTTGGCACGACATTCAGAATAGTTCTCCCGTTAACACTTGCTACATTTCGGGGAATAATAGCAAGGGTTGCAGGTCAAAAATTTGCAATACCGACAATAAGCGTGGAACAGGCAATGCGCGTTAATACAAATGATATAAAACAGATCGAGGGCAAAGATACTATATTTTTTGATGGAAATTCTGTTCCTTTAATAAAATTGCAGGATGTGTTGCGTATCTCCAATGGGAAAAAACACATATCGGGGGACAGAGGAAATTCTGAGTATCTCGCTACGTTAATTATTAATGTTTCTCATAAACGCATTGCTTTTTGTGTGGATGAGATAGTGGATGAACAGGAAGTATTAGTCAAAAGCCTTGGCAAACAATTAGTGCGTGTGCGAAATATTGCAGGTGCGACAATCCTCGGTTCAGGAGAGGTTGTGCCGGTAGTAAATGTGTATGATCTGATACAATCCGCAATAAATATTTCATCATCTTCCGTTGCAAAGGACATTCAGCAGGAAACAAGTGAGAAAAGAAGGAAAACAATACTAATAGTGGAAGATTCTATCACCTCCAGAATGTTGTTGAAAAATATTCTTGAATCAGGCGGCTATACTGTGAAAACGGCCGTTGACGGCATTGACGGTCTTTCAAAATTAAAAACGGAAGAGTATGATCTGGTAGTCTCGGATGTGGATATGCCGCGTATGAATGGTTTTGCTCTTACCGCTAAGATTCGCGGAGATAAAAAATTATCTGAAATACCGGTAATTCTGGTAACTTCATTAGGTTCGCGTGAAGATCGTGAAAGAGGAATAGATGCGGGAGCAAACGCCTATATTGTTAAGAGCAGCTTTGATCAGAGCAATCTCCTGGAAACAGTAAAACGATTCATATAGCAATTCTGTGTCTGTCTGCAACCCAATGTCATTAAGTTAAGAAAGGGTGGATTAAGGCGTTGTTTTTTACGCCGAATCCACCAATAATATACTGTCAGGGTTGCTTAACTTAATGACATTAGTCTGCAGCCAAATAAATGTCAATAATTATTCAACAATACGGGAGTAACGATGATAAAGGTATTAGTGGTTGATGATTCCCCTGTTGCGCAGGAACTCCTCGTGTATATTCTTCAGAATGATCCTAAAATCACGGTGATTGGCAGGGCAAATAATGGAAAAGAAGCGTTGACATTTTTACAATCCAAAAGGCCTGATATTGTTGTTATGGACATACAGATGCCGGAAATGGATGGCATTGAGGCCACCCGCAGGATAATGGAAACAAATCCGTTGCCCATTATAATGGTGAGTTCTTTCTGGAATCCGAAGGAGAAAGAGAAAACATTTATTGCTCTGGATGCCGGTGCAGTGGCTTTTATCGAAAAACCCGGAGGAGTGCAGCATCAAAACCATGAGACAACTTCACGGCATCTGACAAACATGGTGAAATTGTTGTCCAATTCTGAATTTCTGCGGCCAAAAGCGGATAAAGCAATACAGGCTACATGCATCAAAAATGAGGTGATACTAGAGAAAGATAGAGAGGCTGCGGGGAAGTTAAAGCTTATAGCAATTGGCGCCTCTACGGGAGGGCCTCAGACAATTCAAATGCTGCTTAAGAATCTTAATAAGAAAATACCTGTTCCTGTCTTAATTGTTCAGCACATTGCTCCGGGATTTGTCAACGGAATGGTTGAATGGCTTGCGAAAACTACATCATTTGCTATACATGTGGCACACGACAAAGAAAACGCTTTGCCGGGGCATGTATATTTTGCCCCCGATGGACATCATATGGGAGTGAAAAGCAATTTAACTATATTTCTTGAAAACAACAGTGTGCCGGAAAATGGCGTGTGCCCATCTGCATCATTTCTGTTTCGTTCTGTGGCAGAAAATATCCGTGAAAAGGCTATAGGCGTTCTTTTGACAGGCATGGGCAAAGATGGAGCGCAGGAGTTAAAGATGATGAGGGAACGAGGCGCGATAACTATTGCGCAGGATAAAAATACTTCCATTGTTTATGGCATGCCTGCGGAAGCAAAAAAAATTGAGGCTGCAACCCATATACTTCCTATTCATGATATTCCTGTCATTCTTGAAAAATTAACGTTAAACAGATGTGCATCGCAACTGAATAAATGAGGTTACTATGGAAGTTGATAATAATGCAGAGATCAGAATACTTGTTGCCGAAGACAGCCTGACACAGGCTGAACGCATAAAGTATATTCTTGAAAAACAAAGCTATAGGGTTTATGTCGCCCGTGACGGCAAGCAAGCAATAGACATGGTAGATACCGTACAGCCGAATTTGGTTATCAGTGATGTCGTTATGCCTGAAATGGATGGTTATGAGTTATGCAGAAAATTAAAAATAAAAAATATCCCGGTAATTCTCGTTACCTCACTTTCCGAACCGGAGGATATCTTTAAGGGGTTAGAATGCGGCGCCAGCCATTTTATACAAAAACCGTTCGATGAGGCATTTCTTATTTCCCGTATCGGCTACATTCTTGCAAATGAAGCCTTAAGAAGACAATCTGTTCCGCAATTCGGCATAGAACTGTATTTGTCAGGGAAAAAGTATTTTCTCACTTCTGAAAAATTACAGATAATTGATTTGCTTTTTTCTGTATATGAAAGTGTTGTTCAGAAAAATATTGAACTTGAAGAGACAAACAGGCAATTGGAAGAAACCAAGGTCTTGCTTGCAAAACAGGTTGCGGAACTCCACAAAATCAGTTTATACGATGAGCTTACGGCGTTGTACAATCGGCGCGGGTTTTTCTTTATCGTGGAACCACAGTTGAAAATTGCAAAACGAAAGAAACAATCGGCGCTGCTTATTATGATTGATGTTGACGGATTGAAATGTATCAATGACACCTATGGCCACAACGATGGTGATTTGATGTTGAAGGATCTGGCAAATATTATTAAGAATACATATCAGGATTCTTATGTTGTCGCGCGCATGGGAGGGGATGAATTTATAGTATTTGCAGTCGGGCATGATGAAACAAACGCAAATGAACTTGAGCTGCGGTTAAAAAATAATATTGATGATTTCAATATCCGGTCAAAATACCCTTTTCAGCTTATGGCAAGCATTGGTAAGGTATTTTGCAAAGTTACAGAAAGCATCACTATCGATGAGCTTCTGGATAATGCTGATAAAATTATGTATGAAAAGAAACGGAAGAAGAATGAGCCAGGAAAACAATAAAATCATTGAAATACTCATTGTCGAAGACAGCCCGACGCAGGCGGCTCAACTGAAATACATTGTTGAAAAAAACAATTATATTGCATCAGTTGCGGGGAGCGGCTCCGAGGCGGTTGCTTTAATGGAAATACGAAAACCCTCGATGATTATCAGCGATATCGTTATGCCTGAGATGAATGGGTATGAATTATGCCGAAAGGTTCGGGAGAATGATAATTTCAAAGATATTCCGTTTATTTTATGTTCTTCCCTTTCCGACCCGAAAGATATAGTAGAGGGGCTTTCGTGCGGAGCTGATAGTTTTATTGTGAAACCGTACAAGGAAAGCTTCCTTGTGTCCAGAATACATTATGTTCTGGCAAATCAAACAATTCGAAGAAATATGAATGCGCAATTTGGCATTGAAATATTTTTTGCAGGGAAGAAACATTTTGTTACTTCCGAACGAATACAGATAATAGACCTTTTGATTTCGACGTATGAAAATGCGATTCAAAAAAATGCGGAGTTGAAAAATATAAATAAGGAATTGGAAGAAACAAAAGAAGAATTGACAAAAAAAACCCAGGAATTATACAGAATGTCAATTACCGACGAACTTACAAAAATATACAACAGAAGAGGGTTTTTTATTCTTCTGGAAAAACAAATGGAAATTGCTAAAAAAAATAAAGAAATGATGTTTTTGTTTATCATCGATTTAAACAATTTTAAAAAAATAAATGATAATTACGGACATAAAGAAGGAGATTTTGTACTGATAGAAACAGCAAACATCCTGAAGAATACATTCCGCGAATCGGATATTATTGCGAGAATGGGAGGCGATGAATACGCTGTTTTTTCTTTAGGAAATAATTATCAAAATGCAGAAGGCATTGTCGATAGGTTGAAAAATAATATAAATTTGTATAATGACCGGAGTAACAATCCCTATGAGTTGTCAGTGAGCGTGGGGTTTGCATGCTGTGATTATCTGAATTCGCGTTCAATAGATGAAGTGATTGCAGAGGCGGATAAGAGGATGTACGAAGAAAAGAAAAAAAAAGGTAAAAATGCCTGAATATATTATTAGAGCATTTTTAATGATATTCTTCTGCTGTATTCCGGCTTTCAGCAAGGATTATTACGTTTCGACAAATGGTAATGACAATTATCCCGGTTCTTCTTCTCAACCATGGAGAACTATCCAAAAAGCTGCCGACACGGCAGAAGCAGGAAGCACTGTGTTTGTAATGGGCGGTATTTATAATGAGGCAGTGACTATCAACGTTTCAGGTTCTTCGGAGGATGGATATATTACATTCCGGAATTATGAAGATGAAACGCCTGTGGTAGAGGGAACCGGCATTGTCGTTCCAAAAGGGAATAATGGTTTGTTTTTTATTGAAGATCAGAGTTACCTTTGTATACAGGGTTTTGAGATCAGGAATTATACTTCATCGGAAACCGATGTTGTTCCTGTTGGTATTCATATAAGAGGAGCGGGAAACCATTATCAGATTAAAAATAATCAAATACATGGCATAGAAACGAATGCCGGGGTCGATGACGACTTATTGGGCGCTGATGCCCATGGAATTGCAGTCTATGGCACATCAGATACCGCCTCTCTCAGCAATGTTATTATTGAAGGGAATGAACTCTACGACCTGAAATTAGGATCAAGCGAAGCTCTGGTATTCAATGGAAATGTTGAAGATTTTACCGTAACCGGCAATATAATTCATGATGTCGATAACATCGCCCTTGACTTTATCGGTTTTGAGAATGATTCTCTTGATAGCAGGTATGACCAGACGCGGAATGGGGTGGTCAGCAAAAATACCGTCTATAATGTATCGTCCTATGATAATCCTGCGTATGGAAAAGATTACAGCGCCGGGGGAGTATATGTTGATGGCGGCAGAGATATTGTTATAGAAATGAATACCGTTTATTTGTGTGATATAGGGGTAGAAATAGCCAGTGAACATAAAAATAGGTCTGCCAGCAATGTTACCATACGCAATAATTTTATTTACAAAAACAGAATGGCAGGTGTTGCGATGGGGGGATACGATGAAAAACGCGGCAGCACGGAAGACTGTGCCATAGTCAATAATACCTTGTACAATAACGATACGTTGCAGGACGGAAACGGTGAGATTGCATTGTCATACGATACAAAGGATAACGTAATTAAAAATAATATTTTTTATTCGAATGAACAAAGCCTTTTTATCAGCAACGAGTATGCTCAAAATACGGGTAATGAGGTTGACAGCAACCTCTATTATGCTCCGGCAGGAAAAGGTGGCAGCGAGTGGCAATGGAAAGATGAGGTATATACGGGATTTACGGAGTATAAAGAAAAGACGGGAAATGACCTGAATTCACTCTTTAAAGACCCTGTATTTGTGAATCTTGATGAGCCTGATCTCCATATATCGTCAACTTCTCCTGCAATCAATGCGGGTGAGGAAATATCAGGAGTGGGGGACTATGATATAGATGGAGAAGACAGAATACAAAATAATACAATTGATATAGGTGCGGATGAATACAGTGTTTCGGAAAATAACGGTACGGGACATGGCGAAACGGGCCGCATTTATGGCAATGTAACAGATGAAAACAATGAACCTGTTGAATCAGTAAAAGTAAAAATCAAAGGGAAAAAGAGCGGGATAAAAGAGACAACTATTACTGACGGAAACGGATTTTTTGAATTTGATAATTTGACGACTGATACGTATAAAATCACTGCGAGCAAAAAAGGATATTGGAAAGCAAAACAGATTATACAGCTAGTGTCACGTCAACCTTGCAATGTCGCAAATAGTGTGATATATTATCTTCATTTCAACCACAACCATTGGGGGATTGAATATGAAGAAATACATCGTGACGCTTGCCAAAGACGAACGCGAAGCTCTTGGCAGACTTACTTCCAAGGGCAAGCA
>Ga0194126_10000423_pt1 | contig 70916 bp, 62 predicted proteins | sample TA2KigC150mmetaG_FD_148641 | JGI IMG/M metagenome (GOLD analysis project Ga0194126, IMG submission 148641) | Freshwater microbial communities from Lake Tanganyika, Tanzania - TA2015035 Kigoma Deep Cast 150m | ecosystem: Environmental > Aquatic > Freshwater > Lake | place: Tanzania: Lake...
ACGGCCGATGACTGAGGCGTCGCAGAGCTCCGCCCTCCAGAGCGGCAAGGGCCGATGACTGTGGACTTGGAGGGGCGAGTTCCACGAGCCCTCGGGCGCAAGTCCGCGAGGCGAACGTCGCAGGCCGAAGGGGAACCAAGGCGTCGCGGAGCTCCGCCCTCCAGAGCGGCAAGGGCCGATGACTGTGGACTTGGAGGGGCGAGTTCCACGAGCCCTCGGGCGCAAGTCCGCGAGGCGAACGTCGCAGGCCGAAGGGGAACCAAGGCGTCGCAGAGCTCCGCCCTCCAGAGCGGCAATGGTCGATGACTGAGGCGTCGCAGAGCTCCGCCCTCCAGAGCGGCAATGGTCGATGACTGAGGCGTCGCAGAGCTCCGCCCTCCAGAGCGGCAATGGTCGATGACTGAGGCGTCGCGGAGCTCCGCCCTCCAGAGCGGCAAGGGTCGGTGACTGAGGCGTCGCGGAGCTCCGCCCTCCAGAGCGGCAAGGGTCGATGACTGAGGCGTCGCAGAGCTCCGCCCTCCAGAGCGGCAAGGGTCGGTGACTGAGGCGTCGCGGAGCTCCGCCCTCCAGAGCGGTGACGGTCGATGACAATGGAGGGGAGGGGGGGAATCAGGTGGCCGGCTGCGCAGGGCCAGATCGCGTTGTCTTGAGTTTCGCCCATCTGGCTCGGGCGGCCTGGATCAGTCTGCGCCGGGCCGCTGCAGAGAGAGTCTGGCGGCGCGGGCGCGCGGGTTTTCGGGTCTTCTTGGGGCGCGGCGGAGTGGCGGGCCTGGACGCGGCCTTCCGAGTGACCGGTGGGGCGTTTTGGGTGACAACGAGCAGAGTGGGCACTGCCGGAGGGGCAACCTGCGTCGAGTCCAATTCGATGCCGAACACGGCGCCGATTTCGCTCTCGGCCAGTTCGGGACCGGCCGCGGGGGTCTTGGCGGCGAGATCGCCTGCTGTGGCGGCTTGGGTGATGAGTTCTTCGTGATTGACGGCGCGCAGGGTGAAGAGCAACTCGGGGCTCGCATCCAGGCGCGCGCCCACACCGTAGAGCACGGCGGCGACGTGTTTGCACATGGTCGCCCAGTCCGGACAGGAACACTTGAGCTTGATCTCGGTGGGCTCGGGAAACAGGCCGGTCTCCTTGCGCGTGAGGATGCTCATGACGTGGTCGGAGAAGCGGCCTTGCAGCAACTCGACCAGCGATCCGATGCCACCGGCACATTCGGCGCAGAGCTTCTTCCACTTGGCCTTGGCGGCGGCGGCGATGCCGATGCGAACCTGGTACAGCTCCGAGCCGCTGACGGTCGCTTCGATTTCGCCCGGGCGGATGTCGAGGTGGACGACCGAGCCGTTGCGCACGTAGGTACGGCCGCGCGGCAAACGGTTCGCGTAATCCATGTAAGACTCGAGATGGTCGCACCAGGCCTTGCCCCAGAACGTGCGAGCGATGGTGCGGCCTTCGAGGCGGACCGGTTTGATGACCTTGCCTTTCTTGGCCAGCTTGGCCATCTCGCGCTCGGCTTTGCGGCGGCGCTCGGCCAGCGGGACGTAGGGGCGGAATCCGAAAGAGTACCAGCTCATAGTCGTGGCGGTGTTTATACCTCAGTCGCCCGGTTCAAGTCGAGCGCGACGAAGCGCAACAGTTCGTCGTTGTTCATCTCGGTCAACAGCTTCTCGCCGCCGCCTTCAAGCAATTCCGTCGAGAGCGATTTCTTGTCCTCGATCACCTGGTCGATGCGCTCCTCGATGGTGCCGCGGCAGACGAACTTGTGGACGAGGACGTTTTGCTTCTGGCCGATGCGGAAGGCGCGGTCGGTGGCCTGGTTTTCGACGGCGGGATTCCACCAGCGGTCGAAGTGGATCACGTGCGCGGCCTGCGTCAGGTTCAAGCCCGCGCCGCCGGCTTTCACGGTGAGCAGAAAGAACGGTGGACCGTCGTCGCGTTGGAAGGACTCGACCAATTGGCGCCGCTGGGCCACGGCGGTGCCGCCGTGCAACACCAAACCGGGCCGGCCAAAGACGTTCTCGAGAAAGGCCGCCAACGGGTCGGTGATCTCCCGAAATTGGGTGAAAACCAGCGCCTTTTCCTGCCGCTCGGCAATTTCCTCGGCCAACTCGCGCAGCCGGGCGAATTTGCCGCTCGCCTCGGGCGCGTAACCGCCGTCGCCCGACCACTGCGAGGGATGATTGCAGATTTGTTTGAAGCGCATGATGAAGGCCAGCACCAGGCCCTTGCGCTGGATGCCGTCGGCGTTCTCGATCGCCTCGGTCAACTCGGAGACGGCCTTCTGGTAGAGCGCCGCCTGGGTCTTGCTCAGCCAACACCATGCGCGCACCTCGGTTTTCTCGGGCAGATCGGCAATGACCTGCTTGTCCGTCTTGAGCCGGCGCAGGATGTAGGGCCGCGTGAGCGCGCGCAGCGGGCCGTAGTCGGGCTGCGGAGCATCGTCGCGGGCACGAATGAATTTGGCGAACGCGCTGGCCGAGCCGAGGAGGCCAGGATTCAGGAAATCGAAGATGGACCACAGATCGCTGGCGCGGTTCTCGACGGGTGTGCCGGTCAGGGCGAAACGGGCGGTGGCCTTGAGTTCTTTGACCGCGCGTGCCTGGCGCGTGCCGGGGTTCTTGATGGCTTGGGCCTCGTCGAGGATGGCCAGGCTCCACTCGCGCTGCCGCAGCGTCTCCAACCGTGCCACCATGCCGTACGTCGTGATGACGAGATCCGCTTCGCGTCCGGCGGACGAAGCCAGAGACGCCCGCGGGTCGTCGGTTTCCGAGGGGTGAAGGATGAGAAACGTCAGCGACGGGGTGAAGCGCTGGATTTCCGCGCGCCAGTTGGCCAGCAAGGAGGCGGGCACGACGAGGATGCTGGGGATGGTTGCGGCCTCGTGCTTGCGCCGTAGCAACAGCGCCAGCACCTGCAAGGTCTTGCCCAAGCCCATGTCGTCCGCCAGGCAGCCGCCCAATCCCAGGCGCGCCAGGAACCCGAGCCAGTTGACGCCCACGGCTTGGTAAGGACGCAACTGCGCCAGGAGGCCGTCGAGGTTCCCCGTGGTCTCCAGGCGCGCCGGGTCGCGCAGTTCGGCCAGCGCCGCCTCGAGCCATTGCCCCGGCTGAATGCCCGTCCACTCGCGGTCGACCCCCAGCCCGGCGCCGTCCGCGGCTCCGGCGCCGGGTTGGAAGCCGGCGATCATCCGCATCCCCTCGAAGAACGTCACGCCGTCCTGGCGCGCCATGTGCTCGACCTTTTTCCAGTGCGCCAGCGCGTCATTCAGCTTTTGCGGATCGACCTCGACCCATTGCCCGCGCACCAACGCGAGGCCGTCGGCCGCATTTAAGAGCCCTTGCCATTCCGCCTCGGTCAACGGTTGGCCATCCAGGGTGGTCTCGACCGAGAAATCCAGCAGCGTGTCCGCGCCGAGGCCCGCGCCGCGGCCCTGGCCGATGCGCACGTTGATGCGCGGACGCGGCGGCCGCCCGCCTTTCCACCAATCGGGCAGGCGCACGATGACGCCCGCCGCTTCGCACAGCGGCACGTCTTTGAGGAACCGATACGCCTCGGCCGGCGTCCAGGGCAACGGCTTGAAGATGCGGTTGCTGTCCACCAGTTCGTGGATGAAGGCGCTGGTCGAGGCGGCCTTCTGGACGGGGGACAGCAGGTTGAGGAGGGCGGCCTTGTTGCCGGCGCCGGCGTATTCCTGGAGCGCCCGGCCCAAGGGCAGGTGCTGCACGCGCGACTGGCTCGAAATCCGCGACGCGTAACTGGCCATGAAGGCGAACGGATGCGTGGGGTGCCGCCGGTTTTCCGCGAGATGAAACGTCACCCGACCCACCATGCGCCAGAGCGGATGGCTTGCTCGTAACCACGCCCCCACGCCCTGGGGATGCCGAAGCGCCTCGCCGCGCACCACGACATCCAGCTCACCCCAGAGCTGCGCCAGGACCTCCGCGTTCAGGTACTCGCCCCCGCGCATTGGCGGGGCCGTGTCGGCCAGGGCGCGCAGCTCGGTCTGGGCCGGCGCCGGGAGCGGCGCCAGTTCTCGGGCCGACTCGAGTTCTGGCAGGTGGCACAAGCGGGTGAGATAACTGCGAGCCAGTTCGCGCCACCAAGCCGCCGCCGGCGGCAGCGCCGTGTTCAACTCGCGCGTCCCGAGGTGTAAGAGACCGCGCGCCGGCGAGTCGGCGAACGCGGTGGCTAGGCGCTGCCCGGCGTCCGCGTCTAAGCAGGGCACAGGCGCCGCGGCATCCCGGCCACTCGCCGCACTGGAGTCGCCCACGACCGATGGCTGGCGGTCCGCCGACTCGCCGCTCGGCGGGAGTTGTTCCACGCGCAGCAGCCCGTGCGGTGTCAGGAAGACATCGGAGAACATCGTCAGCGCGACCTCGAGTTCATGGCGCCGGCGACAACGCGGCCGCCGCTGTCAGCATCGCGGCCCGCGAGAGGGTTCGCAAAACACGCGCCAGCGCCACAGGCGTGGTTACCATGGAGTCGAGGCTACGCTTCGCTGGCGGCGATTGCACGCGGTTTGGCGCGGACCGTTCGCCGTGGCTGCCCGGAGCGCCGATGGACGTATAGCAGTCGCCGTCCCGGTCGACAGCCGGGCTATGGGTGTTGGGTCGGCCGTCTGCCGACTCCGCCCGCCGGTTTCACCGCCAGGGCAGATCGCCCGGCTGCAGCTCCCTGAGACGGATGTTCCGGAGCGCGATGGGCAAGCCGTGATCCTGGAAGCCGATCCACCCCGTCCGCGGCCGCCGGGCCAGTTGGCCGCCGCCGGAAAGATCGTGGGCATTCACGTTCACGTCATTCAGCATGACCACAATCTTGTGGTCATAATGGGTGACTTTCATCGTGTTCCATTCCCCAGCGGGTTTGGCAGCAGGCCGATGGGGTTTGAGTCCGGGAATGATGCCGCCGGCGTCGTGGTCGGTGAGGGAGGCAGCGGACTGGCGGCTGGGCGAATCGTAGATTTGGACTTCGATGCCCTGGGCCACTGGGTCGTTACGGTCGCCGACCCGAAAATAGAAGCCGCTGTTGCCGCCCGGTTCGAGCCGGTAATCGAACTCGATCTCGAAGTCGGTGTATTGCTGTTTTGACCACAGATAGGCCGACCAACGCGACCACCCGGATTCGCCGGGACGCGGCTGGAGCGCGGCGACGCCGTCCTGCAGCACCCAGTTGCCGGTGGTAGTCCACCGATCGTCCAAGCGCTCGGTTTGGGCAGACAACAGTGGAACCCACGCTTTGTCCTGGGAGGTCTTTTCCGCGGCGATCGCCGCGGCGCCGAGCAGGCCCGTCAAGGCGATCAGGGAGAAGGTCTTCATGATCGTCTCCCTTAGCGGGCGCCTGTCTTGGCGGTGCGCGTGTAGGTGATCTCGAGGTGCTTCCCGAATTCCTTCGCGCCGGCGGGCTTGCCGAACATCGTCAGGATCATCCGGTCCGGTCCGCTCTCTTCCAGGACCATCCGATGCAGCATCGTGCTGCCGTCGGGCATTTTTTGTTCACCGTTATAAGTGATGGCGTTGCCCTGTTTCTTGCCGTAGCTCATGAAGATGCCGGTGCTCATGCTGTCCATCCACGCCATGACGTATTGCTTCTCCATGGTGTCATACGCCGTGACGCCAAAGCCCTCGAACTTGCCCATCGGGCTTTCCGAGGAGTATTCCTGGACCAGGTAGCGGCCATCTAGGATGGCGCGCAACGTGGCCTTGCCTTTCCCCTCGAACGCCTGCGCCCCCATCGTGTGCTTCTCGACCGCGGTCCAGTCGCCTGCGCTCTGCTGGAACGCCGCGTGCGGCTCGCCTTTGGCGTTCAGTTTCATCCATTGTTCCATCATAGCCGCATGGTCCATCTCGGCGGCAGTCCCGCCCGGCTGCCGCTCGTCCGCGGCCAGCGCCATCGCGCCGAGCAGGCCCGTCAAGGCGATCTGGATCAGGGACCATCTCGTTTTCATAGGTCGTATCGGGTTTTGTTGTGGCACGTGCTGGCCAGGTTGCAGGTTGCGGTTGGTAGGCCGATGGGCATCCCCAGGGAGCAGACCGGCCGAACCAACAGGTCATTCCATGGATGACGTTAGCAGCTCTATTTCCAGAGGCAAGCGGGAATCCTGGTCTGCCGCCCGGTGCAACGCTATGCCAACGGATGTACTCGATTATGTGCCGGACGGGGTGTTCACGGTGGACACCGAATGGCGGATTACGTTCTTCAACCGGGCTGGCGAGCAGATCACCGGTATCCCGCGGCAGGACGCGCTCGGCCGTCGTTGTTGCGACGTTTTGTTCGACCTGCTGCCCGTGGTGGCCGCCAGCGACAGCACGGTCTTGATCGAAGGCTCCAGCGGCACCGGCAAGGAGTTGGTCGCCCGCGCCATTCACGAACGGTCGCCCCGCAAGGCCCGCCGGTTCGTGGCCGTCAACCGCGGTGCGTTGCCGGGCACCTTGCTTGAATCCGAGTTGTTCGGCTACAAGACCGGCTGCACCTCAACACCCGGAACGGCCAGCTCTGCCGCAGCGTCCTGGTCGAGCACGAGCAGCCGCGGCACGGCCGAGAGTAGGAATGCGTCCAGCAAGTGCCCCAGCATCGCATGCATCGCGTCCTTGGCCGCGCTAGTGCCGGGCGGTGCCCACACCGAGCTTGCCGGCAAATTCCCAATCCGGTAGGGTGCCTGGCGAGTTAACTGAATCTGCGATTATCTGCGATGCACACCACCTACCGAATGAGCGCGGCGGACCTGGACGAGCGGTTCCTGGCCAGCGTCAAGTCGCTGTTCGGCGCCAGTGAAATCGAGATCTCCATTTGCGGTCCCGCCCAAGTCGAGGAGGACGAAACGGCCTACTTGCTGAAATCCGAGGCCAACCGGCGGCATTTGCTGGAAGCCCTGGCCGATGTGGAAGCCGGACGGAATCTGGTGACCGTGCCGCCGGGTGAGCTGGCCACCATGAAATGAGGTCTGTCGTGTTTACCGCGACGGCGCTGAAGGACTTCGTGGAATGGGCGCGCCTGGATGCCAAACTCCACCAGCGGATTGCCACCTTGATCTTTGACATCCTGCGCGATCCCTTCCAAGGCCTCGGCAAACCGGAGCCGCTGAAGCACCAGTTCAAGGGCTGTTGGTCGCGGCGGGTCAATGACGAGCATCGGTTGGTTTATCGGATTTCAGATCAGGCCATTTACATTCTGTCCTGCCGGTACCATTACGAGTAATTGCAGGCTGCGGAGCTGACAGACCAGCAGCCACGCACAATCCCGCCATCCCTCCGACCGTTCTGCTCGTTGCCCACTGCTTGCTGGCGCTGCTGGCCGCACTGATGGGCGAGGCGCCGCCTGGCTCGTTCAAGTTGACGCACACCCGGCTGCAAGTCGCCGTGAGTTTTGTGGCCGGCTTGATGCTCGGCCTGGCGCTGCTGGGACTGCTGCCGCACGCCAGTCACGAACTGCATTCGGTGCTCGACGGTCTGGCCCTGTCGGCGGTACGGCAGACCAGAATGTCTGCGCTACGAGGCCGCCAGGCGGCCTGGACGGGTAGCAGGGCGTTGAGCCCGTCCTGCCGATGGGTCCGGATCGGCGGACGCCCTGCCGACAAGAATGTCGGCGGTCTTGTAGTCGGCGTGCGCCTCGCCGTTGCCCGCGATGACGACGCGCTGGTCGGAGGCGCGCATCTGCGCGGTGACTGCGCCCTTGGGCTGGGTGGTGGGCTGGCGTCGAACACCCCGGTGGCGGTGGGCAGGCGACCGGTCATCACCGCGGCGCGCTCCAGTCCAGCGGCGGCTTGAGGTTGACCCGATCCGCCGGCGTCGCTGGGCGGTTGCCTGGGATCAACTGCACGGCCAGGTCCAGAATGCCCGAGGTGGGGGCGGTTACGGTGAACGCCGTCATGACCGTGCCGCGATTTGGCGAATCCCATTCGTTCTTTGGCTTTGCGGTGTCGAGCAACGCCCAGGTGGCGGCGGTGGGTTGCAGGATCCGAAGGGTCAGGGAGACATCCTGCTGCCGCAGTTCCAAAGAGCGGGCGCCGGGCTGGACGGCTGTCGCCGGCGTCACCATCCCCCAGCGCACGGACACGCCGGGCTGCAAGCCGGTCAGACGATCGCGCACCAGCACCTCGCCGGTGGGCAGCAGAGCGATGCCACGATGCGCGGTGGCCGCTTGGCCGGCATAGACCGCGCTCATGTCCACCACCGAGTGCGGGAAGTCGGGCGAGGCGGAGAAACGGACGATGCTGGCGTGGCCGGCGGCCTGTTGCAGTTGGTCGTCAATCACCAGCGTGTTGTGGCTCAGGCTGCCCTGGCGAAAGACGGTCCAGCGCTGCGACTCCTGCGCCATGCTCCAGAAGTTCATCCCACGGGACTCGATCCGATGATACCCCTCTGCGCCGAGATCGGTCGCCCACCGAACCCCCTCAGCGTCCAACACGAAGGAACCGATGTCCATGTGCCCGTGCGGGCCGGAGGGCGACCCGGCCTTGATCCCTACGAACACGGCCTTCGGATCCGTCCACGAGCTGCGGTGCAACGCGATGGGCACCATGCAGTCGCTGGTCCAGTGCAAGGGCAAACGCGCGACGTCGGCGTGCGAGTCGTCTTGGAGCCAGAGCAGCAACAGGGGCAGGAAACGGTCCGATCCGGAGATGCCGTCAGGGCGCGCGGACAATCTTCTACGCATGGGCGCGGCTTCGCCGGTTAACCATTCCGGCCGCGAATAGCGGGCGGCAAACCAATGCACGGCCGGCTCCACACCGCGTCCCGAACCGCCGTCGGCGTAGTTGAAGGTCAATCCAGACGGGCCGGTCGTCAGCGCCAGGTATGCGCCGGTCTGATCGAAGCCCGGCGCCTGGTCGAGTCCGAAGCTGCTTCCCAGCGCGGATTCAAGGATGGCGATGAGCAGGACGTTGAAGGTCGAGCCGTAAGACCAGTAGCCGGGGCCCTCCGGGTAGCTGCCCTTGGGCGCAAAGGCGGCCATCGAGCGCGGCACGTTGGCGAGCGCGCGATGCACGGTCTTCGCCGCCGCCTCGCGGTCGTCCTCGAGGACCGATAGCGCGCCGGCGACCATGCCGGCATGGCAGACCTGGCCCCAGTTGTTGGCCGCGCGCGTCCAGCCGTTGTGTGGGGTGTCCAGCGGAACGCGAACGCCTTTCGACAGGATCGCAGCCCGAATGGTGTCGCGGGCTGCGGGATCGAGCTGGTCGTAGAGCCAGTCGTAACCCATGCCCAGCGCCAAGGTCATTTCTCCCACGTCCAGGAAGTGACCAGGATTCCAGTCGGTGAACGCCGCCGCCGCCAGCATTTCGCGCGCGGCGCGGTCGGCATAGGCCCGGTTGCCGGTCAAATGGTATGCCATGGCCAGAACGATGACGCGGCGAACCGCACGGCGCGATTCGCCCAGCAGGCGGCGGCCTTCGAGCTGCCGGGCGATGGGGGCGGCCTCGATCATGGCGTCGGCATCCCGCCGCACCACGTCGGCGATCTCGCGCAGGCGGGCATTGGCGGTCACGCGGTCCCGCAATTGACGGACCTGGTCCGGTTTCATCAGCAGGCGGGGACGCGGAAACTGGGTGCGATCCATTAAGGCGCGCACCTCCGCTTCGCTGATGGAAGGCGGGTAGGTGGTTGGGATGGCGGCAACGGCCGGCAGGCTGCCGACGAGGCATGTCAAGCCGAGGCCAAGGGCAACGAGAATTTGATTTGTCATGGGGATGGAGATGCAGTGATTGAACGTGTGTTTGGAAATCAGCGCCGACGGACGGCGGCGGCCTGGGCATCGACTTTGCCCCGGTGGTTGAGCTGTACGGAATCGAGCCACCCGGTTTCCTCGGCGTCGGCTGAGTCGCGCATCCAACTGAGAGTCGTCGAAGAACGGGGCGACTCGCTGCACGGCTCCGCGAATTTGCCCATAGGCCTCCTTGTGTTTCTCACGCAAAACGAAGAGAAATGCCGCGAGATTCGACCCGTCCGGCCTCTGGGGGTAGTTCCGGTGATGGCATGTCGGGTTCCCTTTACGCCGATGCGCCCTGATTGTCGAATTCCGAATGCGCTTTCGCCCGCCGCACGTCCACCGCCGTGATGAGCGAATGGCCGTAGGTGACCTTGGCCGGCCCGTCAGGGCCGGTTCCCCTGATTCAGCCACACATCGATGCGCGGGGTGTCCCAGGTGTAGGGTTTAGTCACGATGTCGAGTTTGCCGTCGCCGTTCACGTCCGCCAGCCGGCTGTCGTGATTGCCGATGCCCACCGAGAGTTCTTGCGTCCGAAACTTGCCCTGGCCGTCGCCGTAGAAGATCCAGGCGGTGCATTTGTCCTTCGGTCCCGGCGTGTGCATCTCGGCACAAAAGAGGTCCAGGTGTCCGTCGCCGTTGAGGTCCCCGGTTTCGAGCGTGTGGCCGGAGAGCACGTCGCGGTCGAGTAGCTTGCGGCGGGTCCAGGACTTTGGATCGGCCGGATCGCTTGGGCACTCGAGGAACCAGAGCGGGCCGTTGCCGTCGCCGGGCGCCACCGCGATCTGCGCGACTTTGCCCGGCTGAAAACGCCCCGCCACGATGCGCCCTGGATGATCGGTCACTTGGATGGGCGTGAACCTGTTACCGCTTGCGTGCGTTCGGCGATGACGATGTCCGCCGCGCCGTCCCTGTCGATGTCGAAGACGACGCAGGCGGTTTGTTGTTTGCCGCCATTGGGCACGGGCAAATCGCCACTCCTGCTGGAAAGATGTTTCCAGGTCGGGGTGGGGACGCCGGCGATAGCGCCGGCAAGTGAAGCTGCCAACAGCGCAGTGCCGGTGAGGAGCATGGGGATGGTTTTCATGTTGGGTTGGTTCGGATCGAGAGCATCGACGGAGCGCTGGAAGCGTAGCGCAGACAGGAATGTCTGAGCGCCCGTCACCATGCGTCGCAAGATGTTATTTCCTCCCTATCGCTGGTTTGTCCAGGCAATAGACGACTGCGTTGTCCCACACCTGGTCTGCGATCGGCCCTGAGCGGCGGGGCCTTGGCTTCTTGGGGGATCGCGGGCACCCTGCGCGCCATGCACAGCCTTCTCCCCTGTTTCGTGGGCATCGCCCTGGCCGCGGCCCTGTCCGCTGGTCGGGCAAACACAACACCATCAGTTGCCCGGCCGGACATCACTTCTACGAAGGCCGCTGGCTGCGCGATCCCCAATACCTGGACGACTATGCGGTGTTCTGGTTTCGCAAGGGCGGCGAGCTGCGGCGCTACAGTTTCTGGGCGGCGGACGCGCTCTGGGCGCGGCACCTGGTGCAACCCAATGCCGCGCTGCTCGCCAACCTGCTCAACGGACCGCCCCAAGAGCACATCAGTGTGCGCGATTACTTCGCCACGCTGAAGACCTACGCCAAGTCCCACCGCTTCACCCGCGACGATGGCCGCGTGGTGCCGTGGATTGATGAGAACCTCAATCCGTTCACCGGCGATTGGATTTCCCGCACCCGGCTCAAGGCGTGGAAGGACGGCACGTGGGACACCGGCAAAGGTGGCCCGGAGCGGGGCAAAGATTACAACCACTCCACGTTTTGCGACCTTGTCATCCGCGGACTCGTCGGCCTCCGTCCGCGCGCCGACCGTCAAGTGGAGGTCCATCCACTCGTGCCGCCGGGGGAGTGGGATTGGTTCTGCTTGGACGGCATCGCTTATCGTGTGCGCACGCTCACCATCCTTTGGGACCAGACCGGGGCGAAGTATGGCAAGGGCGCCGGCATGCGCGTCTTTGCCGATGGCCAAGAAATCGTCCAGGCACCGAAGCTACAGCGGGTGATGGGCGAGTTGCCCTGAGCCGCTGTTGGAGGAGCGAGTTCCACGAGCGCCTGTTGGAGGGGCGAGTTCCACGAGCCCTCGGGCGCAAGTCCGCAAGGCGGACGCCGCAGGCCGAAGGGAAACCGAGGCGTCGCGGAGCTCCGCCCTCCAGAGCGGCGACGGTCGATGACCGAGGCGTCGCAGAGCTCCGCCCTCCAGAGCGGCAATGGTCGATGACTGAGGCGTCGCAGAGCTCCGCCCTCCAGAGCGGCAATGGCCGATGACCGTGGCGTCGCGGAGCTCCCATGTAACAGCTACGCAGCTTCCTCGATCGGAACCAGTCCGTGATCCAGTTCTTGCGCCGGCCCACGACCGGCTCCGCTGGTTGCGTTGCTCTCCAGCCTGCCGGATCGCGGACGTTCCAGCCCGCTGTCCGATCCATCCATCCATCCCACAGCCGGATGCCCTGCCGACAAGAATGTCGGCGGTACGGCAGACAGGCATCGACCTTGCCGGGTTGAGCCAACACCTGCCCCCAAGGCGGGGGGTGACAGCCAAGGATGGCAAGCCGCAGACGATCGCGCGACAGGCTGAGGCCAAACAGAACGCTCGGCGAGAGATTCTCCATCAGCAGGGTGCTGTAGCCACGCGTGAAACGCTTCCACACCCACGCCCGGGTGAAGGCGGCGTCATGGATGAAGATCTTCCAGCCAATGTGGTCGGTATCCAGCAACACGACCTTGTGGCCATCGGCCGCGGGCGGCGCGGAGGCCCAAGGGTCCTTCGCTTGATCCCAGCGGACTGTTGAGCGCTCCAATCGCTCGCGGATGATGGAGGCCAGGCAGTACTGCGACGAGGACTCACGAACGGCGGCTAAACTGCACGAAGGCATAGGGCGGAAGTGCGGCCTCGATAACGCCCGAGACCTTCTGACAGGAACCCCCGGCAAAGGCGGGAGGCGCCTCGATGTGCCACGCGCCCCCGCCAGCCGGTGTGGCCGGCGACCGTTCCAGACCGCTGGCCGTGAACGGACCAGCGATGCGGACCTGCTGAACGCCTGCTGACAAGTTCGCCAGCAAGACCCGTTGCAGGGCCTGGTGGGAATCAAAGAGCGCAAGGCCCGCCAGCTCGGCGAGTTGGATCGCAGCCACGCCGGCCCACCGCTTGCGCCCCGACAGACTGGCCAGAACGTGGAAGAGCGGGAACACGCCTCCGGCAGTCGAGGGGAACTGGTTCGGAAGAGGCGACCCCGTGACGCGCTCCATCACACCGCGCCAGCCCGTGGTTTCGTACCAGGTGACGCTCTCGACTTCTGCGGTTGCCCAAGCGACAAGGCTGCCCAGGGTCCAAGCGGCTCCGAAGTGGCTGAGTTGACGTGGATCCACTTGGGGCGGCAGTTCGCCCGATGCCGGCGCGGGCGCTGGACCGGTCGCCACAGGATTGAACCGCTGCTTCAGGGTCACCGGCGTGACCGCCAGCGGCCGTCCCCGAGCGAACGCCCGCGCGGATCGGGCGGTCGCGGCCTGCGCCTCCAAGGTCTCCATGACGGAGAGGTGATCGGACGCGTGGACTTGTGGATTGATGGACCAGAAGAGGAAATCCGCTTCCTTCGCCGCCAACCGACCGAGCCCCTGCTCGCGGTTAAGCTCGCAGAAATTGCAGTCGCTGCCCGCCCCCACGGGCACGTCCGCGCCGCGCAGGAGCGCTCGCACACGCAGCAGGGTCGCGGGACTGGTGGCGGCTTCGCCCTCGCGGAGCGCCAGGACGCGCGCCAGCGACGAAGCGTGCCGGCCCATTGCCCGTGCCACGTTGTCGGCCTCCACTTCGCCCTGGCGTGGCAGATGAACGGCCAGTTCCAGTCGCGCCCCCATCTGCTCCGCCTCGGCGGCAGCCTGCTCGAGCCTCGTTGGCCAGCTTGTGGTCGCCAACCGCAAATCCAACCGCAGATGGGCCGGCCCAAGCTCGCTCAGGGCAGAGACCTCGTGCGGATCCAACGGCTCGCCGTGACTCGCGATTCCCAAGCCGACGGCCGGCAAGCGCGTAGTCGGTGCCTCTGGAATCTCCAGCGTGAGCATACCGGACGGTTGCGAGACGACCTCGCCTCCCGAGGTTGGGACCTGTGTCGCGCCTGCCAACCGCAGAGTCACCGCTTGGCGAATCCGGCTGCCTTCCGCGATGGCCACCGGAAAAGCCAGCCCTAGAGGCGTGCAGTAGGTCTTGAAGCTGGCATCGGTCCAATTGCGTTGGTCCTCCATCTCGAAGACGTCGCCCTCGAACTCAAGCTCCGCCCATAGCCCGCCACCGACCTCGTGGGCCAGGCCGGCCAAGTCCTGGAAGCTGCCGCGGCCAATGATCTGCGGGTTGATCGACTCTGGAAACCGGCCTGCCACGGCACGGCCGTCCGCGCGCCGCTGTCGGGCCGGCGCGCCGGCGCATTCACGGATGGGATGGAGCACGCAAAAGCCGATGCGGTTGCGGAGGAACGCGGTCTTCGCTGCGCCATCGAAATCGTAGCGGAGCGTTCCGTCCGCAGCGCCGCAGAGAGACCCGTGCCAGACGAAGTGAATGTCTCCCTGTCGGTGCACCGACTCGAATTCGATGCGGAACGACTGCGCTTTGACGTCCCGCAGCGTCTCCCGAACGACCCCGGGCGGCGTGCCCCAGTTGCGGTCGCGCACCGCGGCATAGATGCCGCGCAAGACTTCTCGTTCGCCTAGCTTGATCCGCCGCACAAAGCCGGTGCTGGGATCGTAGAGCATCGTGAGCGGGCCGGCGCGGAGCGGAGCCAGGCACGACGGCGGCTCCGGTTGGCCGTAAGTCAAGAAGGTCTCGGTGAGCATGGGTCAATCGGGTTGGGCGACCGTGTAAATCCGCCGCCGATTCGCCTGGGCCAGGACGCGACTCCGGATGGCATCCAGCAGCACGGCGACGAAGATAACGCCACTGGTGATGAGCGGGTAGAGATACGGATTGACGTTGAGAACGTTGAGCCCGTTCTCGATGGTCTGAATCAGGACTGCGCCAAGGACGGTGCCGGGAAAGACCGCGCCGCGACCGCCAAACAAACTCGTGCCGCCCAGCACCGCCGCCGCAATGGCCATGAACTCGCGGTTGTTGCCGAAACTCGGCGAGACCGCCGGCGCCTGCGACAGGGCGACAATCCCCGCCGCCGCCGCACACAGGCCGCAGATCGCGTAGACCGAAAACCGGACGGCGCCCGTGTTAATGCCGGCCTTGCGCGCCGCTTCCACGTCGGTGCCAACGGCGTAAACCTGGCGTCCAAACGGTGTCCGCGTCAGCGCCAGATGCGCGAGCAGCACCACGCCCGCGAAGATCAGCACGGGCACCGGCACGCCCAGCAGGCGCGCCGCGCCGAGCTCGTAGAAGCTCTCGGGCAGATTCATCGCGCGCGTTTCCGTGATGCGCAAGCCGAGGCCACGGCCAAAGTAGCGCGTGGCCAGCGTGACGACGAAGGCCATGATGGCCAGGCGCGTGATGAACAGCGCGTTCAACGCGCCGAACAGCACGCCGATGCCGAGCATGATCGCCAGCACCCCACCGAAGGCCCAGCCCCCCAGGATCAGCTTCCCGCCCACGGCGGCCGCGACAAACATGATCGCTCCCACCGACAGATCCACGCCCGCCGTCAGCAGCACGAAGGTCATGCCCACGGCCAGTATGCCGGTGGAGGAAGTCTGGATGAGAATGTTGACCATATTCGACGTCTGCAAGAACGCGGGCGAGAGCATCCCGAAGACGACCAGCACCACCGCAAAGAGGAGCAACGACGCCTGATGCAATACGCGCAAACCCAGGTGGCTGGCGATGGGCGAAGTCATGCGAGCCCACCGTGGTGAAGGGCTGCGCGCAGGATGCGTTCGCGATCGAACTCGTGCGGTTCAATCGTGTCCCGAATAGCGCCGCCGCGCATGACCAGAATGCGATCGCACATGCCCAGCAGCTCCTCGACCTCCGAGGAAATCAGGAGTACCCCCGTGCCGCGGGCGGCGAGTTGCCGGATCAGCCGGTAGACCTCGTACCTGGCGCCGACGTCGATCCCGCGCGTCGGCTCGTCGAGCAGGAAGACCTTGGGCTCCTGGAGCAGCCATTTCGCCAGGACAACCTTTTGCTGGTTGCCTCCGCTCAGGGTCTTGACCGGCTGTCCGTCGCGCGCCGTCGGCGTCAGCTTGACGGCCTCGCGCATGCGCCGCACCTCCGCAGCCACCCGGGGCCGATCCAACCAACCAAGCCACGAGCGAAGCAGCCGAGGCAAGGCCACCAGCGTGACGTTGTCGGCGATGGACGCTTCCGGGCAGAGACCCTCCGCCCGCCGGTCTTCCGTCAGAAACGCCAACCCGCGCTCGATGCGCTCGCTCGCAGGCAAATGGCGGATCGATTCGCCTTCGAGGCGGATGTCGCCGGCCGCGCAAGGATCGAGGCCAAAGAGGATGCGGGCGAGTTCAGATCGGCCAGCGCCCATCAGGCCCGACAACCCAAGGACCTCGCCGCGGCAGAGTTGAAAGGCGATCCCGCGCACGATGCCCGGCTGCGCCACGTCGCGCACGTCCAGCACGACCTCTTTCGTCGGTCGAGCGGCGCGGGGGGGGAACAACTGCGTGATCTCACGCCCGACCATCAGCGAAACCAAGCGGTCCATGGCGAACCGCACCGCCGGTTCGTTGGCCACCACCGCCCCGTCGCGCAGGACTACGATCTGGTCGCACAGCCTCAGGACGTGGTCGAGGCTGTGAGAGATGTAAATCAGCGAGAGGCCGCGCGCTCGCAAACGCGCGAGGATGGCAAACAACCGCTCGGTTTCGCGCGCTGTGAGGGAGGTGGTCGGTTCGTCCAGAATGATCAGCCGTGCGTCCAGCGCCAGTGCCTTGGCGATTTCGACCAACTGGCGTTCACCGGCGGAGAGCCGCTCGATCAAGGTATCCGGCGCGTGCGGGAGATTCACCTCCGCCAACAAGCTGCGCGTCCGCTGCAGCATCTGGCGCCGGTTGATGAACGGGAGCCAGGACCGGCTTCGGGGAAAGCCGCCGATGAAGAGGTTCTCTGCGATGGAGAGGGTGCTGAAGAGATTCAACTCCTGGTGGATGAACGCGATCCCGGCGCGCTCGGCGTCGCGCGGCGAATCGGGCGCGTAAGGCTGGCCATCCAATCGCATCTCGCCGGCGTCCGCCCGCACGTTGCCGCCCAGGATGTTCATCAGCGTGGATTTGCCCGCGCCGTTTTCGCCCACCAGGCCGACGGTTTGGCCGGGCTTGACGGCGAGGCTGACATCCTTCAGCACGTTGACGCCGAAGAAGCTCTTCTCGATGTGCGCGAACTCGATCACGGCCGGACGTCTGTCTCAGCCCAGAGATTGGGAGAGCCCAAAGACGTTCCTGGACTCCGACCTCCGTGTCCTCCAAAACTCTGTGCTAAGTCCAACGCGAAGTTCACTCTTGTGTCAGGAGTCTGTTCCGCAATGCATCGGTCAACGCCGCGGCGAGGATGGCACCGCCCTTGACCATGGTGATGGTGTAGAACGTCAGCCCGAGCAGGTTGAGGCTGTTGTCCACCAGGGCCAGGAACAGCACGCCAAAGACGGTGCCGGACACTCGGCCTCTCCCGCCGTAGAGGCTGGTGCCGCCGATGACCACGGCGCCGACGACATCCAGCAAGTTGTCGCGTGCCATTTCCGGATTCCCAGTTTCCAGCCCGGCGGTAAAGAGGATCGCCGCCAGGCCGGCAAACCAACCGCTCACGACGTAGGTGAAGAACGTCACCCGCGCCACCGGCACGCCGGAAACTGAGGCGGCGCGGGCGTTGTGGCCGATGGCGTAAAGCCACTTGCCATAGAGCGTACACGAGAGGGCCAGGTGTGCGAGCCAGGTGGTGACGCCGGCCGTCATCCCGGCCAGCCAGAGCTCCTGGCCGAGGCGGACGAATCCGGGAGGCAGGCCGCCGATCTTACGCGAGAGCGTGAGCCAGATCGCCAGACCGCTGACCAACATCATCGTCGTGAGCGTGGCGATGAATGGGGGGATGCGGCAAGCCGTGACCGCCAAACCGTTGATGGCGCCGAGGCCCGCACTGACGCTCAGCATCGCCAGCAACCCCGCCGGCACCGCGAGCGCGTGTCCCGCCAGCCAACCTTCGTCCGCGCTCATGACTTTTCCGCCCACGACGCTGGCCAGCGCGACGATCGAGGTCACCGAGAGGTCAATCCCGCCGACGATCAACACGAGGGTGAGGCCGACTGACACGACCAGAATGGGCATGGCGTACGCCAGGATCGTCTGCAGGTTGCCCCAGGACGCAAAGCCTGGGGTGAACGGCGCCAACGCGGCGGAGTAAACCAGGCACAGCCACAGGACCAGATGGTCGGCGAGCAAGGCGCGTTTCAGGAGGCGCAGCGCAGGCAGCGACGCCATCCGGGGGGGCGCTGATTCGGCGGCCGGCATGGCCGTCACTTTCGCCCCACCTGCGCGCCCCACATGCGCTCCCGCTTGGCCTCGAGATTGCCCTGGTGAATGACGAAGCCGGGATCGCGGATGAGGGACGGCACTTCTTTGCCCGCAAGCCGATCCAACAGGGCCTGCACCGATCGCTCGGCCTCGAAGTAAACGTCCTGGACGCCGGTCGCGTCGAGGTAGCCGTCCACCAGCATCTGGTATGCGGTCGCGTCCCCGTCGAAGCCACCGAGGATCACGTGCCCGAGCTCGCCGAGCTTGTGATACTTGTTGGCCGACTTCAGCGCGGCGACGACGGACGGGAACAGAAAATCGGACGACGAGAAAATGAACGAGATGTCCGGATGGGCTTGCAGCGCATTCACCACGCCGGACCGGGCCTTCTCCTGATTCCACTCGGACGGCACTTCCGCCACCACGTTCACCACCGCCTCCTGACCCTTCACGGCGTCGTAAAAACCCTCCCTGCGGCCGATGGCGTTGATGTCACCCAGGTCGCCGACGATCACCAAGCCCTTGTGTTGCTTCCCCGTCTTGCGCGCCTCCCCAATCATGAACTCGACCGTCTCGCGGGTGAGCTTGCGGTTGTCCGCCACCACGGCGATCGACCTGACCCCTTGGGCCTCGGCCGCCGGGCGATTAAAGAGCACGATGGGAATACCTGCTTCGTTTGCAGCCTTGATTGCCGGAATGCACGTCTTGGCGTCTTTGGGCACCAGAATGATGCCATCCACCTTGCGGGTGACAAAGGTGCGGACCTGCTGAAGCTGCCGATTGGAGTCGCCGTCCGCGATGGATTCCACGATCCGGATGTTGCGCCCCTTCAATTCGGCCTTGATCGCCTCGAAGCCCGCCACCCAATACTCGGTCTGGAGCGTCTCGAAGTTCACGCCCACGGTGAGTTGTTTTCCAGCCGGCTCCTCTCCCGCCGGGGACGTGGAATCCGACTTGTTGCAGCCAACAACACAGGCAGCGATCAGCAGGCTGGCGGTGAGCCGCGCCGCCAGACGCGCCGGGCCTGCGGCGCGGCTGGGATCAGGATGGAGTACGGAGTGTGGGTGTCGCCGCAGTGGCTTCATAGGTTGCTTTCGTTCAGATCCAGCGGGAATTGCGATTCATGGTAAGCGGCAGACTACCCGGGGATGAGCTTCCGAAGATTTCGGACGCTGGCTTCCGCCCACGCCCGCTCGCGGGCGATGGTGTCGTCCAGGGTGGGTCCAAACGGCGGCCACAGTTCGAGAATGGCATTCACCTCCCGCCCGGCGGTGCCGAGACGTTCCAGCAGCCAGGGCAGATTCAACCGACCTTCGCCGGCGGGGCAGCCTGTCAGGATGAACCCCATCTTCGAGCTCACGCGCTCGATGGTGAAGTCTTTGACGTGCAGATTCAACGTGTAAGGCGCGAGCGTCTCCACCACGACTTCCGGTCCTTCCAAAGCCCCGAAAGAGTTCACCGTGTCCAGGCAAATACCCGCGTGGTTCGTGCCGATCCGCTCGATGATCCAAGCCAGTGTCCGGGCGGTGAAACGGTCATGGTTCTCCAGCGCCAGCCTGACCCCGGCACGTTGGAACTCAGGGACGAAAACCCGCAATCGCGCGACGACCTCCTCCGGCGACGGTTCGTCGCCCGCGCTGTCCGTGACGATGCGCACAAAAGGGCTGTGGAACCGCTGCGCCAACCGCAGGTGGGTCAGCACGTTGTCTGGCTGCAGACCGCGTGTGCCAACTTCCACCGCGATGCCGGACGCGCCCGCCCGCCGCTCGAACTCGTCCAACTCCGCCGAGGTGAGCCCGGTCAGGGGCAGGTTATCGCAGACTTGAAGCACGCGCGTGCCCAACCGTTCCGCTTCGGCCAGCAGGCCGAAGAGGTCCATCGGGCGCGCGGGTGGATGACCGGGCACACCGATGGCCCACGCGTAAGCGTAGGTGCTGAGGCCGAGTTTCATGGGGCATTCCCGGGGGGCAATTGGCCTGAAACGATCGTGCGCACCTGTTCCTTCACGCTCTCCGGCTCAAACAGCCTCTTCCAATCCGGCTTCAATAAATGCCGCCGGCCATACGCCGCGATCAGCTTCGCTCCGTCGCTGAACGGGAAGTTCACGCGGCTGAAGGCGATTCCCAGTTCAACCTTGAGGTGCCCAAACATGAAATCCTCCGCCGCGGCGCGCGGGACGCCGCGCCGCACCGCCTCCTCCAGCGCCTCGCGCAGGGCGAGGTTCAGGCAGATGCCCACCGTCTCGGCCATCGCCGGCTCGAGGATGGCCATTTGCTCGACGGTGATGCGATGCGAGCGCGTGACGGGGGCGTAGATGTCGCGGGCAATGCGTTCGCCCAGAGCGTAATGCTCCTCCGGCCCTCGCATCAGGGCGCAGACAATCGCCTGCCGGGCGTGGGTGCCGCCGAAAAAATCGTCGATCTCCGCCTCCGTCTGAAAGCGATCGAACACGCTTGGGTGACAGGGATGACTGACGAAGTAACTGATGTCCGAGCGTGCCGGAAGCTCACCAGCATGTGCGGCGGCCGGATCGAGGGTCATGACCAGCGCGCCGGCCTTGAGTTTTGGCACCACCTCACGCGCCACCGTCCCCAGGATGCGGTCGGGCAAGGCGAGGATGACCACGTCGGCCCCCGGCAGCGCCGGATCGGGCGGCGTGGGTTTCTGGCCGCGTTCGGCCAGGTTCGCCAGGCCGCGTTCGCCGTTCTCGACGCACGTCAGGCGGTAGCTCTCATGCCGGGCCAGGTGGTCCATGACGCGGCAGCCCATTTTGCCGCCGGCACCGAAGAGTGTGAGTTCGATTTTCCTTTTCATGGTTTGACTGTGGGATTCAGCGCCGGATTCCCGGCGCGGGAAACTGCATTGTTACGTCATCCAAAACGAGCACCCAGTCCAGGTGTTCGCCGCCGTCGGGCGGGAGGAATTCGCGCTCGCCGGTGTTGGGGAATTCACCGATGGCTGCGGCCTTGCCGTCGCGCTCGACGGGAGCCGCCTTGCTGCGCTGCAATTCCACGATCTTCTCTAATGGCAATGCGCCTATCCCGTCGAGGGCGCTGCCGTGGACGCGGACTTCGTCAATCAAGCCGCGGAACATCCGGTCGGTGTGGCCGTCGCGGGTGCGGTTATTGAAGTGGCCCACCGCCAGCGGGCCGAGATTGTCACCCACGGGCCCGCGGTCGTAGGCCAGCCTGGTGTCCAGGGTTGCGTCACTTTCGGCCGAACCAAAGTAGAACTTCACCTGCGCGGGCGGGCGCGTGGCGTCGTAGGTGACGGCGAAGAAACGCCAGTTGGCCGCGGAGGTGTTGGCGTGGCTGGGAATGCGGCCGGGCGAGCTTTTCGCCGAGGAAGTATCCGGCCATTCATTGACGCCCAGTTGCAGTCGCCCGTCAGCGAGCATGACCAGGTCAAAGCCGTCGCCGCCGTGATTGATGGCGGTGACGATCCGGTTGCCGCCCGCGCCCGTCTTGGCGCTGCGGCAATTGATCCATCCGGAGAGCGTGAAGGATTTCAGGTTCTTGAGCGCGTCGAGCGGTTCGCCTTCCAGTTCGGCGGCGCAGGCGGTCGGTTCACTGCCGAAGTCGAGCGCGCGGGCGGCGCCACTCGGAGGCGTGTTCGTGCTCCAAGCGATTTGGTTCCCAATCAATCGCGCTCTGCCGGCCACGCGGGCTGAACTTCCCGTGTTCGCCGTAACTTGGCCCCGGCCTTCGTTGAAGCGCAGTTCTACGATGGGCCGGGAGGGATCATGCACTTCGAACGTGAGTTGCGCGGGAGCGCTCAGACGGTTGGGGGTTGGCGCCCGGTCCTGAATCCCGCGCACGGTGAGCGTGTGGCGGGTGCCGCCGGTCAGCGGGCCCGTGGTGAGCTTGACCACGTGCGGCTCATCGCCGGCAGCGGCCTTCAGCACTGGCACGGCAGGTGCGAGCGAAAACTGCTCCGCAGCGAGTTGGCGGGCGTCCACCGCTTCGGAGAACGTGACGAGCACCTGGCCGGATGGTGCGCTGCCGGTGGCGGCGACGGGCGTGGGCGGCGAGGTGTCCCGCAGTTGCGGATCGTGGCGTAGGAGCAGTGTCCAGTCGCCGTCATCGGGCGGAGTGGGTGGCGTCCAGCGCGGGCCGCTGGCCAGCGGCGCATCGCTCCACTGCCCGGAGCGCGGATTGAACCAGCGGCCGTGGTAACTGCCAGGCTCAAGCGTAAGGGTGACGTTGGCCGGGCGGGGCAGGTAAACGGCGTACAACTTGCCGGTTTCGGCCAGGCAGAACGCGCCGCCGCGCACGAGATCATTGCGCGGCACGAGCCGCCACCAGTCGAACGAGGTGAAGAAATCCACCAGATGGGCGTAGCCGCGCAGCATCGTCATGGTGTCGTCGCCGCGCCCGCTGACCCAGCCGCCGCCGGTGTCCGGCGGGAAGCCCACGCCGCGATTGGCGGTTTCGCCCGTCGTCTGGTAACAGCCGGCCATGGCGATTTCCCAGGCACAACGGCGGCGGGTGTCGGCCGCGCGCTGGCCGGGTGTCTTTTCCCAAAGGTCTTCGTAACCGTATTCCTCGTTGATCTGCGGGATGACGCGGCCGGTGGCTGCTTGTTTGGCGCGTTCGCCGAGCATGAAGGTGTTTTGCCCGCCGTCCCAGCGCTGAATGAGTTGCAGGTCGTTCCAGGTTTGTGCCGGCGTGCGATAAACCTTGTTGTGCGCCGAAAGGAGGTGATCGTAAGGGTCCCATTCCTTGAGGAGTGGTCCCAGCCAGTCGCACCACTTGGGGAACTCGCGGTGAAAATCGTGTTCGTTGCCCAGGTCCCAGGTGACGTTGGCGAACGCCGCCAGCCGCGCCACGCCGTAGCGGTAGAAGCGTTGCTCGTCTTCGCTATAGGCCGCGAAAGGTGTGGGCAGCACCTGCCCGCCAATGAAGAAGATCACCGACACGATGACCTCCCGCTCACGGGCGTGCTGGAGCATCCGCTCGTATTTCTGCCAGAAAGCCACGTTGAAGCGAGTGAGGTCAAAGCCGGGATTCTTGACATCGTCCGGACGGGCGGCCGGCCACGGATTGAGGTAAAGCTTGAACGCGGGCGTCGTCTTGACCGGTTGGTCCCAGGGCCGGTCGTGGTTGCGGCCATAGACCAGCACGCGGAGGCGATTGACCTTGAGCGCGGCCAGCCGGTCAATGGCCTGCCGGATGACGGCATCGTCTTCCCAGCCCATGAGGTAGTAGGTGGTGGTGCCGTTCCAGAAATAATGCTCGCCCGTGCCAGCCCAGATAAAGTGCTCTGGATAGGCCGTATCAATGCGGAGCTGGCCGCAGCGTTTCGCGTCGCGCGCGGTGAACGTGCCGGTGTGCGACCGCTCGACGCTGCCGTGGCGGTACTTGACGGCGTAGCGGTGTTCGCCGGCTTGTGTCGGCATGAAGCGAATGCGAAACACGCTGCCATCCGCCGCGTCGCAGAAGCCGTCCACCTTGAGCGGCGGGCTGCCGGCGCGGCTGAATTCGCCCTCGACGATGACGTCGGTGAACGGATTGGCGGCGTCCGGATGGGTAACCTTCACCGCGACCTCCGCGAAGTCATGCACCTCCACCGTCGGCGCGGCCAAACGGATGGCAACATCCGCCGGGGCGGCCGACAGGGAGCACGCGAGCAATGACAGCCAGATGACCGCGGCCAGGTTGAGCTTCGCCCGCACCATCGCGGCCGATGTGAGACGGCGATGAGTTGCGAGGTAAGGATCGTCGCATGGTCTTGCGCGGAGCGAGCTCGGCCGGTCAGATGGAGGAGACGGCTGACTTGGCTGGGAATTCATGCATTGGGGGGCGCGGCAGTCTTTGAAGAACGCGTTATTGAGTTCGATCATTGTTTCTCAGAAGGGTTGGAGGTGGGATCATTTTGAAAACTCGCTTGGCCGTCATTGGACAGGCAGTTCGTAGGCGCCCAGGTCAATGCCCGTCCCCATCGGACGCGGTTGGCCGGTCAAATCGGTCGGAGGTGAGTGGGCGGTAATGCCGGCGTCGCGGCAGGGGCTTTCGGGGGCCAATCGGTAGTCCGCTGAACCGACGTCCAAAAAGAGGGGATCGCGGTTTGCCGAGTGCCCGCCGGGGCCTGAGTTGGGGAAATGGCAGTTGTAATCGAACATGCCCGCGGCTTGTGCGAGCGGTGTGGAGCAGCGCGAATAGAAAATGTTGTTCCGCCAGACGGTTTGGAGGCTCCCGTTTTGCACCCAGACGTTGGGATGCGTGGTGTCGCCGTTGTTGACGAAGGTGTTGTTGGCGAACACCGCCTGGTCGGTAACGGCGTTGCGGGCCACCCGCAGACCGCTCCAGGCATTGCTGTAAATGAGATTGTTCACCACGCGGCCCGTGAAGGGCAGGCCGTTGTTGTAGATGTGAATGCCTTCCGACGGGCCGTCGCGGACGATGTTGCAGTCGAGGTGAACCTCGCCCCCGGCGACGTTGATGGCGCCGTTCACGCCCCGCCAGTCGCCGCCCGCAAAGCGCGTGGTGCCGCACCGGACGAACGTATTGCTGCGGATCACGAAGTTCACCACTTCGACCTCCCGGCGCGGCACGACTTGGATGGCTCCCTGCATCACGCCCTGGTCTTCAAACCAGCCGCGCCCAATGTCTTCGAAGGTGTTTTGCTCGTAGAGAATGTCGCGCAGCGATTTCGTTCCCGGCGGATCGCCGCCGAACCAGCAGTGAATGCCGTTGGTGCAGTTGAAGATGCGATTTCGGCGGAAGACAATGTTCCGCTGCTCGCCCTTGAAGCCCTGGTTGGTCAAACCGCCGTCGGGGAATTCGCCAATGTCGTTGTTCTCAAAAACGATGTCGTGGCTGGATTCCCAGATGTCGAGGCCGTCGCCCCAGCGGACGGGCGGCCAGTGGTTAGGCGTCACATTGCCCCCGCCGCCGCAGACGATGGCGCCGTTGCGGAAGATGATGTGGTGCGAACTGCGGATGCCGACGCCATGGACGTTGGCGTAGTTGACCCGCAGGCCGTCAAAGACGAGATGCGCTGCCGACATGGAGAGCACGAACTGCTGAATCCATCCGTTGGTATGCACCGGCGCCAGCGGGACCTCCAGTGACTTGGCCAGCTTGGCTGGATTGTCGGCAGACCAGACGTCGATGCGGCCCTGTTCCTGGTTGTGCCAGAAGTCCCACTGGGCCGCCAAATCTTCGGACCGGTATTTCTTGTAGCGCCAATGCGACCGACCGTCGTGCCAGAGTGTGGCTACGTCGTGGTTGACCGTGCGCGCGTCAAAGGAACCTGCCGCTGAGTGCCAGCGGTTCGAGCCCATCAGTGTCCAAGCGGCTGGCTGGCTCATGTCTTTGGCAAACCCAATGCGGACTTCTTCGCCGCAATAGCTGCGAAACGTTATGGGCTTGCCCGGTTCGCCCGAGCGGGCTATGTGAATCTTCTCGCGGTAAACGCCGCCGCGGATGTGGACGGCGTCGCCTGGCTTCACAAGGTTGGCGGCGTGCTGGATGGTGCGGAACGGCCGGGCCCACGTACCGGGATTGGCATCGTTGCCTTCCAGTGAAACAAAGTAGTCCCTGGCATTGACTTTGTCCGCTGCGGCCCGAGGAGGTGGTGCAGCCGAGGCAGTGGTCACGGTGCGCCAAAACCCGCCGGTGCCATTGCTCTGGTCCGCATCCACGACTTCGTGAACTGGCCCGTGATCGTCATCGTCCCAATGACAGTTGGGCCTCCTTTCGTCGGCGACTGCAGGAGGACTCGAAGTCTCAGAACGACCTCGCGCCGTGGCAACCGCGGCGAGAAGCGCGAAGCTGGTTGCGAACAGACCAAGTGTCCCAAGGACGCAGCGTGGTGGCAACCCCACGCGCGATGCCGTCAGAGTCTTAGTGCAGAAGCCCCGAAGGCTCTCGCCGGCGAACGTGGGGAAGGCCTGTTCTCCGCACGCCTCTGTGCCAACCTCGGCGACCGGGGTGGTCCGAAATCCTTGCACTGCAATCGGCGCTTGACTCAGCGCCGTGCCGAATGCGCTGGTGAATCCGGTTTGGGTTTTCATTTCGTTCTCTTGCTGACGAGGTCCACGAAGAAGGAATCGCGGCCCACCTGGCCGCCTTTGAACACCACGTCGCAGCCATGCGCAACCCGACCCGGGGCATGAACGCGGCAGAGCGGCCCGCCTGGGGCGACGGGCGCCAAGAACTCCAGCGCCTCGATGCCCAGCGCCCGAGCGACCGCCGTGGAGGTGTCGCCGCCACAAACAATGGCGCGCCGGGCGCTGGTCGTGCGCAAAGCTTCTTCCAGGATGAAGGCCAATCCCTGGCCAAGAGATTCCCCCGCCGCGGCGAGTCGTTCTGCCGGCGTCCGACCGGGACAACGCTTGGCCGCGCCTTCAAAGGCCGCCCGGCGCGCGTCGCCCGGACCGCGCGCGGTGTGGAAGATGACATTCCGGCCTGCGTGCAAAGCCGAGTTTGCGTTCGACAATGCGTCAGCCGCCGCTTGCTGCGTGCGCTTCGGGTTGGCCAGCAAGCCACTGTCACACGCGACCTCGATAAAACCCTGTTTCACCGCCGCGCCGATCTGCCGGTCGGTGACGGGCGAGCAACTGCCGGAAATGGCGATGATCTGTTGGGCCGTGGTGGCTGGACGCTGGCGGGCTCGAGTCGGTCGCCGGATCTGGCCACTCTCCCGCCAGTGGGCGACCAGCGCATACTCGATACCGCTGCTGCCCACGCAGAAAAGTCGGCCGCCGGGCGGACCTTGACTTGAGATGAGACGACCGATGACGGGTAAGTCGGCTTCCAACAACGTGTCGAACAGCAAGACCGGCGGAGGCTTGGCCCGGGCGAGAGCCGCCAAGCGGTCCACGATTTCGTCGCTCTGCTGCCTGGAGTGTCCAGCCTCCAGTTTCAGCACATCCACCAACGCGGCGGGCAAGTTCGTTTGTTTGGCCAAATGCAGCCGCACGTCCGCTTCATCCATCGGCGTAACCGGGTGGCGGCTCATCGTGGGGTGACGATCCAGTCGGGTCGGCTCGGCGTCGAGCCCGGAGCGCGCAAAGAGGTTGTCAAAAACCACGTAGCGCCCCAGCACGGGGACGCCGAGGACCACGGGGGTCATGCGGCTGCCGAACACCCGCCGTCCCAGCTCGATGGCCAGGCCAATCGAGCCGACCGTAGGGGAGGAGTCAAACGTGGAACAGGTTTTGTAGTGGATGAAGGCGGCGCCGCTGGCTTTGAGCGCCTTGAAGGCTGGTGGTAACTCGCGCTCCATTTGATCGGGCGACATGGCGCGCGAGCCGCCGGCGATGCCGAACGCGCGCAGACCGCGATGACTCGCCAGTTGCTGCTGGGTCGGTGGCTTCAGGAACAACACCGTCTTCAGGCCAGCCCGTGACAGCGATTCCATCACGTCTGTCGAGCCGGTGAAGTCGTCGCCGTAGTAGGCCAGTAACAAAGTGTTCGATGGTGAGGGCATGCTTCTCCTAGCACAGGGGTCTGGAGGACCCAGAGAATTCATTTGCGGTGAGAGAATTTCTCGATGGTCGCTCGGAGTTCAGGGTGTGCCGTTGCGTGCTCGTGGAGCTCAATTCCGTTGACGGCCGCCTCCCAGGCCTGCCGGAGCGCCCGCACGCCGGCCGCCGGCCCCATGGGATGCGCCAGGATGCCGCCGCCAGCCAGATACATCACGTCGAGAGTTCCGGTCCGGCGGTAAGTCTCAGGTGCCTGGCCGCCCCACTGACCGGAACTGACCACCGGCATGGCGGTGTCGTCGGGTCGGAACATCGGTGTGAGACAGGCCTTGATGCTGCGCACGACCGAGTCGTCCGGCTCCCAAAACTTGTTGTCCAGTCCGTTCACATGGAGCTGATCCGCGCCGGCCAAGCGCCACAGTTTCTGCCACGCCGGATACTCGACACCGAGCAGAGGATGCCGCGTCTAAAGCCCCCAGCCGCTGCGATGACCGTGGATCGGCAGTTGGCAGTGTTTGCGGAATTCTGCCAACGTTGCCAGGCCGACACTATGAATGCTGACCATCACGCACGTCCCGCCCGCACCTACAACGTGGTCGTGATGCCGCCGCATCGCCTCCAGGTCGTCGGTGACGTTGAACGCGTACATCACCTTCTTGCCGGTCCGGTCTGCGAGTTCGTCGATAACGCGCATGACGGCAGTCACCCGTTCGTCAAAGGGCGAGTGGGGCGAATCCGCCTGAAGCTCGTCGTCCTTGATGAAATCGATGCCGGCTTCGCCCAGTGTGCGGACGAGGTCGGCAGTCTGGGCCGGCGTCAGGCCGACGCTCGGTTTGACAATGGTCCCGACGACCGGTCTGCCCTGGACACCGGCGAGCTTGCGCGTGCCGGCAATGCCGAACTGCGGGCCCGGGTAGCGCTGCGCGAAGGCGGACGGCAACTGCACATCCAACAGCTTCAAGCCGGAAAGCTCGGCCAGTTCGTAGAGGTTGCCGCAAATCGTGGCCAGCAACGTGGGCAGGTTGGGCCCAAGGTTGTCGTACGGGAACTCGACCGTGACTTGCGCCCGCTGATACTTGATCGGACCGGCCTGACCTCGCGGCGGACGTGAGCCGGGCAGACTCGGTGTGTCCACAGATTCCAAGCGGGTTATGCTCGTGACCCTGGCGCGGGAGCGGGCCTTGAGTTCCTCCGTTTCACCGGGCACGGCGACAATAGTGCCGCTGGACTGCTCCCCGGCGATCATCTCGGCGGCGAACTCCACCGGATGCGGCGTCTCGAGGAGATACGTGGCAACGATAGGGTTCTTCATGCGGGCAATCGGACGGTTTCGCCGGACGCGGCGCTGGCATAGGCCGCGGAAACGAGTCGCACCGTCTTCAAGTTGTCTTCACCGGTGGTTTCGGCTCGGCCTTGCCCCGACAAGTGCCGCAGCAAGTCTCGCTGGCAATCCACGATGCTCGCGTGCACCACCGCGTATCTTGGGTCAGCCCAAGAATAGAATGGCGGCGGACACTGGCGCGAGGCGGTGCCGGCGCGCGTCGTCACCCGAATCCAGTAATCCGGCCCGAGTTCCGCGGAGCCCTCCGAACCTTCCACCCACGCGTAGGTTTCTGGAAAACGATCATGTTCCATCCGGCTGGCGTAGCTGAGATGGCAGGTCACGGTGGCGCCGCTGCGCATCTGCAACAGAACCGTGGCGACATCCTCGCCCCGGATGTCTTCATGCACGCGGCAGGTCCGGCAGTTGAGCGCTGCAGCTTCGCCGAACAAGAACCGCGCGACATCGAGGATATGGCTGCCCATGTCCGCGACGATGAACTGCTCGACGGTTTTGAGAAACGGCTGGTTGTCGAAGACCGGAAAGCTGTTGCAGTAATCGAGCCGGGCGCGAAACACGCGGCCGATGTCGCCCGCGGCAAGGACCCGCTGCAACTGGCGCACCGGCGTCTGCCAGCGCCAGTTCTCATTCACGAGAAACGGGACGCCCGCCTGCCGACAGGATTCCACCATGGCCTCCGCGTCGACCAGATTGGGGGCCATGGGTTTCTGGCAGACCACCGGGAGGCGATGCGCCGCCGCAAGCTCCGCGTACTGCCGATGCGTGGTTACGTCGGTAATGACGTCCACAAAGTCGGGCTTTTCCCGGGCCAAGAGCTCCTCTGGGGTGTCGTAAACGGCGGGCACGCCGAAGGCGTCCGCCAATGCCTGTGCCCTGGCGCGGGTGCGATTCCAAACCGCGACGCAGCGCACGCCCGACAGTTCGCGCCAACCGGCCAGTTGGTAGCGCGCCCAAAACCCTGTGCCCAGAATGGCAAACCTCAGTTCGTTCATAAGACCTGCCAACAGCCTAGCTGCCCGCCAACGCGGGACGCTAGGAGAGTCCCGTCTCTTGAGTGGAGTATTCTCTTCCCGACGCGCAGTGTCACCAGCGAAGCAGACCGCCCGCAGTCCGTGCAGTTCGGCTGGCAGATCCTACGGTGCCAACGCCGCGACCCGGTTGGTGAGCCAGGCGTGGTCTTTGCGACCGGCGTTGGGCAGGAAGCTGATGTCGTTGGCCACCACGGCCCCGCCATCGATTCTCACGCGCGTCACGTCGCTATCCACCCATCGATGGATTTCCGAGTGGCCGTCGGCGAAGGCGAATCCTGTGGCGTTGCCATGCCGGCCGGACGGCGCATCCAGCCAGCGGTTGTCATAAGCCTTCAAGTTTCGAAACGGATAGAAGTGCGAGTCGTTGATGCTGTTTTCGTGCTCGTCAATCAGGACGTAGACCGCCGTCGGTCCCGGTGTCGCAATGTCCCCGAGTTTGGCCATGTGTCTGAACGGGGGGACATTCGGCTGGTGCCAGCCGCTCTTGCCCATGGCGCCGTTCACGGCGTAACTGCGGTTGCGCAAGACGATTTGCCCGCGATAACGCAAGCCGGCCAGATCGCTCGGGCAGTGGAACACCTTGGGCGAGCTCAGATAGCAGTAGGTGGGGCTGTTCTTGACGAGGTCCGCATCAATGGCCGCGGGGGCCGAGACTACATTGCCCTCGCACCAGGAAGGGACACTGTCGTAGCCAAATCCCGGCAGGCAGAGGTCGTTATTGTCGTGCGCATACATCAGGTAAGCCGTGCCCAGTTGTTTGCCGTTGTTCATGCAGGAGATGCCCTGCACCTTGAGTTTCGCCTTGCCCAGGGCCGGTAGGAGCATGGCCGCGAGAATGGCGATGATGGCGATGACCACCAGCAATTCGATCAGGGTGAAAAGGTGACGGCGAAGTAGACCCAGTTGTCCGGGCCGGCGTTGGGATCGGCGCTGATCTTGCCGACCGAACTGACGGGACCGCCGCCGTCGGCGCCATCGGGCCACTGATTGACGCCCAACCGCAGCGAACCGTCAGCCAGGTGGACCAGGTCAAAGCCGCGGCCATTGGGATTGTCGAGCGCGAAGACGAGGCGGTTGCCGCCCCAGCCGGCGGTGAGGTCGCGGCAATTCAGCCAGCCGCAAACGGTGGAGCCGTTCAAGGCCCCGAGCGCGCCGGGGACGTCCACCGCCCGGCCACCGTCTCCGGCGGCAATGTCGCCGAAGTCCAGCGCACTGTTATTGCCGGCAGGCGTGTAAGGACCTGCCGGCACGTTGGCGACGAAGATGGGAAAGCCGTTTTGCTGGGCCACCGTGCCCACACCACCGAGCGAGCCGGCGTTGAGGGTGGTGAATCCGCCGCCTTCACTGAAGGACAGATCGCAAAGGGGCGCGGCCCCGGCAGGCAGGCTGAGCGCGACCAAGAAGGTCAGGCACGCTCCCGGGAGGAATCTCGGGAACCTGTGCCTGCAAGAGGGCTGCGACCGGTCGAGTTGAGTCTCCAAGGTGGGCTGTTTCATACGAGTGCCTACATAGGTTCTTGTTAGGTTCAGGTTAGTGGGTTTCTGCAGTTCTCCGTCACTGGGGATGTCGGCGGAAAACACGGTGGTGCGGGGGCGCGGGTATCCAGGCCGGACTTGCCGGCTGGGCGGGAGGCGTCCGTGGGCCTGATCGGGCGGGGGCTTCCTCCAGCTTGAGGTCGTCATCCCGAGAGAGCATCAGCCAGCTTTCGTCAACGGTTTGAAGGCGTAGGCGCGGCGGCGCGCAGCAGGTGCTTGCATGAGGTCTTCCTACTGAAATCCCCGCTAAGCGTCTTGAACAAACCCGCCGAAGTCTGGAATGGAAACGACAGCCCACGCCGGCCCATGGGGGTTGGGCGGCGACCCGCGCAGTGCCCCTCCGACCTTTCGCGTTGGCAACGCGGGAGGCTCAGGGCGGCCAACGTCAGAACCAGGGTATGCGGCAGGGTCGCCTGCGGAGGTGAGGCGCGAGTCTCCGAACCACGGGTTGACCGCTAGGGAGCCAGTTGCGCCCGGTACTGGCCGGACGAGCGCCCGAAGGTCCGGTGGAAGTGGCGGCAGAAATGGCTTTGATCGCTGAACCCGAGCCGGAGTGAGATCTCGGCGATCGAATCGCCAGTCTCCTCCAGCAGTTCCACCGCATGAGTCATGCGAACATGATGGAGATAGCTGCCCAAGGTCATCCCGGATGCCGCTTTAAAAACCCGTCCCAATACCGCTTTGCTCATGCCACATAGGGCGGCGGCCCTTCCCAGCGATACCCGGGTGGCATACTGCTCGCGCACATGGTCGAAAACCGGCTTGAGCCGGCCTGCCTGGCGCTGGCGCCGCAGGAGTTCGACGCGTTCGAGCGCGGAATCTCGCAATTCCTGGATCAGCACATTCAAGAGCACGTCCAGCAGATGGGCGATGCGGTGGGACCGGAAGTTCAACCGTCCGGCAATGGCCAACAGCCGCTCCCATGCAGCGCTAGACCGTGATTCAGGCACGATCTCAGCGTAATCTGCCTACCACGTTCGTCAAGTGGCCCGCCCGTGCCCCTCAGCACGGCCTCCGCGGGCGCGGGTGCGGACGCCGAACGCCGCCGAGCCGAAGGAGGACGTCACCTGGGCGGGCGCGCAGGTGGCATCGTAAGTTCAGGCTCAGGAGGCCGCAGGGGTTAGGGCAACCGCTCCGGGTTCCACAGGCGCGGGAGGGACCTGCCCCTGGTCCAAAAGGGCCCGCACGACGTCCGCGGCCGTGTAGGAGGTGGCGCCGGGTTGGAGGAAGCCCGCGATCCGGCTCGCATCGTCGCCCGCGGTCAACAACGCCAGTTCGCGGTCGTGGCCGCCGCGCACTTGGGCCAGGCCGACGGTGGCCGGCAGGCCATTGCAGATGCACTTGCGTCCCACCGTGTCCGCCTCGGCCCCACCTTTGGCGACGTAGTTCGCGACCGGTTCGGCGGGGCAACGGTAGCCCACCGTGCCGTCGGCTTTGCGATAGAGGTGTCGGAGGTAACCGAGGTCACAAATCCGAGTCCGAGCCTGGTAGGCGTCGGCCTGGGACAAGGTGCCTTCCATCGGGAGCACTTTGAAGGGGAAGCCCGTCGGCGAAGCGAGCGGATCGGTAAAGACTCGAGCCGCACCCGCCCGGCTCAGCTCGATCGCTTGGCGTTTGAGGTCGGGATCGATTCCCGATTCCTCGCAGAATGCAAATGCAGTTCCCACTTGCACGCCTGCGGCGCCCAACCGCAGCGCGTCGTGCAACCGGCCGGGCCGTCCGTACGACCCGGCCAGCCAGAAGGGCAGGCCCAGGGCACGGATCTTCTCGAGGTCGGGCACGTCGCGCGGGCCGTACACCGGTTCACCGCGGGCGTTGAGCTGTAGCGGGCCGCGCGGCGGGGCATTGTGCCCGCCCGCAGTCTCGCCTTCGACGACGAAGCCGTCCACCCGCCCACTGGATTTCTTGGCGAGGGTGATGGCCAAGGTGGCGGAGGCGACGATGCCCAGGAACCGCGGCCGTCGCAGCGTCGGCGCCTGGCCGCCCGCGAACGCCCGTGGGTCGAAGGACGTCAGATGAGTTTCATCGGCTGCTGCGCCCTCGACCTCGAGCTTGAGGTCGGCGGGTTCGCCCTGGGCGAGTCGGTCCAGGACGCCGGGAATGGCTCTGGGGATGCCAGCCCCCATCAGCACATAGTCGACGCCGGCCAACATCGCTCCGAAGAGCGACGGCAAGGTGGGCAGTTGGATCTTCTCGAGCAAGTTGAGGCCCACCAGGCCGTCATGGCCGGCCTTGGCCAGAAAGACCTCGGCGAAGTTGGCCACCACGGTCAACTCGACCAACCCGGCATCGGCTTGGAGCGCCGGCATGGGGAGGGCCTTGAAGGCCGACGTGGCCGCCTTCCCGCCGGCCATGAAGTGCGCCGCCAACACGCGGGCGGCCATCTCCGGGTACGGGAAGTGGTCCAAAGCGCGCCGGAGGTGGCCGCCGGGATCGCCCAGTTGGAGCCGCCGCGCCAGGGTGACCGCCAGGGCCGTGCCGGAGACGACGCCTAGGTGCCCCAATTGAGCCACGGCCCGCGCCAAGGCCCAGCCGGACACCGCAACGCCCATCCCGCCCTGAATAATCGTCGGCTGTAACATGGTCCGTGAACAGTTCGCGCTCCCCGGCTAGGGGGAGAACTCGCGGCAGGAAAGTCAGGGCGCTCCTGCCGAGCCCACACGTGGCGCTCGGCGGAAGTCCGTCGGAAACCGACGCGATGGCGCCACAGTAGCGGATCGGCTCCCAGACGCAAAGGGATTTGCAGGTTTTGATGGACGGCCCGAATCCTTAGCGAGGCGGAGAGCGGACGATCACGCCCGCCAAGCGGATCTGACGATCATCACCCCACAGGGAGCCTGCCGGGTTTCACCCGCGATGCCAGCCCTCAAGCACCTTGCTAAGGATTCGGGTGGACGGTGGGCGCGCCGCCTGGTTGGTCCTCGAGCGGCGGGTCCCCGGGGCACCCGCAGCGTGGCTCATGGGCAGCGTTGACATGAACCTGTAGCGCCGGTTTTCCAACCGGCATCGGGCCGACTGGAAAGTCGGCGGTACGGCCGGTTCAGGGGGAGTTCAGGCGTTTTTCTCCCCCATCTTGTCCACGGCCACTGCGACGAGTATGACGAGGCCTTTGATGACCTGCTGCCAGAAGGGCGACACCTCCAGCAAGACCAAACCGTTGTTCAAGACGCCGATGATTAAGCAGCCTAGCACGGTGCCCAGGATCGAGCCGCGTCCGCCGCTGAGGGAGGTGCCGCCAATGACCACCGCCGCGATCGAGTCCAGTTCGTAGCTCAGGCCCGCGTTGGGCGTGGCCGAATCCAGCCGCGCGGTCACCAGCAGACCCGCCACACCCGCCAACGCACCGCCCAGGGTGTAGACCCGCAATTTAATCCGGCGCACGTTCAGACCGCTCAAACGCGCCGCCCTCTCGCTGCCTCCCACCGCATAGACGTGACGGCCAAAGCGCGTCCGTTTCATCACCAGGAGGAAAACCGCCACCAAGGCGCCGGAAATCCACACCGGCATGGGCAGGCCAAGCCAGTTCCCCGAGCCGATGAACCCAAACGACTCGCCGAGTCGTGTGATCGGAAAACCGCCTGTCCAGAGCATCGTGAGCCCGCGCGCGATGCTCAACATGCCCAGCGTCGCTACAAACGGCGGCAGTTTGAACCGCGTGATGGCGAACCCGTTGAACCAACCCAGCGCGGTGCCGACCAGAACACCGACCAGAATCGCCCCGGAAACCGTCACTTCAATGAAGACATCGGTCGCCCGGGATGGCGACTCCGTTTTTCAGCAGACCCGCCGCCACCGCGCCCGACAGCGCCAGCAGCGAGCCCACGGACAGGTCGATTCCGCCCGAGAGGATGACGATGGTCATGCCGATGGACAGGCAAAGGTTCACGCAAATCTGCCGCAGGACGTTCAAGCCGTTGTCCACCGTCAGGAACTTGTCCGACATCAGCGCCAGGGCGAGAACCATCAACGCCAGCGCCAGCAGGGACTGAAACTTGCGAAGGAATTCTCGGTGGGGCGTCCGCATGAGAGTCTTTCAATTCGAGGCCAGTGCGGGAAGGGCGCGACTGCCCGACGCCTCCCGCAGGGGCGCCTTCGAGCCAGGCGCACACCCGGCATCGGCCTGGACGTTTCGTGTTCTCATGGACTGGTGTTCACGCGGTTTGGGCGCCGTCGGTCTGATTCCGTTCAGTCCTTGCCTGCGTCGGCAGGGCGGCCTTCACGAGCTTCTCCTCCGTCGCCTCGGCGCGGGAGAACTCCGCCGTCTTGCATCCTTCGCACAGCACCATGATCCGATCCGCTAGGCCCAGCAGTTCGGGCAGTTCGGAAGAGACCGTCACCACGCCGAGGCCGCTCCGGGCGAGTTCGTCGATGAGCGAGTAAATCTCCTTCTTCGCGTGGATGTCGATGCCGCGGGTTGGCTCGTCGAGCAGGAGCACCTTGGGCTCGGTCGCCAGCCATTTCGCCAGTACCACCTTCTGCTGATTGCCGCCGCTCAGGTTGACCGTCCGCTGGTCGATCGACGGCGTCTTGATCCGCAGGCGGCCGATATAGTGGCGGACCCGTTCGCGCTCGCGTGTGGGCTGCAACAGGCCGAACCGCTCGAAGCGCGGCAGGCAAGACAAGGTTGTGTTGTGCGCCACGCTCAGGTCGAGCACGACGCCTTCCGCCTTGCGGTCTTCGGGCGCGAGCGCTAGCCCGGCGGCGATGGCCGCCGCCGGCGACCGCATGCCCACGGCGCGTCCGTCCACTTCGAGCCGGCCCGAGGAGGTGTCCGGATGCAGGCCAAAAAGGGTTTGCAGCAGCTCGGTCCGTCCGGCGCCCATCAAACCGAACACGCCAAGCACTTCTCCGTGGCGCACTTGGAACGACACCTGGCGCACGGCGAAATCCCCTGTGCGCTCGGGGTGTTGTAAGGAGATGCCTGTCGCCCGCAACACCACCGCGCCGGGCCCGGCCGGGGATTGGGAAACGCCGTCGGAGAGTTCGCGTCCCACCATCATGCGGATCATCGTGTCCCGGGTGACCTCGCCGAGGTCGGTTCGTCCATGATGACGACCCGTGCCTTGGCGGACAGCGCTTTGGCGATCTCGAGGACCTGTTGCGCGCCCACCTTCAGTCGGGACACTCGCGTGCGCGGGTCGGCCTCGAGTTCGAGTTCCTCGAACAACGCGGCGGCGTCGGCGTTCATGCGCGTATAGTCCACCAGCCCGAATTGCGTCGTGGGTTCGCGGCCGAGGAAGAGGTTCTCCGCCAGGCTCAGCTCGGGGACGAGATTGAGCTCCTGGAAAATGATCGCAATGCCCGCATCCTGCGCCTCGCGGGGGCTCCGAAAGCTGACCGGCCGGCCGGCCAGCGTCACGGTGCCGCGGTCGGGCGGGAACACGCCTGCGAGGATGTTCATCAGGGTGGACTTGCCTGCGCCGTTCTCGCCGAGCAGGGCGTTGAGCCGGCCGCGGCGCACGGTGAGGTTGACGCCGTCCAGCGCCCGCACGCCAGGAAACGACTTGGCGATGCCGCTGGCTTCCAGCAGAAGGTCGTTTGCGTCTGCGGAGGGGGTGGGGGCCGTCATGCGTCAGTCCGGTTCCACAAGAATCGGCACCAGCTTGAGCGGTTTCAGGTCCAGGTCTTCGTCCCCGATCTCGGCGCAGCCCACGAACCGAATGCGGTGGCCCACCTTCGCGATCGGCTGCAACCTCGGCAGCACATTCGTCTCGACGATGCCGTTGAGCGCGGCGGAGATTTCATTGAATTCCTGCGCGTTGGGATAGCTGCTGGCGCTGATCAAGCCGGTGGCATCCCGCACGCTGTTGCCGAAGACAAAGCCCAGTTCGATGAGAATCTGCGCCTCGTCGCCGTCGGGGGTCAGCCTCAGCCCGACGCAGGTCTCATCCGCGCTGACCACCGGCCCGCGGCCGCGCAGGAAGAGGAAATACGAACGGCCCACGCCCACGGTGCGCCCGAAGTGCTCGCGCACGGCATGGGGATCGACGGCGATGCGCTCGACGACAACCAGCGCATCCGTGGCCCGGTCCGCCGCCGGCAGCAACTCCTCGGTCCAGAAACCCGAGGCAAAGTCCACCGCGTTGAATTGCTGGCTTGCCAGTGCGCCGCGCACCGTCTTGAGGGAACGGACATGAAACGGTGGGAACACGGCGCACAGCACGGCCAGCACGGCCACCCCAACCATCGCTGGGACGGCTCGGTTCATCTCCACAGGAGCCTGCGGGGAAAACGGAGAGCACGGACAGCAGCCTCCGCTCCCTCCTGGGCCGCCCGGTCAATTCTTCCTGCCGTAATCGCCATACTTGTGGACGTTGGCGGGCGTGACCAGTTCCACGGTCACGGGAATCTTCTGCTGAAAGTCGCGGTTGCCCTTGAGGTACTCGTCGGCGAACTCGGCGGCCTTCTGGGCCATCACCTTCGGAAACTGCATGCCCGTCGCGGCGGTTTTGCCCTCGGCGATCAGCTTGACGACATCGTCTGCGCCATCGAAGCCGAAGACCTTCACCTGGCCCGTCTTGCCGGCGCTGACGAGGGCCTGATAGGCGCCCATCGCCATGGCGTCGTTGCCGCAGAACACCGCGTCGAGATCGGGATGCTTCTGTAGGATGGATTCCATCACCTCCAAGGCTTTCGCCCGGTCGAACTCGGCCGTTTGCTGCGCGACCAGCTTCAAGCCGGGAAAGCGGTCCACCACGGAATGGCAGCCTCTCGAGCGGTTCCAGGTGTTGTTATCGCCCACCAACCCGAGCAGCTCGGCGTATTGGCCCTCCCGCCCCACGGTCTTCACAAAATATTGCCCGAGGGCCACACAGCCGGAGTAGTTGTCCGATAGCATCTGCGCGGTGGCGGCGTTGGTAGAGTTGATCTCGCGATCGATGCAAAACACGGGGATGCCCGCCTTCTTGGCCTTGAGCACATTGGCGATCGAGCCGTCGGCGTCGGTGGGGTTGAACAGGATGGCCCGGTAGCCGGCGGCGATGACATTCTCGAAGTGCGCCGCCTCCTTCGAGGTGTCGTTCTGGGAATCGAAGACCGTGGCGTCGTAGCCGAGTTCGGTGGCACGCGTTTTGGCCGAGTCGCCCAGCACGACGAACCACGGGTTGTTCAACGTCGAGATGACGACGGCGACCTTGGGCTTGGCCGGTTGCGCGGCGGCCGTGAGAACGAAGAGGCAGGCGGCCGCCAAGGCCACCGCGCCGGAGGATGCACGGAGGTTAGTCTTCATGAAGTTAGAGGACTCGTTCCACGGCAGCGAGCCACTGCCGGTGGAGCTGTTGGTATTTCGACTGGCTCGATTGCGGTTGAAACCGATGTAGCTTGCGGGGCAAGGCGGAGAGTTCCTCGAACGACTGCTGCACGCCCAGCCCAAGCAGACCGCACATCGCCGCGCCCCCGAACGCTGCTGCCCTTCGCGCAATTCCGCATCGGCATGCGCAACCCGGGTGTGTCCAAGTCCGTCTTATTCGCTCCGCCCCGTTCGTTCGATGTGCCGAAAGACGAAAGCGCAGCACTGGGCGCCGTGGACTTTGCGCGCATCCTGGACGGCAATCCGTTGGGCGGCCCGTACGTGGGCATGTTCCCAGCAGCCGCCAGTCCGTGGAATGGCCTTGGCCGGCGGCCGGGGCAGGCCCTCATCATCCGCATGGCGGCGACGGGCTATTCGGCATCGCCCTGGAACTCCCTGCACGGCGGCTTCAGCTTGGCCCACGAACTGGGCCACAACAGCGGATTCCGACATTTCCGCAACGCGGCGACGTGCGGGTCGATCCCCCTCGGCTCGGACCAGACGACCAACGTGACTCCGGGCAATTACGATGGATACCCCAGCGGCGCCGACGCCTGCACACTGGGTGCGACCGATCTGAACGACCTCGCGACTTCAGTCGGGTTCGACCCCATCTCCTGGAGCGTCGTTCCCCCCGCCATCAATGGCGAGCTCATGTCTTATGCAAACAGGGTTTGGATTTCCGAATACAACTGGACGCGGCTCTACGAGATTTACACGTTTCGGCCTCCGCCAACGACCTCGTCGCTGCGGGCGCGGCCCGCGGCCGCTCCGGTCGGATCGTTTCTGCTGGTGCAAGGCTCGCTCCAGCTCACTGCCCAGACGGCCGCACTGCAGCCTCTGTACACTCTGCCAGCGGCTATGCTCGCGCCCGCAATCCTCGCCGAACTGACCGAGGTGAGCGCGGACTTGCCGGCGAGTCATCCGTATCGGCTGCAGTTGCTCGGCGGCGCAGACGCCGTGCTGGCGGAGCATCGGGTGCCGCTTCAGTTCGACGAAGATGCCACGACCGATGAAGTCTCGATCAGCCGCGCCCTGCCGATGATCGACGGCGCGCGCGCCCTCCGGTTGGTCCACGGCGCGCATGTGCTGGCAGAACGATCCATCAGCGCGCGAGCGCCCGTGGTGCAGATCCACGCCCCGACGGTGCGCGATGGTCAATTGCAACTGGCCTGGAGCGCGAGCGAGGCGGACGGTGACGCGCTCCAGTCCACCACTCAACTGAGCGTCGATGACGGCAAGACCTGGCAGACACTCACGGTCAATGAAGTCGTCACGAGCCTGTCCTTGGCGGCGGCGGCGTTGCCGGGAGGTGAGGCGGCGCGCGTGCGAGTGATGGTAACGGACGGCGCCCGCAGCGCGGTTTCTATGAGCGACGCTTTCGTGCTGCCGAAGCACGCGCCGACGGTGCGAATTACCGGGGTGACCGATGGCCAGCAAATGGACTTCGGCTCGGCGGCAGCGGTCGAGGGATTCGGATATGACGCGGAGGATGGCAGTCTGGACCAGGCGGGGTTGCAGTGGTCGCTTGCCGGGCCGGAAGTCCGGGCCGGGGCCGGCGGGACGTTCGCGCTCTCGAATCTTCCGCCCGGAGATTATGCGCTGCGGCTCGTGGGCACGGACGCGGACGGGCAGACCGGCGCACAAGTGATCGAGTTCACGATTCGCGCGTTCACCGTGGCCGACTCGAACACGGAGCCGGTGCTGGACGGGTTGTGTGCCGACGCGGGTTATGGCAACACGCCGCCGATTCGTTGGGCGGTGGCGAACGGACTCTACGCCAGTGCGCGATTCACGCACGCGAACGGGGCGCTGTTTGTGTGCTTCACCGGACTGCGGTACGGCGCGGCGCACACGACGGGAGCCGTGGCCGGACTCCGCGTGGACGCCGGCGCATCGGGGCAAGCCCTAGCGACGACCGTTGGCTTCGCGGTGAACGAGCACGGCGAACCGATTCGCGTCGGCGGCGATGGCGCTCAGTTGGTCGCGCTGACCAATCCGCCGCCGGGTTTCAGCGTGGTCATCCTGCGTGACGAAAACACTTGGAGCGCCGAAATGCGCCTCGAGAACGCGTTGCTCGGTGGCTGGAGCCATCGGCTCGGATTGGTGGCGCTGTTCGAGGATGGCGATGCCGCGACGCCGGTCGCAACCTGGCCACCCCATGCCGACATCGAGCGACCGTCGTCCTGGGCCGCCAGCCAGCCGACCCCGCGTCCGCCCGAGGAGTTGATCGTCAACGGCAGCTTCGAGAATACCGCAGGGACCTTCGTTCCCGATGGGGCGGTTCTCATGTCGCTGCCCGCGGGATCCAGCGCGATTCCGGGCTGGAGGAGCATCAACGCGGAACTGGTCTGGGTCGATAACGCCAACTCCTTTGGCGCGGTCACGCCCCATGGCAAGTTCTCCCTGGAGTTGACGGGCTATCACGATCGCCAGCCCTATGGTGGAGTCGCCCAGACCATCGCCACCCTTCCGGGCGAAAACTACCGGCTCTCCTTTTCGCTGGGTTCGGACCAGGACCGCACCCTCTTCCTCGGACCGATGTCCGTGGCGGCAACCGCGGGTGCCGTCAGCCGCGAGTTCACGTTCACGCCCACGGGGTTGGGCGTTCAATGGGGCGCCTTCACTCTGGACTTCACCGCCAGTTCCAGCACCACTCCGATTTCCATCCTCGGAACTCGAAGTGCCGGCGGAGGGTATCTCGGTCTGGACAACGTTTCCGTTGTGCTTCAAGCCTTCGAACTGAGGATCACTTCGATCGAAACAAGCGGGCAGGAATTGAGCCTCAGCTTCGCCTCCGTCCCCGGTCGAACCTACCTTGTTCAAGGTCGCGCCGATTTCGGCTCAGGCACATGGGAAACGATACCGGGCACAGAACAAACCGGCGCCGGTGGGATCCTTCAGGTCCAGCTTCCCCTCCCCGCCGGCCAAGGGCATCGGTTCTACCGGCTACAAGAGTTGCCATGATCTGCCTGCGCCAATCGGGATGCTCGCGCAGCGCGCGACCGGGCTATCGAACTTGGCAATAGGCGATGATCGGGACTGGGAACCGACCGACATCCCTTCGGGCGCGCCGGGAAACTCGCGCGTGCCGTCGGCCTTGAGGCCGTTGCCCTAGCCACCGTTGACCACCACGCCTTGGGATTCGGGTGTGGCTTCCTCCCAGTGGTCGCCGGGGAGAACATTGGCCTCCGCTACGACCGCCGCCGGCAGGAGGTAGGCGGAGGCTAGGAGAACGGGCAGATGGAGGCGAGGTTTCTTGGCGGTAGGCGAAGGGTTGCAGTCATCGCTCGGGCAGGCACCAGGCCATGCGTCGGGCGAAATCGCGCTGGAACTCGGGACGCCAGCGGCTGACGGTAGCACGCGGGTCCAAGCCGTCCTGGGCCGTCAGGTCGCGCCACCAACCGTCCGGCTCGCGCTGGAACTGGCCGCCCCAGATGCTGAGGTTCAACGGCCGCTCCGCCGTGCCGGCATCGATCCGTTCGATGAGGAAACTCGAGCCTTCTGTGTCGTGGCCCTCACCGATGGCCCCGCGCCCGCGCTGCGGGTTGCCGGACTTCACCCGCTGGCGCAGGTGCCCGGGCTCGGGCCACCCTCGGGCGTGGCGTTTGAGGTTCGGCAGCGGAGGCCACGGCGCCAGCCAGCGTAACCGTGAGCGTCAGAATCGTGGGCTGGAAGGTTTTCATCGTTATCTTCCCCTTTCTGCGCAAGACGGGCGGGTGAAGCGCGTGGTTGCGGAAGCCGCCTGGGGGCAGGAGCGAGAGGCCGCCGACCACATCGCCTTGCGCCGCCACGACGTTGCGCGTCTCCCGCGGTTTGTGCGTCGAGCGAAGTCCGCCGTTCGAGCGGCGCGGTCCAAACCCCGGTACAGGGCAGACCTGGATGGAACTCTGGTCGTGGTGTATACCGATGAGTCACTGACATGGCCTACAACTCGGTGGTAGGGCGCGCAGTCCTCTGCGCGCCGTAAACCGCTGTGGACACAGGAAGCCGCGGCGCGCAGAGGACTGCGCGCCCTACCTGCGATTTGTCGTCTATCCCGACCTCTCATCAGTAAGGGTTACTTCCGCAACTCGGCGAGCAAGGCGACGGCGGCCTCGACCAGTCGTTCGCCCGAGCCGGGGGCGCACCGGGCGCTTTCGGGTTCGTAGTTGCCCTCGGCATAACTGCGCCGGTCGGGGATGTAGCCGATGTTTTCGTTGGCCAACTCGACCACGAACGTGTGCGGGAAGGGGGAACGTTGTTTGATGGCTAGGCCCAACTCGACGAAGACCTCGCCGGGCAACGCCACCCAGGCGACCTCCTTGCCCAGCGCGATGACCTGCACCTCGACACGATGGGGCCTGCCCTCGCGGCTGGCGAGGTCGAGCGCGCGATAGGAGCGCACCAGCGTCATGAAATTCGCTCCCGCGTCGTCTTGGGTTTCGGCGATCCGTTTCTGGGCCTCCTCGACTTGAACCGGTGTGACTTCCGGCAGGGCGAGTTCGACGATCTGGGACCGGGCCTGCAGCGTGGCGGGGCTCACGGGTTTCAACTCTTTGTACGTTTGAAAGATGGCCGCGCCCAGGATCGTGCCGATGCGGTGCCCTTCGGCGCCGGTGTTCTGGGGCCAGGCCCAACCGAAATCGAGATGGTTCAGGTTGCCACAGGCGCCGTTGCCCACCAGCGTGAGGTGGTTCGGGCCGTGATACGCAGCCAGGACCCGACTGACTGCGCCCGGCCAGTCCGCGCCGATCTTGCGGCCGCCGCAGGTGTCCGGGTGCATGGCGAAGTTCACGTAAGTGGCCAAAGCCCGACGAGGATCGGCGGCCCCGACTGGCGTCGCGTAAAGCAGCCCGACCTCGGGATCGCTCGGGCCGGCGGGCATGACGATGTTGGGGTTGGATTTGCCGGGATTCCAGCCCACGCTGCCGTCGCGCATGAAGTAGCGGCGGTTGAACGTGAGGGCTTCACAACGGCCCTTGGCCGCGCTGAGCTTCGCGGGCTCGATACGTTCGTTGGCCTGGCGCACGGCGTCGGCAATCTTCCCGGCTAGCCCCTCGGTGAACTCCACGACCAGTGCACCCTGCCCACCCAGGTCACGGCTTCGCTGACTGCGGTTGGCCAGCTCCGGTCCGGTATGCGCGTGCGTGGCGGAGATCATGACGTGAGGGCCCGGAATGCCGGTGGCCTGCTCGATGGCGGCGCGGGCCTGGTCGGTGATGGCGCGGGTGACGCTGATGATGTCCAAGGCGACCAGAGCGGCACGCTGTCCGCCGGCCTCGAGGACGAGCGCCTTGGCGAACAGCGGGTCGAGCACGCCGTCCGCGCCGCGCGCGTGGTAATAGCCGGCCATGGGAATGCCCGGCGGCGGTGTGATATCCACCTGGCCGACGCCGACGCGGACCTCGGCGGAGTAGGTGGGGGATGCACAGCCAAGAAGCACCCACACCGCAACGGCGAGAGGCGACCCGGACGGCCGCGCCGAGGGGAACGGGCGAGTATGACGATGTTCGTTCATAGGCTTGATGGGTTGGCGGGTACGAAGCAGGACGCGCATGGCGAGGGTGTACGGTTTAGCCTGCGAGCCGACGGAGGCGATGACCGGCCGTCTTGCCACCCACTCGCTCTGAGCGGGCGGCTCGAACACGCGTCGAGTCGCAGGGTCACGGCTGGTCCCATTCGCCCAGCGTCAGCCAGCCGGGCCGGTGTTGGTCCTGACTTCGATTGGCGAAGCGCAGCGGCGGGCCGTTCGGCAGCGGGTTGGGGACGCGCAGTAGCAGACGATACGCGCCGGGCGGAAGCGCACGCACCTCGGTTTGCATGCGCCACCGCGTCGCCGGTTCGGCCGGCAGGACGCCGGTCAGTTTCCAGTCGGTCGGCCAGGTCGCGGCGAGCTTTCCGTCGCTGCCCAGCGCGGCGAGTTCCACCGGCCAGTCGTAGTAGAACGGGGCGACACCCGTGTTGGTGACGGTGAGTGCGACCGTGAGCTGGCGGTCGGCCAAGGCCCATTCCACGCGAGCCACGTGGAGTTCATAGCCCATCCGTTGCGCGGCGCGAATGGCCCGCTCGCGTGCGGCGCCTTGGATGCGGCCGCGGAACACGCCCTCGTTACACAGCCAGGAGGCATGGGTGACGGCCACGCAGCGGTCGAACTCCTGACCCGCGGGCGCGCAACTCGGCTCGTCGAAGAGGCACTGCCACACCTCGGGTCGGACTTCGCCGCCGATGGGTTGGATGCGCCACTTGTCGAGCGCGCCGGCCGAGCGCAGGCGGGTCTCGAAGAACCATTGTTCGTGGTTCTTGCCGGTGTGGACCGTGGCCCAGGCGAAAGAGTCATCGTGATACCCGATGGCCCGTCGCGCGTTGTCGGCGTAGCGCGGGTCATTCGGGCCGGCGGGATAGCGCGCCACGAGCTTGGTCTGCTTGAACGCGGCCTCATAGGCGTCCATGACTTCGCGTTGGACGGTTTTCGAGGCGAACCACTGGTCGTTCGGGTGGTTGTGCCATTCGCCCCAGGTCCCCAGGAGGCCCAGGCCGACGAAGCCCAGGCGCGGATCGCCGTCGTAGCGCCGGCCCAAGGCGTGGATGAAGTTCGTCAGCGCAGCGCGCAACCGCGGGTCTTCGTAGTCGGGGGTGTGGTCCACGGCCGGCGGGAACGGCTGCGTGTTGGTGTTGGTCCAAGTCCGCAGCTCGAGTCCGCCATCGATCAAGTAGCGCGGGACCCCCGTGGTCTTGCCCGGCCATTCCAGGTAGAACCGGGCGAAGAACTGGTGCCCGCGCGACGCGGCAGCCGCGAGCTTTGCGTCGAACGGCGCCCAGTCGAAGTCCGCCGGCCCGGTCATCACCTCGGAGAGCTTCGTGTAATCCCATTCCAGACTGTGCGGGAAGGTGTCGTCCTTGCGCAGGTAGGGCACAAAGCCCTTGAGCGGATTGTCCGGCGGCGACGGGGCATAAACCGGCGCTTGAACCTGCCGCGCCGAGGCGGGGCCGGGCGATGGAGCGATGTCGAGGTACCTCACCTCGTAGGCGTAACGGGCGCGTTGGCCGGGCTCGAGTTGCACCGCCTTCGAGATCAGCTCGAGATTGATCTGCTGGCGCGAGGGATTCCAGAACAGGGCCAGCGCGCTGAAGTCCAGCGGATCGAAGCGCTGGGCGACACCGAACTTGGCTTGATGATTGTAGTAAGCGAAAGCGCCACCGGCGGCGGCGCTCTGGATGGCCGCGAGCTGGGGTTCAGTCGGTAGGGCCTCGGCCCAGCCGCGATTGGCCTGGACCCACTCCGGGCTCTTCACGTAGATGGCCAACACGGCTGGGTCGTCGGTGGAGGTGGCGGTGTCGTACTCCGGATGGACCAAGACCTCGAAGGCGCGAGGGCGACCGGCCGTCAGGGTCGTCTCGAACCGGACGACGTCGTTAGTCAGCAGGATGCGGCGCTCGAGTCGAGCCCCGTCGCTCGTGGTCAGGGAGAGTACGGCCTGGTTGGGGTCGGCTTGCGCTCCGAACGCCACGATGTTCGGGGAGGTCGGGCCTTCGCCCTGGCGGACCCATTCTTCATGTCGAAACCGCGTGAACGAGCGCCGGGCGTGCACCACATTGCGGCCGGTGGGCCGGTAGGTCATCTCGACCACTTTGCCGTTGCTTTCGGGCAGAAGGATCACCCGCCAGAAGTCGTTCTCGAGCCGAACCGCCTCGAGCCCGGCGTGGAGCCGCCGCGTCGCCTCGAGGAACGGCGCCACCGGGAGGTGCTCATCTTCCATCGTGACGCCGAAGCGCGTACACAACGCGGCGTAGCGCTCGACCAGATCGGGACCGAACCCCGTCAAGTCCGGGCGGCAAACGCCGTCGCGGTAAACCAAGCGCATGCTGGCCGCGCTGAGCGCGGCGCGGTAAGCGCACAACGAGGCCTTCGCGACGCGGTCCCGCACGGCCTCCGAGCGCGCCAGGGCGAGCGCGTCCTGGAAATACGCCACGATCCTCCGGGCCGACTCGGGCCCGATGGCCAAGGCGGCTTCGGTCGGGAAACACGTCGGATGCACCCCGGCGGCGCTGACCAGGTCGTGGTAGTACTCGAGGTAAGCGAGGATGGGTCCGGCGGCCTCGGCGTAGTGGAGGCGACAGAATTCCTGCGCTTCCTGCCAGCTATCCCGGCCGGGCCGCCACAGGCACCGGGCCATGACGTAGTTGCGCAAGTCGCTCAACTCGGTGGCGAAACCGTTTCCGGCGGCTTGCATAAAGACGCCGCGGCCTTTGTTTTTGGCGAAACAGGCGACGCTGGGGCCGATGCTGCGCAGATTCGGGAAGGGCAACAGATAGCCTTTGAAATTGGTGTTGTAGTGCCAGATGAAGAGGTGCGAGGCGAGCTGTTGCCAGCGGTCGAGGTCCTGGCAGAACGACCGGTTCAACGGACACGCCGGGTCGTCGATGGCGTGGAAGTCGCAGCACTCGATGCTGCACAACTGGATCAGGACATTGCGCCGCGGCTTCAGGGTCTTGGGCGGCTTGCGGGTGTACTGGTAGGCGTAGGTGCTGATCAGGACCTCCGGGTGCAGCGGTTCGATGCGCTCGGCCACGGCGTTGACCAACGCGAGGGTGGCGCCGGCATGAGACTCCTCGCGCGCGTCGATGGCCGCACAGCCGGGACAGGTGCAGTAGCCTTCGTTGTCCATTTGCGCCACGTTAAAGTTGCGCACTTCAGGATGGCGGCGGATCTCGTCCAGGACCGCCTGCACGACCCGTTCGAGCACGTCCGGATGGGTCATGCACAATTGCGGGCCGCCACCGCCTTGATCGAGCCTCCGTTCCCCACCCACCAGCGCGTAGTACTCGGGATGCGCCTGTCCATATTGAGCTGGCGGCACCAGGTAGGCCACATTGTGGCTCACCAACCGGTACCCGGTCCGCCCGCCCAGCTTGGGATCGTCGCTCACCGTGTTAACCCGCAGGCGCGCGGCGTACTCCGGGTGCCGACTGTTCTCGCCATAGTAAGACCAGCGAAAGGCGAAGGTCGGCTTCACTTCGTGGGTGCCCAGGGGGATGGCGCGTTGCGCCGCCTCGGCTGGGTAATGCGTATGGTCGTGCGTCAGAAACCGCACGCCGCACAACGCCTCGAAGAACTCGTAAACCCCATAGAGCGTGCCCCGGGGGCGGCCCCCCTCGATCCACAGGGCTCGGGCCCCGACCTGTATGCGGAACCCTTCCTCGCCCCACGCTTCGGGATCGGCCGGTTGGTCTGGACGCCGCGCCGCCTCGGGCCCGATGAACACGGCCCCCCCACCGGTTGGCGCGGTCTCCGTCACGGGTATCCGCGCACCGGTCAGCCCTTCAAACAGGCGCTGGAACTCGCTGGCGGCGTACCGTTCGGACTCCGTCGACGAAGGATGGCTGACGACGGTCCAAGACATCATAGCCGCCGGCGTCAGCTCCGCCGATTCCGCACGTATGACCGCTCCCGCAGCGAGCCATGTCAGCATCCACCCGCTCATTCGCATCGTCGACCCTCCTGGCCTAGTTGGGTTTGCTTGAGCGCGCCCGTGTTGGGCCGCCCCTTTGGGGGACGGTTTGGGCCTTCGTCGTGCCCCTGTCAACCCGAGAATGCAAGCGCGCTGACGCGCGGCCAGGCGTGGCGTGGGCGGTTAGCGGAACTGCGGATGGGCCAGCAATCGGTCCCAGGTCTCCTCGGTCAGGCGGCGTTGGCGATAAATGGGCTCGCGCAGGGGTTCGGCGCTGGCCGAGCGCCGCGCCCGCTGCAGCCAGCGCCGGTCTAACGGGGCGGCGACTAGCTCCGCCGTGTTCGCGGCGATGGTGGTTTCTTCCTTGTCACCGGTGGCCTGGCCAGCCCCGACGTAGAAGCCGGCCAAGAGCAGCGTCACCCGCAGCAGCGTGCTGCGCGAATACGTGGGCAACACACAGGGCCGGCTCGGGTCAAGCGCTCGGAACAGCTCGGTGAATAGGGGCAAGGTCCACATCTCGGGGTTCCGCGCCGGAGAGAATGCGTCGAACATGATCGCGTGCGGCTTGGGCCAGTCGGCGGCCTGGGGTTGCCGCAACAGGGTTGGGAAATCGCCCAAGTGCACCTCCCAGGTTAGCCGTTGGCCCCCGCCGTCTCGGGTGGCGCGGCGGTGGGCAAGCAGCTCCCGCACCAACGACTCGAAGTCGCAGAAGTACTCGAGCTGTTGGGCCTGGGTCAGGCCAAACTCGAGCGCTGCGAGCGTGCGATCGAAGCTGACCACACGCAGCGCGCCGGGTTGGCGTGCCGCCGCCCGCAGGAACACCAAAACATTCGCCGCCGCACCCAACCCGACGTCCCAAACCACGAACTCACCGGCGGTCGCGGCCGCCCGTTCAGCCAGCCGTAACTGGCGCACGTAGAGCGCCTCCGCCTCGGCCACCGGGCCAATGACCGGGTGAAACGTCTCCCCCACCTCGAGCGAGCGCACGCTCCAGGCGCCGTGAGCGAGTTGAACCAGCCGGTAGCCGCCCTCAGTCTGCACCCCGCCAGTAAAGCCGTTGAAGGCCGGGTTGGGAACGGGGAAATGGAAACGGCCCCGGCGCAGCGGTGGCGCTCTGGGGATGGCGCTTTCTGACTTGGCGCGGTTCCGAGGCGCGGTTAAAGCTGGGGCATGGATCCATTGCTCCGACTCCTGTGCGAAAACGCGGCTTACAAACCGGCGCAGTTAGCGGCCATGCTGCGCGTGCCGGAAAGCGAGGTCGAGGCCCGCATTGCGGCCTACGAAGCGGACCAGGTCATTCTGGGTTACCGGACCATTCTTAACGAAGAGAAGCTGGGCCTCGAGAGTGTGCGGGCGGTCATCGAGGTCAAGATCACCCCCGAGCGCGAAGGCGGCTTCGACCGGATTGCCGAGCGGGTGGCCAAGTATGCCGAAGTCCGGTCCTGCTATTTGATGTCGGGGGCCTACGATTTGTTGGTCGAGGTCGAGGGGCAGGGCCTGCGCGAGGTGGCGATGTTCGTTTCGGAGAAGCTGGCTACGATCCAAGGCGTGTTGTCCACGGCGACGCATTTCATCCTCAAGCCCTACAAAGAGCAAGGGCTGCTCATGAAGCGCGAGCGGAACGAGGAACGCCTCGCCGTGACGCCCTGACCGCGCCTCAGTCGTATGTCAACTCGAGCCGGTCACTCGCCCGCGTAACGGACCGAAGCCGAACCGGCTGACAGTGGCGCAGCCTGTAGAAACGGTGCGTGACCGGCACAGGCACACTCATCGTGCGGCGGACGAGATCCACCTCGACCTCCGCCGCCTCGCGGTACTCGCCATCGACGGTCTCGGACGCTAGCAGCGTCGGTTGGCCGGCTTCCGGGTCGTGCGCGGCGATCACGCTCTGGATCCAAGCCCGGCGAGCCGAGACCCGCGTCGCGTACAGCCCGCCGGGTCGCGCGCTCGGCCCCCGCGGGATAAGAGACCAGTCGCCGGTGCTGGTTTGCGCGTAGAACCCGCGCATGTCGGTCAACGACGCGCTGAAGGTTGGGCCGTCCAGGGTGCGCCGGAACGGCCCGTCCACGGCGTAAGCGATGCCGGCCAGCGCCCAGCCCTGGCCGACCCGCATAAATACCCCGCCCCCAGAATCGCCGGCCGCCAAGGTCGCCTCCTCGGGCCCGCCCGCAGCGTCAAAGGTTGCCTTCAACAGACTGCCCAGGCCCGCCCCGGCCTCGACCACACTCGCTACTTCGTTCTTGCCCCAACGCAAGCGCCCGCTGCCGCCGCCCCAGAGCCAGCCGCTGGTGCTGACCGTTGGACCATTGGTCTGCCAGACCGGATCGCCCCGCCCAAGGCCGCGGCCGAACAGGACACAGACGCTGCCCACCTCCTGTTGATCGGTGTAGAGCGGGGCGAATTCGGGAAAGGCACCGCAAACCTGCCAGATGGTCAGGTCGCTCTCTGGATCGGGAAAGACGGCCAACGTGGCGTACGTGCGGCCGCCGAGCGTGAAGGGGTCGCCGACGGCGCCGCCGACATGTTGAGCGGTGAGGAACAGACTCGGGGCGATCGGCGTGCCCGTGAACGACTGCCACTCCCCTTGATACTGCCAACCGCTACCCGCCAAATCCCCGCCCGGCGGGGCGGTGTGAAACTCCGGATCCGCCGTTGCCACGAACACCAACCCCCACAGCCGCGCCGTCGTCGCCGCCAAAAACCCCAACCCGAGGCACCAACCCGGACACCGGACCCCACGCCGCGGCCTGCTCCCCGGCCGGTGAGAGGTGGGAACACACTTGCGATTTCCGGATGCGCTCACCTAGATTCTCGGCGTGGCGATGCTTGCCTATCTGGCGATTGGCCTGGCGGCTTACCTCTTGGGCTCCGTGCCGACCGGCTACTTGGTGGCCCGCGCCCGCGGCGTCGACATCCGCCGCGTGGGCAGTGGGAACATCGGCGCCACCAACGTCTCGCGTGCCCTCGGTCGGCCGACCGGGATCTTCGTCTTGGTCGTGGACGCCGTCAAGGGAGCCCTGGCCTGTGGGCTGGCGCCGACGTGGGCCGGGTGGTGCGGCATCGGCGGCGGCGCCCTGGGACCGGAGCTGCCCCAAGTGGTGGCCGGTGTGTGCGCCATCGTGGGGCACAATTACCCTTGCTGGCTGGGCTGGAAAGGGGGCAAAGGCATCGCCACCAGCGCTGGGGTGTTGCTGGTCTTGATTCCCCTGTCGCTGGCGATTGCGCTGGGCGTGTGGCTGCTGGTGTTCAGCCTGAGCCGGTACGTTTCGCTGGCCTCGGTGGCGGCCGCCGCGACCTTGCCGTTGGCGGTGTGGGTCGTGCGCCAAAACGGGCTGCTGGTTGTGGCCGGCACCGCCCTGAGTCTGCTGGCGATCCACGCGCACCGGGCTAACCTCCGGCGTTTGTGGGCTGGAACCGAACCCAAATACGGGCGGCCTCCCCCCAGCCTGCCGCCTCCGCCTCCACCCGCATGAAGGTTGCCTTCCTCGGGGCCGGCGCTTGGGGCACCGCCTTGGCGCGTCACCTGCACGCCGGTGGGCACGAGCTCACCCTTTGGGACCACGACACAGCCAATCTCGGGGTCATGGCGGCGAGCGGAATGAACCGGAAATACTTGCCGGGAATCGAGCTGCCGGGCCCGTGGCGGTTCGAGCCGGACCTCGGGCAAGCCTGGCGCGGAAGCGAGGTGGTGGTGCTGGCGGTACCGTCAAAGGCTTTCCGCGCCATCAGCCAGGTGCTTAAGGACTTCACGGGCTTCCTGATCAGTGTGACCAAAGGCATCGAATTCGACACCGGCCTGACGATGAGCGGCGTCCTCGAGGCCTCCTGCCCCCGCGCCCGCGTCGCCGCCTTGTCCGGACCCACGCTGGCCCTCGAGGTGGCGCGGGGCACGCCCACGGCGGCGGTGGCCGCCAGCCGCGATCCCGAGGCGGCGCGCCTGGTGCAGGAGCTGTTTCATCGGCCGGCCTTTCGCGTTTACACGAGTTCGGACATTCTGGGCGTCGAGTTGGGCGGGGCGCTCAAGAACGTGATCGCGATTGCGGCGGGGGTCTGTGACGGCCTGGGATTCGGGGACAACTCGAAAGCGGCGCTGGTAACGCGGGCGATCGCGGAAATCCGCCGCCTGGGCGCCGCGTGTGGCGCCCAGCCAGAGACCTTCGCCGGCCTCAGCGGGTTGGGCGATCTGGTGGTCACCTGTTTCTCGCCCCTGAGCCGGAACCGCACCCTGGGAGAGCGCCTCGGGCGCGGCGAGGCCCTGGCGCGCATCCTCGCCGACTCGGTGACGGTGGCGGAAGGGTACCCCACCTGTCGGGCGGCCTGGCAACTGGCCGGCCAACACCGCGTCGCCACCCCCATCATCGCCGAGGTCCATGCCATGCTCTACGGGAGCAAAGACGTGAAGGCAGCCCTGCGCGACCTAACCACCCGCGACACCAAGCCGGAAGACTGAGTCTCCGGCGGGCGCCCCGGATGCCTCAGGCCTGGGTCGCGCGCAGCAGCCGGAGCAGGTCCTCGTAGGTGTCCACCGCCGCAAACTGAGGGTACTCCCGGCGAACGTTAGCAGGGGCACGAAACAGCAAACCCACATCCGCCGCCCCCAGCATGGCGGTGTCGTTGTAGGAATCACCCGCCGCAATGACCTGGTAATTCAGACTGCGCAGGGCCTCGACGGCCTTCTGTTTCTGGTCCGGGAGACGCAGGCGATAGCCGACGATGCGGTCGTTGTCGACCACCAACCGGTGACATAGGAGCGTGGGCCAGTCGAGCTGCCGCAACAGCGGGGTGGCGAACTGCTCGAAGGTGTCCGAGAGGATGATGACCTGGGTTTGACTGCGGAGTGCCTGGAGAAACTCACGAGCGCCCGCCAGCGGTTCAAGCGTGGCGATCACCCCCTGAATGTCCGATAAACGCAGGTCGTGCTCGGCCAAAATCTGCAGGCGCCCGCGCATCAAGACATCGTAGTCGGGCACATCCCGCGTCGTGAGGCGCAACCGTTCGAGGCCGGTCTTCTCCGCCACGGCAATCCAGATCTCCGGCGTCAACACGCCTTCCATGTCCAGCGTCACGATCGATTGCTTCACAGGCGCGCATCGTTCCAGGATCGCTCCCGAGTGTCGAGCCCGGTCAGGCTTGGGTCACTTGCTGCCTGGCTTCACGGCGGGGAGCGCCGCCAGATCCGGGGGAAGCTGGTCCGGCAGGAAGGCCTCCACGCGCAGCGCCACCAGACTCACCAGCGGCACCCCAAAGCCGACCCTGCCGTTGGACCGATCCACCACCACCGCCACCCCCAACACCTCGCCCCCACCCGCCCGCACCAGGTCCATCGTCTCTTGCACGCGCCCCCCTTGCGTCACCACGTCCTCGACCACCAAACACTTCTCGCCCGAGGCAATCTTGAACCCGCGCCGCAGGCAAAGTCGGCCCTCCTCTTTCTCGGCGAAGATGAACCGCAACCCGAGTTGGCGAGCCACCTCTTGGCCAATCACCAGCCCGCCCATCGCCGGCGAAACCACCGTTTGCGCCCCCAGGGGCCGCACCTGGTCGGTCAGGGCCCGGCCGAACCGTTCGACCACCGGCATGTGTTGCAGGGCGAGGGCGCACTGGAAGTACTGCCGGCTATGGAGGCCGCTCCGCAGCACGAAATGGCCCTCGAGCAACGCGCCGGAATCCCGGAATACTTGGAGCGCTTCAGCACTTGTCATGGGCGGATGAAAACCCAAGCTTCGCCGCACCACAACCTCGAAAGGCGCGCCGCCGTCGGCGCCATGGGTTTCCAGCTCGCCAACCCACGAGCTGTTGCCGTCGCGTTTCGGCTCTGGCAAAGCACGGAACGGGGCGGTATGGCGGAGGCGTATTCTCGCCCGAAAGGCTTGGTAATCTGGGGTCTGTTCGAGTTGGTGGGCTTCAAAAAAGTCCAAAAATCTATTGACTGGCCGCAGAGCCGTGTGCTAAGGGATTGACCAGTCGAAAGTCGTAAGGAACGTTTGGAAGCGAAAACTATGAAACAGATGAGTCTGAAGTGGGCCTGTGGAGTCTTCGTCGCTGCGGCAGCCGTAGCCATTGCCCCTGCCTACGGAAGCGTCGAATCGCAGAAGGTCGTCGTGGCTAAAGCCATCCAGAAGGTGCCGGTGACCGAACTGGCGGCTAAAGCGGCGAACTTGGTGGCCAAAGCCAAGGCCGCCGACCGCAAAGACGTAGCCATCGCCAGCGTCCAAGTCATTTTGCAGCAGCAACCCATGGTCGCTGCGCCGCTCGTCGGCGCCATCTCGGCAGTCGCGCCGAACCTCGCGGCGGCCGTCGCGGCTGCTGCGGCCGAAATCAACCCTGCTCAAGCGGTCGAGATCGCGCGCGCGGCCGCCTCTGCCGCCCCAGACGAGGGGACAGCGATCGTCGCGGCGGTGTCGAAGGCGGCGCCTGAACTAGCCGTCCGCATCGCCCAAGTGCAGCCCGTGCCGACCGTCGCGCGCAGTTCGCGTGCCGCCGTCGCAGCCCTAGGCGGGCCGACCCTTAATCCGGGGACCACGCCCATTAACCCCGGTGCGCCGGGCTTCGATACGCGCGGTACGCCGAACAACGTCTCCGGACGCGATACCTTCGGTGCCGACTACGCGCGGCCATAGTCCGAGTTCGCGCCTCCAGCTCGCAAGATTCTCTGTGCCGAACGCCTGCCCGAACGGGCAGGCGTTCGTGCTTTTGCTTGCTAGTGGATCGCGAGCCCCTAGCCTCAGGCCGTGCGCCTGCTTTTCATCGGGGACATCGTTGGCGAACCGGGCCGACGAGCCATTCGTGTCTTGGTGGGTAGACTCCGCGCCGAATGGGAGGTCGAGGTCGTGGTCGCCAATGGCGAGAACTCCGCCGGCGGCGCCGGCATCACCAAAAACACCGCGGCGGAATTGCTCGACGCGGGTGTGGACGTGCTGACCACGGGCGATCACGTCTGGGATTTCAAAGAAGCTGCCCAGTTGCTCGAAACCGAGCCGCGCGTCCTCCGGCCCCTCAATTACCCACCGGGCGCGCCCGGCCAGGGGAGCACCCTCCTGCCTTTGCCCTCCGGCGTGACCCTCGCGGTCGTGAACGTGCAAGGACGGGTCTTTCTGCCGGAGTTGGACAACCCGTTCCTGTGTCTGCCCGCCGAGGTGCAGCGCCTCCGGGCGGTAACGCCTCTAATCTTCGTGGACCTGCATGCGGAAGCCACTTCGGAGAAGATCGCCCTAGCCCGCTTCCTCGACGGCCAAGTCTCCGCCGTCATAGGCACCCATACTCATGTCCAAACTGCTGACGACCAGATCTTGCCCGGCGGCACGGCCTATCTGACCGACGCGGGCTTCACCGGGCCGCACGATAGCGTGCTGGGCCGGAAGGTCGCACCGGTCATCCGCCGCTTCACCACCAACCTGCCTCAGCGTTTCGAGGTGGCCTCCGGCCGCGTGCGGCTGCAAGGCGCCCTCCTGGACCTCGACCCGGCCAGCGGCTGCGCCCGGTCCATCCGCCGAGTCTCGGAATCGGTGCCCCCGGAGTTTCCCGGCACGCCCTCCTCTTTGTGAGCCCTCAGGTTCGACAGCCGGTTGCAGGCAGAGTTCGCCATCCGCGGCGCGCCCTGCTGCCCAGTCCTACTCCATCGCGGTGACCTCCTAAGTAGGCGCGCCTCTCCAATGCCCAGGACCGTCCAATCACAGTGGGACTTCGGTGAGCTGGTTCCCGCCGCGCAGGCCCGCCGCGTCTTGACGGTCTCGGAACTCACGGGCCAGGTGAAGCGCCTCCTGGAACAACAGTTCGGTTCCCTCTGGGTCTCCGGCGAAATCACGAATCTGCGCCTCCAGGCCTCCGGCCACTGTTACTTCACGCTGCGGGACGCCCAGGCACAACTCAACTGCGTCCTCTTCCGCGGCGAGGCCAAAACCCAGCGCCAGTGCTTGGTGGACGGCGCTAAGGTGGTGCTCGCGGGCGAGCTCACCGTGTACGAACCGCGCGGCCAACACCAACTCCTCGTCAAGGCTATCGAACTGCAGGGTGTCGGCGCTCTGCAGCTCGCCTTCCAGGCGCTCAAACAGAAACTCCAGGCTGAGGGCCTGTTCGCCGTCGAGCGGAAACGGCCCCTGCCGCGCCTCCCGCAGCGCATCGGCGTCATCACCTCCCCCTCCGGCGCCGCCCTGCGCGACGTCCTCCACGTCCTCCAACGCCGGCACCCGGGCCTCGAACTGGTCCTGTGCCCCTGCCGTGTCCAAGGCGACGGCGCGGCTGCGGAAATGGCCGACGCCCTATGCCGGCTTAACCAATGGTCCGCCGCACAACCTGCCCCCGGCCGGCTCGACTTGCTCCTGCTCACCCGTGGCGGCGGCAGTCTCGAGGACCTTTGGGCCTTCAACGAAGAGGTCCTCGCGCGCGCCATCTACCACTCGGCGCTGCCGGTGGTCTCCGCCGTCGGCCACGAGATCGACTTCACCATCAGCGATTTCGTCGCCGATTTCCGCGCCGCGACACCCACCGCCGCCGCTGAAATCGTCACCGAAGCCGCCTTCGCCACCCGCCGGTTTGTGGCGGAGGCGCGCGCCCGATTGCAGCGCTGGACCCGACAACGGCTCGCGGCAGCGCGTGAGGCGTTGGACCAGTGCGGCCACCGGTTCGCGCGGCGGCACCCTCGACGCGCCCTGCGCGAACATTGGCAACGCTGGGATGAAGCCACGGCAGCTCTGCCGCGCCGGGCACTGGCGCGCTGGCGCGAGGCGTGCCGCGTCTGGCAGGCCACCCGCATGCGCTGGACCAGTGTCCACCCTGCCGAGACCCTGCGCCGCCACCAGGAACTCTTAGGTCGCCTGGCCGCCCTGCTGCGGGAGCGCGGCCGGCATCGCGCCAGCACATGCCGCCAACGGCTGACCTCGCTCGCCGCGCGCTTGCGCGTGCTCTCCCCGGCCCAGGTCCTGGCCCGCGGCTACTCGATCACCCTCGATGCCGCCACCGGCCAGGTCATCCGGTCCGCCCGCCAGACGCGCCCCCGGCTGCGGCTCCGCACCCGCCTCCACCAAGGGGAAATCGACAGCATGGTCGCCGACGACCCGCCCCGGCTCACTTGACGCCGGCGGCCAGAATCGTCTCGAACTGAGGCGGTTGCTCCTCGCGAGCGACCACGGCGATCTCGACCGCCTTGAACCGCGCCTCCTCGAGCCACCGCTGCAGGTCGCTCTCGCTGAAGCCGAGCCAGCGATCGCCGTACAATTCATGCGCCTGCTCGAACCGGTGCGCCAACAAATCCAGGATCATCACCTGGCCGCCCGGCCGCAAAACCCGATGCGCGCCACTGATCGCGCGGGCCGGCTCCACCGCGTGATGCAAGGCCTGGCTCAAAATCACCAAGTCCACACTCCCCGATTCGATCGGCGGATCCTGCAAATCGCCCAGGCGGAACTCGAGGTTCTTCAGCCCGTTCTTCTTCGCCTGGGCCGCGCCGAATCGCACGATCTTCTCCGAATTGTCCACCGCGATGATCTTCCGGCAACGGGCCGCCAAGAGCCCGCTCACGAGACCCTCGCCTGACCCCAAATCCGCCACCGCCAACGGCGGCAAAATCCGCAGCAGCATCTGCCCAAACGCCTGCCAGGACCGCCCCGGCCCGTACCGGCGATCGAACCGGCCCGCCACTTGGTTGAAATAGACCTGCGCCCGATCGGCCCGCCGACGCACAATCCGCCTCAGGTTCACCTGGTCCGCCCCCGATTCCGGCAACTCGCTCGCCCCCCGCTCGGCCCAACGCAGCCACTGCCCTTGCCCCTCGTCCACCGGCGGCCGCACCCGGTAGAACGTCCGTCGCCCCTCGCGCCGCGACTCGAGCAGACCCGCCTCTAGCAGCAAGCCCAGATGTGTCGAGATGCGGGATTGGCCCATATGCGTGATCTCCTGCAGCTCGTTGACCGAGAGCTCCGCTTTGTCGAGCAAGGCCAAAATGCGCAGGCGCGTCGGATCCGATAGGGCCCGGAGGGCTTTCAAGGTGGCGGACATGGCGCGGCCGTCGTTTGGCACCGCCCCGCTGAAAATACCAGTTGACGGTGCTGCCCGCCGTTATATCTTCGCATCGCGATACGTCAATATGTCTGTTCAGTCCCGCGGTCGCCTCGGCCCTCCGTCGGCCCGGTTCCCCTCGGGCGCACAGACCCCTGGTCCATCACGCATGAGCAAACAATTTATCTTCTCGTCCGAGTCGGTCGGCGAAGGCCACCCGGACAAAGTCTGCGACACCATCTCCGACGCGGTCTTGGACGCCTGCCTCGCGCAAGACAAGTCCAGCCGCGTGGCCTGCGAGTGTTACGCCAAGTCGAACGTCGTGGTGGTGGGCGGCGAGATCACCACGCACGCCCAACTCGACTTCACCGCCATCGCCCGCCAAGCGATCCGCGACATCGGCTATGTCAACGACGACGACCTCTTCCATGCGGACAAGGTCTTCGTCATGAATATTGTCACGCGGCAGTCGCCGGACATCGCCCAAGGCGTCGACGCCCGCGCCGCCGAAGGCAAGAAGAAGGCCGAGCAAGGCGCCGGCGATCAGGGGCTCATGTTCGGCTACGCCTGCAACGAGACTCCCGAGTTGATGCCGGCGCCGATCATGTTCGCCCATCGCTTGGGCCGCCAACTCACCCAAATCCGCAAGACCGGCAAAGTCAAGTGGCTCCGCCCGGACGCCAAGAGCCAGGTCTCCGTCGAGTACGTCGATCATCGGCCGGTCCGCATCGCCAACGTGGTGGTCTCGACCCAGCATACCGACGCCGTCGACCACGCGGAGATCGAGCGGTTCATCGTTGCCAACGTGATCCGCAAGGTGCTCCCGAAAAACCTCCTCACCCGCGACACCACCTACCTGATCAACCCCACCGGCCGGTTTGTGGTCGGGGGACCCCAAGGCGACACCGGCCTGACCGGGCGCAAGATCATCGTCGACAGTTACGGCGGCATGGGTCGCCACGGCGGCGGTTGCTTCAGCGGCAAAGACCCGTCCAAAGTCGACCGCAGCGCCGCCTACATGGGCCGGTACGTGGCCAAGAACATCGTGGCGGCCGGCTTGGCGGACCGTTGCGAAATCCAGTTCGCCTATGCCATCGGTTACCCAGACCCCGTCTCGGTTGCGGTCGACACCTTCGGCACCGGCGCTGTAAGCGACGAGAAACTCACCGCCGCCGTTTGCCGGGTCTTCAGCTTCAAGCCGGCGGACATCGTCAAGCAACTGAACCTCCTGCGCCCCATCTACACCAAGACCACCAACTACGGCCACTTCGGCAAGGTCGACCCCGAACTCACCTGGGAACGCACCGACAAAACCGCGGCCCTCAAGCGCGCCCTCAAGTAACCGACGGCCCCGGCCGCAAATCCTCAGTCACCGACCCATCATCATGCCCACGACGCAGCTCCCTCACCCCCGGACCAAATCCCCTGAGGCCAACCCCAAACCCGGCCCCGACAAGAGCGGCAAGGGACGCACCGCGCCGGATTTCCAGGTCCGCGACCTCAGCCTGGCCGAACTGGGCCGCAAAGAAATCGAGGTCGCCGAGCACGAAATGCCCGGCCTGATGGCGATTCGCGCCAAGCACGGCCCCGCTAAACCTTTGGCGGGTGTGCGCGTGTCCGGTTCCCTGCACATGACCATCGAGACCGCGGTCCTCATCGAGACCTTGGTCGAGTTGGGCGCCTCGGTGCGCTGGGCCTCCTGCAACATCTTCTCGACCCAGGACCACGCCGCCGCCGCCATCGCTCAGGCGGGGATCAGTGTCTTTGCCCACAAAGGCGAGACCCTCGAGGAATACTGGGAGTTTACCCTCGCCGCGCTCACGCATCCGGGCCGGCAAGGCCCGCAACTCGTCGTAGACGACGGTGGGGACGCCACCCTGCTGCTCCACAAGGGCTACGAACTGGAGCAGGGCAGCGATTGGGTGAACAGCCCCAGCGGCAGCCAGGAAGAGACCGTGATCAAGAACCTGCTCAAGCGCTGCGCCACCGAGCGCCAGGGCTGGTTCACCCAAGCCGCTAAGGAATGGAAAGGCGTGAGCGAAGAAACCACCACCGGCGTTCACCGGCTCTACCAGATGCTCGAAGCCGGCAAACTCCTGGTCCCCGCCATCAACGTCAACGACTCCGTCACCAAGTCCAAATTCGACAACCTCTACGGCTGTCGGGAGTCTCTCGCCGACGGACTCAAACGGGCCTTAGGCGTCATGATCGCAGGCAAGACCGCCGTCGTCTGCGGCTATGGCGATGTCGGCAAAGGCTGCGCCCAGTCCCTGCGCGGCTTCGGCGCCCGTGTCATCGTCACCGAGATCGACCCTATCAATGCCCTCCAAGCCGCCATGGAAGGCTTCCAGGTGGCCCGCATCGAAGACACCCTGGGCCAAGCCGACCTCTACGTCACCGCCACCGGCAACCGGGATGTCATCACCCTCGAGCACCTCCTCGAGCTCAAAGACCAGGCCATCGTCTGCAACATCGGCCACTTCGATAACGAGATCCAAGTCGACCGCCTCAACGCCGCCCCAGGGGTCGCGCGCGTCAACATCAAGCCGCAAGTCGACAAATACGTCCTGCCCAGCGGCCACGCTATTTACCTCCTCGCCGAGGGCCGCCTTGTGAACCTCGGCTGCGCCGAAGGCCACCCGAGCTTCGTCATGAGCAACAGCTTCACCAACCAGTGCCTCGCCCAGCTCGATCTCTGGGCCAACCGCGACACCTACAAAACCGGCGTCTATCGACTGCCCAAGAAGTTGGATGAAGAAGTCGCCCGCCTTCACCTCCAGAAGATTGGCGTTCGCTTGACCCAGCTCACCCAACCTCAAGCCGACTACATTGGCGTCCCGGTCGAAGGTCCGTACAAACCGGAGCACTACCGATACTGACCGGGGACGGGCGATCCCTGCGCGGGTTTTAGCGTAAGCTGACCCGCGTCGGAAACCCCGGACAGAGCCGCGAACCGCTCAGCAACCTGTCGCCGATCAGCCCGAAAAAAGTCATCGCCCCGGATGCCGAGCCGATCCAGACTTCCTTTGCGCCGGCGTCCAAATAGAGCGCGGTCTTCTCCTCAATCTCGGCCTCGGTGTTACCAGGCGAGCGGACTTCAACGCAGATCTCCGGCGCGTGGGGAAAACACAGCCGGTTGCCGAGCTCGCGCATGCACTCTGGCGAGGCCCAAGCCACGTCGGCCGCTTTGACGCCGTCAGCCGTCGAGATCGGGCACTCCGTCAGCACGCGCCCGCGCCGCAGTAGCGTCCTGAGCCGGTGGCCAATCTCCAGTTGGTAGCTTCCATGATTCGGGGCGGGTGGGGGACTCATAAGGATGTGACCGTGGCGGTCCGTCTCGATGCGGCCCTCGAACTTGGCCAATTCAGGATCCGCGAGCAGTTCAGCCCACCGGCTCAGGTTGAAACCCGTCCGCGCCTCGTATTGCGGGAGTTCGATTGTCAACGCTGCCACGCTGGGAGCCTACCCTTCAGGAGTTTTTCGCGTCAAGTGAGCCGGCACGCTCCAGAGCAGTTCTCATTTTGGCATGTAGGATTTTAGGCGTGGCCGAAGCGGCGAGGCTCAGGGCCATCGCGGGAAGAGGGGGGACAAGATTCCCTCATTCTTTTCGGAACGGACTGCCCCCTTTCCGCGCTACCGACGGTGGATGGCACGCGAGTGGATCCTCCAGGGGCGCACCCGCAGCTCGGACGACCTAGCCTAAATCCGGGCTTGGCGGGCCGAGCATCCCACCTGGCATCGGACGCGACTGTCCCGCGAACTGTGTGCCTTGTGGGGGTGGCGCAACGCGGCGCCAGCGCCTCGGCCTGGCGATCAGCCAAACACATCTTCTCATCCTGCCTTGGATGCGCGCGCCCGGATTGGCCAGCCGCCTGTTAGGGCAGATGACCCGACGTCTGAGCCGCGACTGGCAGGCGCGCTACCTCCATCCGGTTCATCTGGTCGAGACCTCTGTCGAGCGCGACCGTTTCGGCGCCGCCAGCTACCGGGCAGCCGGATGGATCGGCGTCGGCGCCACCACCGGTCGTCGTCGCCCCGGGGCGCGCCGAGGTCATCACCCCCCAGGACGGTCTCACCAAGCAGGATTGCAGGATCGCCGCCCCCAAACGCTGGCTCCAACAGAATGCCGCGCATTGTCTTTCAGGGACCGTGACGCTGCTGGGTGAGGACCTCGACGCGCATCAACCCTTCTGCCGGCGTACCTTGCTCTACGGCTTCCACTTCCTCTTCACCTGCAAGCCCGACTCCCATGCGACCCTTTGCCGCTGGGTGAAGCTGCTCCAAACCCCGGAGCTGGGAACCCTCCAGCAGCGCCTCACGCCATAATGAGAACTGCTGGATCTTCGCTTGCCCCCTGGTGCTTCGGAGCTAATCTCCCAACCGTGAGCCTGTTCCGAGTGAGCATCGTGGCACGGAATCCGAAGGACGAGGGCCTCAAGACCCCGCCGGTAGAGGTGCTGGTGGATACGGGTTCCGAACTGACTTGGCTGCCCAAGGACTTCCTCGCCAGTATCAAAGTCAACCCAGTGCGCAAACGCAACTTCACAACCGCCACCAAGCAGTTGGTCACGCGCGAAACCGGCTACGCCATCCTCAGCGCTGAAGGCTTCGAAACGGTGGATGAGGTGGTGTTCGCCGAACCGGGCGACATGGCCTTGTTGGGCGTGAGAACGATGGAAGGCTTTGGCGTCATCGTGGACAACGTTGGCCACCGATTTGTCGCCACCACGACCATTGTGGCAACGGTGTCACCTCGACCAAGCGCACTCGAACAAGAGTGTACATCGGGTGCGATGATGGGAATCTCTACGCTCTGGAGGGGACGACAGGAGCGAAACGCTGGCAGTTTGCCACCGGCTCGAGCGTGTCTGGCTCCCCCGCAATTGGAGCCGATGGCACGGTGTATGTGGGGGCCGACCAGGGGAAAGTCTACGCGCTGAATGGAGCCAGTGGCGCCCAGCTGTGGGAGTTCGGCTCGGGCGGCTTTCAATCGAGCCCGGCGCTCGGAGCTGGAGGGACCGTGTATGTGGGAGGGAAGGACGGGAAGGTGTATGCGCTAGTGGGGGCCACGGGCGCCAAGCGCTGGGAGTACGCGAGCCGCGGAGAGGTGCTGTCCTCGCCGGCGGTGGGGGCCAATGGGACGGTCTACGTCGGCTCGCGGGACGGGAGCCCCTATGCCTTGAGCGGGGCCACAGGGGCCAAGCTCTGGGAGTATCAGACATTCGTGAGTTCGGAACGACTCGAGGGCTCGATCCTGGCTGGCGACCTTATGTCCAGCGATCTCATCCGAGTGGTGGGAGTTCAGGTGCGAAATCCCGGTAGTGCGCCTTCTCCACCATTGGCGTTCACGATCGCTGGGGGCGCGGTCCAAGCGGTCGAGAGTCAAATCGTAGGTCCCAATGACAGTGGAGTCGTATCCACGGCCCCGACCAGCCCTACCGAATCGGGGGTGACGGCACGCTTGTCAAACACTGGTGGTGCCCCCGTCATCATCACGGCGGCGAGCTACAGTGCGAACCCTGTGGGAGAGACCGCCTTCAGTATTGGCGAAGGGGCATTCGTCGATCTGCGGATTGTCGGTGCTGACAGCCAGGATGTGGCAGAAGCCGCGTTCTACTACCCCTCCACGGTGAGCGGGTCGGCGGAGAACAAGCTCAAGCTCCGCTATTTCGACGGGACGAAGTGGGTTCCGGTCCTCAGCAGCGGTGGCAAGTCGCCCGACAAGGATACGACGGACGACCTCGACCAGACGGACTCGGGGGGGCGGTTCATGGTGACGTTTGACGCCACGAGTCGCCCGTCGATCACGGAGCTCGGCGGGACCGTTTTCGGGATGTTCGATAGCACACCGCAAATCCTGGACATCGTCGGGCCATCCGCTCCTGTCGCGCTCGGCGAAGGCGCGACGCTGTTAGTCTACTTCGCTACAGTCGGCGAACCGACGGAGGTACGCATCGCCTTCGATTGGCAGGATGGCAGCCTTGTCGACGAGGTCGGACCAACCTCAGTGGGCTCGACCATGGCAACGCACTCGTACCTCGGGGCGGGTGTGTACCCTGTGACCGTCCGTGTGACCGACGAAAGCGGGGACACTGTCGAGACCAGGTTCGAGTACGTTGTCGTTTATGATCCCAACGGCGATTTCGTCACAGGCGGTGGCTGGATCAACTCGCCGGCAGGAGCCTTTCACCCGGACCTGGAGGGCTTTGCAGGGGCGCCGGCCAAAGCGACCTCCAGTTTCGTGCAGAAGTATCTCAAACACCACAAGGTGCCCTCGGGGAATGCGGGATTCCAGGCAGGAAACCTGAATCTCAAGAGCCAGGACTGTCAGTGGCTGGTGGTTGCCGGCGCGCAGGCGCAGTTTAGGGGTTGGGGGACCATTAATGGCCAGGGCCGTTACGCGTTCTTGGTCAAGGCGATCGACGGGGCACTGCTCGGCAAGGCTCGCGTCGACCGGTTCAGGATTCAGATATGGGAGGAAAGTTCGGGATCGGTTGTTTACGACAATCAACCGGGTGCTGAGGATATGGCGGATCTCGCCACCGATGGGACCTTGCTCGGCGGCGGCAGCATTGTCATCCACAAGCGTTAAACCAAGTGGCGGCAGGCTCCGCCTCTCCTGTCGCGGCCGAGCGCCCGGGGCCGCCTGGGCGCCCGGCGCGAAGGCGGTCCGCTTGCCAAGTCTTCGGCCCTTGATCCGCCTGAGGAAAAAGGACTTGCGCTAGGTCCCTAATTTTCCGCACGCTCCGCGCCGTTCGACACGCATGATCACCATGACGGCAGAGACACACGCAGTCACACTACCCGACGAAGTGGCAGCACCCACGACACCGCTATCCTCTCCGGCCCTCCAGGCACCGTCTCCCAGCGGAGGGCCGAGCGATGGGGTGAGGGCACCAGGTCGTGTTTCCCGCGCCCTTGGCAGGAGCTTTAAAGCCGGCGCGCTGCGGCCCGGCTCGAGCCGAGGCGTCCCCTCGAATTCGACCGCGACGGGCCGGTGGCAGTTCCGCAATAGCCTCCCCTTGCTCTGCCTGGCGGCGAGCCTCGGTACCACCGACCTGTGCGCCGAGAACTGGCCGCACTGGCGCGGGCCAGCCTACAACGGCTCGACGCCCGAGACCGGCTTGCCCACGACCTGGTCCAAGACCGACAACGTCGCTTGGGCAACCGACCTGCCCGGCCCCAGCGCCAGCACCCCCATCATCCACGGCAACCACGTCTTTGTCTCCAGCACCGACGAACCCGCCAAGACTCTCGAGGCCTTCGGCCTCGCCCGGCAGAGCGGTAAGGTTCTTTGGCGGCACCGTGTGGCCGAGGGTAGTTCCCGCGACCGAATGAGCAACTACGCCTCGCCCTCACCCGTGACCGACGGCCAACGCGTTGTCTTCTTTTACGGCAACGGCGACTTGGTCGCTTATGACCTGGCCGGCAAAACCCTCTGGGCGCGCAACCTGCAGCGGGACTATGGCGACTTCGCCTTCCAATGGACCTTCGCCGCCAGCCCCACGTTGCACGGCGGCAAACTCTACATTCAGATCCTGCAACGTAATCGCCCCGTCGGCGGCCGCGGCCGCACCGACGGCCCCATCGAGTCGTTTCTGCTCGCCCTCGATCCGGCCACGGGCCAAACCCTCTGGCGCCATGTCCGACCGAGCGACGCCGTGGCTGAGTCGCTCGAGGCGTTTTCCTCACCCATCCCCTTCGAGCAGGGTGGCCGAGGCGAGTTGTTGGTCGTGGGCGGCGACTGCCTCACCGGCCACGATTTGGACACGGGCAAGGAACTGTGGCGTTGGGGCACATGGAACCCGACCAAGATCGGGCATTGGCGCTTGGTCCCTTCGCCTGCCGTGGGCGGCGGCGTCGTGCTGGCCTGCGCGCCGAAGGGATCCCCCGTCTACGCCATCAAGACCGGCGGCGACGGCGTCCTGCCGGATTCAGCCATCGCCTGGCAAACCGACGAGCAACGCGAGGTCTCTTCCGACGTGCCCACGCCACTGTTCTACCTGGGCGACTTCTTCGTGCTCAATGACCTGCGCCGGGCCCTCACCCGCCTGGACCCGCGCACCGGCGCGGTCAAATGGACCCTCGAGACTCCCGGCCGCGCCAAGTACGAAGCCTCGCCCACCGGCGCAGACGGCAAGATCTACCTGATGAACTTCAGCGGCGATGTCGTCGTCGTCGATGCAGCCGAGGGCCAGATCCTCCAACAGATCGAGATGGGCGAACCGGGCGACGACCGGACCCGCTCGACCATCGCCATCGCTCACGGCCAGCTCTTCATTCGCACGAATCACAAGCTGTTCTGTATCGGAAAGCGGTAAGCGCTCCGCCAACACTTAGCCAAGAAGATTTGCGAATTCGGATTTCGGATTTGGAGTTTTGAGAGACCTCTCTGCAGATTTCGGCCAGCAGAGTCGAGCCATGAAAGCCGCGTACATCACCGAAACCGGTCCCGCCGAGGCCATCGTCTACGGCGAGCTGCCCACCCCAACTCCTCAAGGCCGCCAGGTGCTCGTCCGCGTAGGCGCCGTGTCGGTGAACCCGGTCGACACCTACATCCGCAGCGGCCTCGTCAAGATGGACTTGCCCAGCCCCTTCATCGTCGGGTGCGACTTCGCCGGGGTGGTCGAGGCCGCCGGGCCGGACGCCAGCGACTTCGAGCCCGGGATGCGCGTATGGGGCTCGAACCAGGGCCTGCTGGGGCGCCAGGGTACCTTCGCCGAGTTCGTTTGCGTGGATGAATGCTGGCTTTACCCTACCCCTCCCCAGGTCAGTGACGAACAGGCCGCCGCAATGGCGTTGGTCGGCATCACCGCTCACCTCGGCCTGGTCCGCGACGCGCGCCTCGAACGTGGCGAGACCATCCTCGTCAACGGCGGCTCGGGCGGCGTCGGCTCGACTGTCGTCCAGATGGCCAGGCTCCTCGGCGCCCGCGTCATCGCCACCGTCGGCAGCCCTGCCAAAGCCGAAGCCGTCTTGAACCTCGGCGCCGATCACGCCATCGTCTATGCCGACGTCGAGGTGCCCGCCGCCCTGAAGAAGATCGCCCCCGCCGGCGTGAACGTCTGGTGGGAGACCACGCGCGAGCCCGACTTCGACCGCATCGTGGGCTCATTGGCCCCGCGCGGCCGCATCGTGATCATGGCCGGGCGCGAGGCCCGCCCGCCTTTCCCCGTCGGCCCTTTTTATGTCAAGGGCTGTTCCCTCCACGGGTTCGTTATGTTCATGGCGCACCCGGACGAGCAACGCGATTGCGCCGATGACATCAACGACTGGTTGGCCCGAGGCCAACTGAAGCCCAAGATCGACCGAGTGTTGCCCCTCGCCGAGACTGCCGCCGCGCATCGGCTCCAGGAACAAAACACCATCGGGAAGACCGGCACACTCGCCGGCAAGATCGTCCTCAAGCCGGCTTAGCCGCGGGGACGCCTCCTCCTAAACCGCACGATGTAGTTGTCTGCCAGTAGCGACTGCAATTCAATGTGCCATTGTTTTAGTAGTTGACACGTCGGGTCGGTCTTTGGCCCACTACGGGTCGCCGGTGGGCTTGGTCACGATTCCGCCGGGCTGATGAGGACTACAAACTCGCCCTTGCGAGGGTGGTGGCGGGTGTCCGCCAGCAGTTCGGCCGGTTTGCCGCGCAGAAACTGCTCGAATCGTTTGGTGAGCTCGCGGGCGAGCACGACGATCCGTTCGGGCAGGACAGCCGCCAATTCGCCTAGCAACCGTTCGATGCGGTAGGGGGACTCGTACAGCACCAACGTCCCGGGCACGGAGCTTAGCCGCTCGAGTTCGCGACGGCGCTGGCCCGATTTGTGGGGGAGGAAACCCAGGAAATGGAACTCGTGGGTGGGCAGGCCGCTGGCAGTGAGCGCGGCGATCAACGCGCAGGGGCCCGGCACGGGTTCCACGCGGCAGCCAGCGGCCCGCGCTGCACGCACGACCCGCTCGCCCGGGTCGCTGATGCCCGGGCTGCCGGAGTCGGTCACCAGAGCGATTTTGTCGCCGTGCTGGAGCCGTCCCACGATTTCCTCGCTGCGCCGGGCTTCGTTGAAATGGAAGTAGCTCAGGAGCGGCTTGGCGATGCCGAGGTGGCGGAGGAGGTGGCCGGTGTGGCGGGTGTCCTCCGCGGCGATGAGGTCGCATTCGCGTAGGGTGCGCACCGCGCGCAGGGTGAGGTCCTCGAGGTTGCCGATGGGTGTGGCCACCAAGTACAACGTGCCGGGGGTGAGCGGTGGCAGTGTCGCTTGCATGTTGACCATTCAGCCACGGCTGCTGACGGCTGTACAGAGCCGGGAGACTTAGGGCGATAGCGGGGAATCAGGCCTGCGCTGAGATGGCTGGGAGGCCGGCCGCGAAGGCCGGACAGTCGCGTCGGGGCGGCGCACGCCCGCATTTCGCGGGGCCTGAACAAAGCCGGCGGATGGAACGTCCACCCTGAGGCAATTCTTCAGCGGCCTCGAGGTCGACCGCCATTGCGGAGCCTCGATTCCCTGAGGGCAGGAAGCTGACTCATTAAGAGCTATGAAGATCATGACGACTCGGCGGGGGACACTTGCGGCGACCTGGGTGTTACTCGTCGCTTTAACGGCTGGATGTGCGTGGTCGGTGGGGGGGAAGCGGGGCGACGCGCCTGCGCCGCCCACGCGCGGGCAAGAGCTAATCGACTTGAAACGGGCCCTGGATGCAGGAGCCATTAGCCCGACGGAATACGACCAACAGAAACAGCGATTGCTCGGCCGCTAAGGACCCGATTCGCCGGAACGATCGGCACGGCGGCTCCGGGTGCGTCGGGCGGGGTAAGCGCTTAAGCCTCGACTCGCGGCAGGGTCCACGGCGCGCGATAGGTGCGGCCGAGCAGGGCTTGGGCCTCGGCATCGTTGGGGATGGTCTCGAGGGTGCCATCCCACGCGATGCGGCGGCCGACGCGGTAGGCGATGTTACCGAGGTGCCCCGGGATGCTGCCCAAGTGCCCCAACTCGACGTCTGAGTTCGGACGCTGCCGTGACCGCACGCAATCGAGGAAGTTGCGTTTGTGTTGGATCTCCATGCCTTGGCTGGGGACCTGCTTGGGGTGGGCGCGGTCGTTCTCGGGGCAGAGGGTGTAGCCGTTGCGGTTGATCCAGAGTGAGGCCTGGGTGCCGTAGAACTCGAGGCCGTGGTCCATGCCGCCCCAGGGAGGATTCCCGTTGCCGTGACGGACTTCGTAGGTCCAGACGTAGTTGGGACACTCGAACAGGACGGCGGCGGAATCGGGCGTCTCGCGCGCGTCCGGAAAGACGAACTTGCCGCCGGTGGTGGTGACCGATTGGATGGCGGGGCCCATGGCCCAGGTGACGATGTCAAAGAGGTGCACGCCCCAGGCCGAGAGCATGCCGCCGGAGTAATCCCAGAAGTAGTAGAAGTAGAAGTCGAAGTGGCGCGGATTGAACGGGCGCAGCGGGGCCGGGCCCAGCCACAGGTCGTAGTCCAGGCCATCGGGGGCGGGTTGGTCGGCGGGCTTGCCCATGTCCGCGTGCATACTACGGAGGTCCCAGCAGTTCCAAGCCCGGACGAGGCTGACCTGGCCCAACCCGCCTGAGCGGATGAGGTCCACAGCCTCGATCCAGTGCGGGCCGCTGCGTTGTTGGGTGCCTAATTGGACCACGCGCTCGTAGCGGCGCGCGGCCTGGACCATGGCTCGGCCTTCACGGATGTTGTGGCCGAGCGGTTTTTCGACATAGACATCTTTGCCGGCCTGGCAGGCCAAGATGGCGGGGATGGCGTGCCAATGGTCGGGCGTGGAGATGACGACCGCGTCGAGGTCGCGTCGCTCGAGCACACGCCGGAAATCCTGGTAGAGCTGCACTTGGGGGAAGGCCGCCTTGACGCGGTCGAGCTTGCGTTGGTCTGGATCCGAGGCGGCCACGATGTGCACATCGTTCATCTCGGCAAACTCGCGCAAGTGATACGAGCCGCGGCCGCCCACGCCGATGAAGCCCAAGGCGATCTTCTCGCCCGCGCCGCGCACATTCAGCGCGGGAAAGCCGGACAGAGCCACACCGGCTGCGGCGGCACAGCCGGTTTGAGTGACGAAGTGACGGCGGGTCATTCCGAGGTTGGGTTTCATGTGAGGTTTCCCTGGGGTTCATCTGGAGGCGCAACACAGGCTCCGTTGCGCCGCGGCGGACCTGAGATCGGCCAAGCTGACATCTTGCGTTCAGGCACGTGGGCAGGTTAGTCTTGGCCCGGATGCGTTCAAGCGTTTTGATCGGGGTGCAGGCGCACGTCTTGGTCCCCGCCAACGGCGGACATCCTGGCCCCTCGACGAAACCCTCAGCGAAACCCGTGCACGAGGACTACGTGATATGAGCCCGGTGAATCGTCGGCAGTTTCTTCAGCGATCCGTTCTCGCCTCCGCGGCAGCGCCGTTGGTCGCCAGCTTCGAGGAGCAGGCGCTCCTGGCTGGGCCGGCCGCGAGCGCGTCGGGCGCCGCCGCCACCCCGGTGCCGGCCAAGGAGTTCCCGCGGGGCCGGTTAGGTCCGCTCCAGGTGAGCCGGTTGATCTGCGGCGGCAATCTCATCAGTGGCTTTGCCCATAGCCGCGATTTGATCTACGTCTCGCCGCTGCTGAAGCGGTACTTCACGGACGAGAAGGTGTGCGAGACGCTGGCGATCTGCGAGGCGCAGGGGCTTAACACGGCGATC